>Ga0310810_10000838_pt1 | contig 31198 bp, 10 predicted proteins | sample NCmetagenome_FD_207641 | JGI IMG/M metagenome (GOLD analysis project Ga0310810, IMG submission 207641) | Soil microbial communities from experimental microcosm in Duke University, North Carolina, United States - NC | ecosystem: Engineered > Artificial ecosystem > Soil microcosm > Unclassified ... | reverse complement strand
GGGGGTTATTCGGCGCTATATGGACAGGGATTATCATCCGCCCTGATATTGGAGTCTATTGACCTGCCCGAACGATCTTCTGCCAATGTGGGAATATCCATGTTAAACCTGAGTGGCGGTATTCAGCAGCTGTCAAAGAATAAGAAATCATCATGGGGAATCAGTTATGCATATACCGACCTCTCACTCGCCTTTGCTGTTATCAAACAACAACAGGACTATACAAAAGTTCCCAGTTACCACAACGCCGATGCTAACTTCCGGGTCAAGACTTCTAATACCGGCATGCTGAAATATTACGGTTACATGAGTCACAATAAGCTGGCCTTTACCGTCAATAGTATTGATTCAATTGGATACTTGGACAAGTTTGCGCAGAAGAATACCAATTTTTATCACAACCTGAGCTGGCGCGAAAGCCTGGGCAGGCGATGGAAAATATATACCGGCATTTCCTATACAAACAATAAGGACGATATCAAAAGTGGCATGCAGGACGAAGCTAAAAACGACGTGCTCCTTGGCGGTCTTGAATTCAAAACTTTCGCTGCGGAGAATAAAGGAAATTATTTTAACGCCAAACTCGTCCTTGAAAAAAGACTAAAAGGACTGAGCGCTATAAGGTTTGGAAGCGAGTATAATTATACGAATGATAAACTACTGTTTACCGCCTACGATAACCAGCAATTTCCGGCTAACCTGAAGGAGAACATCAATTCAATTTTTGCCGAAGGAGATATTTACGTTACGCGGTTACTTGCTGCCAAAATCGGGGCGAGGATGGAGCATTCATCAATCCTTGATAAGACAAATATTGCACCAAGGTTTTCGGTTGCTTACAAGTTAAGCAAAACAGCGCAGGCCTCACTTGCATACGGAGTGTTTTACCAGGATCCCGAAAGAAGATACCTACCTTCGCGTTCTGCGCTCAATTACATGAAAGCCACGCACTATATTGCGCAGTACCAGAAAGTAGCCAACAATCAATCCTTTCGCACGGAAGTATTTTACAAAAAGTATGAAGACCTGATAAAAACATCGGCTGCAAATGGAGTAGAAACTGCAATCAATAATAATGGTTTTGGCGAAGCAAAAGGGATCGAGTTTTTCTGGAGGGATAAGAAAACCATCAAGACACTCGATTACTGGATTTCCTACTCATACCTGGATACCGAAAGAGATTATCTGAATTTTCCGTCAGCGATTACCCCCAACTACGTGGCAAAGCATACCGGGTCGGTGGTCGTCAAAAAGTTTGTGCAGAAGTGGAAAATGAATCTGAATGCGGCCTATAATTATAACAGTGGGCGGCCATACTATCATATAGGATACGATACGGCTTCATCGGTTTATAAATTCAATGATCGTGGAATGATTCCCGACTATCATAACGTAAGTTTTTCCATTAATTATTTGCCTTTTATTGGGAAAAAGAATCCAAAAAGCTATACCGTATGGGTGATGCAGGTGAGTAATATTTTTAATATAAGGCAGAGTTACGGATACCAGTACTCGTATAATGGATTCCGGAAGCAGGAGATCGTGCCGCCTTCCAGGATGTTTGTATTTATTGGCTGTTTCATAAGCTTTGGCATTGACCGCAGCGATGAAGTCATGAACAATGCGCTCTGATACGTAACTAAACCAGGAAAAACTTCCATAAACAATAAATCAACCATATCTAAAATTAGCAAACAATGAAAAAGTTTTTTTTATCAATGTTGGTATTGGTTTCTGTGCTGGCGTCATTTGCGCAAACGAATGAAAAGTTTGTAAAAGCCATGGAACAAAAGCTTGTTGGCTATGACAGTGTGCGGAGCAATGAAGGTCTCCAGGAATTGGCTAATTCTTTTGAAAGAATTGCCGAAGCTGAAAAAACAAAGTGGCTGCCGTATTATTATGCCGCACTGAGCAATGTGAACCTGGGATTCAATTATGCTATTGCTGCGGGCCCCATGGGTGGAAACGCTGACAAGGTGGACCCGTTGGCAGATAAAGCAGAAAAGCTGTTGAACAAAGCCGAAGAATTGAGCAAAGACAACTCGGAGATCTATGTCGTAAAAAAACTAATTGCTTCGCTGCGCATGCTCGGTGACGTTATGAACCGATATATGACTTATGGACCTGTGGCGGCGGAAGCGCTGGCTACTGCAAAAAAATTAAACCCCGAAAATCCGAGAGTTTATGTGCTGGAAGGAAGCGACCTGTTTAATACACCGGAAGAATATGGAGGAAACAAAGCGGAGGCGAAACTACGTTTGGAGGAAGCGCTCAGGAAATTTGAGACATTCAAACCGGAAAGCAGTATTCATCCCACGTGGGGAATGGGCCAGGCAAAATACTTTTTATCACAAATAAAGTAGTCTCACCGCCTTCTGCTCAAAACGGAACCCGTTTAACTTTAAATAGTATCGCCATGAAGGAAGAGCGCTTTTCACCTGAACAAAGCCTGCAGCTTATTCAGTCCATGATCAGTAAAACCCGGGAAGCAATGTCCGACAACAGTATTTATTTCCTGGTCTGGGGATGGATCACCTTTATTGCCTGTATAAGCCAGTTTATGTTAAAGCATGTTTACGATTATGAGAAACACTATCTCGTGTGGCTGCTGACAATAGTGGGGATAGCATTTTCAATTTACCAGGGAAGAAAAGAAGAGAAGGCCATTAAAGTGAGGACTTATGTCGATGAAAGCATGAAGCAACTTTGGGGCGGTATGGCTATTAGCTTTTTTGTGCTGAGCATGATCCTTACAAAGCTCGGTTGGGGCACAGCTATTTTTCCCTTTTTTATTTTGCTTTATGGATTGGGCACATTTGTTTCCGGAAGCATCATACGCTTTCGTCCTTTGATTTTTGGAGGATTGATCGCATGGGTGCTTGCAGTGGCTTCTACATTTGTCAACTATGATTATCAAATGCTGTTTGGGGCAGCAGCTATCCTGATCAGCTATATCATTCCTGCCCACTTATTGCGTCTAAAAAAGGAAAAGGCGGAGGTTAATGTTTAAGGATCTCGATCCCATATTGCACTCGCAGCTGAGGTTGGCTGTAATTTCACTTTTAATCAGTGTAAAAGAGGCTGAGTTTACTTATTTGAAGGAGAAAACCAATTCTACCGCGGGTAACCTGAGCGTGCAGATACAAAAACTGAAAGAGGTTGGCTACATTGATGTTACCAAACAATTCAAAGATAATTATCCACAGACCATCTGTAAGATCACACATACGGGCATACGGGCCTTTGAACAGTATGTAAAAGATTTGCAAACCTATCTTGGAAAAAGCACCAGGGCATGAACACCTATTTATTTCTGAAGGGCATTATATTTTCTGTGAAAGTAGTTCCCCTGCAGCGAAAGATTCTGTACATAGTAGAAAACAAGCCCGTAAAAAATTTAGCCATGATCTTTATCGTAGTCGCCTGCAAGAATGGGAAACATGGGGACTGCTGGCATTGGTCACACCTGTTGCCTTAATGATTATGATAGTGTTGAAAATTCCTGCGATGTCAGGCGTATAGTGTTGATTAATTTTTCGATGACAAAAATAAACAGCCCCTGGAAAGGGGCTGTATCTCTGTTGGGAACTCTACGTATAAAAAGTTTAGTTGTTAATATTTCGATATGGCCTGGCCCGGTACGGCTGTAACACTAATTGCGGGTAGCTGTTTTGTTTTTTTGTTGTCAATGCTTTTTTCAAAGACTTTTTCAGGCGATTAAATCGCTCTTGTAATTTTTTTCTTAATTCTTGTGGCATAAGGTGGTGGTGTTAATGGAAAATGGTGGTTGGGGCTACGCAGCAGATACAATGTCTGAATAACGAACGGCCTGGTCTTTATGGACGATCTTTAAGCGATAAAAAATCCTGGCCGCTTTGGCTCTTTCGTAAAAGTTATAGGCATCGCTCCCTCTTTTATCAGTGCTGAAAATAAAGCCTGCCATGGCATAATTCTTTCCGTCCGTACTCGATTCCACTTCTATTTGACTAACAAGTTGGTTGTTGTTGATCGTCCAATCCAGGAAAACACGGTCCATTTGCATCCGGCAGTGCAGATTTTTTATGATAGCTGTTGCAGGTTCGGTAATAGCTATTGCGATAGCTTTTCTCTTGCCGTAAACCTGGTAGTGATTAAGCACGATTGAAAATACGAGACAGGATAAAACAACAATTTTCATTTCGGGGTTTTGATGTTACTTCAAATGGCCCACAGAAAAATTGGACAACAGCTCGGTTATTTAAGTAGGATTGGTGTCAGAAAAACTGATCAACCTTTGATTCGAACCGGAATTGATTACTGATTAAAGAAGCTAATGAACCGGTACGGATTTTAGGAGATTTTCGGAGTGAATGTGACTTTCTGAATACGCGACAAACCTAATAATTACTTCTTTCATTTGCAAGCCGGTCCGAAAATAATTCTAAAAAAATGCAAATCTTTCTTAAGCAGGTAAGAAGCTTAAATACCTTTGAAGCCAAACTCCAGTCATGTCCGTTATAATCAGGGCGAGGGATATTACAAAGACTTTCGGAAGGGAAATCAAAGCCGTAGATGGCTTGTCTTTTACTGTTGAGGAAGGGCAGGTCTATGGTTTCCTGGGCCAAAACGGCGCAGGTAAATCTACGACGATCCGGATGCTGCTCACGCTGATTACGCCTGGTTCCGGGGATATAGAGATTTTTGGAATGAACCTCCCGCGCAACCGCAAAACAATTTTGCGCAGAACAGGAGCCATTATTGAACGACCGGATTTATACAAGTACCTGACCGCCCTTGAAAACCTGAGGATTTTTGCAAAAATGAGCGGTTTGAATCTCACGGACAAAGTTCTGATGGAACATCTTGCCAAAATAGGACTCGCAGACAGGGCACATAGCAAAGTAAAAACCTATTCGCAGGGAATGAAGCAAAGGCTGGGCATTGCAGCGGCGCTTGTGCATAACCCTGATTTGATAATCCTTGATGAACCAACCAATGGCCTCGATCCACAAGGAATAGCGGATGTGCGCAAGCTGATACTGCATTTAAGCAAAGATTTAAAAAAAACATTACTGGTATCGTCTCATTTATTGGGTGAAATGGAAATGATCGCCGACTCGATGCTGATCATAGATAAAGGGAAAAAAATTGTGGAAGGCCCCACGGCTGAATTGCTGAATCCTGAAAAGATACTCGTGGAGATTGTAACAGACAACAAAGAAAAAGCCATTGCGGTCCTCCGGACAACGAAATGGTCCGGAAGCCTTTCGGATGCTACAAATGGAAATATTATGGTAGAGTTGCACAAAGCAAATATCCCCGATTTGAACAGCGAGCTTGTTTCGAATGGCGTCAGGATATTTTCGTTACGGCCAAAACATTCCCTGGAAGATTATTTCCTGTCAGTTACAAAACATTAAACCATGCAACTGCTGCGGATTGAATTGTATAAAATATTTAAAAGACCACGCACTTTTATTGCGTTTGGTGTAATAACAGCTATCATATTGCTGGTGCAGGTTGCTATGAAATTCGGGGGCGAGGAATATGTCGGCCTGGTGATGAGTGGACTAAGTGGCACTTTTGATGCGCCGGCGGGACAGGTATTGAATGGATATTTTGTTTGTTTTATTATTTTGAATCTTTTGCTGATTCATGTTCCGATCCTTGTAGCGCTGATAGCGGGCGATATGATTTCAGGCGAAGCAAATATGGGAACATTGCGGCTCCTTCTTACCAAGCCGGTAAGCCGGGTGCAATTACTGCTGGTAAAATTCTTTGCGGCTGCGTCATACACGTTGATATTGCTTATTTGGGTTGCGATCCTTTCGCTGCTGGTGAGCATATGGTTGTTTGGCACCAACGAATTATTTGTGGCGAGGGGCCTTGAGGTCAACATCCTTTCATCGTCAGATATTCTCTGGCGCTATATCGCAGCATTTGGGTTTGCGGCAGTGGCACTCATCACTGTTGCATCGCTTGCATTTATGTTCTCAACGTTTTCAGACAATTCCATCGGTCCCATCGTTGCCTGTGTTAGTGTCATCATTGTTTTCACGATTCTTACCCAGTTGCAGATTCCTTTTTATGATGAAACAGTAAAGCCGTGGTTGTTTACGACCCATATGCTGGGATGGAAAGGTTTTTTTTATGTGAAAGGCGAGCAGGGCGTTACGATCGACGGTTCGATAGAGAATTCATCCGCAATATTAAAAAGTGGCCTGATATTACTTTGCAACACATTCGTTTTCTTGGCGGTTGCGATCTGGCATTTCAATAGAAAAAATATTTTAAGCTGAATGAAAAGGAATTTGCTTTTGTTGATGACAGGTATTGTTACGATTGCTGCCTATGCACAAAAGGCGGAAAATCTTATACTGCGGATAAAGGAAAAGCTCGACAAAGTGAAGGATTACGAGGCCAGGGGAACCATGAAAATGAACGTGGATTTCATCAAGGCACCGGTCGCGAATGTCAAAGTATATTTTAAAAAGCCGGACAAGTTGAAAATAATTAATGAGGGTGGCATTTCCCTGGTCCCCAAAGGTTCGATCAATATCAACATAAATAATATTATCGGGGATATTTCAGCAAGTGATGTCATTGACGGCGGCAGAGACAGTAAAACCGGGTTCAGGATTATAAAGCTTGTCCCAAAAGATGACAACGCCAATGTAGTGCTTTCCATACTTCATATCGATGAACAACAAGTCGTTGTGCGAAAAATGAAAACAACCACCAAGGAAAACGGAACGTATGAAATGGACCTTGTTTATGGCAGGTATGCTGACTATGGACTTGCGGATAAAGTGGTTTTCTCGTTCAATACAAAAGGTTATAAGCTTCCTAAAGGTGTGGCACTCGACTATGACGAAGGCAAGGTAAAACCACCGGAGACCGATAAGGAGAAAGATAATATGGGCGTGATCGAATTAAATTATTCAAACTATTCTATAAATAAGGGCGTCCCGGATAGCATCTTTAAATAAGCCAAGAAATTTCATCAACCGCTTTGCCGTGTATAAATCGTTTAATCCCAACAATACACAGCAACGACGTTTCGATTTTGCAGTTATAAGTATGATGGATGCTTCTTTATAGATTAGAACGGCATTAGATTATCTTGTTAATGCTTGCAATAAGCAAAAGTTATTTTTATCTTGTATCGCCGATCCCTGCTCTATAATTACTTTATGGTGTACGCTTCCGCCGTGTGCACATTGATTTGCATAGACATTTTATTTCTCCAATCCGCGATGACTACCGACTGAAAGTATTACACGCTTTCATGACATCCTTCCAATTAACACTATTGAGCAGCCGTACTTTTTATTGTTTAAACTGAGCGACTCTATGAAGCAGTTGTCTTTTTTGCTCGTGGGCATCTTTGCCCTGTTGTGTTATCGCGCCTCATCACAAACCCTTCCAGCCGGATTTTCTTTAACCACTATTGGTTCGGGGTGGAATTTGCCCCTGGGAACCGCATTTACCAGTGACGGACAAAAGATGTTTGTATGGGAAAAAGATGGCAGAGTTTGGGTGTGTAACAGGAACTCATCGGGCACTTATATAAAACAAACCACTCCGGTGTTGGACATATCAGAAGAAGTGGCCAATTGGGGTGACCATGGACTTATGGGTTTTGCCCTTGATCCCAACTATCTAAATAACGGGTTAATTTATCTTTTATATGTTGTAGACAGGTACTACCTGATGAATTTTGGCACGCCTGGCTATAATCCCGCATCCAGTACATCGGGAGGTGCGACCATTGGTCGAATCACCAGGTATAAAACGATGGCGAGCGGCAGCAATACTATTACCGATTTAAGCAGCCGTTTTATTTTACTGGGAGAAACACGACAAACCGGAATCTGCATCATGCATGATTCACATGGACTGGGAACTCTTGCCTTTGCCGCCGATGGCACCCTGTTGGCGACTGCGGGCGATGGTGGTAGTTATTACCTGGTGGATAAGGGAAGTGATACGGATACAAATTTTGACCAGGCTTTGGCAGACGGTATCATCCGCCCTGCCGAAAATGTTGGCGCGTTTCGTGCACAATTATTAAATAGTCATAATGGAAAACTGTTGCGGATAGATCCGGTTACCGGGAATGGAGTCAGCAGCAATCCATATTATTCTGCCGCTCAACCCCGATCGCCTAAATCAAGAGTATGGGCATTTGGTTTGAGAAATCCATACCGGTTTTCTATTAAACCAGGTACAGGATCCACTAATCCCGCTGCCGGTGATGTTGGCGAAATTTATGTTGGCGATGTTGGCTGGAACACTTATGAAGAAGTAAGTATTATCAGTACGCCGGGGGTCAATTGCGGATGGCCACTATTTGAAGGGTTGACTGCACAACCGGGTTACACCGCCGCACTAACTGCCAACCTTGATGAGCCTAATCCATTATATGGCATAGGTGGATGTACCAAACAATATTTCAATTTCCAGGACCTGCTTAAACAGGTAACTGCAGACAACAATAAAACAATTTATAATCCCTGCAATCCGGCAACACCGATTGGGACAGGCAACAGGTACGTTCATTTTCGTCCTTCTATAGAGTGGAAGCATTTTACTGATGAAGCCCGCGTCGGTATTTTTTCCGGCAACACGGCTTCCGTCGCAATCATTGGTACGCCGGAGTCTAATGTTATAGGTACACCTTTTCCCGGCAACTGCGCTACAGGTGGCCCCTGGTATAATGGAAGCAACTTTCCGGTTGCGTACCAGAATAAATATTTTGTCGCCGATCATGACGGGAAATGGATAAGATGTTTCAGTGTTGACTTTACAGATGTGGTAACTGAAGTAAAAAGCTTCGGAACAGGTTTCCTGGGTACAGTGAACGTTAATGTGAATCCACTTGATGGAACGCTTGTAGTTGTAGAGCTCGGTGATTTTGCTTCTATCGGGCCTGCTATTAAGCAAGTACGCTATGGTGGAAACCAGGCGCCTGTTGTGAAAATGACTTCAGATAAAAAGTTTGGACCATCGGCATTGAATGTAAATTTTACCGGTAACACATCTTCCGATCCTGATGGTTCAATAACAGGTTATGCGTGGAATTTCGGAGATGGAGCCACCAGCACCACAGCGAATCCTTCTCACAGTTTTAACGCGCCTGCCAATACGCCGACGAAATATGTTGTTAAGCTTACTGTAACTGATAATCTCGGCGCAACGTCAATGGACAGTATTATTATTTCGGTAAATAATACTCCACCGCTTGTCAATATTACAAGCCCGGTGAAGAATTCATTATATAAAATCGGGCCGGATACATTATATACGTGTGCCGCAACCGTTACAGATGCCGAACACACTGCAGCGGCGCTGAAGTATGAGTGGCAAACATTTTTGCGCCACAACAGTCATGTGCACCCTGAAGGTATTAGCAATGCAATTAGTCCGACTACAAACATTTCCCGGATCGGATGTAACGGGGATGAATATTATTGGTTCATTAAGCTTACCGTTACTGATGCAGCAGGTTTGTCGGCTATTGATTCCGCGAAAATATTTCCGGATTGCAACCCGGGCGTGGACAACATACCGCCAACGGTATCGTCCGTGCTGCCGCTGAATGCTGCAACAAGTGTTTCAACGGGCACAACGGTGTCTGCGGTTTTTAGCGAAACCATTGACCCGGTAACTCTAACGGCAGCTACATTCCAAATAAAAGATGCGGCAAATAATATTGTGCCTGGTTCCATTACAACATCATTTAACCAGGTCGTGTTTACACCAGCGGCTGCGCTTGGCGGTTCAACTGTTTACACTGCTACGATCAGGGGCGGAAGCGCGGGTGTGAAAGATGTGGCCGGCAATTCCCTTGTCAACGATTATAGCTGGTCATTTACAACTGTCGATGTAGACATGGCACCCCCAACTGTAATTTCTGTAATACCGGCAAACGGCGCGGCGCCAGTCAGTCCTGCAACCACTGTTATAGCAAATTTTAACGAAGCTATCAACCCATCAACTGTTAACGGAACCACATTTCAATTGCGGAATGCCGCGAACAATCTTGTCACGGCTACAATCAGCACTTCCGCTGATAAGATAACATTGGTACCATCCGCACCTCTTGCACCATTAAGCACATATACTGCAACAATTACCGGTGGTGCGTCGGGAGTGAAGGACCTGGCGGGCAATGCGCTGGCAAGTAATTACGTTTGGTCATTTACAACGGATGCCATCGACAATACGCCACCAACAATTATATCTGTTTTACCAGCAAATGCAGCTATTGGAGTAAGTTTATCGGCGTCAATAACTGCTAATCTCAGTGAAGCCATTAATGCGTCTTCGGTAACAGGGACTTCGTTTATTTTAAAAGACGCCCAAAACAATATAATACCAACAAGCGTGACGACTTCGTCGGGTGTGTTAACGCTGATACCATCATCTGCATTGGTTACATCAACAACTTACACCGCAACAATTGCTGGAGGATCATCGGGAATAAAGGACCTGGCAGGAAACCCGCTTGTAAATAATTATAGCTGGTCATTTACCACCGTTGGCGGCACAAGCGCACCAGCGGTAGCAATCCAGAGTTTTGATTCGAAAACCGGGGTTGGAATAACTACACATTCATTGGCAGGTGTGCCGGCGGGAGCACTTTTGGTATTGTCCACGACTGCTGATGCGTTTCCCACTGATTGTATCGTAACGAGTGCTCCTGCTCTAACATGGACCAAACGTGTTGACGCCGCAGCTACCAATAGTGACAACGCAGAAATTTGGACTGCTGTGTATCCGTCTGGTGGTGCCATCACGGTCACGAGTAACTGGGGTGCTGAATTCAGCCAGGCAAGTGTCTGCTATATTGTTTTAAATGCAGAAAATACTTTAAACGGGGCCTTTGGAACAGCCGTTTTACAGGCAGCTCCATCGGTTACGATAACAACTTCACGAAACAACAGTATCATTTTTGGTTGTACAGCGGACTGGCATGCTGTTAACGGCGCGACCCGCACGTTGCGTGATGCTGCCACTGAACGGTATTATTTCAAAGATGGAAATTATACAACCTACCACTATACGAAAGCTGCGACAACAGCAGGTGCGTATACGGAAGGCGTAAGTTTGCCTTCAACGCAACAGGCCAGCACTTCGTTGCTGGAAATAAGGGGCAACATTTCGGTTACCGCTGTGCCACCAACTATAACGACACACCCGGTTTCCCAAAGTGTTTGTTCAGGTGCGAATGTGAGCTTTAGTTCCAGTGCTACGGGTGGTACTCCTGTTGTAAAATGGCAAACAAGCAGTGATGGAATAACCTGGTCAGATATAAATGGCGCGGTCAATGCCACATTAACTTTTACGGTTTCAGCTGCGGATAATAACAAGCAATACCGTGCTGTTTGGACAAATAGCGACGGACCCGCCAGTTCAAATCCCGCCACGCTGACGGTTAATTCAATCTTAGCGCCGCAGATCAACGTTGTAAATAACTGCGGTAGTTCAGAATTGACGGCAGTAACATTTGGTGGAACATTACTATGGAGCAATGGTGCCACATCGCCATCCATTACAGTAATAAGTGCAGGAACATACACGGTGACACAAACAGTAAACGGTTGCACAAGTACTCCTTCAAATGCCGTTGCAGCTCCAAAAAGCATTCCGTTAGAACCGACAGTTTCAGTCCTGAATAATTGTGGTAATTCTGTCTTAACAGCATCGGGAATCAGTGGATCGCTATTATGGAATACGGGCGAAACGACAGAATCTATTACTGTCACTACTGCTGGAACGTATACCGTTACGCAAACAGTTAACGGATGCACGGGTACATTCGGAAGCGCTACGGCAGCACCAAAAACTCCTGCAACACAAACGCCAATTGTCACAGTTGTCAATAATTGCGGCAATTCAGTATTGACTGCATCTGCATTTACCGGGTCATTATTATGGAGCACAGGTGAAACAACTTCAACAATTACGGTAACAACGGGTGGTACATATACCGTCGCACAAATATTGAATGGATGTACAAGCCCGTCTGCACAGGGAATTGCGTCTCCACTTACATCTGCACCGACGCCACTGGTATCCGTTGTCAATAATTGTGGTAATTCGGTATTGACTGCATCCGGCTTTACCGGGTCACTATTATGGAGTACCGGTGAAACGACAGCATCCATTTCCGTTGCAACTGCAGGAACATATACGGTAATGCAAACAGTTGCGACTTGCACAAGCGATGCCGGTAGCGGGGTTGCAGCGCCGAAATCAGTTCCGTCTGCGCCTGGTATTTCAGTTGTTGATCATTGTGGCAAGTCCGTGATATCAGCAAATGGGTTTACAGGGTCATTATTATGGAGTACCGGCGAGACAACGCCATCCATTGTTGTTACGTCGGCGGGAAGCTATAGCGTAACGCAGCAAATAAACGGTTGTACAAGCAGCGCCGCAAACGCGGTCGCTTCACCGCTGGTCTCGACGGTAGAGTCGCCGACCATATCGGTAATTAATAATTGTGGCAATTCGGTATTAACGGCGTCTGGTTATACTGGCACGTTATTGTGGAGCACCGGCGAAACTTCTTCCTCCATTATTGTAACAAGTGGTGGCGATTATAAAGTAACGCAAACTGTTGATGGATGTACTAGTCCCGCAGCCAATGGAACAGCAGCTCCGCTTCCGGGTCCTTCATCGCCGGTGATATTGGTGCAGAATAATTGCGGCAACTCGGTTTTAACGGCGATTGGTTATTCAGGATCAGTATTGTGGAGCACCGGTGAAACGACATCATTCATTACGGTAAATGCGCCTGGAACATATTCAGTCAAACAAACTGTCAACGGTTGTATAAGCTCCGACGGCATTGGTATTGCAGCGCCCAAGAGTATTCCTGCACCGCCGATTGTAGGTGTTGTCGACAATTGCGGAAACTCTCAATTAATGGCATTTGACTATACAGGGTCCTTAATGTGGAATACCGGCGAGACTACATCATCTATCAACGTCTCCACGGCCGGGAATTATACGCTCACTCAAACCATAAATGGTTGTACAAGTAATGCCGGCACCGGAACTGCTGCACCTAAAGCTATTCCTTTGGCGCCTGCAGTATCGGTAAATGATAACTGTGGTTATTCAGTGTTAACAGTTGCCCCTATAAGCGGAGCGCTTCTGTGGAGCAATGGTGCAAACACGCCGTCCATCACCGTTACGGCAGGCGGAACATATTCCGTCACCGAAACAATAAATGGGTGTGCCAGCCCTGCAGGAACAGGAATTGCCTCTCCAAAAGCGATGCCGGTATTGTCGAGCAGTTTGACAGCTGCATCAATAAGCGGAACCGCATTCGCATATACGCCGGCAAGCAATACTGGAGGAACCACGTTCACGTGGAGTCGTGCTGCAGTAACTGGTATCAGCAATAGCGCTGCAAGTGGAGCAGGCGCTATTAATGAAACCCTGGTTAATACGCTCAACAATTCCGTAAATGTTACCTATGTTATTACATTATCTGCCAATGGATGCACCAACACACAAAATGTGGTAGTTAGTGTAAGCTCTGCTATGGTTGTCACCGGTGTATCGCCGGCAAATGGAGTTGCAGGTGTAAGTCCTCTTTCAAACATAACAGCAATTTTCAGTGAAGCTCTCAATGGCACAACGGTAACGGCTACCACGGTCCAATTAAAAGATGCAGGTAGTAATATCATTCCTGCAACTATTAGCGCATCGTCCAACCTGGTCACTATTTTGCCTACAAGCGCATTGTCCAACTCGATGACCTACACGGTGACGATAAAGGGCGGTGCTTCCGGAGTTAAAGGTTCAACCGGAAGTGCATTGGCAAATGATTACACCTGGGCATTTACGACAGAGACGGTATCATCTCAACCGGTGACTATACAAAGCTTCAATACAAAAACAGGAACAGCGGCGACAGTACATGCGCTAACAGGATTACCCGCTGGGGCGTTATTAGTTTTGGCTACGACGGCTGATGCAGCTTTGTCCGATTGCATTGTTTCGAGTTCGCCAGCGCTTACATGGACTAAGCGGGTAGATGCCGGAGCCGCAAAAAGCGACAATGCAGAAATATGGACAGCTCTTTTTTCAGCGGGAGGTACTATCAGCGTTACCAGTAACTGGGGAACGGGCAATAGCCAGGCAAGTGTTTGTTACATCGTTTTAAACGCTGAACCGGTATTGAGTGGAACTTTTGGAACCGGGGTCTTACAAGCCGCTCCTTCTGTCAGCATTTCGACATCCCGGAGCAACAGTATCATCTTTGGCTGCACAGCCGACTGGAAAGGAGTAAACGGAACGAACAGGACGTTGAGAGATGCTGCCACCGAAAGACTATATTTCAGAGATAATCATTACACCACTTATCATTATACCAAATCAGCAACAAACATTGCAGCTTACACCGAGGGCGTAAGCGCGCCGACGGGACAGCAATCGAGCACAGCAATTTTAGAGATAAGAAGTGCGGCGGGTACTGTCGATAATACTCCGCCGACCATTACAAGTGTCAGTCCTGTAAATGGAGCTACAGGTGTTGCGGCAAGTTCCACTGCTTCGGCAGTCTTCAGTGAAGCGATGAATGCATCTACAATAAACAGTACCAATATTGAATTGCGCAATTCATCGAATGTATTGATAGCAGCAACTGTTTCATACAATGCTAACACAAATACAACGACATTAACTCCATCATCACCCCTTGTGAATTCAACTTCCTTTACGGTAACCATTAAAGGGGGTGCATCGGGCGTGAAAGATGCAGCCGGAAATGCAATGGTAAATAACTACAGCTGGTCATTTACTACTGAAGCAGGTGATATTATTCCACCGATTGTGACCTCAGTTACCCCGTTGAATGGAGCTACAAATGTCAACACCAGTGCAAACATTATTGCCAACTTCAGTGAGCCATTGAATGCAGCTACCGTGACCAACACGTCATTCCAGCTGAGAGATGCGGGTAATAACCTCATAACAGCATCGGTCAACACATTATCGGGACAGATCACGTTAGACCCGGTATCAAACTTATTGGCCGGCACTGTTTATACTGCGACAATAAGCGGTGGTGTTTCGGGAGTAAAAGATCTGGCAGGAAATACATTGGTAAATAACTATAGCTGGTCATTTACTACAGACGTGGGAGACATCATTCCTCCAACAGTATCATCCGTTGCTCCTTTGAATGGAGCGACAAGTGTTGATGTTGTTGGAAATATTGCTGCTAATTTCAGCGAGGCAGTAAACGCGTCAACAGTAACAACCACAACATTTCAGTTAAGGGATGCGGGCAATAACCTCATACCGGCATCTGTCAGTACATTATCAGGGCAAATTATACTCGATCCAACGTCCACTTTATCTGCTTCGAAGGTTTATACCGCGACTATTACAGGGGGTGCCTCAGGTGTAAAAGACCTTGCAGGTAATGCTCTTGCTTCTAATTACAGCTGGTCGTTTACTACATCGTCCGTCACGTCTCAGCCTGTCACAATACAAAGTGTGAGCACAAAGACAGGTACCGCTGCAACTGTTCATGCTTTAACAGCAGTACCCGCGGGGTCATTACTGGTTTTAGCAGCCACCGCCGACGCGGTAGTGTCCGATTGCATCATTTCCAGTTCGCCAGCGCTCACATGGAGTAAGCGGGTCGATGCAGGAGCTGTTAATAGTGATAATGCAGAAATATGGACGGCCGTCTACCCGGCAGGCGGGTCAATCAGCGTAACGAGCAATTGGGGAGCAGGAAACAGCCAGTCGAGTGTTTGTTATGTTGTGCTGAATGCAGAGCCAACTTTGGGGGGAACATTTGGAACAGCCGTGTTGCAAGCCTCGCCATCTGTTACCGTAAATACGACAAGAGAGAACAGTATCATCTTTGGATGTACAGCCGACTGGATGGCGGTAAATGGTGCGACAAGGACATTCAGGGATGCTGCTACGGAAAGACTCTACTTCAGAGATGGCAATTATACGACTTATCATTATACCAAAACGACAATAGCAATGGCAGCGTACACGGAAGGTATAAGCGCGCCGACTGGTCAGCAGTCAAGTACTGCGCTGCTTGAAATAAGAGGTGTTGCGCCTGTGGCTACAAGGCCGCTCAATTCCCTGATTACAACTATATCGAACCCAAATTCGAATGTGTACACCTATAGCCTTGGTCAGAATTTTCCAAATCCATTTGATGAAGGGACAGATATTCCCTTTACAATTTCCAGGGCTGAAAATGTAAACCTGGCATTATATGATATGCAGGGCAGGATGGTCAGAGTATTGATTAATGGATCCCGGGACGCCGGTCATCATACCGTCCACCTTGATACGGGGACGCTTGCAAAGGGAATCTATTTTTATAAGCTGCAGTCGGGTGAATTTACTGAGGTGAAGAAATTAATTATCTGGTAGTTCTTTTAATTCAGCATACGGGAGCCCTGCATCTGCGGGGCTTCTTCTTTTGTTTCCTTTTTCCTCTTAATTAATGAATCGTCGACCTTCAATCACCGGCCATGTAAAGCAAGAGATAAATTAATATCACCCGTGAATATGCATGGATGTATTGTAAAATTTTACAATGTTATCTGCGTTAGGAAATTCTTCCTCGTAGTAGTATCCGGGGCACTAACCCTTTTCCGATTTTTATTACAGTGTGAATTTCTTTTAGTAGTCAGAATAAAAAATATAAATTAATTTGAAGGTCCTTCATAACCAATAGACTTTGAATCGCCGCATTTTCCGCACTATTTAATTTCGATCAATTTCTTTTCTGTCCCTGTGTTTTAACTGGCAATGAAAAAGTCTGCCTCACCCGGCTCTCCAGTGCAAAGAAACAATATCTATTATCCGGCTAAATTGTAACATCATGAAAAATCTGGTTCCGACCGTAATCATTTTCCTGCTTTGGGTCAATGTACGGGCTCAGTCATTCAGTGAACCTAACTTTTCAGTATCAAACATTGTTACAGGTTTGACGGAACCCGTAGGCGCGGCATTCTCCAAAGATGGAGGGAAACTATTTATTTGGGAGAAAGCTGGTCTATTATATGTCTGTAATAAGAGTGGATCAAGCTATGTCAAACAAACCACTCCCGTAATTGACCTCACCGCAGAAGTATTAAACTGGAGGGATCATGGCTTGATGGGGTTTGCGTTAGATCCGAATTTCGCCACAAATGGTTATATCTACCTTTTATATATAGTAGACAGGCGTTTCCTAATGAACAACAACAGCATTGTTGCCGATGAAGGGCACCAGGCGACGATAGCACGGCTAACCAAATATAGAACCATAACCAGCGGATCAAACCTCGTTGCCGATCTCTCAACCAGGACAATTTTGATCGGTGAAAGCCCATCAACCGGGATCGCGGTAGTACATGAATCACACGTGATTGGTTCACTCGCTTTTGCTGCCGATGGAACTTTGCTGGTATCGACGGGTGACGGAGCAAGTTATTATGTAATGGATGCAGGATCGGACAGCGATACCTATTGGGACCAGGCTATCCAGGACGGTATTCTAAGGCCCGCAGAGAATGTGGGTGCTTTCCGTTCGCAGATATTAAATTGTCATAACGGTAAGTTACTGCGCATAGATCCTAATACGGGTGATGGCATTCCCAGCAATCCGTTTTACTCAGCGGCTCAACCGCGTGCACCTAAATCACGCGTATGGGCGATGGGATTCCGGAATGCTTTTCGCATGCTGGTAAAGCCCGGCACCGGTTCTACCAATCCTGCCACCGGCGATATTGGCGAAGTATATGTCGGCGATGTGGGATGGAGCACATGGGAAGAATTCAGCATTATAACAGGCCCCGGCATGAATTGTGGATGGCCCATCTATGAAGGTCATGAGATCAATAGCCAGTACAATACAAAGGCCGCCACTTTACAAAACCTAGATGAACCCAATCCGCTTGCGGGTCAGTCGGGCTGTACACGATCTTATTTTACTTTCAGGGAGTTAATTAAAGATCCAACAGCTGATGAAAACAAAACCATCAGCAATCCATGCAACGCGTCGGTAGCAATAGGTACAGGACCGCGCTATGTTCATCGCCGCCCGGCCATCGACTTCAAACATGAGGTAAACAGTTCAAGAGTAGGTATATTCTCCGGTAATAACGCTGCGCTCGCAGAAATTGGAACGCCTGCATCGGGCGTTATAGGAACACCTTTTGCCGGCAATTGTGCATTAGCCGGCGTTTGGTATACGGGCAATAATTTTCCCCCGAAATACAGGAACACATTTTTGCTCGTGGATGAGACCGCCAAATGGATCAAGCGATTCACTATAGACTATACTGATGTAATAACCCGGGTTGATAACCTGGTGATGGTGTTTGCAAATATTACAACACTTGCGGAAAACCCTGTCGATGGAACGTTGGCCGCAGTGGACATCACTAACAACGCTGTTAAAAAAATACAATACGGAGGAAATCAGCCTCCCGTTTCTGTACCAAAAGCCAACATCACTTACGGACCTTCTCCATTAACGGTGAATTTTACCGGCAATACTTCATTTGACCTGAACCCGGGCGGAAGCATCGCTTCCTATTCATGGAATTTTGACGGGGGAACGCCGGCCACAAGCACTACTGCCAATCCAGCGGGGGTAGTCTTTACAAGCGCGGGAGGCGTTCCCAAAAAATTTGTTGTTAAGTTGACAGTTACCGACAACGAAGGTGCGACAGATGTTGACAGTGTTATCATATCAGTAAACAACACACCTCCGAACGTCAATATTACCAGTCCCGTTAAGAATTCAACCTATACACTTGGAGGAGATGCTGTGTACAATTGTATCGCTACCGTAACCGACAACGAACAAAGCGGTTCGGGTTTGAAGTATGAATGGCAAACAATTCTCAGGCATAATAATCATGAGCACCCCGAACCAATCGATAATAATGTAACTACAACAACAAGGATTTCCCGCATTGGATGTAACGGCGATACGTATTACTGGATGGTACGACTCAAAGTAACGGACGCTGCCGGGCTTGTAGGCGTAGATTCATCCAAGCTGTTTCCCAATTGCGGTGCAGATAATATTCCGCCCATTGTTACGTCCACAATCCCGATAAATGGGGCAACGGGTGTAAACATCAGCTCAGCGGTGTCGGCTGATTTTAGTGAAGCCATTGATGCGACATCGGTCACCGGCACAACGTTCCAGTTGAAGGATGCGGGTAACAACACGATTGCGGCAACGTTAAGCACCTCAGGAAGCCAGGCTACGCTAACGCCAAACTCAGCTCTACCCGGCTCTACCGTTTTTACGGCAACACTTAAAGGGGGAACGACGGGTGTAAAAGATTTAGCAGGCAATACATTGGCGAATGATTACAGCTGGTCCTTTACTACTCTGGCAGTGGACAATATTGCGCCGACCATAACATCTGTTGTGCCGGCAAATGGAGCAACAGGAATTAGTACGGGCGCAACAATAACCGCAAACTTCAGTGAAGCAGTTAATTCAACCACGGTCACTGCTTCAACAATCCAATTAAGGGACCCTGGTAATAATCTTATTAATTCATCTTTAAATGTATCGGGAAGCCAGGTTACATTAACACCAACAGCTGCATTAAGCGGGTCAACAGTTTATACGGCCACCATTTCAGGCGGCGCCTCCGGCGTAAAGGATTTAGCGGGAAATGCTTTAGCCAACAATTATGTATGGAGTTTCACGACAGGTGCAATTGATAATATTGCGCCGACGGTTTCGGTTGTGTCACCCGCCAACAGCTCAACAGGTATCAGTACGGGAACCACTGTTACAGCAACCTTTAGTGAAGCCATTAACGCATCAACGGTTACGACGTCTACGTTTCAGCTGAGAAATTCAGCTAATACACTTATCACCGCTACCGTATCCACGTCCGGAAATCAAATTACGCTATCGCCGTCTGCGTCGTTAGCGAGTTCGACGGTATACACTGCTACGATTACCGGTGGTGCGTCCGGTGTAAAAGATTTGGCGGGAAATGCACTCGCAATTAATTATAGCTGGTCCTTTACCACAACTTCCACAGCGCCGCCATCGCCCGTAACGATTCAGAGTTTCAATACTAAAACAGGGACGGCTGCAACCGTGCATTCGTTAACGTCAGTACCGGCAGGGGCATTATTAGTATTATCTACGACCGCTGACGCCATAACGTCCAATTGCGCGGTTTCAAGTTCTCCGTCGCTTACCTGGACAAAAAGAGTAGATGCCGGGGCAACGAATAGTGACAATGCTGAAATATGGACAGCGGTTTTTGCGGCGGGGGGAAGCATTAGTGTAACAAGCAGCTGGGGCGCAGGTAACAGCCAGTCAAGTGTGTGTTACGTGGTGTTAAATGCGGAATCCACGTTAGCGGGCGTTTTTAATAGTGCCACTTTACAGGCGGCTCCGTCAGTTACAATAACAACCACAAGAGCCAACAGTATCATTTTCTGTTGTACAGCGGACTGGAAAGCTGTAGATGGTACCACCAGGACATTCAGAGATGCAGCAACAGAAAGATTATATTTTAAAGATGGAAATTTCACCACGTATCATTATACCAAGGCAGCAGCAACGATTGGGAGCTATACTGAAGGTATAAGTCTGCCTTCTACTCAATCCGCAAGTACTTCGATTTTGGAAATAAGAAGTAATGCTGTTGCGGCCGATACTCCCCCCTTGATATCAACTAATCCAACTTCACAAACAAAATGCGAAGGCACCAGTGTAAGCTTCACCTCGGCTGCAAACGGAAGTCCTGCTCCGACCGTGCAATGGCAATCGAGCACCAACGGTACAACATGGACAAATATTACGGGAGCTACGGCAGCTACCTATACTTTCACGACAACCATTGCTGATAATAACAAACAATATCGCGCAGTGTGGACCAATACGGCAGGAACTATTAACTCTAATGCTGCTGTATTAACGGTGAACGCTAAGCCAACGTTGTCAAGCGGATTAACAGCAAATGCAACAAGCGGTGCATTGTTTAGCTATACTGCTACAAGCAGCACTTCCGGGACCACGTTTGCCTGGACTCGCGCTGTTGTGACCGGTATAAGTAATGCTGCAGCCAGCGGAAATGGCAATATTAGTGAAACATTGGTCAACACAACTTCTTCAGCTATCAATGTTACTTATGGTTATACATTGAATGCTTCTGGATGTACAAACACGCAGAATGTGGTTGTTACAGTAAGTGCCGGAATCATCACTGCGTCGCCGGGAGTAACGACGCAACCTGTATCGCAAACAAAATGTGCCGGTGATAACGTGAGCTTTACATCAGCCGCAAGCGGCACCCCCACGCCAACAGTACAGTGGCAGTCGGGCACCAACGGAACAACATGGACGAACATAACAGGCGCCACGAATACTACATTGACATTTGCTGTCGCCACAGCCGATAATAATAAACAATATCGCGCAGTGTGGAGCAATACTGCCGGAACGGCCAATTCAAATGCAGCGATTTTAACCGTTAATGCAATTCCGATACTATCAAGCGGATTAACAGCAACCGCTACAAGCGGTACACTGTTTAACTATATTCCTACCAGCAGCACTCCCGGAGCCACTTTCGGCTGGAGCCGTGCAGCTGTAACCGGCATCAGCAATACTGCGGCAACCGGAACGGGAAATATTAGCGAGACATTGATCAACACAACCAGTTCGGCGATCAATGTTACTTATGTTTATACGTTGATGGCTGCCGGGTGTAGCAATACTCAAAATCTGGTTGTGACGGTAAATCCCGATGCAGCAACAGTGCCGCCTACAGTAACGATACAACCTGCATCGCAAACAAAATGTGCCGGTCAAAATGTAAGCTTTACTTCTTCGGCAAACGGGGTACCATCGCCAACGGTACAATGGCAATCTTCCACAAATGGCACAACATGGACAAATATAACCGGAGCTACAAATGCTACACTGACGTTTGCGGTAACCGCGGTCGACAATACCAAGCAATACCAGGCTGTATGGAGCAACAGCGAGGGAACTGTTACTTCCGATCCAGCCACATTAACGGTTAATCCAATTCCTGTACTATCAAGCAGCCTGACAGCAAGCACCACAAGTGGCACAATTTTTAACTATACTGCGACCAGCGCTACTTCGGCGACTACTTTTGGATGGAGCCGTTCAGCGGTAACAGGTATTAGCAATTCAGCGGCCAGCGGAACGGGTGATATCAGTGAGACATTGATTAATACAACGGCTTCCCCCGTAAATGTTACTTACGTTTATACTTTGAATGCTTCAGGATGTGTCAATACACAAAATGTGGTGGTGACCGTAAACCCTGACGGGTCGATCGTGGCGCCATCCATAAGCACGCAGCCAACATCACAAACAAAATGTGCAGGACAGAGTGTGAGCTTTACTTCAGGGGCAAATGGTGCACCCGCACCAACGGTACAGTGGCAGTCAAGCACCACTGGAACAACCTGGACGAACATTACGGGAGCTACCAATGCTACGTTGACATTTGCTGTCGCGACGACTGACAATAATAAACAATACCACGCGGTATGGAGTAACAGTGCAGGATCGATTACTTCCAATGCTGCGATATTAACTGTGAACCCAATTCCGGTTCTTTCAAGCAACCTATCGGCTAGTGCTACAAGCGGCACAGCGTTTACTTATACGCCAACAAGTGCCACGACAGGAACGACTTTCGCATGGAGCAGGGCAGCAGTAACCGGGATAAGTAATGCAGCGGCCAACGGAACAGGCAACATTAATGAGACATTAATTAATACGACTACTTCGCCTGTTAGTGTGACTTATGTTTATACATTAACCGCATCCGGATGCACCAACACCCAAAATGTAGTTGTAACGGTTAACCCGGCCTCTGTGATCAATTGTGTAATCAACGGTTCAATTACTTCCAGTTTCAACAGTAGCCCAATACCAGCGGGCCGGTGGATTTGGTTCAACTCAGTGATTGACCGTGGTAGCTTTGGCGGGATAACCGGAAATGTAACGTTTACCGTTACCAACAGCACAATTATTTTTACAGCAAATAGCCAGCAGTTCACCCTCAACGTTCCAAATTCACGGATCCGGTTTGATGCTGCAGTTACCTCGGCATCTACACAGTTCCTTAATGGTGTTTGGGAAACAACAGTGCCTAGAGGTTACACGGGGTTTGTGTTTATGGGAGGATTGGCGTACCAGGTTCCGGCAAGTTTGCCCGGCAACATTTCAAATATCGGATGGTCCGCTACTATAAGTATTGACAAAGCGAATGTGCGACCTACGTGGAAATGGGCGGCTGCAGTATACACCAGCTTTGCGACACACACGGGATTGAATATAAAACCGAAGAATGGCAGCACGCAAAATCCTTATGCCAACAACGATAACGCGGGTACACCGGAAAACTTTAAATCGTTCCTTGTGTCCGGGGCTAAAGGAACCGGGGGAACTAACTACACGGGAAGCTATAGTTCAACCAGTACCGCGACCTGTGCGACCGGACCTGGCCAACGGCAGGCTGAAGAACCATTGATTACAAGGCAATTCACGCCTCGGAAAATAACGGCACTGCCAATCGATCAGTTCGATACTGAAGAGTTAACTGTGAGTGTTGTGCCAAATCCAAGCAGTAATATTTTCAAGCTTATTATAACGGGAAACAATAAGAGCTATGTAAGCGTTAAGGTGACAGATGTATTTGGACGGGTTGTTGAGCATTATCAAAAGGTAAGCGCTAATACCATACTGCAAATTGGTCAAAGGCTAAGCGGCGGATCTTATTTCGTTCAAGTAACACAAGCCGACAAGCGCAGATTTTTAAAAATTATAAAATCGAATTAATAAAGTCGTATAACTATAAAAGCGAAGGCCGGACCTCCCGGCCGTGTAAACCTGGTAAGAATTAACCCGCTTTGGCAAACCGGAAATCTAAGTCTTTGTCGAGCGAATTTTTTGAGAAGCATTTGTGTTTCTCAAATTCAATAAGTTATGGCTTGAATTGGGATCATGAAGATTCGTGCCGCCAATGCCACCTGGTACGTATATTTCCCCATAACCCAAAAAGATCAATTTGAAGAGGCAAAATATTGATCGCCTCATTGTGGAATTAAAAAAAATAAATTATTTTGGCGTCTCTTCGTTCGATTCATTTCATCCATAACTTTTGAACAGCCGTTTATTTACGTCAGGCAATGCTGCCGCAGCTGACGATTTTCATGTCCTGTGATCTACACTATTAAAAAACCGTGTGGATTGGTTAGTTTTTGCTCCTAATTCCTGATGAGCAATAGAAGGATTTTTTTAACCCGTATGGTCATGAAATATGTTCACCTGGTAATTGTACTTACCCTATTCTTCGGAAACGTTTTTTCCCAGACTTTTACTGATCCCAATTTTACAGCCATTCCCATTGGTTCGGGGTGGAATTCTCCTGTTGGCGCCAGGTTCTCACCGGATGGTCAAAAATTGTTTGTATGGGAAAGGGCAGGCAGGGTGTATGTGTGCAACAGGGATGGAAACGGAAATTATATAAAACAGGCGCAGCCTGTCGCAGATATTACGGAAGAAGTAGCTGATTGGGATGCACATGGCCTGGTGGGTTTTACGATTGATCCGAATTTTGCAACCAATGGATTGATATACCTTCTCTATGTCGTTGACCGGCATCATTTGCTGTACTATGGAACTCCTTCTTACAACCCAAATGAGACCATTACCGGCCAGGCTACTATTGGCCGTGTCACGCGTTATCAAACTATAATGAATGGAAGCAACCTGGTCATTAATCCTTCCTCAAGATTTGTTTTAATAGGTGAAAGTAAAACTACCGGTATGCCAATCCTCCATCATTCTCACGGGGTAGGCACGCTGGCTTTTGCAGCAGACGGCACGTTGCTCGTCACAATTGGGGATGCCGCCAGCTATGAAGGGGTTGACTCGGGCAGCGAGGATGGAACATTTTATGCCCAGGCATTAATAGACGGTATCATCAGGCCCGAAGAAAATGTAGGCGCATTCAGGGCACAAATGATCAACAGCTTTAATGGCAAATTGCTTCGAATAGATCCGCAAACAGGCAATGGAATTCCCAGCAACCCGTTTTATTCTGCTGCTGAGCCCCGTGCTCCGAAATCAAGAGTATGGGCGCTGGGTATCCGCAATTCATTTCGTATATATGTAAAACCAGGCACCGGCTCAACAGATCCGGCTGTGGGCGATATTGGAGAAGTGTACCTCGGCGACGTTGGATTTGCAACATGGGAAGAAATGAATATTTGCAAAGCGCCGGGTACCAATTTTGGCTGGCCCATCTACGAAGGCAATGAACCCACAATTCCGTTGGATGGAATAGGATTGACTTATATTGACCTCAACGTTGAGAACCGGGATGAGCCTAACCCATTATACGGGATGGGCGGATGTAATCAACGTTATTTTACTTTTAACCAGTTGCTCAAACAAGCAAATGTCAATGGCGATAAAACACTTCATAACCCTTGCGATGGCGAAGCTATTATTGGAAGCGGAAACCGCTATTATCATCAGCGCCCCGCATTGGAGTGGTCGCATGCACACCCCTGGGCACGGGTGGGAATTTTCAACGGGACCACACCGGATGTAGCCCTGATCGGATCGCCCGAGTCACAGGTAAACGGTATTCCCTTCTCAGGACAATGCAGCGTGGGAGGCACCTTATATACCGGTAATACTTTTCCGGCAGAATATAGGAATACTTATTTCCAGGCTGATTTTGCAAGCGGCTGGATAAAGCGCATTACTCTAGATAATGCAAATGAAATAACGCGCGTCGACAATTTTGCCAGTAATTATACAGAGGTGGTTTGCATTGCTGAACATCCAACAGATGGAAGCCTTGTCACCGTGCAATTGAATTCATCAACAGGAGTGAAGCGCGTTCAGTATGGCGGTAACCAGCCACCTGTTTCCAGGCCAACTTCCAATGTGACCTTTGGTGGATCGCCATTAACTGTCAATTTCAATGGAAGTAATTCATACGACCCAAGCCCGGGAGGAAGCATTGTTGCCTATAGCTGGAATTTTGGAGGAGGCAGTCCTGCAACCAGCAATGTCGCCAATCCCGGCAATATTGTATTTACAGAAGCATCTGGTAGCCCGAGAAAGTTTGTGGTTAGGCTTACCGTTACCGATAATGGCGGTGCCACACATACAGACAGTGTTATTATATCAGTAAACAATACGCCACCCGTTGTCAACATTACCAGTCCGATAAAAAATTCACAGTATACTCCGGGGCTGGATACGTTGTATGCATGCACAGCTACGGTTTCGGATGCGCAACACAGCGGTTCGCAACTGAAATACGAATGGCAAACCACTCTGAGACATAATAACCATGAGCACCGCCAGCCCATTGACGAAGCAGTTACCACGAATACGCTGATACAACGGGTGGGTTTTATCGGCAGCGATACCTATTACTGGCTGGTTGAACTTACCGTCACTGACGCTGCAGGACTTTCGACAAAAGATTCAGCAAAAATATTCCCTGACCGGACGCCATCGATACTTTCATTATCGCCTGCAAATGGCGCAACAAATGTGTCAGCAGCAACGAATATTGTTGCCACATTTAATGAACCCTTGTTAGCATCATCAGTTACCGGGGCAACATTTCAATTAAAAGACGCAAGCAATAATATAATACCCGCAGTAGTCACCGCAACGGGTGATCAAATAATACTTGATCCTGTTTCTTTACTTCCCTATTCGACTGGTTTCAATGTTTTAGTAAAAGGTGGCGCAACTGGTGTGAAAGATCTGGCGGGCAATCCGTTGCCGAATGATCACAGTTGGAGCTTTTCAACATCCACGGATATTGATCCGCCTCTGATCACATCTGTGTTGCCAGCCAGCGGGGCGACGGGCGTGGCTATGGGTACATCGATCACGATAAATTTTAATGAATCTATTAATGCGTCGACGGCGACAAATACTACAGTTCAACTGAGAGATCAGGGCAATAACCTGGTCAACGCTTCTGTATCTGCATCCGGCGCCCAGGTTACATTAACGCCATTAGCTGCATTGAAAAGTGGTACGGTATATACGGTGACAATTTCTGCTGGTGCATCCGGAATTAAAGACCTGGTAGGAAACGCGATGGTTAATAACTATACGTGGAGCTTTACCACCGTTGTAATTGATTTAACTCCGCCGCTGGTTAACTCTGTATCACCTGCGAACGGTTCGACAGGAGTCAGCACAACCCCGATAATAACGGCAAACCTTAGTGAAGCTATCAATGTATCAACGGTATCGGGTGCAACGGTGCAACTAAAGGATGCAAGCAATAATATAGTAGGTGCAGCAATCAATGTATCGGGTGGTGAAATCACAGTGACACCTTTAGCACCTTTGTCAGCATTAACTCTTTATTCAATAACGATAGCCGGGGGCGCGGCAGGTATAAAGGACCTGGCGGGTAATACTCTCGCTGCAAATTATACCTGGAATTTCACGACGGCGGCAGTTGCTCCGGTTTCTTATAGTGTCTTTTCGTCGACACCATCACCAACAACTCCACTCAACAATGACGGACAGGGTATAGTTGTTGGAATGAAATTCCGTTCATCCCAAAATGGATTGATCAGGGGTGTGCGCTATTTTAAAATTGCAGGGACAACGGGCACACACACCGGCCATTTATGGACCGCTGCCGGAGGTTTACTTGGCTCTGTGTCCTTTACAGGAGAAACAGCATCAGGCTGGCAGGAGGCGTTATTTGCATCACCAATTGTAATAAATGCGAATACTACTTACGTGGTTTCCGTTTTTAGTACATCAGGCGACTATGCTGCCAGTAAACCGTACTTCAGCCAGGCAGTAATCAATGATCCGTTGCGGGCACTGGCAGATGGAGAAGACGGGCCCAACGGTCTATACAAGTATTCTGCCGCTTCGGTTTTCCCAACTAATAGTTTCAATGCAAGCAACTATTGGGTGGATGTGGTATTTAACCGCCAGGACCTGGTTGTAAGTCCCACCATCACTGTACAACCATCATCGCAAACCCAGTGTGCCGGCACAAATGCGAGCTTTATTTCTGCAGCGACAGGCACTCCCGCTCCCGCAGTGCAATGGCAGGTTAGTACAAATGGTACTACGTGGACAGATATCTCCGGAGCTACGAGTGCCACATTATCTTTTGCTGCAACAATTTCTGACAATAATAAACAATACCGCGCGGTGTGGACGAACAGTCAAGGTCCAGTAAATTCAAATGCCGCAACGCTAACAGTGAATGCAATTCCATCAACTCCCGGAGTATCTGTTGCGAATAACTGCGGTAGTTCTATATTATCAGCGACGGGAACGATCGGTAATTTATTATGGAGCAATAGCGCTTCAACGCAGTCGATCACGGTGCCTGCAGCGGGAACTTATACGGTAACACAGACAGTGAATGGATGTACCAGTGCTTCAGGTACAGGTGTTGCCGCTCCCAAATCAACTCCTGTGTTGTCGGGCAACCTGGCGGCTTCAACCACTAGTGGTACTGCCTTTTCTTACAATGCAGCAAGCACTGTTACAGGCACCACGTTTGTCTGGAGTCGTTTAACTGTAACGGGTATCAGTAACCCGGTTGCAAGTGGCACAGGAAATATTAATGAAACGTTGGTGAACACAACCGCCTCACCGGTAAATGTTACTTATGTATATACTTTGACGGCTAATGGTTGTACCAACACACAAAACATCATTGTCACTGTTAATCCTGCCGCGACAAGTGGCAGCGGATGTGTGATCAATAATACTTCGATAACATCCAATTTTACCGGAACTGCGATACCCGCCGGAAGATATATATGGTTTAACAGTTCTCTTGATCCTGGTCCATTGCCAACAGGTACCGATCCCGTTACAATGAATATTACGAATGGTGTAATCAGTTTTACAGCAAACAATGTTCAGTACAATTTGAATGTTCCGAATGCGAGGATCCGGTTTGATGCTTCAGTAACATCAGCAAGTACTCAATTCATCAATAATGCATGGGAAACGGTAGTACCTCGTGTTTACACCAGCGATATATTTATGAGTGGATTGTCGTACCTGGTGCCGGTTAATTTCCCGGGAAATTATATGAATGTCACCTGGACGGCTAATATAAGTATCGATAAACCGGGACTTTCGATTGCATGGCGCTGGGCTGCGGCCGCTTACACTTCATTTGCGGATAATGCGGGAATTAATGTAAAGCCAATAAATGGCAGTACTCAAAACGCGTATCCAAATGCGGACCGGGCCAGTACTCCCGAGAACTATAAGTCATTTGTTGTCGATGGTGCAAGGGGCACAGGTGGAACAAATTATACGGGCAGTTTCAGCACCGTTTATACCGGTACATGTACTGGTGGCACAATTCCTCCCTCGCCGCCTTCACCACCGACGATCACAGTTGTAAATAACTGTGGCAACTCCGTGTTAACTGCAGGTGCATACACCGGGTCATTATTGTGGAGCAACGGGGCAACAACTCCATCTATTACAGTAATAACACCGGGGACCTATACCGTAACTCAAACAGTAAATGGGAATACAAGTGTAGCCGCCAACGGGACGGCTGCCCCAAAAACAAGCCCACAATTGTTGAGTGGGCTGACAGCTTCCGTTAACACCGGTACCGTATTTACATATAGTGCTTTAAGTACGGTAGCAGGTACTTCATTCGCATGGACTCGTGCAGCAGTGGCAGGTATCAGCAATGCTGCTGCAAATGGAACGGGCGACATCACTGAAACGCTAATTAATACAACAAGTTCGCCTGCTATTGTCACCTATGTATACACTTTGACAGCCAACGGTTGTACTACGACACAAAACGTTGTTGTCACGGTAAACCCGGTATTAGCCGCGTGCATTATTAATACATCGATAGCCAGCAATTTTAATGCTACTGCAATTCCGGCAGGAAGATATATTTGGTTTAACAGTTCCTTTGACCCGGGTCCACTGCCCACGGGAACCGAAACTGTAACAATGTATATTACGAATGGTGTAATTAATTTTACGGCCAACAATGTTCAGTACAATCTAAATGTACCAAATGCCCGGATCCGGTTTGACAACGCGGTAACAACTGCCAGCACTCAATTCATCAATAACGTTTGGGAAACCGTGGTGCCTCGAACTTATAGCAGCGATATTTTCATGGCAGGATTATCTTACCTGGTACCCGTTAATTTCCCCGGGAACTACATGAATGTCAATTGGAGCGCGAAAATAAGCATTGATAAACCGGGGATATCCCTCGGCTGGCGCTGGGCGGCGGCTGCTTATACGTCTTTTGCCGATAATCCGGGTATAAACGTAAAACCAATAAATGGAACCACTCAAAACGCATACGCCAATTCGGACAGGGCAAGTACACCGGAAAACTTCAAGGCATTTGTTGTGGATGGTGCAAAAGGAACGGGCGGAACAAATTACACGGGAAGTTTCACATCAATCAATACAGTTACATGTTCGGCTGGATCCGGGCAAAAGGTATCTCAACAACCGACCGTCGTTAGACTGCCGGCCTCTTCTATCGAACAACTTTTAAATAGAAAATTCGAGGTCAATGTGTTCCCCAATCCAAGCACCAGCCACTTTGAATTGATAATACAGGGAGACAATAAAAACCCGGTTACCATAAAAGTGACGGATGTGTCCGGAAGGGTGGTAGAACAACATGCGAAGGTGAGCGCTACCACGATTTTGAAAATTGGACGGAAGCTAAATGCGGGCACCTATTTTGTTGAAGCAATACAGGGTGAACAACGAAAATTTGTAAAGATCATTAAGGCGAATTAATAAGATGCCACGGTACTACCGTAAAGATGATGCAAAGAATCATTGTGAACTAGTGGTACCGTGGCTTTTCAGTATTATTGAAATCAGTCGCGCCTATCTACGGGAGGGATAAATAAAGATTTTCATCAATACGTGCCTCCAAATGCGGTATTCTTACCGATCATCTCACACCCAGGCCTTACTCATTTGTTTTTTATTGAAATAAAGAAGATGTTTTGTGCTGCCTAATCATAGGTGACATGATTTTATTTAGTTTGTCAGGATAAGAAATTTAATCTAAATTGCTCCCCTGCATTTCTTCATCCATAACTTCTGAACAGCCAGTTTTTCCAAGGTCCTGAGTTTGGCTATTGCGTTTTTTCTGAC
>Ga0310810_10000837_pt1 | contig 31205 bp, 28 predicted proteins | sample NCmetagenome_FD_207641 | JGI IMG/M metagenome (GOLD analysis project Ga0310810, IMG submission 207641) | Soil microbial communities from experimental microcosm in Duke University, North Carolina, United States - NC | ecosystem: Engineered > Artificial ecosystem > Soil microcosm > Unclassified ... | reverse complement strand
ACTGGAACGGGGTTCGGGAGCGTCACTCGCCCGAGTTCGAGAGTGCGATGGCCAAGCGGGCACGTCAGCCTTTGACGAGGTACCCGCGCTTCGTGAGGATGTCGCGGACGCGATCGCGCACGTCGCCCTGAAGTTCGACGCCGCCTTCAACGACCGTCCCGCCAACGCCGCAGGCCTTCTTGAGCTCCTGGCCCAGTTCCTTCAGGAACTGATCGTTCTGTGGCAGGTCATAGACCACGGTCACGGTCTTGCCCCCGCGTCCCTTCTTCTCCATCCGCAGCTTCGCGACCACGCGTGCGGGAATGGCCGCGGCCGACGCACGCCGCGTGCTGCACTGGCAGTCCCGTTGCGGCCATCCGCACACCGGACACTTGCCTGAGCTCCCGGTGGAATAGACAAGCCGCGCGTTGTTCTTGAGGCTCATATCGCTACTCCGAGTGATACCGCACCAGGGCCAGCAAGCGATAGAGGCCATGGACGAATTTTCCGTACGGCAGTGTCAGGAGCAGCACCAGGACGACGGCCAGATGCACGACGAGCAGGATTCCCATCGCCTGGCTGTGACGAAGAACGAGCAGCGCGAGGCCGGTCAGGCTCGTGAGGAAGAGCAGCGCGAGGAACAGGCTGTCGAGCCCGCGTGTGTCCTCGTCACCAAGCGCGGGGTCGCGCGTCTGCCGAAGCGCAGCCAGCCCCAGCGGTCCGACGAGCAGGCCGAATCCGCCCGCCGCACCGAGCAACACTGGAAGACTCGAATAGGCGTACGGTGCGAGCCAGCCAAACACCGTGTGATAGATCGCCGCGACCGTCGTCGAGGCGAAGCACAGCATGAAGCCGTAGAACGTGCCGTGATGAAACCAGCGCCGCCACGGCATGCGGACTTCGAGGTTTGACGTGCAGTCACTGCCGCTGCCGTGCAAGTGACGAAGTGTCAGCGCGTCTCGGATCGCAGGAACGAGGCCAGCGCCTGGAGCCGCATTGCCGCTGTCGCTCTCGCGCCAGAATCGCACGCCTGACACCGCGAGCGCGATCAGCACGAAGGTTGAGACCGCGCCGAAGGTCGCCACCATCACGCCGTGAGGGATGACGCCGTAGAAGTCAGCGGCGCCATCGGATGCAACGACGGCCTGCCCGTTGGCGATCGTGGCGAGCAGCAACGCGGAGAACACGAGCGCGAGCGCAGCCAGACCAGTGCGGAAGCCGTCGCGTCGAAACGCGCGCCCGAGCACCGGCGGCCACGCCTGCTCCTCGTACGAACGCGTGCGAACCTCCGCAAGCAGCGCGGGCACGTTGATCCCGAACTCGTGCGGTGGCGCGAACTGACACGCGTAGAGACACTCGCCGCAGTTGTGGCAGAGACTCGCAAGATACGTGAGATCTGCGGCGCCGAACGTCCGTCGCTTCTCGAGCGCAGGAAACACAGGACAGTACTGCTCGCAGTAGCGGCATGCGTTGCAGACGGTCAGCACGTGCTGACCGTGCCGAACGACGTTATCGGGCAGCATGCCGCGCGGCCTCCTCACCAGCAATGCGGCCGAAGACCGCGCCGATCGTCATCCCGAAACCGGCGAGGTATCCCTTGACGAGGATGTTCCCCGCCATGACTTCGCCGGCAGCGTAGACATTCGCCGCACGCTGGCCGTCAGACATCAGCACGCGCGTGTGCGTGTCAACCTTGAGACCGAGATAGGTGAACGTGATCCCGGGACGGAGCGGATACGCCCAATACGGCGGCGTATCCAGCCGCTGCGCCCAGTGCGTCTTGTTCGGAGTCAGACCTTCGGTTCGGCAGTCGTCGAGCGCGCTCAGATTGAGCGCGCCTGGCCGCACGGCGCGATTGAAGCTCTCGACGGTCGATTCGAGCGCCTCGGGCGTCAGCGTCAGGCGACGCGCCAACTCGCCGACTGAGTTCGCGACGACCGGAGGAAACACAGACGGCATGAACTGGTCGGCGGCCTTCGCATCGACGATCGAATACGCAATCTGTCCGGGCTGTCGAGCGATCAGCTTCCCCCAGATCGCGTAGCGCTTCGGCCAGACGTCCTCGCCCTCGTCGTAGAACCGATGGCCGTGCGCGTTGACCACGATGCCGAACGGGATGCAGTCGAGCCTGGTGACGATGCCGCCGTCGAACTTGGGCGCGCGGGCATCGACGGCAATCGCGTGACATTCGCGGGGGTCGCCAATGGATTGCGCGCCGGCTGCGAGCATCCGCTTCAAGGGCACGCCTGTGTTGTAGGGTGTGCCGCGCACGATGAAGTTGTCGGCAACGTCGCCCCAGGCTTCACGCAGCCACTCGAGATTGGCCTCGAATCCGCCGGACGCGATGACGACTGCCGCCGCGCGTATCGTGCGTGCGCGGCCGGAGATCTGCACGTCGACCGACTCGAACCGTCCATTCGTCACACGGAGATCGACGACATCTGCATCGTAGAAGACGTCGATTCCCAGGCGCTCGGCGGAAGCGTAGTAGCTGTTCATCAACGCCTTGCCACCGCCAAGAAAGAAGAGATTCGTGCGACCAAGCTGCAGGGTGCCATGCAGCGCCGCCTGGAACCGCGCACCCTCCCGCGCCATCCACTCCGGGCACGTGGCCGACTGCTGGATTGCGATGCGCGCGAGCGACTCGTCGATCTCCCCGCCGTTGACGCTGCGCAGGTCGGCCAGGAACTCGTCCTCGCCGTACGTGCCGGTCAGATACTGTCCCGGCGACGTGTGCAGGCAACGAAAATTACGGGTGTGCCGGCTATTACCGCCGCGGAAGTCGCGCGGCGCACGCTCGAGAACGACGACACGCGCGCCCGCGCGACGAGCCGAGATGGCAGCGCAGAGCGCAGCATTCCCTCCGCCAATCACCGCCACGTCGTAGTCAGGAGTGTTGCTCACGTGCTCGCCAATTTCCTCGTCACCAGCCGCGAGCCGAACAGCACGAGGGCCGCCGTGAGCAACAGGATCAGCGAGATCGGACGTGTCACGAAGATCGTGATGTCGCCTTCGCTGATCGCCATCGCCCGCCGGAACTGAAGCTCCGACAACGGACCGAGCACGAGACCGAGCACTGCGGGAACCAGCGGGACGTCGTAGATGCGCATCGCGCACCCGACGACGCCGACGAGATACAGAATCGCGAGATCGAGGAGCGATCCATTCAGGCTGTATGCGCCGAGCGATGCGAGAACCAGGATGCCGGCAAAGAGCAGGCGGCGCGGCATCAACATGACGCGCGCCCAGACACCCACGAGCGGAAGGTTGAGCACCAGCAGCATCACGTTGCCGATATACAGGCTCGCGATGAGCGTCCATACGAGATCCGGCCGCGACGTGAACAGCAGCGGACCCGGCTGAAGTCCGTACTGCTGAAACGCCGCCAGCATCACCGCGGCCGTGGCCGATGACGGAAGACCGAGCGTGAGCAGCGGCACCAGCACGCCGGCCGCCGCCGCGTTGTTCGCGGCCTCGGGCCCGGCAACACCCTCGATCGCGCCGTGTCCAAAGCGTTCCGGCTCCTTGCTCAATCGCTTCTCGGTCGCGTACGAAACGAACGTCGGAATGACGGTGCCACCGCACGGGAGAACGCCCAGCGGAAACCCGATCGCGGCGCCGCGCAGCCAGGGCCCCCACGACCGCCTCCACTCGTCGCGGCTCATGCCGGTGAAGTCGTGCAGCACGACAGCCTCAGGCTCGCTTCGCCCGTACTGCCACGCTTGATAGAGCGTCTCGCCGACCGCGAACAGGCCGATGACGAGAATCACGACGTCGATGCCGTCGAGCAGTTGCGGGATACCGAAGGAGAAGCGTGCGTCGCCCGTGAGCTGATCGATCCCTACCAGGCCGACAGAGAGACCGAGGAACAAGCTGAAGAGACCCTTGACTCGCGACGGCCCGAGCAGCAGCGACACCGTCGTGAACGCGACCACCGTCAGCGCGAAGTACTCGGCAGGACCAAAACGCAGCGCCGCACTCGCCAATGCGGGCGCGAAGAACGTCAGCGCAATCGTCGCGAGCGTGCCAGCCACGAACGACCCAATCGCCGCGGTCGTCAGCGCAGCGGCGCCACGACCCTGCCGCGCCATCATGTAGCCATCGATCGCGGTCGCAATCGATCCGGTCTCACCCGGCGTGTTCAGCAGGATGCTCGTCGTCGAGCCGCCATACATCGCGCCGGAGTAGATCCCGCCGAACATGATGAACGCGCTGATCGGATCGAGATTGAACGTAACCGGCAGGAGCACCGCGACAGTCAACGCCGGGCCGATCCCTGGCAGCACGCCAATCGCTGTGCCGAGCGTCGTTCCAACGAGCGCCCACCCGAGATTGTGGAGCGCGAATGCGCCCGCGAACCCGGCGCTCAGATCGCGAAGGGTGTCGAACACGGATTAGAGCAGGCCCTCCAGCGGGCCGGCCGGCAAGGGGAGCTGAAGAAGACGTCCGAAGAGCAGATACGCAACGATTGCCATGACGACGGCAAAGACGGCGTCTCGAATCGGATGACGATCGTCGAAAGCTCTGGCCGTCAGCCAGAACATCGCCGTTGAGGCGGGCACAAATCCAACGGTCTCGGCCATCGCCAGGTTGGCGACAAGTCCAAGCCCAATCCACCACACGGTGGCGATCTCGGGACTCGGGGTTCGGGATGCGGGATTCGGATCAGAGACGTTCTCGGGACTCGGGGTTCGGGATGCGGGATTCGATTCAGAAACGTTGGCTTGAGGACGGCGAGCAGCGGCAACGCCCCGTCCACTGCGCCCGACGACGAGCGCTGCGATCGCACAGATCGCCAGCCCGCTCAGTACGAATGTTGGGTACGCGCCGACGGACGCCAGGGTGCCGCCACTGCCTTGCCCGGTATCCAGCTGTCGTAGCGTCGTCCTGACTCTCGTCTCCTCGCCATCGACGAACTGCGCGAACTTCTCACCGGGCAGATACCGGTCGATCCATCGATAGCGGGCCAGAGCGTCGCGCCATTCTGGCGTCACGACCATCGCCGCGATGACCGACTCCAGACGCTGCCGCTCGCGCGCTCCGATCCCCGGTGGCGCGACGACCGATCGCCAGTTCTCGAACTCGAGGTTGACGCCCTGCTCGCGCAATGTCGGTACGTCCAGGCCGGGCAGACGGTCCGCGCTCGAGACGGCAAGCGCACGCACGGTACCGGCTTGAATCTGTGGTTCGAGCTCGGCCAACCCGTTGATGCCGAGCGACACCTGTCCGCCCAGGATGGCCGACAGCGACTCGCCGCCGCCCGAGAACGCGACGTAGTTGATGCGTCCTGGCGGTACGCCTACAGCCTCCGCAACCAGGCCCGCGAGGATCTGATCGCTGCCGCCCGCCGATCCGCCGCCCCACGACAGCGCCTCAGGCCGCTCTTTCAACGCGCGAATCATGTCCGCCAGCGTGCGAAACGGCGACGTGGCCGGCACCACGATCGCTTCATACTCGCCCGTGATGCGCGCGATTGGCGTCACCTCGTGCAACGTCACCGGCGATCGGTGCATGACGATGCCCCCGAGCATGATCAGCCCGGACACGAGAACCGCATCGTCTCGTCCCTGTTCTGAGCCGACGAATCGCGCCAGGCCGATCGTGCCCGCTGCGCCAGGAATGTTCTCAACCGGCGCGGTTCGAACGAGACCCGTGCGCTGCAGCACCTGCTGCATCACCCGCGCGGTCTGATCCCAGCCACCGCCGGGAGCCGCGGGTGCAATCAGTCGAAGCTGATCGAGGTGTGGCGGCTGCGCTGCGGCGCCGCTCGCCATCAGGCAGAACGCGATCGACGCCAGCACTCGATGGACGCGAGACATCGATGTGCATTCTAGTTTCTTTGGAGTGCACGGAGACTACGGAGGACTCGGATCACCACGGAGACGCGGAGGCGCGGAGGAAAGCGGCTCGCGGCAGTTCGAAGCCGGATGCGGGTGGCGCCGGCCTCCGGCCCCTCCGTTACCTCCGATGCCTTACGGCCCGGGGAAGCAACGTCTCTCGGTCACTGCCTTCGAGGTTACCTGGCAGCGGATCCGAAGCATCTCGACTCAACCAGATCGAGCGCGGTCCCCGATAGAGCGGCATCCAGCCACCGGCGAGGAGGTTCGACACAACCGGGAGGTCCACAGGCAGCCAGATGTGATCAGGGGGGGTCTCGGCGAGAAACTCGTCAGCGGAGGCGGGCACGTAGTAGAAGTTCAGATGCTTCCGCATGATCGGATCGGTGTAGACCGTCTCGCGACGGCCGTCGATCGAGATCGCGCACTCGGCAAGCCACTCGTGATTGATCGACTCGCAATCGGATGTGAACGCGTACTGGTCGAGCCGAGGAATCGTCGCTTCAGACACGATGTCCCGGCCGAACCGGACGTGACCCCAACCGATCGGGATCGCCGCGTGTGTGAGTGGTGACGGCGAGAAGAACGATTCCCAGCGCGGTCCTGATGAGGACCCGATGCCGGTCTGTCATCTCGTCGCCGGCACTATCGCATCGAGCTCGGCGATCAGGTAGTCACGGAAAAGCGGATAGTTCTCGATCATCGGAAAGTGTCCGATGCCCTTCATCACCGTGACGCGTGAGCCCGGGATCGCTTCCGCGACGGCCAGCGTCATCTCCGGCGTGCAGGAGTAGTCGAATTCCCCGGTGAGCAGCGACACCTTGCACACGCGTGTATCGATCCGCGTGATGTCCTGCCGCCCGTCCCAGTCGTTGCTGTAGTAGTGAACATCGCCCGCGTAGACGCCGGGACCGGCCTGCGTGTAGTACCACCAGTTCTCGCGCGCGTTGACCTCGGGACTCTGCGGTGCGCACAGCCCGTAGGTGTACGACGCCGTCATCTCGCCGCCATGAATGGCGGGGTGATGCAGATAGTCGTTGTAGCGGCCGGGCGCATAGGCCGTGCTCTCGAGACCCACGATGCCGCGCAGCTCGTTCTGGTAGTCAGCCGCCAGCTTGAGCACGATCGCGCCGCCCATCGAGCAGCCCAGCACCACCGGACGCTCGAGCGACAGCGCCTGCCACACCTCACGCGTCAGGCTCAGATACTCGTTCGTCGTCAGGCGATACTTCTTCAGCCACCAGCCGGAGGGCGGAGTCGATCGCCCGTGATACGGGAGGTCGAACGCGATCACACGAAATCGCTTCGTGATGTCCGCGTCGTTCAAGAGGTGCCGATACTGACGGCTGTCCGCACCGGCGGTGTGCAGGCACAGCAGCGGCACACCCTGCCCCGCTTCCTCGAAGAAGATTCGATAGTCGAGGTCGTTGTAGCGAAGCTGCAGGTAGCGTCCGACGATCGGTTCGAGATTCACGCTGCACCCACCAGTCGCATGACCTTCATCACGCGATGCAGTGCACGCGCATGCTGCATGGCGACGAGCGAGTCACCCTCGAGCACAAAGCCGGGGACGCGCATCAGCATCGCGAAGACATCGTGATAGAGCGGTTCGGGAGGATGGCTGAGGTACTTCCGCCAGATGTCAGGGCTCGCGCGAAAGCCGAACGCGCAGGGCACCCCGAACTTCGGCGATACGAACCACTGCACCAGGCGGCCGCGCTCGAACGTGACGATGCAGCGATCGTCGCCGCTCGTGAGCGACATCGAGAGCGAGAACCAGTCGCCGACGACCTCCATCTCGGGATCGGCGGCAAGCAGGTCGCGGAAGCGCTGTAGCCAGCTGTCAGAGAACATCACGTTAGTAGGCAGTAGGCGGTATGCAGTCAGCCAACGTGCCGGATCAGTGTTTACCTTTCGCTTCGACGTGCTTGTCGATCCAGGCGATGACCATGTCGGCGAGCTGAAGGTTGTTGCGATCCTGCATCAGCATGTGGCTGTTGCCCTTGATACCGAGCCTGGGCAGGTACATCATCTCGGCATCGCCGCCGGCCGCCAAGATCTTCTCGACGTAGCGCTCACAGGTGGCGAACGAGTCCGCCCAGTTCGCTGGACCGCCCTTCACGTCACCGAGATGGTCTCCAAACATGATCAAGTTGGGGATCTTCGCGAGTTTGGCGATCTGCTCGGCGTTCAGGTCGGCGCAGGGCATCTCGATAGAGATCAATCCACGAATGCCTTTCGGATCGATCAGTGCCGCCTGCTGCGGGAAGAAGCCTGACTCGCTGTGTCCCATCAGCACCGCGCCATTCAATTGAACCGCGAGCGCGGCCATGTTCGTCCACGTCGGATTTGGCGTCGGCAGGATCGAGTTGAAGTCGGGGATCATCTGCTTGTACAACTCGTCGGCCGCTTCGACAGGGAACTGACCATCTGGAAACGGCTTGCCGTACTCAGGGCCGAAGCGAAACACCGTCCACGCGATCTGATTGCTGGCCTGGAGCACCGTCGGTAGCTGGCTGGTGGGTGCAGCGCCTGACTTCACGGCGTTAATCGAGGACGCATCAAAGCCCGAACGCGCGCGCGAAACCTGATCGGCGAGATACACGGGACGATCGCGGCGGACGAAGTACTCATCCCATCCCATGCGCCCATCCGGCGTCGTCTCCCACGTCTTGCTGCTCAGGCAGCAGCCGTGCACCATCACGACCGGGACGTGACGGTCACCATTGGGCGGGGCCTGATACTGCACGTACATCTGGTTGATCGTGACCTCGCCACCAACCGGTGCGCCTCCGCGTCCGCCGGGTGGCGGCGGGGGCAGCGCCTTCTTCTCGCCGCCCACGAAGAAGCTCCCCTGCTTCGCGATCACGAGAGGCTTCTCGAGATCCTTCCCGCGTGGTGATTGAGCGGACCCAATCACCGTCGTGGCAACCACTAACCCAATGGCGAGGCTGAACGCTGACCGCTTCATGAAAGCTCTCCGTTAATGGGCAAGCTTATTCCATTAACGGAGAGCCGGTGAACGTGTCAGGGGTTGGCGACGGTGGTGAACCGGAATGAGATGCCGCCGCTGAGCGCGAGGCTGGTTCCACCCTCTTCGAGACTGGTCAGGCTGCGCCCCACGTTGACGAACGTCGCGGCCATCGTGCCAAGCGGATAAGCAACCCCGAGCGAAACGTCGCTACGCCGGCTGCCGATGCCCATCGAGTCGAGTACGGCATCGTCCTTCAGCGAATAGGACTGTGTCAGCGCTCCCGTCAGGACCATTCCAACAGGAGAGCTCCATTCGAGTGCCGCGCCTGAAAAGAACGACCCGCGGGTGAAGAGTCCCGCGGAGCCGTAAATGCGGAACGGCTGACGACGCAGTTCCATGCTCACCGGAATGGCGAAATGCACGCGGCCGTCGGGGCTGCCCGCGCTCAGGACTTCCATCGTTGGACTAATCGCGAGGCCGAACTCGCTCAGCGTGAGAGTGGGATCAACCAGTGTGTACTTCGCACTCAGGTAGACGTCGTCCATGCCCGTCGCCGAGCCACCCTCGTAGCTGGCGCGGTAGAACGGGAGGCTGGCGCCGACCTGCATTCGATCGGTCACCCCGATGCCGGCGCCAAGCATTGGCAGATTGGTCTGCGTCGAACCGAGCATGCGCCAGTGTCCGACACCGATGCTGGTGTAACCCTCACCTGGGCCCGCCGCGCTGGCATCATCCAGCCACGCACCAAACTGGCGATACGTGCTGATCGGCACTGCGGCTGATGCCGTTGACGTGGTCGGTGCAGTGGTTGTTGACGACGCCGACGGTGAGGTCGGCGTCGTTGTGGTTGGTGAGGACCCGCGCGGCGCTTTCGGGCGACCCTTGCCCTGCGCTTCCGCGAGTCCGGGAAGTGCGAGTCCGATGAAGACGAACAGAGCAGCCGCTGAGGGGAGAGAGCGATATGTCACTGCTACCTCCGCTACTTCGTTGCCCGCACTGTTGTCGTGGAGCCGGTTGTTGTCGTCTTCGGCGCCGGGTCGGGTGTTGGCGTCGGCGTCGGCGCTGGCGTCGGTTCTGGTTTCGGCGCAGGTGTCGGCTCCGGCTTGGGTGTCGGCGCCGGTTCAGGCGTCGGCGCCGGAGCGGTGCGGACCGATTTAGCCGCCTGACCGAGGCTCAGGCCATCAACCGTCATCGCGTCCTTGAGCTGAACGAAGTCGATGTTCTGGTTCCTCGACACGTTCAACGCCGCGATGAATTGCCCCTGATTGCGGAACCCGGTGCTCGCCTCCTCGATCGTCATACCCTGCGGCAGCATCGTCTTCACTTTGGCGAGCTGATTCGGGTTTTTCGAGATCTTGATGGAGATCGGATTGGGCTCGAACGTGGGCGTCGTCGTGGTGCCGGTGCTTGCTGTCGTGCTCGTGCTACTGGACGTGCTCGAACCACTCGACGTTCCCGTCGATGTCGAGGCTGTCGTTGTCGCCGGCTTCTTCGCGGAACCGTGTGACGAGCCGTTCGAGGCACCGTTCGACGAGCCGCTGGTCTTCAGCGTAGCGCCATTGCCGCTGCCACCGGTCTTCGTGCCCGACGCGCTGTGAGTCGATGCGCCGCCGCTCTTCGGAGCGGTCGTGCCGGCATTCGGCACCTTCGTGGTGGGTGCCTTTGCAGTCGGTGCCTTTCCGGCACCATGGCCCTGCCCCTGTGCCGCCGCCGTGGCGCTCAATGCCGCCACGGCCATCGCCGTCGCAGCAAGACGCGAAAATTTGCGCATGTGTGGAAGTCCTCCGGGGCACCGCGGTTCCAAGAACGGTGCCCACGCAGGACAACCCGGCAAGAGACAGGCGAATAATCAGTTGGCCGGAAGTGCGCACGGCGTCAGCCGTCGCCAGATGCACGAAAGCGCAAGCGCGCTTTCAGATTTGGATCACGGGATGTCGCGCAAACCTTCGGTCAGCTCGATCGAGACGCCCCATGGATCGATGATCCCAGCGGTCGGCAGGTTGTTCATCGCAGGGTCCTTGCGATACGGCTTCGTCAGCTTGATGCCCTTCGACTCGAGCTCCTTGCTGAATGCCTCGAGACCTTTGACCTCGAACCCGACGTGATCGTAGACACGGCCGGCGGTGGGTTTGTGCGTGATCGTTCGATCACCCTCCCAGCGGAAGAAGTTGAGCATGTAGCCGACGCCAGGGAGATCGGCTCCGGCGAAGAAGTCGGTAAACGTGTTCGGCCCCGTACGGGCGGTGGCGTTGAGCGCCTTGATGTACCACTGCTGCATTTCCACGTACTCCTTGTTGATGAAGTGCACGTGGTGATGCACGATGGGCGGCGCGTTCGGCGCCATGTTCGTCACCAGCTCGACCTTTGCACCATCCGGACCGAGCAGATACGAGAAGCGCCCGTAGTTGCCGGCGGTCGGCAGCGCGACTTTGTCTCCCGGCTTTGGCTCGCGCCCTGTCGTCAGCTGGTACCCATTCGCCACGACCTTCGTCGTCACCGCCGGCACGTCCGGCACGGCGAAACCGATGTGATCGAAGGCAGTCCCGTAGCTCGGACCGCTGGGTTTCTGCACGTGGAGGAACAGGAAGACATCAGGGAACTTGATGACGTCGACGTTCCCGATCTTCGTCGCCGTTCCACCAAGTGTGTCCACCCAGAACTTCTTGTGAGCGTCGATGCTGGTCACATTCAGGTGATAGTGACCGACGATGACCGGCGCCTCTTTGTTGAGCAGCTGCGCGACCGGGCGCGCCGGCACGCTCCAGATAATCAGCCCCAACACCAGCGCCCACACGACGTGTTTGGGAGTTGGACCTTGGGAGTTGGGACACGAAACAGATTGGGAGTTGGGAGTTTTCATTTTGGCCACGTCATTCTCTCTCAAGTCCACTGCGGCACTGAAGGCACCCGCAGCCGTTCGACTTCCGGCAGGTCGAAGCCGAAATAGTCGATCAGCAGCCGTCGGAGATCGGCGCGCTCGGTGATCACCCTCTTGTGCTGACCGGTGGCGTCACGCACGATGACGTCCTGATTCATCATCGATACGCGCACATCCGGCGTCACCGCGCGCAGCATCAGGCGCGTCACAAACGGCGACTCTGGAAACGTGGACACGAAGTGGTTGGCCATCACGAAGTCCACGGGTTCGGCTGGTTCGACCGACGAGGACCAGAGCAGCGTCGGTACGCCATCGACGCGCGCTTCGAGCGCCCACTCGGATCCCTGACGGACCATGCGATGGACATCGTCTCGATCGCGCACTTCCTGGCCGGTCAGAGGAACGGGCACGCGCGGCGCGTGTCCGCCGAAGCCCGGATCCAGCACGAGCGTCTGCCCCTCCATCTGCACCGTGAGAAACATGTGCGTGAGCGGTGCTTCGGATCGCGGCCGTAACTGAATGACACGAGCGGCGTGCGCGACCGGCTGAAACCCGAGGTGCTGCAACGCCGCCAGCAGCAACGTGCCGTGCTCGAAGCAATAGCCGCCGCGACGGGCGGTTACCAGCTTGCCGTAGACGCCGTCGAGATCGATGCGGATGCCGCGACCGAGAAGAACATCCAGGTTCTCGAACGGCACCGTCATCATGTGCGCGCGCAGGACGGACTCGAGCGTTGCCCGTGTCGGCTCACGCTGAGCGTCCCACCCAATGCGAGCGAGATATCCCTCGAGGCTGAAGGTCGTCAATTGAGATCGGGCGTCTGGAGCAGTGGGTTGTGCCAGGCCTTGTCTCGCACGTGCGTGCGCGACTGAATCCGCCATCCAGCCTGCGTTCGTACGTAGACATCCTCGTAACCACCGTGACGCTCGATCGTGCCCGGACCTTTCATGCCCATCTGCACCAGATAGACTCGCCCTTTCGCGCCCTGCGGCGTCGGGGTGATCTCGTGGTTCAGCATCAGGTGACTCCAGTCGGTCCACACCAGCTTCGTCTTGCAGCCGCGCGATCCACCCCCGACCAGCGTCGCCAACGCTTCGCGCCCCTTCGCCAGGACGCGACCACCTGCCTTGAAACCGGCGTCCGAGTTCTTGTCGATGAAGACACCGTCTGGCGTGAAGACGTCAGCGTAGTCGTAGCCATTGTTGGCGCACGTGTCGATGCCGTACGCGTAGCGATTGATCAGTTGCGTGATCTCCTGGTAGTCGAGGGCGCCGAACGCACGCTCCTGCGCTTGCACGGGAGTGGCTCCAAACGGAATTCGTCCGGCCATGAACGAAAGCAGACACGCACCAGCAAACGCAGCAACGAGTTTCAGGTTCGACATGAGGTCTCCATGAGGCACACGCACAGCAGGAATTGTGAAGTGAAATTTTATGACGTGTGAATGGGAAGCGTCGCGGCGGGTCTTAGACCCGCCGAGATCAGACATGCAGCGATTAACGCGGCCCGCCCTCGGGAATCGGCTGGCCGCCGACGGTCAGCGCACCCTGAATTGGCCGGCGCGGGCGGATGACGCCGCGCTTCGCGTCTTCCTCGACCGCCCTGTCTTCGGCGCGTTCGCCACCGAGTCCCTGCAGCACCGCGAGATTCCCTTCGTGGCAGTCGTACGGCAGGACCTGGTAGCCCTTCGGCGAGGTATATGGGATCACGATCGTGTACGGCTTCGTGTACGTCTTTGGATCGGTGATCGTCGCCTCGTAGCGAAGCAGATCGGCCTCGACTCGCGTGATGCGCTCGACGATCTTCAACTCAGTGCTCGCGAGCACGTTGTTGCCGGGTACCGTCGCCTTCCCGTTGAAGTTCGTCGTCTCGATGACGAGCGTGTCGCCTTCCCAGTGCCCGCGTGAATCACCGAGATATCCGCGCACTCCGCCGCCCACATGGGGACGGCCATCGAGCGGGATCACGCGCGCCTCGTGAATCATCTCGGCCATGATCACGGCATATCCGGGCGCCTGCACGATGCGATATCCGTTGCCGTAGATCTTCGGCGTCATCGAGCCAACGACGCCGAGCGTGACGCAGCGGTCGTAGAGCGTGAAGTCAGCCGGGCTGTCGAGCGGCCCGTTACCGTACGTCCCCGGCGGTGTTCGCCGCTGCTCCGCGCCAGCCACGAGCGCCGGCGCCCGTCCATCCGGCGGATCGACGATGAGCGAGGTCTGCCGGAAGGTTCTGGTCAACCACGAATTGTCATTGCGGAAAGAGCCGACTGCGTTCTCAGCGCGCGTGCGGGTCTCGGTGTCGCGCTTCGTCTTGTCGGCAAACTCCTGGTCTGTGAGTTCTGCCTTCGTTCCCAGTTCCACCGGTCGCTGGAGCGGAATGCCGAACGCGGAGTCGCCAGACCAGACGGCCTGCAGATCCGGATCGCCCCAGGGTGTCTTCTCAGCCGTCCAGGTTTTCCCCGCCGTCGCCGAGGTCGCGGCGTTCGCCGCCCTGCTGTCGCGCGTCTGCGCAAACGACGTGGACGCCGTGAACAACACCGCCAGCGCGCATGTCAGGAGAAATCGGACGGTCATGACGCCTGCTCCTTCTTCACCGCCACGAACGTGGCAGCGGCGGCATTATCGCTCCAATTACAACTGCAGGGCACCACGCTCGAATCTGAAGGACCGGTAGACGTCCGCCCACCCCTCGCGCGCAGTGGCGTGCTGCGGCCTCCAGTCTCCGAATTCGCGCAGCCTTGCGTTCGAGATCCTGAGTGACCTCGCCATCGTCTCGCCCATGCTGCCGGTCAGCGGCACCAACCACTGAGGCGGGGTCTTCGGCCGTGGCACTCCAGCGATCGCGGCCAGAGCCTCGCCGAACTGACGATGGGTCATCGGCTCGTTGTCCACGACGTTGTAGGCGCCCGAGACGAGGTCCAGCGCCGCGACCACCGCCGTTGCGGCATCGTCGTGGTTGCAGGTCGAGAAATATGCATCGGGCGAACCGAGAAGCGGCAGCCACCCTCGCATCACATAGCGGAAGATGTCCTCGGTGAACCGATCGTTCGGGCCGTAGAAATACGCGAAGCGCAACACGATGCCACGCCCGCCGCTGCGCGCGAAGCGCTCCGCCGACGCTTCTGCCTTGAGCGTGGTCTCGTTGTAGGGCGCCGGCTTCGTCGCTGCATCTTCGGTGATCCAGCGATCGCCGGCGTCGGCGTAGATGGGCCCGAACGACTCCTGGATGAACACGCGGATACCGGCCGCCAGCGCCTCGTCGGCCAGCAGTGCCGAAACATGTTCGCGAATGCGGTCGTTCTCTTTCCAGGCGCTTCGGAAGAACATTCCCAGAGTCGAGCGCGGGATCGATGTCGCAAGGTTCGCGATCGCGTCGTGCCCCACCATGGCCCGCTTGATGCCCTCGCGATCGAACAGGTCGAGCGCAACGGTGGAGGCACCTTGATTCGAGAGGTTACGCAATCGATCCGGCGAGCGACCCACCGCCGTGACGCGATGTCCCTCGCGGATCATCAGCGGAACAGCCCGCCGGCCGACCACACCCGTTGCCCCAAAGACCATGACTCGCATTCTTTTGTCGGTTTTACAGAAGGCCAGCCGTTCGCTGATCGCCAAGCAGTAGGCGTACCACGAGGCCACGTCATGAACTCCGGGGGGTTTCACGAGCGCGCGGGATTCATGAGTATTGGCAACGGCACCTGCGGGCACAAAATGCGCAAGGCATATCAAGCATCCGGTTCGACGAGCCCCTACAGTCACTGATGATGAAGCCGGACACTCGCTCCTTCTACGCACGAGCCGTTCAGGCCGCGATCGAGCACATCGCCATGCATCTGGACGATGCGCTCGAATTGGAGGCGCTGGCGCGCGTGGCGTGCCTGTCGCCGTTTCACTTCCATCGTGTCTTCCGCGGCATGGTCGGCGAGACACCGCTCGAGCTGACACGGAGGCTGCGACTGGAGCGAGCGGCGTGGAGGCTGAGAGACAAGGAACGAGCGGTCACCGAAATCGCGTTCGATGCGGGCTACGAGACGCACGAAGCGTTCACGCGCGCGTTTCGATCCAGCTTCAGTGCGTCGCCGTCCGGTTTCAGGGTGCGGAAGTACCCGCGAATCGAGATCGCGGCCCCGTGTGGCGTTCACTACCGCGCCGACGGAGTGGTGCCGCAATTCATCGCCCGAGACTCAGGAGGACTCACCATGGAAGTCGATATCAAGGACATGCCAACGCTTCGGGTCGCGACCGTGAGGCACGTCGGCCCGTATAACCAGATTCCCAAAGCGTTCGAGCATCTGGGCGACATCGCCGGACCGGCGGGCCTCATTCAGAAGGCGAGCGCCATGATCGCGATCTATCACGACGACCCGGAGACCACGCCCCAGGATCAACTGCGCTCCGATGCCGCGCTCGTCGTGCCCGAGAACGTGAAGATGCCGAACGGACTCGTCGAACAACACATCTCCGCCGGGCGGTATGCGCACACCGTCCACGTCGGGCCGTACGAACAGCTTGGCGATGCGTGGGCGCGCTTGCTCGGCGAGTGGGTGCCCGCGAGCGGCAATCGAATCGGTGACGGCGTGAGCTACGAGATCTACCTGAACACGCCGGGCGAAGTGCCGAAAGAACAGTTGCGAACGGAACTGTACGTTCCGCTCGCGTGAATGGTTTGAACGTAGGCCTGAACGTAGGGCGGGTCTTAAGACCCGCCCTCTACCGAGCTCGCTGCGACTTCACTCACTGCACGATCGTGGTACGCGGAAGCGTATTCGGCGAGGGTTTACCCAACCCCTTGTATAAGAAGCGCTGGAACCTGCGCGCGTCGAAATTCTCGCCGACGTAGATGTTGCCTTTGCTGTCGACGGCAATGGCATGCGGCACGTTGAGGAATCCACCCCACAGACCTTGCTGACCGAATCGCGCGATGATCTGGAGCGTGCTGCGATTCAGGATCCAGACGTGATGATTCGCGCCGTCGATCATGTAGAGGAACCGCTGCTCAGGATCCGGTGACAACGCGAAGCCGGAGGCGGCGCCCTGCAGCAGCGTCCGCTTCGAGATGAAGACCTCCTTCACGTACGTGCCGTCCTTCCGAAACACCTGGATGCGGTTGTTCGGCCGATCGGCGACGTAGACGAAACCGTCTCGCGAGATCGAGATGTTGTGTGGCAGCCGGAATTGCTGCGCCGGCGGAGCGTCGGGATTGTACGGGCCGAGATCCGCGTCGCTCGGCTTGTTTCCATATGCGCCCCACATCCGCTTGAAGCCGAACGTGGCGGCATCGAGCACGATCACCCGTCGATTGCCGTAGCCGTCGGCCACGTACAACTCGTTGCTCATGGGATCGACCACGAGGTTGGCGGGGCCGCGCATGTTCGAGGTGTCATCGCTTCCCTTGCTCATGCCCGGCTTGCCGAACTGACGCAGGAACTTGCCCTGCTTGGTGAAGGTCAGGATCTGATGATCCTTGGCCCCATTGCCGGCGAGCCAGACGACGTCTTTCTGATCGACGAAGACACCATGCTCGGACTGCGGCCAGTCATATCCCTGCCCTGGACCGCCCCACGAGTTCACGAGCTTGCCGGTCTGATCGAGCTCGAGAACGGGAGGTGCCGGAATGCAGCAGTCGGCCTTTGGTGGTGTGTCGTCGGATCCGGAGAACCGCTCGTTCGTCAGCAGACCGCCGGGGCGCTGCACGACAAAGAGATGATCCTGTCGATCGACGGCCATGCCACCGATCGGACCAATCGCCCAGTTCTCGGCCAACGGCTTAGGGAACGTCGGGTCGTACTCGAAGATCGGGACCTGCACGCCCTGCGCCTGGGACACGACATCGTCCTGGGCGATTGACCAGAATGCGACAAGACCCACGACCACTACCCCAACGATTCGCGTCCGATTCATACGCCTCCGCTTTGTAAGTGGCGCACAGGCGCCGCTCTGCCGCAGGGCATTCTAGTCAGTTCCGCCTGTTGCCCAGCTACCCATTCGCGGGTAGATCGCGAAACTCAACGCACGCCTGGAGCGGGTTTTGAAATGTGAGACTGCGGTAGACGTAGGCCGGGTCCTGCTCTTTGGACCGGGCGGGTCTACACAACAAGACCCGCCCTACTCTGCCTACTGCCTACTTCTGCAAAAGCAAGGAGGGGTTATGCACGCGAGAGGAATAGCAGTCGTGCTCGCCACGTTCGTCGCATGCGGTTTCACCTACACATGGGTCAGTGCGCAATCCGAGACTGCAGCGCCAGGCTCCGCAGTCAGTGCCAGTGCGTCGAACATAGATGACGTGCACACAGCGGGTCGCACGGTCCATCTGCAGGACGAGGTCGCAGGCGACGTGGCCGCGGCTGGAGCGGAGGTCACCATCGATGGTCCGGTGAACGGATACGTGATGAGCGCGGGGCGATCGGTCACGCTGGATGGTCGTGTTGGCAACGACGTCTGGGCAGCGGGAGAGACCGTGACCGTTGACAGCCCGGTCGGCAACAACGCCATGCTCGCGGGCCGCACGGTGAACCTTGGCCGCAACGCGGTGATCGGTCACGACGCTCGGCTCGCGGGTAATACCGTGACGGCGGAGGGTCGAGTCGAACGCAATCTCGATATCGGGGCAGACACGGCGCGCATTGGCGCAGACATCGGTGGCACCGTGAACGCACGTGCCGATCGCGTCAGCGTCCTGCCGGGTGCCGTCATCCGCGGCGACCTCGTCGTCCGCGCGAATCAGCCGCCGGAGATCTCGCCGCAGGCGCAGGTGATGGGACAGGTTCGCTTCGAGGACGTCAGCCGCTCGCAGTGGCTCGCGTGGCCTCGCCAGTGGCTGTTCTTCTTCCTCGGCCTGCTGATCCTCGGTCTTGCGGCGCTGGCCTTCGCGCCGGCCTGGCCAGTGCGCGTGGCCGGGACGATGCGTACCCGAGCGTGGGCGTCGATTCTGAGCGGCGTGTTCATGCTGGTGGTGATCCCGGTCGCCGTCGCGTCTCTCGCGGTCACGCTCATTGGCATTCCACTCGCGCTCGTCATGCTCGCGTTCTACATCGCCACGCTGCTGCTCGCGGGCGTCTTCGTCTCGTATCGCACGGGTGACTGGCTGGTGGAACGGGCGCACCGGATGCAGACGTCACTCTGGACGCGCATGATCCTCGGCGTGCTCGTGATTTCCTTCGGCATGTCGCTGCCGACCGTCGGCCTTGTCTTCACTGCCATCGTCATGGTCGTTGGCGCGGGAGCGCTGGTGCTGGAGCGACGATCGCAGCGGATGCATGCGCACACGATCGCGTGATCGGAGGGATCGGAGTTGACGGAGGGATCGGGTCACCACGGAGGCACGGGGTCACGGAGGACACGAAGAGACATGCCACGCCCGTGGGCGCTTCGCGCCAGATGGTAGAGCCGCGTCGCATCCACACGCCAGGAGCGATCTGGCCAGGCTTGTGAGCGCGGCGCGGCTCTATCCATCAGCCGCCCGAAGGGCGGCCTCACGGGCGTGGCCCCTCCGTGTCTCCGCGTCTCCGCGGTTATCCGTTGACTCCGAAATCTCCGAGCGCTCAGGTGATTCGAGGCGCGCGAGTGGCGGGATCGAGTCGAGGTGGCCGCTTACCCTGTCGAATGGCGCCTGCGACCGGGATGTAGTCGAGTTCTTCTCCGCTCGCGGCGCAACGCAGCATCAGGCCGCCGCGACTCATGTCGCCGCGACCGATGAACGACGGCGGAAAGAGCAAGCGCTCACCGAAGATGGGCAGCAAGACCTCGACGTACTTGCCGGAGGCGATGCTTCCAAGCAGCACGACATCGCAGTCCGGCCCGATGCTGGAGCCGAGCGCGCGTGCGCCCTGCTCGAGCGGACGACGATAACGATCGTTGTCGAGATCGATCGGCTCACCCGCGAATGCCTGGATGGATTCGCGGGTGACGGCCACGTCGGCGGCGCGCAGGCCGGCGTTGGGCGTGATCACCAGGATGCCGCCGGCCACGACGTGATCGGTGGGATCGGGCGGCCGGCTGAACCGTCGCGCGTACGCGAGCTTCCCTCGAAAGTACAACCCGCTGACGAAGCTGAACACCTCGCCGAGCGACGCGCCGGCCGGCGTCCGTAACTGCTCGGCGAGCGGAAACTGAGCCGCATCCGACACCACACGCTTTGCCCGGATACCACCACAGTTGGCCGGCGAGAGCAGAAAGATGCGGTTCTTCATCTACCGGAGCAGATCGAACTGTCGCACGTACTTGATGATGAATGCACGATTGATCGGCCCGAGCCCTTCGAGGCTCTCGGTGTCGTTGTAGACGACGAAGAGCCCGGTGGCGGCTGTTTCGAGGACGTGGAACCTCAAGTTCGTTGACCATCGATCGGTACGATCGTTGTACTGGACCAGGCTCTGGACGAAGACCAGCGGCGTGAAGTTGTAAGTCACGCGCACGTTGCCAAGGTTGGTGTGGAACGCACCCTCCGGCAATGAAATGCCGCGATACGCCCACGTGCCGTCCACCGTGAGCCGGCCGCCATCGCGCACGACGACCTGAAGCGTCGGACTGTTCTGATCCCCGGTGAGAAACCGGCCAACGTCCCACTGCAGGCGAGCGGACAGATTCTTGCGCTGGTCGGTGTTCGAGTTCAGCCGGAACCGAAGGCCTCCGTGCTCGCCGACCGGGACAATGACACCTGGATAGATCTCGAACGGGACGCGGAACCCTTCCCAGGTCCCATTGAGCGCCGTGTCGACGCGATACCCGTTCTCCCAGTCCCAGTGATTGTCGATGTGCAGCTCGGCGTTGTTCAACCCGCCATCGAGGTAGTCATACCGCGTGTAGTTGATGTGCGGCTGCCATTCGCGGAATCCCCAATCCCGGATCTTCTGCTGGCGCATCGTCTCGTGGAAGCGAAACAGCATGCGACGGTAGCCCTCTTCGTTCTCCAGGAAGCCGACCTCGGGGTTGAAGTCCTCGCCGGTGCGGCCGTACTCGAAGCCGACGCGATGGCGCGAGTCGCTGTATTCGGAGTCGACGTTGTACGCGTAGTCACGGCCCGTGAGACCCGGCGTCTCCGTGCGCGCGGCGAAGCCGGCCATCGTGAAGTACTCGCCGAGCCCGAGACGTGCGTCGGCGCCCCACGTGCGGTTCCAGTTGTCCGAACCCGAGAGCTCTCCCGTCGCGGTCCGGTTCACGAACATCGCGCCGATGCCCGACCGGTTCGGCAACTCTTTGCTGACCCGCATCACCGAGAAATTGTTCGCGGACACGGTGGGCGTGTCGTCGGTCTGCATGTTCAGCACGCCGACGTTGACGCCGCCGACTTTGCCGGTCAAACGGCCACCCGCGGTAATCGGGACGAGCACGCCGTTTTCGTCGAGACCGATGCGGCGGCTGAAGAACAGATCCAGCTCGTCCCCCTTGCCGATCGTGAAGAGGCCGGAGTTCTCGAGGAAGAACGGGCGCTTCTCCGGGAAGCGCAGATTGAAACGCGAGAGGTTGATCTGTTGGGTATCGACCTCGACCTGCGCGAAGTCGGTGTTGACGGTCAGGTCGAGATTCAGGCTTGGCGTCAGTCCGAACTTCGCGTCGAGACCCAGATCGCCGTCGAGATCGGTCACAGCGCTCGGCGCGAAATTTCGATCAGCCGATCCGACCACGTACGGCAACAGCTTGAAGTTGCGCGGCGTCTCGAGGTGAAGGCCACGCAGTTCGCCCGCCGACGTGAGCCGTCCCAGGTCGTAGACGCGCTCGAGCGGTGACCAATACGTACGCTCGCGCGTGCGCTGGATGTTGCGAAAGAAGTTCACCCCCCACGTTTGCGGCGCCGGTCCATAGCGCAACGTCCGCAGAGGAATCCGAAACTCGGCGCTCCACCCTTCGGACACCATGCTCGTTCGCACATCCCAGCTTCCATCCCAGCTCGTCGCGGGATCGCCCTGATCGCGCACCTGGGCGTCGTACTGAATGCCGGCCACGTTGGTGCCGAACACGAACCCGTTCTGCTGATCGTGGAAGGTGTCGAAGATGATCTGGAACGAGTCCATCGAGCCGAGGCCGGCATCGCGTCGCGTATCGGTGGTCACAATGAGGGAGGGATCGCGGTCGTACAGCATCACCCCGACGTAGATTGCGTCGTTGTCGTAGAGCAGCCGGACCTCTGTCCTCTCGGAGCCAGGCATCCCGGTGAACGGCTCCGCCTGAATGAACTGGCCGAGCGGCGCTGCGCTCGACCACAGGCCCTCGTCGAGCAGCCCATCGATAGTGGGCGCCTCATCGACCTTCACCGCCGACGCCACCAGACGCGAAGGCGTATTCAGAGGCATCGGCGATGACGCAGGCAGTTGCCCTGCTGCCGGAATTGCGCTCACAGCAAGGATCACGAGGGCGGCCAGACACACGGGTATCGAGAAAGAGGACATGGGTTCGGCTTTTATTATGGACGAGGTCACCGTGGCACGAGATAGGCAGACGACTACGAGGGATGGATCGCTCCAGATGGAGATCACCTCATGCAGCTCAAACCGCGTATTGCTCCATGTCTGTGGTTCGATAGCCAGGCCGAACAGGCGGCTGCGTTCTACATCTCCGTGTTCAAGAACTCGAGAATCGTCAGCGTGTCTCGCTACGGCGACGCCGGCCGCGAGATACATCAGCGGCCGGCTGGGTCGGTCATGGCCGTCACGTTCGAGCTGGACGGGCAACCGTTCACGGCACTCAATGGTGGCCGGGTTTTCAAGTTCAATGAGGCCGTGTCGCTGCAGGTGTTTTGCGAGAACCAGAAAGAGATCGACTTCTACTGGAACGCGCTCTCAACGGGCGGCGACCCGCGTGCACAGCAGTGCGGCTGGCTCAAGGATCAGTTCGGCCTCTCGTGGCAGGTCGTACCAGCGGTGCTCAATGAGCTGCTCAAGGATTACAACTCCGAGACAGCACAGCGCGCCCTGGACGCGATGCTGCACATGAAGAAGCTCGACATCGCAGAGCTCGAACGTGTGGCAGTCGCGTAGCCGTCAACGACGATTGGCAACGTGTGAGCACGCCTCTCGAGGACTACGCGATCATCGGCGACTGTGAGACGGTCGCGCTCGTCTCGCGCCGAGGGTCGATCGACTGGCTCTGCTGGCCGCGCTTCGACTCGGGCGCGTGCTTCGCCGCGTTACTCGGCACCTCCGAACACGGCCGGTGGCTGCTCGAAGCGGTCGATGCCGATGCGCAGACCACTCGCCAATATCGCCCCAACACGCTGATCCTCGAAACGACGATCGTGACCCGCGAGGGCACCGTCACCGTCATCGACTTCATGCCTCTCCGTGGGCGCAACTCGGACGTCGTCCGGCTCGTTCGCGGCGATCGCGGCAAAGTCGAGATGCGCACGGAGCTCGTGTTGCGCTTTGACTACGGGCACACGGTGCCGTGGGTCAGCAAGTTACCTGACGGGACGTTCCGCGCGATCGCCGGACCGGACATGGTCGTGATGCACACGCCGGTCGCGCTGCATGGAGAAGACCTCACGACGATCGGCACGTTCACGGTTGAAGCCGGAACATCCGTCCCGCTGGTACTCACGCACGGCCCGTCCCATCAGCCGCCACCCGAGGCGATCGACGTCGACGCCTCTCTGAAAGCGACCGAAGACTTCTGGACGGAGTGGGCGGCTCGCAATCAGTCGCGCGGCGACTGGGAAGAGGCGGTCACGAGATCTCTCATCACGCTGAAGGCGCTGACATATGCGCCGACGGGCGGCATGGTCGCGTCGCCGACCACCTCGCTGCCGGAGAAGCTCGGTGGCGTGCGTAACTGGGACTATCGATTCTGCTGGCTGCGCGACTCGACGCTCACGCTGCTCGCGCTGATGAACGCCGGCTACTACGACGAGGCGCAGGCATGGCGCGACTGGCTCCTGCGGGCAGCCGCCGGGTCACCCTCGCAACTCCAGATCATGTACGGCCTCGGGGGCGAGCGTCGGCTGTTGGAATACGAGGTGCCGTGGCTGCCGGGCTACGAGCGCTCAACACCGGTGAGAATCGGCAACGCCGCACACGGGCAACTGCAGCTCGACGTCTTCGGCGAAGTCGTGGACACGCTCTTCCAGGGCAAACGCGGTGGGCTGGAAACGCGTCCGCCTGACTGGAACTTCCTGCGCGCGATCCTCGAGCACCTGGAGCAGGTGTGGAATCGCCCCGACGAGGGGATCTGGGAGATTCGCGGAGCGTCTCAACACTTCACCTACTCGAAGATCATGGCGTGGGTCGCCCTCGATCGAGGCATCCGCGCAATCGAAGTCAACAAGGTCGAAGGTCCGGTCGACCGCTGGCGCGAGGTCCGTCAACGCATTCATGCGGAAGTCTGCGAGCGCGGATACGACAGCGAGCGCGGCACCTTCGTTCAGTCCTACGGCTCGAAGAACCTCGACGCCAGTCTGCTGCTCATTCCGACCACCGGGTTTCTGCCAGCGACCGACGCACGCGTCCGCGGCACCATCGAAGCCGTCGAGCGCCACCTGTTCGTCGATGGCTTCGTTCGTCGATACGACACGCATGCAACGGACGACGGGCTGCCCGCCGGCGAAGGGGCGTTCCTCGCCTGCAGCTTCTGGCTGGTGGATGCGCTGCGGCTCAGTGGGCGCGAGGCCGATGCGCGTCAGTTATTCGAGCGCCTGCTTGGTTTGAGAAACGATGTCGGGCTGCTCTCCGAGCAGTACGACACCGAGACGAAGCGCCTGGTCGGCAACTTCCCGCAGGCGTTCTCGCACATCGCGCTCGTCAATTCCGCGCATAACCTTAGCCGCACTGCGAAGCCGGCCGAACAGCGCTCGGCGAGGAATGGAGACGAATAGGCACGGTGCGAAGGGACGAAGGAGGCGAAGGTGCGACGGTCCGGTCCGAAGGTGCGACGGTCCCCCCTGCACCTTCGCCCCGTCGGACCGTGCGAGGTTCTCAGAAGATGAATTTGACAGCTAACTGCATCACTCGCGGATCACCTGCCGCGGTGATCGTGCCGAACGCGGCCGCGCCCACCTGCGTGTTCGGCGCCTGGAACGGCGGCGTGTTCGTCGCGTTGAAAACCTCCGCGCGGAGCTCGAGCGCCTTTGATGCCGCGAACGGAATGCGACGCATCAGTGCAAGATCCAGGTTTTTGTAGCCAGGGCCGCGAACGGGATTGCGCGTGCTCGTGCCGATCGTGAACGGCGCCGCGGCGACGAATGCGCCGGTGTTGAACCAGCGGCTCGGCGATCGCTCGTCCGACGGCAGTTCAGGATCGCCGACCATGTTCGGGCGCTGCGTTCCAAATCCAGCGAATGCGTTGTTGTTGGTCGTCTGCGAGATGGCGATTGGAACGCCAGATTGCAGGGTCAGGATGCCTGTCACCGACCAGTCGTTGACGATCGCGCCAAGCACGCCCGATGCGCTGTGCGCGCGTTTGGCGCCATACGGAATGTCCCACATCGCAGACGTGACAAAGACATTCGGGATGTCCCCGGTCGAGTAGTCGCGCTCGAGCGATCGGTTGAAGCTGTCGGCCACCGGGAAGTTCGCCACCGGTCCGGTCAGAATCGATGCGTCGAACACCGACGAGGCATCGTCCGTGAGCTTCGAGCGCGTGTAGCTCACGAGATACGACAGGCCGCCAGAGAAACGCTGTTCCAGCTTGGTGTAGAAGCCGTGATAAATCGTCGTGCCGACGTTGTTTCGATAGAGGCTCACCGTCGTGTAATCCGGATAGGGCTTCAGCAGCTGCGCAACGGGAATCGTCGGATCGCCGAGCGACGAAGAGCGCGGGATGATGCCGAAATACGGGTTCGGGACGCGCTGCTGCAGCGCCGCTCCGGTGGCAAGGACGTCAGCGCTCAACTGATTCAGGTTCGTGTCGGGCAGACCGACCCGCGTGATCTTCGACCCCGTGTACGCCAGTTCCAGCGAGATGTTCCGCGTGAGCTCCTGCTGGAATGACGTGTTCCACTGCTGCACGTAGCCGGAGCCGAGATCGCGATCCACCGAGAACACACCCTGGCCGATCCCGGCGTTTGGAGTATGAGGAATCGGATCGACCCTGGGGCCGTTTTGTAGCCTGAACGCGGGCACGATGTTGTCGAGTGTGCGCTGCGACACGGTCTGCAGGAACGGAAACACCGGCGTCGTGAACGGCGTGGTGATGCCAGCCATCTCGATCCACACCAGCCCGTATCCGGCGCGCACTACCGTCTTGTCCGTGACGCGACCGACGATGCCGAGACGGGGACCGAAGTTGTCTTTCTTGAGCTCGCGTGCCGCGCGCGGAAGACCGTTCTCGCCGAGGTACTCGAGCTGACGGGTATCCAGGTTGAACACCGCCACCTGATTGTTCTCTTCGGTGGATGGGAAGTTCAGCGTGTAGCGGACACCAGCGTTGATCGTCCAGCGATCGCTGAATCGCCAGTCGTCCTGGATGAAGTACTCCTCCCAGTGCGCACGGTTCCGGACTTGATCCTGCTGGAGGTCGATCGAGAACAACTGGACCTGCCCGAGGAGGAAGCTCGCGAACGGCGTGCCCGTGTTCGCCGTGCCCGGCAAATCGGTGAAGAGGTTGCTGAATGTGAACGATCCCGTGGGAGACGGTGGCTGGATGACGTTGAGCCGCTCCCATCGCAGGTCAGCACCCATCTTCAGCGCGTGTCGCCCCTTCACCCATGTGAATGAATCAGCGATCTGCGTGACGCTCGTGCCGAAGTCAGAAGCGGTGCTCACGGGCGAGCCGAGCTGCTGATAGCCACCGATGAGGAATGTCGGCAGCGTGTTCGGAAACTGCGCGTTGCCCGGGATACCTGGGAGCCCGAGGTCGCTGAGCGGCGTGCCGCTCAATGTCGCCGCAGAGCGCCCGACCGTCCTGCGGGTATCGCCGATGCGCAGTTCATTGAACATAGTCGGCGAAATCGTGCGCTGGTAATTGGAGGCGAACGAGTAGGCCGTCGTGTCTTGTGGGCCAAGCGTACCCGTCGTGACGCCGCTGCCATCCGGGAACGGCGTGACTGGGATGAAGTCTTCGTGGAAACGGGTCAGGCGCGCGAACACCTGATCGCGATTCGATGGAAAGCGATGATCGATCCGGAGGCTGAACTGGTCCTGATCGACCGTCTCATTGTCCACCCGCCGATAGTTGTTGGCGGTACCTGCGCTCGTCGGCAGCGGGTAGTGGCTGAGCAGCGCGCGCGCCACCGGGTCGATGCGCCCATCAGGGATTGTGTTGCCAGCAAACGGCGCACGCGTCGTACCGCCGGTCGGCCCGGGCGCCGTCGTCGCTGGATCGTAGATGGCCGGCACGCGGCCAGCAATGGCCTCTGTGAAGATCCCCTGACGCTGCAGCAGCGTCGGCACGGTGGAGATCACCGTGCGTCCGATCGTCTGGCGCTGTCCCTGATAGTCGGCGAAGAAGAACGTGCGATCGTGTTTGATCGGCCCGCCGACGACGCCGCCGAACTGATTGCGGCGATAGACCGGCTTGTCCGATCCGGCGGGTGCAAAGTAGTTGCGCGCATTCAAGGCGTCGTTGCGGAAGAACTCGAACGCGTTCCCGCGTACTGCATTTCCGCCGGACTTCGTCGTCAGGTTGATCACGCCGCCGTTGAAGCGGCCGAACTCGGCCGGCGGGCTATTGGTTTCGACCTTGAATTCCTGGATTGCGTCGATGTTCGGAAAGAACGCGACCTGGCCAGGCTCAGGCTGCAGCACCGAGATGCCGTCGAACAGATATTCGTTGGTCCGTGGACGACCGCCGTTGATGCGCGGAAGTGGCGCGGCAGGCGGAGGCGGCATGGCCACGCTCGGCACGAGGCTGGCGAGCGAGATGACGCTGCGGCCATTGAGCGGCAGATCGACGACCTTCCGGTTGTCAACGACCTGACCGAGCGATGCTGTCTCGCTCCGAAGGAGCGGTGCATCGGCCTTGACTAACACCGCTTCGGTCACTCCGCCGACCATCAGTTCCAGGTTCAGCCGAATGGTTTCGCCAGTGGTCAGTCGAATGCCTTCGCGAGTCAGCGTTCGGAAACCACCGAGCTCGATGCGCACGGTGTATTCGCCTGGCGCGAGGCCGGTGAAGACATAGTGGCCGTCCTCTCCCGTCACCGTTCTCCGGGACAGGTTGGTCGCGACGGCAGTAACGGTGACGGTTGCGCCGGGAATGGCCGCAGCCGCTTGATCGAGGACATGTCCGGCAAGCGCGCCGCTGCCGACCTGCGCAACGGCAGACCCCGAAACCGACACCAACAACACGAGCCCAAGCCACACACGGACACACCAACGCTCACCCGTCATCCATCCCCCGGAATCTTGAATGTATATCGGATTGAGGCGGCTACTCAAATCGACTTGATCCGTATTAATTAGCTCTCTTCCCGGCCGGCGATGTCGATCGAGACCGACTTGATGAGGGCGAAGACGCGTGTGCCGACGCTGATGCCCAGACGAGCGATCGCATCGCGCGTCACCTCGGCGAGCAACAGCACGCTCCCGATTACGAGCTGCACGACGACGTGTTCGCCGGCGGCATCAAGAGTGACCGCCGACACCGTAGCAGGCAAGGCATTGTGCAGACTGAGCCCGTGCGGCTCGCTCGTCGCGAGGATCACGTCGCGCGCAGCAATTCGCAACCTGACGGTCGTGCCCGCGTCGAGTGCACGATCGGCGGCAAACAGGACGCCTCCCTCGAACGCGAGCTCGAGGAGCCCGCGTTGACTATCTCTCCTCACCACGCGCGCCTCGAACACGCTTCCGAGGCCGACGGCTTCGCGCAGCCAGGGCACGTCGGTACGGCTGGTGAGGTCCGTCAGCGCGCCGCAGGCCAGTGCCTTCCCCTTTTCGAGAATCAACAACCGAGTCGCCAGACGTACGACATCGTCGAAATCGTGCGTGACGAGGACGAGCGGAATGTCGAGCGTTCGCCGCAGCTCGTCGATCTCGTCCTGCAGCCGGCGTCTTACCGTTCGGTCGACGGCGGCGAATGGCTCGTCGAGCAGGAGGACCGCCGGCTCGCGGGCAAGCGCGCGGGCGAGCGCCACGCGTTGACGTTCGCCGCCTGACAGCTGCTGTGGCCGGCGATCCTGGTGGTCGGACAAGTGCACGAGCCGGAGCAACTCTTCGGCGCGCGGCCGCCTCTCGCTGGATGGCCGATGACCGAGCGCCGTCATCACATTACCAAGCGCGGTCAGGTGCGGGAACAACGCGTACTCCTGGAACACGATCCCGACGGCCCGGCGATGAGGCGGGGTGAAGGTCTTCGACGCGGTATCGCTCCACATCTCACCGCCCGTGCGCACTGACACGTGCTCGGGTCGATAGAGGCCGGCGATGGTGCGAAGAATCGTCGATTTGCCGCTGCCCGACGGCCCGAAGATCGCCAGCACGTCGCCGGGATCGCAGGTGAACTCCAAATCGAGCGGGATCGGCGCCTGCTGACGCATGCTGACGGACAGCCGGCGATCAGCCACGTCGCACACCCACTCGGCGCGACAGCGTCGTCGTCAGCATCAACGTCACGACTGCGATGACGAGCAGCGTGGCCGCCATCACTCCCGCGCTTCGATCGTCGAACGCCTGCATCCGATCGTAGATGGCGACGCTGAGCGTGCGGGTTTCACCCGGCAGGTTGCCACCCACCATGAGGACGACACCGAACTCCCCGAGGGTGTGGGCGAATGTGAGGATTGCCGCGGTCAGGATGCCGGGCCACGCGAGTGGCACTTCGATTCGCGTGAAGCGTTGCCACGGCGTGAGGCCGCAACATGCGGCGGCATCACGAACGTCTGACGGAATCGCCTCGAAGCCGCGCTGAATCGGCTGGACGACGAATGGAATGTTGGCGATCGCGGACGCGACCAGCAGCCCTGCGAACGAAAACGGCAGCGACTGCCCCACCACTGCCTGGAAGGCCTGACCGAGCGGCGAGCGCGCCCCGAACATCACCAGGAGGTAGAAGCCCAGGACCGTGGGCGGCAGCACGAGCGGCACGGTCACGAGCGCTTCGACGAGGACCTTGCCGCGGAACTGGTGGACTGCCAGCAGGCGTCCAAACCACACGCCGACCGGCAGAAGAATCGCGATCGTGCCCGCGCCCAGCCAGAGCGAAACACGAAGAGCCGTCCAGTCCATGCGCTAGCGAGGCCCCTCTGGACCGATGGCGAAATGGGTTGGCCTCGCTAGGCAGCATCCTCTGCCCGCGCGCTGCGCGGGCGAGCCGCCTTGACCAGGGAAACCCTGACTCATATGCCACCACTCCATTCGGTCAAGGCGGCTATTGTGGCACTCCGTACCCGTGCTTTCGAAGAATGGCGCGTGCCGTCTTGCCCTGGAGGTAGGTGTAGAACTGCGTTGCCGTCGTGCCCGCGCGTTTGAGGAGCACCATCCGCTGGCGTAACGGCTCGTGGTCGCCCTCAGGAATCACTGCGTACTTTCCGCGATCGGCAAAGCCGGGACCGAGCACCAGCGAGTAGGCCACCAGGCCGCCGATGGCGTTTCCCGTTGTCGCAAACTGCGCGGCCTGTGCGATCGTGTCGCCGAGCACGAGCTGCGGCCGAATCCCTTCCCACAATCCACGTTTCTTGAGCACCGACTCCGCCGCCTTGCCATACGGCGCGACGTCCGGGTTCGCGATTGCAAATCGACCAGCCTTGCCAGTCTTGATCAAGCGGGCGAGCCCATTGAGTCGTTCATCAACCGTGAGCGGCGACCCATTCGGCGCGAAGATCACCAGCCTGCCCACGGCGTACACGACACCGGCATCGCGAGTGAGGCCGGCCTTGGTGAGTTGATTGGGGAAGTCCTCGTCGGCCGCGAGGAACAGCTCGAACGGTGCGCCGTCCTGAATCTGTCGGGTCAGCGTGCCCGAGGCACCGAACACGACTTCGACAGCCGTGCCACGATCGGCCTTGAACCGGGTCGCGATTTCAGTAAGCGCAAAATTCAGATTGGCCGCGGCGGCAATCGTCGGCGGCTTTTGGGCCGACGCTTGGATGCCGAAGCCGAGCACGAACGCAATCGCGACGAGCCAACGGTTGGGGCGACGTGTCATGGACCCGGCTTCAGCTACTTGTAGAGGGAGGGGAACTCCGTGCGCAGGTCGTCGACCTTCGGCTTGTCCACGAAGACGATGTAGCGGTGGAAGGGGTTCTTGGCCGCGAAGTCCTGGTGCTCCTCTTCCGCGTTGTAGAACCCCGACAACGGAACCACTTGCGTCACGATCTTTTTCCCGTACACGTGAGCCGCCTCGAGCTGCCGTATGTACGCTTTCGCGATCTGCTCCTGACGTTCGTTGGAGTAGAAGATCGCAGAGCGGTACTGAGGTCCCACATCGGGTCCCTGGCGATTGAGCTGCGTGGGGTCGTGGGCGACCGAAAAGAACACTGTGAAGATTTGACCGAGGGTGATCTTTGCCGGGTCGTACGTGATTTTCACTGACTCGGCGTGTCCACTGGTGCCGGCAGACACCAAGTCGTAATTGGCGGTCTTCGACGAGCCGCCGCTGTAACCCGACACCGCATCGACGACGCCCTTCACGTGCTGAAAGACCTCTTCGACGCCCCAGAAACATCCCCCTGC
>Ga0310810_10000836_pt1 | contig 31214 bp, 24 predicted proteins | sample NCmetagenome_FD_207641 | JGI IMG/M metagenome (GOLD analysis project Ga0310810, IMG submission 207641) | Soil microbial communities from experimental microcosm in Duke University, North Carolina, United States - NC | ecosystem: Engineered > Artificial ecosystem > Soil microcosm > Unclassified ... | reverse complement strand
CAATGAAGCGAGGGCGGCAACGGCTTTGCTCCACAAGAACGTCCCGACCAGCACCATAAACTCGCCGACAAAGCTGTTGGTGCCGGGAAGGCCGAGCGAGGACAATGCAAAAATCACCAGGAACGTCGCATATCGCGGCATCGGCTTGGCCAGCCCGACATTGTCGGCAATCAAACGGCTGTGCGTCCGCTCATAGATGATGCCGACGCAGAGAAAGAGGGCCCCGGTCGTGATGCCGTGGTTGACCATCTGCAGCACCGCCCCCTCGATGCCTTGTTGATTCATCACGAAGAGGCCGAGGGTGACAAAACCCATGTGGCTGACGCTCGAATAGGCGATCAGCTTTTTCAGATCCACCTGTGCCAGCGCCATGTAGGCGCCATAGATGATGGCGATGATCGAGAGAGCCGTAATCAACGGAGTCATCGTCCGGCTCGCGTCCGGCAGCATCGGTAGGCTGAAGCGCACGAACCCGTAGGCCCCCATTTTCAGCAGCACACTGGCCAGGATCACGCTTCCTGCGGTCGGGGCTTCGACGTGCGCATCTGGCAGCCACGTATGAAACGGAAACATCGGCACCTTCACCGCAAAGGCGGCGAAGAAGGCCAGGAAGAGCCATTGTTGCAGGACGGCAGGGTAGGTGACTTGGCTGAGGGCCAGCACGTCGAAGGTGCGCCCGCCATAGAAGTACAACACGAGGATGGCGACCAGGAGGAGTACGCTGCCGGCCAACGTATACAAAAAGAACTTGATGGCCGCATACAGGCGGTTGGGGCCGCCCCAGACGCCGATGAGCAGGTACATCGGGATCAGCATCGCTTCCCAAAAGACATAGAACAGCACAAAGTCCAACGCGGCGAAGACGCCGAGCATGGCCGTTTCCATGATGAGCAGGACGGCCATGAACGTTCGTACCCTCGTCACGATGGCTTCCCAGGAGATCAAGACGCAGAGGGGCATCAGCGCGGCGGTCATGAGGATGAGTGGAAGGCTGATGCCGTCGATCCCGAGACTGTAGTGGATCGGAGGCGACGTGATCCATGCCACGTGTTCGACGAATTGCATCCGGCTGGACGACGGATCGAACAACCACCACAGCGGAAGCGCGACGACGAAATTCACCACTGTCGCCGTCAAGGCGATCGACCGAGCATGGTGCTCCTCCACGAGGTAGAGTGCACCGGCTCCTGCGAGCGGCAGGAAGATTAGAAGAGTCAGCCAGGGAAAGTCGATCATTGGTCAATCGTCAAGGTCATGAGCCTCAGGCCACCGACGAGAGCGAAGAAATCTGCTGCTCTCAGTGACCATTGACTAGTGGACAGTGACGCTCTCTTACAACATAAAGAACATCGTCAAAATCACCACCGCGCCGAGCGCCATGCCCAGCGCGTAATGTTGCGCTTGTCCGCTCTGCACGAGGCGAAGGAACCAGGCGCCCCAGGCAATGGCCCGTGCGACGCCATTGACGGCTCCGTCGATGACCGCAACATCGATGCGCTTCCATAATTCCGAAGCCGCCGTGAATGTCGGACGAATGATGAAACGGTCGTAGGCCTCGTCGAAATACCACTTGTGCAGAGACCACTCGTACGCGGTGCGCCACCGTTGCGCCAATTGGTCGGGCACCGAGGGATGCAAGACATACACATAGTAAGCGCCCGCGATGCCCAGTATGCCCATGATGCTTGCAAGAATTTTGATTCCTATCGCGCCCCCGCCGTGCGCGCCGCCTTCATGTGGTTCAAATACCGGCGTGAGAAATTCGGGAATGCCGAAATAACCGGCCGCAATACTGAGCACGGCCAGGATGAGCAGCGGGACCGTCATCGTGGGTGAAGGTTCATGTACGTCATGCGCGTGATGCGGATCTACGCGGGACGGTCCCCAGAAGGCCACGAACACCAGCCGGAAACTGTAAAAGGCGGTCAGAAGGGCCGTGAGGAGGCCGAAGACGGCCAGGATCTGGCCGAGCGGTCCTGCGGACCAAGCGGAGACGAGCAGCTCATCCTTGCTGAAAAATCCCGCGGTCAACGGAAAGCCGGCCAGCGCGAGAGAGCCGACCACGAACGTCCAATACGTGATCGGAAGCTTGTCCTTGAGGCCGCCCATCCGGCGCATGTCTTGCTCGTGGTGCAGGGCAATGATCACGGAGCCGCAGCCTAAAAATAGCAGAGCCTTGAACGCTCCGTGCGTCAACAAGTGGTACATGCCGGCGGCGTAAGCGCCCAACCCGCAGGCCATGATCATGTACCCAAGTTGGCTCATGGTCGAGTAGGCAACGACTCGCTTGATGTCGGTCTGCGTCAGAGCAATCGTCGCCCCGAGCACCATTGTAATGGCTCCCACGACCGCCACGACGGACATCGCGGCCGGAGACGCGTCGTAGAGCGGAGCGAGCCTCGCCACCATGAACACTCCTGCCGTCACCATCGTGGCGGCGTGGATAAGCGCGGAGATCGGCGTCGGACCTTCCATGGCGTCCGGCAACCAGACATGGAGCGGAAACTGTGCGGATTTCCCGACGGCGCCCATGAAGAGCAGAAGGCAGATGACCGTGACGGTCGAGACTTCGAGGCTGCCGCCGATGGGTTTGAGGACGTTCATCATCGTGCCGGCCGCCTGCCCTACGCCGGCGAAGACGGTCGCGTAATCCAAAGAATTGAATGTGGCGAAGACGAGCAGCAAGCCTAGAATAAATCCGAAGTCCCCCACCCGATTGACGATAAACGCCTTGGTGGCGGCGGCGACCGCCGACGGGCGTTCGTACCAGTGGCCGATCAAGAGGTAGGAACAAAGGCCGACGGCTTCCCAAAAGACGAACAGCTGAAGAAAATTGTCGGCCAGCACCAGCATCAACATCGAGAACGTGAACAGGGCGATATAGCTGAAGAACCGCGCGTATCCCGGTTCTCCCTCCATGTAGCCGATGGTGTAGATATGCACGAGCGTGCTGACCGTCGTGACGAGCAGGAGCATGACCACCGTGAGGCGGTCGATCCTGACCCCGAGATGAATGTCGAGCATGCCGGAAGTCAGCCAGGTGTAGAGCCGAATGGTGGAATGGTGGCCGACGGCCACGTCGATGAAGGCAAAAACCGAGAGAACAAAGGAAAGGATGACGGCCGGGACCGCCACGAGATGGGCCTTATCTCTGATCCAATGTCCGAAAATGCCCAGGATCAGAAACGAAGCCAGCGGCAATAATGGAATGAGTTCGTACGTCATCTCACCATTTTAGTAAGTGAAACTCGTCGACATTGATCGTGTTCCTCGCCCGGTGCAGGGCGATGATAATGGCGAGCCCGACCGCCACCTCGGCCGCCGCGACCGTCAAAGCGAAGAAGACGAAGACTTGTCCCGCAACGTTATGAAGGGATTGGGAGAACGCGACGAAGTTGATGTTGGTTGCGTTCAACATGAGCTCTACCGACAGCAGAATGATGATGATATTGCGTCTGATCAAGACGCCGACGAGTCCCGTGAAAAAGACGACGGCGCTGAGGGTGACGTAATAGGACAGTGGAATAGTCATTGCAGCGACTCGCCGCTCAAATCCTTTTTCGCCAGAATGATGGCGCCGATCATGGCGACGAGCAGTATCAACGAGGCGACTTCGAAGGGAAACAGATAGGTCGAGTACAACACGTCGCCCAACGCCTCTGTGTTGCCCAACCCCTCCACGGCCGTTTCCGGAGCGGCAGGTCTGGCCCCCGACGCCCCTCCCTTGACCGCCGTGAGCACGGCGGCTTCGAGCGCCAAGATCGCCCCGACGGCTGCCGCGACCGGCCACTGACGGTGGTACCGTTCATCGTGCTTGAGATTCAAAAGCATGACCACGAACAGATAGAGCACCAGGATCGCTCCTGCGTAGACGATCACTTGCACGGCGGCCAGGAACTCCGCGTGCAGCGTCACATAGAGGCCGGCGACGTGGAAGAACATGATCAACAGCGAGAGCGCGCTGTAAATGGGGTTCCGCAATGCGACGACGAGCACCGAGGCGCCGGCGATGACCAGTGCAAAGTAAAAAAAGAAGAGCTGTTCCATGGTTAGGTCGGGGTTCGTGCGTTGCTTCGACGGTCATTACGACGCGTCAGTTGGGCTTGGGGGGAACGTTGCTGAATGAGACATTGAAAAACGCGACGTTCGGGTGCTGCAGTTCCAGCCGCTTTTCGCGAACCGGAAACGCGCGGTCGCCGATGGCGAGCAACTGCTCCTTATTGAGGTGCAGTTGGCGCTTGTCGTAGACCGACCACTCGAACTCACGGCTCATGCCGAGCGCGTCCACCGGACAGGCGTCGACGCACATTCCGCAAAAGAGACAGCGCGTCATGTCCATGTAATATTCCTTGGAGTAGCGCTTGGTGGGTTCTCCCGGCACTTCGGCGCTGACGACGCGGATGACGCGTGAGGGACAGGCGGCTTCACAGAGATCGCAGCCGACGCATTTCTCAGTGCCGTCGTCGTAGCGCAACAGACCAAGCATGCCACGATAGTTGTCCGGAAGGGTCCGTTTCTCGTGCGGGTATTGCACCGTCACCGGTTTGTAGTGAAGCAGATGCGACATCGTCGCCTTCATGCCAACGAGGATCTCGTAAAAAATGATTGTCTTAAACCAGGCGATGATTCTCTGCATGTCGGAACACTCATCCCCTTGGGAACAGATACGCGGCGATCGACGTGACCACGATGTTTCCGAGTGCGATCGGAAGCATGACCTTCCATCCAAACTTCATGAGCTGGTCATAGCGCAAGCGCGGAAGCGTTGCGCGGAGCCAGAAGAACAAGAAGAGGAATGTATACACTTTAACTGTAAACATGAAGATGCCTTCCACCCAGGCGAGTTGCGGCATTCCTACGTACTCGGGGATTGTTCCAGGCCAGGGTGACGTCCAACCACCGAGGAACAAGGCCGCGGCGACGCAGGACACGAGCACCATATTCGCGTATTCCGCAATGAAGAAGAACGCGAAGCGCATGCCGCTGTATTCGGTGAAAAAGCCGGCCACGAGCTCGCTCTCGGCCTCGGGCAGGTCGAACGGAACGCGGTTGGTCTCCGCCACAGCCGAAATGACGTAGACCACGAAAGCAAAAATCTGGGGCGCGGGCAATGCGAACACATACCAATGCCAGAACCCACCGGCTTGCGCCGCAGTGATTTTTACCAGACTGAGCGAGCCGGCAAGGATCAACACGCCGACGATGGCCAGCCCCACGTTAAGCTCGTAGCTGATCACCTGGGCGGCGGACCGCAACCCTCCCAGTAGTGAGTATTTGCTGTTGGACGCCCACCCGCCGAGGATGATGCCGTAGGCGCCGATCGAGGTGAACGCGAGAATGTACAGGATGCCGATATTGATGTCGCTGATAACGAACGGCTCCACCGGGATACCAAAGAACTCCATTTTCTGGCTCGGACCGAACGGAATCACCGCAAACCCGATCAGAGCCGGAACCATGGCGAGAATCGGCGCGAGGCTGAACATAAACTTGTTGGCGCCGGCCGGCACGATGTCTTCCTTGAAGAACAGCTTCAGACCGTCGGCAATCGGCTGCAGAATGCCGTAGGGACCGACTTCCATAGGGCCCATGCGGTCCTGCATCCATCCGAGCACCTTCCGCTCGGCGAGGGTCAGGATCATGACGGTCAGCATGACCACGCCCATGACGGCGGCGATTTGGGCCACCGAAACTGCGACTCGCAAGCTCAATTCAGTCACAACTCACTCCTTCTTCGCTCTTTTCCAACTGCGGCCTTGCTCTGGGCAAGGCGCGTCTTGGCGCGCCAGGGTCGGGCAGGTGAGAACATCCTTTTTGAACATCCGCAATCACTGGACCGTTGTCAGCCGGCCTTGACGATCGAGACTGACGTCGTTCGAAACGCAGGCACCTTTGTGACCGGATCGACCGTGCAGTCAAACAACGTCGAGCCCTCTTGCGCAAAGTGGTCGGGCAACCAGACCGTTCCCGCTGGAACACGTTCCACGAGCTTGACGGTGATCACGAAGTCGCCACGGTGGTTCGACACCCGCACCTGATCGCCATCGGCAATGCCGAGTTTCCCGGCCTCGCTTCGGTTCATTCGCAGTACAGGTTGGGCTTCGAGTTCAAGCAATCCCTTCGCACGTGTCGACAACTTTCCGGAGTGAAACAGACTTTGCGTCAGGCGCAGGTTCCACACCGTTCCCTCAGGCTGCGATCGGCGCGGGGCCAGAGTATAGCGACTGGGCAGGTCTTGGCGATAGTCCCCTGCGACATACCGTTCGACGGCCGCGGAATCTACTTTGGGTGGAATCGGCGACGGACCCAGCAATCCATAGGCGGGGACGAGGCTCCGGATTTCTTTCAGCACGTCCTTGCTTTCGCCGTATTCGAATGGGGTCCCCAACAGCATCGACAGCGTGGACAAAATCTCCCAGTCGGGCCGGCTCTCGCCCGCCGCTTCGATCGCCGGGCGGATCATCTGCACATGGCCCTCTTCGTTGGTCCAGGTTCCGGTTTTCTCCAGCGGCGCAGAAGCCGGAAACACCACATGTGCGAGCGCAGCGGTTTCCGTTAGGAAGAGCTCCTGGCAAACCAAGAACTCCAAGCTTTTCAAGGCCTCGCCGGCGCCGAGGTGAGAAGGAAGGCTCCCGACCGGGTTTTCTCCGATCGTCACCATGGCTTTCAATTTTCCGGCCCTTGCCTTGTCGATCATTTCTTTCAAGGTGGCCCCGGCGGCGGTCGGAAGCTCCGCTCTCCAGGCACGTGCGATTGTTGTGCGTTTGCCGGCATCGGAGACGTCCCCGGCGCCGGGAAGCCATTCGGCAACGGCGCCCATTTCTACGGCGCCTTGATCATTGTTTTCTTCGGCGAGCGGCGCAAAGCCGCAGCCCGGTTCGGTGAGCTTTCCTGTCAGCAGAAGTGCATCGAGCAGGTTTACACAGGCGCCATAGCCGCCTGCACTTCTCAAGAGATCTTGCCCGACCAGTACGACGACCCGGCGCCCTTGGGCGATCGCCGCAGCAATCTCAAGGAAGTGGTCGCGGCTGCTCCCAGTCGATGCTTCGATGTCGGTCCAGGCAATCTTCCCTAACGTATCCGACAGTGTCGGGACGTAACCCGCCGAGCCGTGTTGCAATGACTGTTCGATGTGCCGGCCGTCCACGACGGCTTTGAGGAGGCCAATCAGCGCGTCGCCGAACTCGGCCGTGGGGACGCCGACATGGTGGTGGGCGAGGTTCGTGATATTGCTGATCGAATCGATACCGGGCTGCGTCGCTTCAATGGTCAGGAGTGTGGCTTGCCGCTTTTTGACCGCTTCCTTGACCCGAAGACCGGCAACCGGATTGGTTTCGGTGATGCCGGTGCCGACGAGGAGCAGCACATCGGCCTCGACGATATCGTCGAAGGTCACGGTCCAGCGGTGCGTCCCTTGCACCCGTTGCATCGCCCGCACGGCGTTGACCTGACCGTAGCGCGCGCTGCTGTCGAGGTTGTTCGTGCCGATGACGAGACGCATGAACTTCTGAAAGACAAACAGCTCTTCGTTCGTACATCGGCTCGAGATGAGCCCGCCGAAGGCGTCGGCGCCATGAGCGCCCTTGAGATAGGCGATTTGCTGCGCGGTGTACTCGAGCGCCTCTTCCCACGTCGTCGGCTCGAGGACGCCGTTCCGCCGGATGAGCGGCTTCGTCAGGCGGTCCGGATGGCTGGTGGCCTGAAATCCGAAAAACCCGCGCGCGCAGAGGTCGCCGTTGTTGCGGCCTGCTCCATAAGACGAATTGACTTCGATCAACTGATTGTCCTTGGTCTGAACCGTGATCTGGCAGCCGTCGCCGCAGTATTGGCAAATGGTGTCGGCGCGCTTCAGCATCCATGGCCGGTATTCGTACATGGACAGACGGCTGGTGATGGCGCCCACGGGACAAATCTGGACGCAGCCCCCGCAGAACTCGCAATCGAGCGGGTGCGGCCCGAAGGCTTTGATTTCCGTCATGGTGCCGCGGCCGGCGGGAGCCAAGGCCTTTACGTCCATCACCTCGTCGCAGTAGCGGACGCAGCGAAGGCATTGTACGCAGCGGTTCATCTGCGTTTCGATGAGCGGACTGAAATAGTCTTTCTGAAAAATGCGCTTGGTTTCGATGAATCGGCTGGCCGTGGCGGTGTACTGATGGGAAAAGTCCTGAAGGTCGCATTTGCCGCCCTGATCGCAGACCGGGCAATCCAGCGGATGGTTGGCCAGGATGAATTCCAGCACCGACTTGTGCGCCTCGTTGACGACGGTCGTCGCCGTCCGGACGGACATGCCGTCGGTGGCGATGGTGCTGCACGACGTCTGGAGCTTCGGCATTTTTTCGATTTCGACCAGACACATGCGGCAGTTCGCGTCCGGCTTGAGCTTCGGGTGATAGCAGAAATGCGGAATCATGACGCCGACCCGTCGAGCGGCCTCGATCACCAGAGTGCCTTTAGGCACGGTGATTTCAATACCGTCGATCGTCAGCCTCACGGTCTCTGGCGTCGTCGTGTTAGCCATGCAATTCTTCAATGAATCCAAGAGTCATTGGTTAATCGTCATTCGTCAATGGAAGGGAATGCATGCGCGCCATTGACCGATTGCTATTGACCATCATCAGTATCAGTGTCTCGCCGCCGCCGCAGGATGCGGACGAAGGAGATTGGAGGCTTCCGCCTCATGGATGAGCGCGATGTATTCCGGTCGCCAATGCTTCAGCGTGCTCATGATCGGTGCAACCTCCGCGTCGCCAAAGGCGCAGACCGTGCGGCCGGCGATATTTTTGCAAAGATCGGCCAGCGTTTCCAAATCCTGCGCTCGGCCTCGCTTGGCGACAATGCGGCGCATGGTCTGTACCAGCCAGGAACTGCCTTCCCGGCATGGACTGCACTTACCGCAGGACTCATGATAGAAAAACTCCATCAACCGCAGCGCAGCCCAGACCATGCTGGTCCCTTCTTCCATGACCGTCACGCCGCCGGATCCCAGCATGGACCCTGCGGCTGCGACCGATTCGAAATCCATTTTGACATCCAGATGATCGGGCGTCAGAAACGGCGCCGATGCGCCGCCGGGGATGAAAGCTTTCAGGGGCTTGTCGGAGCGCATGCCGCCGGCATGCTCATAGATCAATTCCCGAAACGTGACGCTCATCGGCACCTCATAGTTCCCAGGGCGCTTGACGTGGCCGCTCACACAGAAGATGCGCGTGCCGGTGCTCTTCGGCGGGGAACCGATGGAGGCAAACCATTCCGGACCCCGGTTAATGATGTGGGGAAGGTTCGCGAGCGTTTCGACATTATTGACCACGGTCGGCTTGTTATAGAGCCCATGGGTGGCAGGAAAGGGCGGCTTCACTCGTGGAAGGCCGCGCTTGCCTTCCAGCGACTCGAGCAGGGCGGTCTCCTCCCCACAAATATAAGCGCCGGCGCCCCGGTGCACCCAGACGTCAACCGTCACGCCGGTGCCTTGGATGTTCTTGCCGATGTAGCCCGCCCGCCTGGCCTCGGCGATCGCTTCTTCGAGGATCCGCGCTCCCAGGACGAACTCGCCTCTTATATAGATGTAGGCGCTCTCGGCGCAGATCGCATAACAGGCGAGGAGGATTCCTTCCAGCATCTGGTGAGGATCGCGCTCGATCAGCTGCCGGTCCTTAAATGTCCCGGGCTCGCTTTCGTCGGCATTACAGCAGAGGTACCGCGGTCCCTGGTGGTCCTTGGGCAGGAATCCCCATTTGACCCCCGTAGGAAATCCCGCGCCCCCACGGCCGCGCAGGCCGGACTTGATGACGAGTTGCGTCACGTCCGCTGGAGAGACCTTCCCCAGCACCTTCTTGAGGGCCTGGTATCCTCCGGTCTTTTCGTACTCGGCCAGCGTCCCCGCATATCCGGGCTGGCTCATGTTTTTCAATAAGATTGGTTCGTGTTTGGGCATATGGTCAACGCGGCGTTTCCACTTTGGCTGCAAGCGGTTCCGGCCACATGAAGGGACCGGTCTTCAACGCAGATGATCCTGTCGACTTGAGGTCAGACAAGATGCGATCGAGTTTTTCCTCCGTGAGCCGCTCATAGTAATCGTCGTTGATCTGCATCATTGGGGCGGTCCCGCAGGCCGCGAGGCATTCCACTGTGGAGAGCGTGAACGCGCCGTCGGCCGTCGTTTCGCCGGGACCGATGCCGAGTCTGGTCTTGATCCAGCCGATCAGTGTATCTGACCCCACCAGCGCGCACATCAGGGATTTGCAGACCTGAATATGGAACTTCCCCACCTGTTTTAGGTTGAGCATCGTGTAAAACGTCGCGGTCTCATAGACTTGCGGAGGCGTCAATTTCAAAATCCTCGCAATCTCAACCATCGCCGCTTCGGTGATATGTCCCTTCTCACTCTGGGCTAAATACAACAGCGGGATCAAGGCCGACCGCTTCACCGGATACCGGCTCAGGATATCGGCGATCTCATCCTTATACTTCTCGGTCAATGTCATGCGGCCTCAAACAACTCCGTTGTGATCCTGCTCATCGATCGCATTCGCCCATCACGATGTCGTACGTGCCGAAAATCGTAATAATGTCGGAGATCAAATAGCCTCGTGCCATATGGTCAAAGGCGCCCATATGGACGAAGGACGGAGCGCGGATCTTCAGACGATAGGGCCGGGCGCTGCCGTCGCTGACGATGAAGAAGCCCAGTTCGCCCTTAGGCGCTTCCGTCCCACAGTAGGTCTCCGCCTTCGGCGGCTTGAAGCCTTGCGTGAAAATGATGAAATGGTGAATCAGGCTTTCCATATCCCGCATGACTTTTTGCTTGGGAGGCGGGATGTATTGCGGTGCATCCGCCATAATCGGTCCTTGCGGCAGCTGATCCAGACATTGCTTGATGATCCGGGCGCTCTGACGCATTTCCTCCATCCGGACCCAATAGCGATCGTAGGTGTCGCCGTTCTTACCGGTCGGCACTTCCCAGTCCACCTTATCGTAGACACCGTACGGCTCGTACTTGCGGATGTCATACGCGACGCCTGAGCCGCGCAGCACCGGCCCGGTGCAGCCGAAGCTGATGGCATCCTCCGCCGAGATCACCGCCACGTTCTTCGTTCGGCCGAGCCAGATGCGATTGGCGGCGATGAGCGAATCGTACTCTTTGACCTTATCGGGAAAGGTCTCGAGGAATGTCTTGAGCCGCAGTACCAGATCAGGGGTGAAATCGCTGTCGACGCCGCCGATGCGATAGTAGTTCAGCGTCAGGCGGGCGCCGCAGAGTTTTTCGAACATGTCCAGTAACGCCTCGCGCTCTCTGAACGTCCAAAAAAACACCGTCATGGCGCCGATATCGAGGGCCTGGGTGCCGAGCCAGAACAGATGGCCGACGATCCGCTGCATTTCCGCGACGATTGTACGGATATACTCGGCGCGCTCCGGTATTGAAATGCTGAGCAGCTTTTCGACCGCGCGAACGTACGCATAGTTGTTGGCCATTGCACAGACGTAGTCGAGACGGTCCGTATGGGGGATCACCTGCATATAGGCCAGGCCCTCGCAAAGCTTCTCGACGCCGCGATGCAGGTAGCCCAAATCCGGTGTGGCCTTCACAATCCGCTCGCCGTCCAATTCCAGGACGACCCGGAGCACTCCGTGCGTACTCGGATGCTGCGGTCCCATGTTGAGCAAGAGCTCTTCCCGGCGACGTGAAGCCGACGGCGGTTCGACCCGGAATGCCTCTTTCTGAGCCTCAGGAACCTCGCCGTCGGCCTGCTCGACCGGCGGTTCGTCGAGTCGTGGGATGAATTCGAACTGGCTGCGCCAGCCGCGGCCTTCGGCCGGAAAATCCTTTCTCAAGGGATAGCCTTCCGCATAATCCTCGGGCAACAAGATCCGTCGCAAATCCGGGTGATCGGAGAAGCGGATACCCATCATGTCGTAGACTTCCCGTTCGAGGAACTCTGCGCCTTTCCAGATGGACGTGACCGAAGCGATGGTCGGATCGTCCTCGGACAGCCGGGCCTTCAGACGTAGACGGCGCCGATGGGGCAGTGAGTGCAAATGGTAGACGACTTCAAACCGCTGCCGATCTTCAGGGTAGTCGACGGAGCAGATATCCGTCAGATGGTCGAACGAGGCCTCAGATGCATCGTGGAGAAAGCGAGCGAGATCGAGAATCCCTTCGGCCTCTACTTGAACGGTCACCTCCGATCGTGCCGTATCGGCCTCGACGGACACCACCGTCTGAGGAAACCTTGTCATCAATGTCTCGATCAGAGATTGCATTGATTCAATAACCAATGATCAATATTCACTTCACGAACACTTTTTCACGTTGAATCTTTTCCTGAAGCTTCAACAGGCCGTCCATCAGCGCTTCCGGCCTCGGCGGACAGCCTGGGACATACACGTCGACCGGCACAATCTGGTCGACTCCCTGAACGACCGCATAGCTGTTGTAGTGGTTGCCGGACGTCGCGCAGGAACCCATGGAGATGACATAACGTGGTTCCGGCATCTGATCGTAGATCCGGCGGATGACAGGCGCCATTTTCCGGCTGACGGTGCCTGCCACGATCATGAGATCCGATTGGCGCGGAGAGGCCCGAAAGACGCCCGCCCCGAACCGGTCGATATCATAACGCGACGACACGGTGGCGATCATCTCGATTGCGCAGCAGGCGAGGCCGAAGGTCATCGGCCACAGGGCCGACTTCCTCGACCAATTCACCAGCGCATCAAGATTGGTCGTGAGGATGTTCGCTTCAAATTGTCGTTCTAAAAAACTCATGTTTCCTTGCCCCCACTCAGCTATCTGATGGGATTGAGCGGGTGACGGCGATCTGGGCGCCCAGCCGCCTGGAGCGGGGCCCCACACCGGGCGGGGTGCGAAGCCGGCTGGCTGATCGCCGGCAGGACCCACGTAGCGCGCTCAATCCCATTCTAACGCCCCCTTCTTCCATGCGTACCAGAGTCCCACGAGAAGGATGGCGATGAATACCAGCATTTCGACTAGGCCCAAAAGCCCAAGCGACTGAAAACGCACCGCCCAGGGGATGATGAAAATCACTTCGATGTCAAAGATCACGAAAAGCATCGCGATGATGTAATACCGCATCGGAAACTGGATGCGCGCGTCCGAGAACAAGGGGCTTCCGCTCTCGTAGGGATTGAGTTTGGCGCGGTACGGGCGATGCGGACGGACCAACCGCCCGGCCAGCAGCTGAATCGCGGCGAATACGATCGAAATGCCGAGGAATATCAGGATCGGCAGATAATTCAATGGAACGGCTTCGTCCGCCATGATCCCTGGTCAATCCTTTGCCGCAGCGTGTCGGCTCAATGCTGTTCCGAAAAACGGTTTGAAGAGCAATCCATCGAGTGTCGGCGCCTCAACGCCCTTGTGCTGGACGAGAATCTTGAAGGTCCGTCCCATGCCTTCCGGCTTGAGGAGATGCAGGGCCGCTCGAAATTCCTGAGTCTCCGGCGTGAGCTGCGCGATCATCTCTTCGACGCCGAGGCCCATCAAGAAGCTCATCTGATTGGTGAACCCGGTGACGGACAAGCCGGCCTCTTCGCCGACCGTCGCCAAGGTCGTAAAATCCACATGCGCAGTCATGTCTTGTAGCCCCACCCGGAGGAACGGCTCTTCGGACGCCAACTGCGAGGAGTAGCACAACAGCGTGCCTTTGGATCGTTCAGGACCATAGAGGTCTTCAGCCGAATGCCCGTAGTCGATGGTGATCACCACCCCGCGGTTCAAGCTTTCTCCAACCTGCTGCATCCAGGCGGGGGCGCGCAGATTGACCTCGGTCCGATACCCGTCCGGAAGTTCAATGTGCAAGCGCTGAAAATAGGCTTCAATCTCATGCGTCGATGGATCTTGCAGGCATTCCGCAAAGCGGCCGTCGCGAAGCTCTATAAAGATTTCCTTGAGGGCACGGCCGACTTTTTCAACCCGATGCACCGGAAACGCGTCGGGCAATTCATTGCTGAAGATCAGACCTGTGATGCTGTCTGGCGCCAGACTGCCGATGTTTTCGAGCCACGAGACCGGACCCGAGGGCTCGAGCCAGGGTCTCAGCTGTTCCTGTTGAAGAGCGCGCATGGCCGGGCTGCACTCGATGAGCACATAGCGCAACCGCTGAGCCAAGGATTTGGAGATCAGCTGACAATGAGACAACAGGTGCTTGGCCAGGAGACCTTTGCCCGCACCCATCTCTACGATGATGAAAGGGTCGGGATGGCCTAATAGTGCATCGATTTGAGCCGCTTGCCTCGCCAGGACCTGTCCGAGGATCGGGTGAACGTCTGAACTCGTGTAGAAGTCACCCTCCCAGCCGATTCGCTCGCTACCGGGATCCGATGGTCGCATGTAGTACCCGAACTGCGGGTGATAGAGCGCGAGCTCCATGAAGCGGGCAAAGGGAATCGGTCCGTGACGCCCGATTTCGGAGGCAATAGCGGCAACCAGTTGGGGATGGCCGGTCGTCGTCACAAGGGAGCCCTTCCGACGATCAGTGTGGAAAAATTAGTGACACCCATAGCAGATGGGTTAGCCGCACCCACCTCCACCGAGCGTAAAAGTGGCGTAGAGTAGCCTTTGCAATGGAGCTAAGTCAAGGCGGAATAAGGCGGAATCCCCGTGCTCGGTCCGCTCTCGCCCATCAACTCGACCATTCTTCATCTCAGACACAGCTTGACACCGAAACTCGTTCCGTCCAACGCATCGCGGGGCGGAACTTCAAACATCGGCGCCACTCGCTGTCGCGAGTCGCTGTGCCTCAACGGAATGGTACCCGAGTTGCTGGGAGGTCGCTGATGAGCACAGGGATCCCGCCTCTAAGAGATAGAAAGAAAGGTCAGGACGAACTACAGCGGTGTGCCCGAGTCTCCGCAATTCGCAAACAAGGACTGACGAGGTTTCCTCCTGAAAAGATAGGATGGGGATGAGAAAGCGGTCGAGATGAAGCGTTGAACAGGGAAAGACTAATGAGACCGGTTACCTATGCCCCGTGACACTTCTTGTATTTTTTACCGGAGCCGCAGGGGCAGGGGTCGTTGCGGCCAACCTTGTCGTCGTTCCGATGGATCGTGGGAGCGGATACCGGTTCCTCGCCGCGATTCAGCGTGAGCTTCGGCTGCGGCCGTGACATCACCGGGGGCGGGGGAGGCGCAGAGCGCTCGCCCTCGCGAACGGCCTGCACGAGGAACAGCCGCTCGATCGTGTCCGACTTGATGCGTTCCATCATGCCGGCGAACAGATCGTATCCTTCCCGTTTGTATTCGATCAACGGATCCTTTTGGCCGTACCCGCGCAGGCCGATACCGTCGCGTAGATGGTCCATGGCCAGCAGGTGGTCCTTCCAATGATGGTCGATGACCTGCAGCATGAAATTCTTTTCCAGAAAGCGCATGAGCTCCGGTCCGAGTTCCTTTTCCTTTCGTCCATAGGCGTCCTGCACCTGAGTCTTCAGGTCTTCGAGCAGGGCCTCCCGTCCGACGTCTCTGAGAGCTTCACCGCCATCCTGCTTGCCTTGCGTAATGTCGAGGCCGAACTGACCCGCCATCATTTCCGTCAGACCCTTCATGTCCCACTCTTCCGGATACTGTTCGGCCGGACAATAGACGTTGAGGGCGGATTCGATCATTGTGCCCATCATCTGCTGCAGGTCGTCGGATAGGCTTTCGCCGCTCAGCACCGCGCGCCGGTGTTGGTAGATGACTTCCCGCTGCTTGTTCATGACGTCGTCGTATTCAAGCAGTTGTTTGCGGATCTCAAAATTGTGCGCTTCGACTTTCTTTTGGGCGTTCGCGATGGCGCGCGTGACCATCCCGTGCTCGATCGGGATGCCTTCCTCCATGCCCAACTTGAGCATGAGCTGCGACACCCGTTCGGACGCGAAGATGCGCATCAGATCGTCTTCAAGCGACAGGTAGAAGCGGGACGAGCCCGGGTCACCCTGACGGCCGGCGCGCCCTCGCAGCTGGTTGTCGATACGGCGGCTTTCGTGCCGTTCCGTTCCCAAAATATGCAATCCGCCGAGGGCAAGCACCTCTTGCTTGTTCTTCTCGCAGTCTGTCCGGATCTCCTCATACACGGCGAGCTTCCGATCGTCGGGCAGGTTTTCCTCGCGGTAGAGGACCTGCTTGAACATGAAATCGGCATTGCCGCCCAGGAGGATGTCCGTGCCGCGTCCCGCCATGTTCGTCGCGATGGTCACGGCGGCCTTGCGGCCGGCCTGTGCGACGATCTCCGCTTCGCGTTCATGCTGCTTAGCGTTGAGGACGTTGTGTTTGATGCCGTTGCGGTTCAGCATCCCGGCCAGCTTCTCGGACTTTTCGATCGAGATCGTGCCGACCAGTACAGGCTGCCCGCGTTCATGGCACTCTTTGATCTCTTCGACGATCGCGGCGAATTTTTCCTTCTCCGTGCGGTAGACGACGTCCGCATAGTCCAGCCGGATCATTTTCCTGTTGGTCGGCACAACGTTCACGTCGAGGTTGTAAATCTTGGCGAATTCGGCGGCCTCGGTGTCGGCGGTGCCGGTCATGCCGCCCAGTTTCTTGTACATGCGGAAATAATTCTGGAACGTCACCGAGGCCAGCGTCTGGTTCTCGTTGGCGATTTTGACGCCCTCCTTGGCTTCAACCGCCTGGTGCAGTCCGTCGCTCCATCGGCGTCCCGGCATCAGCCGGCCGGTGAACTCGTCCACGATGATCACTTCGCCGTCCTTGACCACATAGTCCACGTCGCGCTTGTAGAGCGCATAGGCCTGCAGCGCCTTCACGACGTGATGCACGAGGTCCATGTTGTCCGGGTCATAAAGGTTGTCGACGCCCAAGAGTTTTTCGACGCGGACGTTGCCTTCTTCGGTGAGCGAGGCTGTCTTGGTCTTTTCCTCGATCGTGTAGTCGTGTTCCGGCTTGAGCTGGGGAATAATCGCGTTGATGCGGTAATACAGGTCCGTCGTCTGGTCTGTCGGGCCGGAGATGATCAGCGGCGTCCGGGCTTCGTCGATCAAGATGCTGTCCACTTCGTCGACGATCCCAAAGTTCAACTCGCGCTGCACGCACTGATCCAAAGCCGTGACTACGAGATTGTCACGCAAGTAGTCGAACCCGTATTCGTTGTTCGTGCCGTAGGTGATGTCGGTGCGGTATGCCTCGAATCTCGTGCAGGGGCGAAGATGCTGGAGGCGCTTGTCGGCGGCATCGTACGTCGGATCGTAGATGAAGGACGCGTCGTGCTGGATCACGCCGGTGGAAAGGCCGAGCGCATGGTAGAGCTGCCCCATCCACTGCGCGTCGCGTTTGGCCAGGTAGTCATTGACCGTCACCAAATGGGCGCCCTTGCCTTCCAAGGCATTGAGATAGATCGGCAAGGTTGCGACGAGGGTTTTGCCTTCGCCGGTCTTCATTTCGGAGATCCGGCCCTTGTGTAAGATCATGCCGCCGATCAACTGCACGTCGAAATGCCGCATGTTGAGCTTTCGGCGAGACATCTCCCGGCAAGCGGCGAAGGCTTCGGGAAGAATATCGTCGAGGGTCTCGCCGGCCTCCAATCGCTTTTTGAAGGCTTGCGTTTTGTCGGCCAAGGCGTGGTCGGACAGCGAAGTCAGCTCCGCTTCCAGACCATTGATGCGTTGGACGATCGGCATCAACGCCTTGATTTCACGGTCATTCTTGCTTCCGAAGATGAGATTCAGGAGTTGTGTCAGCATCGGGCCTTCATGGAGAGGATGCCGGGGCGGCGGCAACTCAATTGACGCAGTATACCGGAAACTTTTTCCGAATCCTATCGGGAAGACAATGGGTTCCGATACCTCATGCTTGACGCTCTTCCGCCAGGTTAGGTACCATCGTTCCGGTCGGACTTTGTGTTGCCGTGGATGTTATGACGCCTCGATTAATGAAGCAATCTCTTGCAGTCTTCTTGGTCCTCTGTCTGCTCGCAGTCGGAGGACTCGCCTCAGCCCAGTCGATCTCACACGAATCTCATCACGCCCATCACCATAAAGCCGCGCATGCGACCGTGCTTTGCAACTGGATGTGCGCCGCCGGTCAAGCCGGAGAGGCGACGACTGTCCTCGCACACTCAGAGATCATTCCGTACGAACTTGTCGAATTGAGATTCGACGCCGGCCTTCAGAACACCTTGTCCACTCCTGCGACCACCCGCGGTCCTCCAGTCCTTTTCGCCGTCTAGTTGCACCTGACCAAGCCATTCCGATCGAACGGAACCGACTTCCGTGACGACCGGTTCTCGGCCCGTCAGGCGCCCCATCATTCTCCTCGTTTGAACGAAACGAAACTTGACGATGTACGCATGGCAACGGTCTCTCGCAACCATCATTCTGGGTTCATGGCTCGGCCTCGTAGGGGTTCTCCCGCATGCGTTTGCCTCCTGTGGCGCGGTGTCGTGCTTCGTCACGATCGGATCGCAGCAACAGGTAGCGATGGAAGGATTGCTGACGGTCAATGGCATTTACAGTTACACGCCGATGCGCGTGCTGCCTGGAACCAATGGCGTCATCCCTGGCATCGATACGACTTCGAGACAGCTTATCCTGGACCACCATCAGGAGACTAGGACCATCACGCAGATGGCCGCACTCGACCTGAATTATGGAATCACGGAGCGTTGGGGTTTCGAAATTACGATCCCTTATATGTGGCGGACACACCATCACATCGACGGGATAGGAGAAGACGGTCCGAACGGCGAGGGCGAGTCCACCACCTTTTCATCGGACGGCCTCGGTGACATGCGGGTAGGTCTCAAATACAACGTGCTGCCGACTCTACGCAGCATGGTGGTATTGGGATTCGGTGTCTATCTTCCCACGGGCGTGACAGGGGCCAAAGACAGCACAGGGGCGTTGATGGAACCGACCACGCAGTTGGGGCGCGGACAAGTCGGTCTGAATCCCACTATCTATCAAACCTATGAACTGATTCCCCATCGCCTGAACCAGTTTGCCTTTGCCAGCTATCGCCACACCTTTCGAAACAACGTGGGATACCAATTCGGAGACCAGTGGGACATCAATGGCGGCTTCAATCTCGTCACCGTGCCTTGGTTCGTGGTGACGGCACAGATGAACTACCGATACATGGTGCACGATAACTTCAGCAGTTCGCTGCTACGCTCCGCCACGCCGGCGGATGCGCCGGACTTCCCTGGCGAGGCGGTTGTCATTGATCCTACCATTCAGAATCGTGCAGTCCCCACCACGGGGTCGACTTTTCTTGCGTTCACCCCAGGATTCCAACTCAGTTTGGAAGGTATGGTCAACTCGGACTGGACGAAAATGACATCAGCCTATTTCTATTCGCAGATTCCAGTCGCGCGTGATTCCAACAACAGCCTTGCACAAGGAACGAGCTTTATATTCGGGCTGACCCGGTCGTTTCAGCTGTTAACAGCATCCTAGGTCACTGGGAGGACGTTCATGAAAGTATCCATTGTTGCCGCAATTCTCGGATTAGGTCTGATTGGAGCACTGTCGGTCAACGGCTGGAGCATGGGATCTCGGGTGCCGGTCGTGGGCACGACGGCGGAGGACTTCCAGTTGGTGGACCTAAAGGGCAAGACCCAAAGCCTCAACGCCTATCGAGGCAAGGTCGTGTTGTTGAATTTTTGGGCGACCTGGTGCAAGCCCTGCACGAAGGAGATGCCGGCGATGCAAGCGACCTACGACCAGCTTGCGGACAAAGGATTCGTTGTGCTGGCGATCAACGAATTGGAGGACGATGCCAAAGTTCGGGAACACATCACTCAGTATGGTCATACCTTCCCAGTATTAATGGATCGGGACAACAAGGTCGCGAACCAGTTCGGTGTATACGGACTCCCGGTCAGCTTCTTTATCGATGAGAGGGGCGTGGTTCGTGAATATATCAAGGGCGGGCTTCTGACCGAGGAGAGGATTTTCGAAGTGGTGTCTCGGATTCACAACCAAGAGTCGGTGAAGGCGGCATCGTTACAATAGCATCAGTATCGCGCGAAGCGTCACCGCGAATATGAGATCAACGAACGAAAACAGTTTCACGCTTCCTGCGTGGGGGGTGTCGCTTGCTCTTCACGGAGCAGCGGTATGGCTGGCGCTTGTATTTACGGCGCAGGTGAAGCCGGTCCTACAAGAAGAAATTTTCAAGTGGGACGTGGCCTTCGTTGGGACCGCGAAAACGGAATCCGCGGCAGAGGCAACGCCGGAACCATCGCAAGTTCCAGCGGAGAAGATCGTTCCACGACCGGTGGGAGACCCCCCGGTAGTCGCTCGTCGGCCGGTTGTGCCGCCGCCCGACGCTGTGATGCATCGAATAGCCCCACAGCAGACCGCGCAGATGGTTCACCCTGAGGTTGAACCGCCGAAGCCGGTCGAGCCGCGGGAAGAGCCGCCTCCAGTTCAGAAAATGGATACGCCAACACCGGTGACGAAGCCAATTCAAGAGAAGCCTGTTGAGCCGGTCGAGCAGCAGATTGCCGAGCCGCCCAAGATGCCGGCCGAACCGATGACGGCCAAAGAACCCGAACCTCAGCAGCCAGCGGAGCAGATGATCGCCCAGCGTCAACCGGTCACATCCCCTCCGTCAGAAACGCGAGAAACCTTGCCGGCCGAAGCGTCTGCCAAGCCGTCGGCCCCCCCTGTGGTCGAGTCCTCATCGCCGGTGGGGCCGTCGCCAGCTGTATTGTCGCCGCCGACTTCCGCTCCTTCGGAAGCAGCGGTGCAAACGGCTAAAGCTGCACCGGGCCCTGAGACGAAACCCGACCATCGCTGGCTGGCCGAATCGCTCTGGCGTCGGGTGGCAGAATTGAAGCGCTATCCCAGCTCGGCCCGCTTGAACGGTCAGGAAGGGAAAGTCGTTTTAAAAGCGGTCATTCGATCGGACGGCCATTTGATCGAAGTCACCGTTCAAAAGAGCTCCGGTCATCAGATCCTCGATGCGGCCGCAATTGAAGCCGTGAAGCTCGCCTGTCCGCTGCACATGAAGCATGCGATCACCAAACCTGAGATCGTCGTGAGTCTTCCGATCGTGTACAGCCTGGCGAATTAAGGAGCGTGGTGACATGAGCAAGCCGATGGTCACTACGCGTCTTGCGCATCTCCTATGCGCCGTGGGAGCTGCACTCGTCGCCGGTTCGCCTGCGTCATTGTTCTCTGCCGAAGTTCCCGACTCTTCACCGATCGTGGGACCGAAACATGTGACGGTCCATAACGTCAAAGGTGTCGTTGGTCCGTCTCTCCAGATCGACGATCAGGGAAGGATTGCCGCCGCATGGGTCGAGGAAGACAAAGATTCGCGCACCATTCTCTTTGCCAGGTCAGAAAAGTCCGGCGGTCCACTCGGCCCCGCCGTTGCCGTGAACCAGCCGAGTGAGAGCCCCTATTACCGCCAGGAAGCTCCGGCGCTCATCGTCCGCGGCCAAGACATCTTCGTCACTTGGTCGAAGACCCATCCAAAAATGACTCCAGACAAACCGTTCTCGGGGGAGTTGCGACTGAGCCGGTCCAGCGACGGCGGACGCTCATTCGCTCCTTCCACATTGGTCAACGACGATGATCAGGTGATTCAGCACACGTTCGATGCGATGCAGGTCGCGCCGGACGGCGTGCTGCATTTCGCCTGGATCGACGGCCGAGAAGGGAAGAAGGAGCCCGGCACCTTCGTGGCGAGGTCGACCGACCAGGGTCGTACGATCACGAAGAATTTCAAAGTCGACGACAATACCTGTGTCTGTTGCCGGACGTCGATCGCCGCCTCTGCCGACGGAGTCGTGTATGTCGCCTGGCGAAAGATCTTCGACGGCAATGTGCGTGAGACGGTGGTGGCACGATCGATGGACGCAGGGCGGACGTTTTTCGCGCCCGTCGTCGTCGGCAATGACCGGTGGGTCTATCAAGCTTGCCCGCACCGGCCTGCCTCATTGGGGGTGGATCACTCGGGACGTCTTTATGTCGTCTGGTATACGGAAGGCACCGACGAGACGCCCGCCATCTACCTGGCCTATTCAGACGATCTGGGCCAAACCTTCTCCGAAAAGAAACAACTCAACCGCTCCAAGGGCACCTTTCCCGACCATCCTCAGATGGCCGTCGATCCTCAGGGCCGCGTCGTTGTGATTTGGGAAGAACAATCGCCTGTGCGTCGGGAAATCGTCATGAGCCATTCACTCGACAGGGGCCAATCGTTCAGCGTACCGCGAAAACTGAACGAGAAGCACGGACAGACGCCTACCATCGCCGTCAATGACGAGGGAATGGTCGTGATGGGATGGAAAGAGCATGCGATGCCGGCGCACCGTCTGGTGATTCAAACCATGCAGCTGCCGGCGGTGTCGCTGGCAGAAGCGGAGATCGCCCCTGATGCTCGATAACGTGCCACGTATTGCATGCGCCGTCATGCTCACCGTATTCGCGGGACTGTGTTCCGCCGAATCGGTCCGAGGCGCCAACGCCGCAGACGGTGATTCTTTTTCGGCGCTTGGGGTCACGCGAATGACCGCGAGCGCGCCGGCTGCCGCGTTCGATCTCGAGATGCTCGGCGGCGCCAGCCTAAGTTCGCATGAATTGGCGGGCAAAGTGGTGCTGCTTAACTTTTGGGCGACCTGGTGCGGGCCGTGTAAGGAGGAGATGCCGTCGCTCGCGCGACTGCAGTCGCAATTCGATCCGGCACAGGTCCGCGTCATCACCGTGACGACGGACATGTCTCCGCAAGGCATCAGACAGTTTCTCAACCATCTTGGCATCGATCTGCCCGTTCTTTTCGATGAGGACCAGGAACTCTCCCGCCGGTTTATGGTCCGTGGGCTCCCGACGACCATGCTGATCGCACAGAATGGTCATGTCATTGGTCGAGCAGTGGGACCGCGATCCTGGGATAGCCGGGAATCAATCGCTCTCGTGCGGGAAGTCCTTAACAATCAGCCATGAAGCGCTGGATTGCTCCGCTCGCGATCGGGATGGTCGTGCTGTACGCCGCCTTGGCGATCGGCGCGGCGACCTGTCTCGTCCTTCACGCCGAGCAACCACAGACTCATCATCACAGCCAGTCACATGTGGCCCACTCGGCGCTCTGCGCGTGGGCCTGTCAAATCAATCCCACCGTGATCATTGCGTCCCCCGTGCCCCTGGTCGCCGTGTCGACCATCGTCGCGAGATTGATTTTCGACGACTCGCCTGACTGTACCGCTTTACACTGCTCGTTGTTCTCTTCTCGGGCTCCTCCTTTGGCCTAGCCTTCATTCACGTTCCGCAACAATCACCAACGATCATCGTGCCGAGCTGCGCGCACTTCAATGCGTAGGCAATCGGGTGCGCACATTTCGACCAGGAGGGCGGTCATGTTGGCATCCAGGCGTATGTCTCGAGCAGGGTTGGAAGTCTGCGTCAGTTTAATTTCATTAGTGACGGCGGCAGTTCCTGTCGCTGCGCAGGATGCTCCGGCGATCGATCCCGCTTCAACCCGAGAGCAGCAACTGCGGGATCAGCTCAGAAATATCCTCCACGAGTTGGACGAAGTTCAGCTGCAGAAGGAGAGGGCAACACCGGAAGCTGAGCGTCCGGCGATCATAAAGGAAGAAGCTGAACCTAAAATGACGAGCGAAGTGCAACCAACAGAAGTACCGCATTACGACCTGGCCGATATGAGCATCGTGAGCAAACGGCTCCAGAAGCGACCCGAAGGCATCTCGCTGTCTTCGACCGTCCCGGCGGAGACGGATTCGCAGCCGACCAGGACCATGCAGGAGTCGCTGCAGTCACTCCCCGGGATCGGGCTTCGTCAGGCCAATGGCCCCCGGGACTTCAGCATTATGATCCGCGGGCAGGGAGCGAAAACCACCTTCGCAGTTCGCGATATCAAGATTTATGAAGACGGATTTGGCCAGACGCAATCCGACGGGTTGTCCCGGCTCGACATGCAAGACCCCTGGTTCATGCGAAGCACAGAAGTGATCCGGGGAGCCGCGTCATCGCTCTACGACAACTATGCTCTCGGAGGTATGGTCCACTTCCGAACAAGGCGCGGCAGCGACATCAACGGGTTTGAAACGTTCCTTTCGGGAGGTTCGTTCGGGTACTTCAAACAGGCCTTCGCCGTCGGCAAACGGTATGAGAATCTCGATGTGTCTCTCTTTGCCAGCAACGCTGCGGAAGACGGATTTATCCAGAACAGCAATTACAACACTCAGACGCTCAATTTTAATCTGCGCTTCACCATCGACGACAAGCAGAACTTCTATTTCAAGGCGATTTCGAACTGGCTGGATACTCGGGTGCCCACGCGATTGACGCAGGCGCAGTTCAATGCGGACGATCGACAGGCGGGCGGCGCCCAGACGACCTGCACGCCGGGGACATACAACGCCAACTGCGCCAATGCCCTATTGCTCCAGCAGGGGCGCGTCGACCGCCGTACGATCGTCGGCGGTATGTACGAGCGTCAGCTCAATGCGAGCACGGTGCTCACGATCGAAGCCGACTACGACGTCAAGGACATCAATCAGTATTTCTCGCAGATCACCGACAATGTGAATCCCAATTGGAAGAGCTATGCCGATCTCCGGCATGACGGCCGGCTCGCGGACATGGCACTAAAAAGTTACGTCGGCTTCTTTTTGAACAATATGGAGCAGGAGGGGAATACGTTTCAGAATCTCGCCACTGGATCTGGAACAAGGGGAACGTTGCTTCAGAACAACCGGGGAAGAATCAATAATATCGGCGGCCGGTTCCGTGAGGAACTCGAATTCGTTCCAAAATGGATCCTTGCCGCGGGGCTTGGCTTTGAGCAGTCGCAACTCAGCATCGACACGATCAATTACGACAACGCCGGCGCGGTGGCCTCGAGGCCGAGCGCCACTCGTGACTTCACGAACTGGGCGCCGGAAGTATCCTTGAGCTGGAAGCCGGCCGAAAGCTATCGACACTGGATCCGGAGTTCCACCGGATATGCCATCCCTCAGTTTAATAATCTTACCCGGGATCCGATCACCGGCCTGCCTGGGTCAAATTTCAATCTGAAGCCGCAGAAAAATTGGAATAATGAAATCGGAACGGAGTCTTTCCTGACAAAAGATCTAAAAGTCCAACTCGTCGGATTCTGGACGTTCTTCAAGAATGAAATCATTACCCAGACCATTTCCGGAAGCAATACTGCCTCTGTCAATGCCGACTCGTCGCAATATCGCGGCATCGAAGCCAGTTATGATTGGCGACCGCAGACAGGTCTGCGCTTCTCCGGTGCTTACACGCACATTCAAGCGCAGTACATCAACTTCTCAGACCGGACCGCGGCAGGATTCCTCTCTCGTGATGGCAAAAATGTCCCGAACGTGCCGACCGATATCCTCAACTTAAAGGTAGAATACGATCACCTGCCGACGGGATGGGGAGGCTGGTTCGAGGGCAATTACTGGAACAGCTATTTCTTGAACAACAATAATACATTCGGAATTCCGTCCTATTTCATCGGAACCGTGAATATCCATAAGAACGTGGAGATCAATAGTCGCTGGGTCCGGTTTGCCAAATTCTTTCTCCAGTTGGATAACATCGGAAATATGAAATACGCGGCGTCTGGCCAGGTGGTCACCGGTGAAACTACCGCGCAAGCCGCCGGTCAACAAGCCTTCTTCGCCGGTTATGGGCGCGCCATTTACGGCGGCGTGACGCTGGGCCTGTTCTAGCGTTGAATTCACGCGAAGGGACCCGCCGCACACGGCCCCTTCGCGTTGATTTCAATATCGACCCACCGTATAGTTGGATCTCACCTTCCCATTGGCCTGGGAGCGCGCTCTTGACGGTATCGGTACGACCACTGCTCCTCATGACGATTCTCGTGGCGGCGCTTCTCTTTCCAGGGGTCCTTCCTGCCGCAACGTCCTCGGATTCAAACAAACGCACCGTCGAGCATGCGACTGAGCTCTGGAAGGGCGGCGATGCCGATGGGGCGATCGGCTATTTGCAAAAATCGACAGAATCCAACCCGTCTGCGGAGGCCTATCACCTGTTGGGACAACTCTATTTCAAAGCCAAGAAAAAGCCGCGCGAAGCCGCCGAAGCGTTCTCCCACGCACTCAAGCTGAAACCTGCGTATCCCGATGCGCTCAATGATCTGGCAGAGGTGTATCTCGCACAAGGCAAGACCGCGGAGGCGGAACAGACGCTCAAGCGAGCCATCGAGGTCGATCCGAAGCACGAAGACTCCTATCTCGATCTTGCCCGGCTCTATGAAAGCCGGCACGACAATTCCACTGCGGTGCAGGTCTACCAGCGCCTGCTTGCCGTTCGTCCGAACAGCGCCGCCGGACTTTTTGGGCTGGCAATGTTGTACGAAGCAGAGGGCAACAACGACTCCGCGCGGGACCTGCTCGTCCGGCTCACGAAGGCCCATCCCACCAACGCCGACGGATGGTATCAGGCGGGCCGTTTGGCAGAACGGAACAACGACCTGTTGGAAGCCGCCTATGCCTATCGGCAGGCGATTGCCGCCAAACCGAACCTCGTCGATGCCCATTATAATTTGGGATTCATTCTGCGCAGCCAGAACAAACCCAGTGAAGCCGAACGGGAGTTTCTCGAAGTCATCCGTTATCGGCCAGAATATGCCGAGGCGCATATGAATCTCGGTGTGATCTATACCAGTATGAACAAGCTCGAGGAGGCGGAGCAGGAGTACGAGAAGGCCGTCGCCCTAAAGCCTGACTATGCCGAAGCTCACTACAATCTTGGCGTGTTCTACGAACTGCACCGGAAAGACATGCCCCGCGCGCTCGCGCAGTATCATAAGTACCGAAATCTCGGCGGCCGGGACGATCGTGTGGAGCGGATTATCGGCACTGCCGGCCGATAATTTGAGAGGATTCAAATCATTGGTCAATGGTCGGTTGTGGAAGCGCTCTTTGCCGAATGACGACTGACTGATGACCGTTGTCGTAGCACATCACCAGGGGTAGGGCCAAGGTCCCCAATATGGCGTACCATAAGGTCCCCAATAGCTTCCGGCACCCATATAGGGGTAGTAAGGGCGCCTCCATCTCGCAGATGCCTCGCGCGGAGCCAGAACCTCGATGTGGCGGACATCGATCACCGGGTAGGTGTATTCGGTCTCATCGAGGGGCAGGGTCATGGAACCGGTTATCTCGCCGGACACCATCACCAGCGTGCCAGGTGGAAGCGTCGCAGGATCGAGAAATTCCCTGTGCATGGCGATGAAGCGACCTTGGGACTGAGTTCGGTCGGTACCGAGGTGTTCCGAACGGTCGAGCGGAAGTTGTAGGATCTCAACACGTGTCCCTTCCTTTAGCCGCCTGGCGGTAAGCACCTCTCCACCAAAGACCACCGACTGGCCCCTATAGGAATCGGGGGCGGCTCTGAGTTGAAGAAATGGAATCGCGCTGGAGGACGGGCTCTCTTCGGCATGCTGCCCAGCGCATCCGATGATGCCAAGAGAGAGCGCGAGACCGATGGCAATGTGGCGTAAAAGACCGGACACCATATAGACGAATTATAACAAACAGCAAAGTGCGGGAGGTATTGGATATAATGACCGCCCACTGCATTTCAGAAAGGAGCGGGCATGGAGAAAGTCGCACGATGGACTGGCATGACGTTAATCACTGGAACTCTGTTGTCGGCCGTTTTCCTTTCCAGTGTAGGGACGGTTTTCGCCGCAACGCCGGAATTGAAGGGCAAATATGAAATTCTGAAGGATGAGCGTTCCACTCACCAGACCGGAAAGGTGAAGTTGGTGGAGTTCGCAGATTTCTACTGTCCCCATTGTCATCATTTTGACGGAGAAGGTCTGCCGATTCTCGAAAAGGCATTCGGCAAAAAGCTTGAAACCACGATGGTCGGTTTTCCGGTGATCAGGGGAAAACTGCCGACTCCGTTCGACATGTATGAACAGGCCAAGCTGATGGGCAAGGGGGATGAGATGAAGAGGGTGCTGTTCCGGACGATTCACCAGGATAAGGTGACCGGTGTGCTCGATCGCTCGATACGGGAAGTCCTGATCAAGGAAGTCGGGCTCGATCCCAAGGCCTTCGAAGAGGGGATGGCCAGCGGAAAGCCGGCTCAGCTTTTCGAGGAAGGGAAGAAGTGGGGAGAGCGGATCAAATTGCAGCAAACACCGACCATTCTCTTGGACGGTAATATCAAGGTGGACAAGATCGACCCGGACAACCTAAAGCTTGTGATCCAAAGCATTCTCGACGCGGACGGAAAAAAGTGATGAGTGATGGCTGATGAGGGTGTGGTCTTGACGATAATCAAATAATGGCTACCTTTGCACCCGCCCGGCCCTCGCGGCGCCGGGACGCCGCGTTACCCAGGTCGCCCGTCTGACCCTCGCGCTGAGACGCTTCCTGTCCTAAGCCACTGCAGCGAGCGAATGTCTGAACGATGCGAGACGCAAGGCGGGAAACGGCGCGTCTTGGCGCGCCGGGGTGACTGGTGGGTGTTAACGGAGTCATTTTCACCATCCTACTATGGCGATCGATCCTATTTGCGGCATGACCGTCGATCCGGCGACCGCTGCCGGACGATACGAATACAAGGGCGTCACCTACTACTTCTGCGCCAAGTCCTGTCTCGAAACGTTCAAGGCTGATCCCGAGCGCGCACTGCGTCCCACCGCGTCAGGCCTGATCACCCTCGGCAAAAAGCCATCGATCCCTATGATGCCACACGGCCCTGCGGCTGAGCGTGGATCTGTCGATCCTGTATGCGGAATGACCGTCAAGGCTGAAAGCGCCGCCGGGTCCTACGTGCACCAGGGCAACACATATTACTTTTGTTCCGCCGGCTGTTTGGCCAAGTTCCGCCAGGATCCCGCCGCATTCCTGATTCCGCCAGACCAGCGCATCACGACACCGACCCTGGCTCCGCCCGGTTCCAAAGTGGAATACATTTGTCCGATGGATCCTGAAGTTGTGTCGACCGAGCCAGGGGCTTGTCCGATCTGCGGGATGGCCTTGGAACCCAAAATCGTCACATTGGAGGAGCGGCCGAACCCCGAGCTTCTGGAAATGTCGAAGCGGTTTTGGATCAGCCTCGGTCCGGCATTCCTTGTGATGGTCTTAGCAATGGCTGACATGACTCCGGCTGGCCAGCTCGTGAACGGTCCCATGAAAAACTGGATTGAACTGGCGCTGGCGACACCGGTCGTGCTGTGGGGAGGCTGGCCATTTTTTGAACGAGCCTGGAATTCGATTGTGCATCGGGCGCCGAACATGTTCTCGCTGATCGGCCTCGGGACCGGGGCCGCCTACGGCTATAGCATTCTTGCCACCGTCATGCCCGGCATCTTGCCCGGTTCCTTCCATGCTTCCGATGGTTCAATCCCTGTGTATTTCGAAGCCGCGGCGGTCATCACTGTGTTGGTGCTGTTGGGACAAGTCTTGGAATTGCGCGCGCGGGGCCAAACGACGTCCGCTATGAAGGGATTGCTGCGTCTGGCGCCTAAGACCGCCAGGCGCGTCGAAGGGAGCGGCCAGGAGAGTGATGTGCCGCTCGGGCAAGTGAAGGTCGGAGAACGCCTGCGGGTCCGTCCGGGTGAACGGGTGCCTGTGGACGGCGTTGTCATTGACGGTGCGACCTCGGTGGATGAATCGATGGTCACAGGAGAATCGTTCCCAGTCGAAAAACCGCCTGGCGCTCCAGTGACAGGCGGGACGATGAACGGCGCCGGCAGTATCCTGATCAGGGCCGAACGTGTCGGCCGAGATACCTTACTGGCCCGCATCGTCCAAATGGTAAGCGACGCGCAGCGAAGCCGCGCGCCGATCCAACGCGTCGCCGACCGCGTGGCCGGCTACTTTGTACCCGCGGTCGTTGCGGTGTCGATCTTGACGGCCATCGCTTGGGCCCTCTGGGGGCCTGAGCCCAAGCTCGCGTATGCGTTGGTCAATGCCGTAGCGGTCCTGATCATTGCCTGCCCTTGTGCGCTTGGGCTTGCGACGCCGATGTCGATCATGGTGGGGACAGGACGTGGGGCGACGGCCGGCGTCCTTATCCATAAGGCGGAAGCTCTCGAAGTGCTCGGCAAAGTAGACACGCTGGTGTTCGACAAGACCGGGACGCTTACTGAAGGGAAACCCAAACTGGTTTCGATTCGCTTCGTACCACCCTGGAGCGACGCAGAAGTCTTGCGGCTTGCCGCAGGGCTTGAGCGCCGCAGTGAACATCCGGTCGCCTCGGCCGTCCTCGCCGGGGCGGAGCAGAGGGGGCTGACGCAGGCAGAGGTCAAGGAATTCCGCTCGATCACCGGCTATGGAGTCAGCGGTTTTGTCGACGGGCATGCCGTCGCAGTGGGGACATCGGCACTGCTCCGAGAGCAGTTGAACATCACGGATTCAGGGCTGACCGTCCTAGAAGAGGAAGCGGCGCGCTTGAGAGCAGAGGGACAGACGACCGTCTTCGTCGCCGTGGACGGTAAGGCCGCAGGACTCCTTGGCGCGGCTGATCCGGTGAAGCCAACCACCCCGGAGGCGGTCCGGCTGCTCAAAGACCTGGGTGTACGGATGGTCATGGTGACCGGTGATCACCGGTTGACGTCCGAGGCGGTCGCCAGACGGCTCGGCATCAGCGATCTGTTTGCGGGAGTGCTACCGGAAAAAAAAGGCGCAATCGTCGCGGATCTCAAAGCGCAAGGCCGTGTGGTCGCAATGGCAGGCGATGGCATCAACGATGCGCCGGCATTGGCGCTGGCCCATGTGGGGATCGCCATGGGAACCGGAACGGACGTCGCCATGCAGAGTGCAGGAATGACGCTCGTGAAAGGAGACCTGCGTGCGCTTGCTCGGGCCATCCGGCTCAGCCGGGCCACCATGAGAAACATCCACCAGAATCTCTTTTTCGCCTTCGTCTACAATCTGGCCGGGCTTCCGGTCGCAGCCGGCGTCTTGTATCCGGTGTGGGGACTGTTGCTCAGTCCGATGATTGCCAGTGCCGCCATGACCTTCAGTTCCGTCTCCGTGATCGCCAACGCACTTCGTCTGCGCCATGTAGATTTATGAGTGCGTCCTCCCTGCCTCCATGCTAGGCTACGGCATTTCTTAAACCTACACGAGCGGTTCTGAAAGAAAGGGTGGTATGTCCGGTGCTGTCCGTTTCCGCGTGCGACTGGTCGCTGCGGGGATGCTCCTTCTTGCCTTAGCCAATTCAGCCGAGGCGGCCGGTCGGCTGCTTCCCGTCGCCGGCGGCAATGATCTCCAAAATCAGGTCAAGATC
>Ga0310810_10000835_pt1 | contig 31230 bp, 23 predicted proteins | sample NCmetagenome_FD_207641 | JGI IMG/M metagenome (GOLD analysis project Ga0310810, IMG submission 207641) | Soil microbial communities from experimental microcosm in Duke University, North Carolina, United States - NC | ecosystem: Engineered > Artificial ecosystem > Soil microcosm > Unclassified ... | reverse complement strand
AAACCTGAATGGTTTCCGTGTCCAAACGCTTCGCGAAATCGATGGTCCGGCGAATGGTCTCGCGCGTCTCGCCTGGCAGGCCGATGATGAAATCGCCATGGATCACCAGACCCAGCTTCTTGCAGTTTGCGGTGAACCGCTGCGCCATGTCGACGGTCGCGCCCTTCTTGATGTTCTTGAGAATCTGCGGATCGCCCGATTCATAGCCCACAATCAGCAGCCGGCAGCCCGCCTCTTTCATGGCCTTGAGCGTGTCGTAGTCGGTCGTCACCCGCGAGGTGCAGGACCAGGTGAACTTCAGCGGCTTGAGCTTGCTGCACAAATCGATGGTGCGCGCCTTCTGATAATTGAACGTATCGTCGTCGAAAAAGATTTCCTTGACCTGCGGAAAAGCCTCCAGCGCGAAGCGCACTTCGCGCGCCACATCGTCGGACGAGCGCACGCGCCACCGGTGCCCCGAGTGCGTCTGCGGCCACAGGCAAAACGTGCACATGGCCGGGCAGCCGCGTGTGGTGTAAAACGAGATGAAGGGGTTCAGCAGAAACGGAACGTTGTAGCGCGTGACGTCTAAATCGCGCTTGTAAACTTTCGTTACCCACGGCAGCTCATCCAGGTTCTCTATAACGCCGCCCTCCGGGTTGTGAACCACCTTCCCGTTCTTGCGGAAACTCACGCCGGGTATCTCTTCGAGCCGCTTGCCCTTAGCGTAATCGGCGATCTGGTAATCGAACTCGCGCCGCACGACGAAATCGATCACTGAGTGCTCCAGCGCTTTCTCGGGCTCGATGGTGACGGGCGGCCCTACGAATGCCACTTTCAGCTTCGCGTGGGAGTCCTTCATCATCTCGGCGATTCGGATATCCACGTCAAAGCCCGGGCTGGAGGTGAACAGGACCAGCAACTCGAAATCCTTGGCCATGGCCACGGTCTGCTCAATCGAGACTTTGTGGGGTGGGGCATCTACGACCTTGCTGTCCGGGAGCATGCCCGCCGGATAGCACAGCCACACTGGATACCAGTAGGACTCAATCTCGCGCGCCGCCGGCCAGCGCGAGCTCGCGCCACCATCAAATCCTTCGAACGAAGGCGGGTTCAGGAATAGTGTTCGCATCGATGATCTCGTGGAATAGGCCTTCCTGCCTGTGCGTTCATTTCAAGTCAAATGTGCACAGGCGGAAACGCCCATGCTGCCCTAAAAAGTGCTCACTGGCCCGAAGCGGCCGCTAGGGTAACCGGAGAATCGCCCGCGAGTTCGACGTTACGGAAATGAACCGTTAATTCTGCCCGGCCCACCAGCCTGGTCTCAACCGTGCTTGCGATCTGGAGCGGAACGGCCACACCACCCCGGATATAGTACTCCCGGACAAACTCGACCCGCTTAACAAAAATCGACGGAGTCTTTACCAGCCGTCCCAACTCCCGTACCGGCAGGCAGGTCGCCGCGTCGATCCAAAGCTCTCCCTTGAACAAGCCTACCTGTTTCTTTCTAGGAGTCAACTGGAAGATATAGATTTGATTGTCGCCCTCGCCGAAATGTCCTTTGAATTCGAACTTGTAATTCGACGGCGTGATGGCCAACGAAGATTCATCCGCTGACTGGGCCTCGGTCTCGGCTGCCAGGTAACGGGCGATAATATCGCTCTTTACGCTCTTATCTCCCTCAAAACGAACGGCTTCGTATGTAATGCGGCCCAGCCGAGAGATGCGCCGTAGGGCCTGTAGCCGCCCGTGCTTCTGCAGTTTGGGCAAATTGGCTTCGATTTCCACATCCATCGAGGCACCGCGCAGGCGGGCCCCCTGCTGGTGGGAAATCGCGGTATAAGTGTCGACTACCTCTTGAGGCGCGGGCGAGGGCTGAGTTTCAGCCAGCAGGCAAAGGGCCGGCGCGAACACGATTAAAACCCGTGACCAGTTCATATCTAGTTGCAATACCGTAGTTTACCAGTCAGTAGATGCACCTCGCAATGCGATAGTTGCAGGATCGGAAGGGTTTTATTCCCGTAGGACAGGACCTGATGCCTGTCCTACGGCTAAGGGACTGAGAGGAAGGGCCTTGAATGCTTGGAAGCCCCTCTAGTGCTGAACCGTGATGACTGCACCGCTCTGCGAGGTCGCGGTGCCCAATAAGGCCACCACAGGAATATCCCCGTCAGGCGTTCCATCTGGGACCTTTACGTTGATTTGATACAGCCCGGCGCCCACCAGGCCCCCAAACGTCACCGAGGCGGAGGTGCCACCTATGGTGACAGTCGGCAAGACCAGAAGCGGGGAGGCCGCAGTGACCAACATGCCGTCGAGAATCGCGGGATTGGTTTGGCCGAAGCCGGTACCGTAGAGGACGATGGTCTCGCCGGGCTTGGCGGGTGTCATGGCCACAGGGGTGGTGGCTGTTGCCCCGATCAGGCTACCGTTGGCATGGGTTGCGGCAATATGCGTTCCATCCAGGGTGAAGAAAGCGGGCGCAACCGCCAGTACTTGCACCGTCACCATGGCACTCGACAGGCCATTATTGGTGGTTTGCATCTGCGCTGTCCCTACCGGCGTCCCGGCCGGCAACAGCAGGTTGATCTGCGTGGGACTGATATAGCCGATGTATGCCGGTTTGCCGTTGAACCAGACGCTCACGCCATCGAGCTCGGTCGGCAGCGCGCCGTTTACGAAGTCCTGGGCCTCCCATGCGCGGGTGGTGGACGCCAGATTCTCCGCCTTGATGCTGACCCAGGCGTTCGGTGAAATGCCAGTCAGGAAGCTGGCGCCATTCAGAACCTGGGCCGTCACGACCGCCGGGGCGGCCTGCAGCCTGCCGAATAGACCGTGATTGCCGCCGTCGGGTCCGGGTATACCGGCGGTGAAGTACACGGCACTAGGATCGCCACCGGACCCGCCATTGCCGACCTGCAACGCCCACAGGTTCGGGATCTCGATCGATGCGCCGATCACATCGTGTAGGGTGGCGACATAAGCGCCGGTCGTCGGGTTAAACACATTGACCGACCCATCGCCGAAATTGCCGACCAGCAAATCGCTCGCGAAATCGCCGAAATTAGCCGGCGCGATAGCGAGGCCCCAGGGCGCATTGAGATGTCCCGCCGAGATCAGCCGCCCCAGTAAAGTGCCGGCTGTATCGAAAACATTCACGTATCCATTGCCGGAGCCGGGCACTGCGAAGCTCCGGCTGGCGTTCTGTAGCGCGTAGGTCACATACAGCCTGCCACCGAGATTTTGAACATTGAACGGAGCATAGCCGGCGGGGATCGTGGGGTCTTTGAAAGTCCCGGGCATGGCAGCCGCGAAGGTGCTGTCAAAGACGTCTACCGTTCCGGCGTGAAAGTTGGCGGCGTACAAGAAGGTGTTGGAATTGCTCGTGCCGATGGCCAGACCGGTATAAGAAGCCCCCGCACTCGAGTTGTTCACCTTGACAATGGCATTGGCTCGATCCACCGTGGGGTTCCAGCCAGATATGGTGCCGTCCAGGGTATCGAAGATGAATGCCGCGGGTTTCCCCGTGGCGACCTCAAAGCCGGTCGACGTATTAAAAACAGTGCCTGTAGGAACGCCCTGGCCTCCGCTCTTGGCTGGCGGTATGGTCACCACGAGAGGAATCGCGCCGCCACTGGAGTTGTAAAGCGTGGAAACGCCCTTGCCCGCGTCGGCGACCCAAAAAGGACTTGTGGCTGACTCGGAGATTCCCCACGAGCCAACCAGATTGGCGTCAGTGTGGTCCGCGAGCTCGGGGATATCCGAGACCAGGTTGCGTACTAGGAATGCATTGGCGGCCCGCAGCGAATTCGAGGCTGTGAGCGTGAATAGACACAAAGCGAGTAGCGCAGTCGTTTTTTTCATCATGTTGTGAGTCCGGTAGTTCAGAATAAAGCAGGACGCCGGACGAAATATACGCGCCGAAAAGAATTAACCTACTTTTTACATCGATGAACGGATGAAATCGCACACTGAAGGCGTGTTCTTACCTCCGCGCGCGCGCCACCGCGGTTTTCCACTCTCCGAAATAACGCTCGCGTTTTTCGACGTGCATATGCGGCTCAAAACGGCGTTCAGCGCGCCAGAAACTCTCGACTTCGGCGACGCTCTTCCAGAAGCCGGTCGCCAGACCGGCCAGGTATGCGGCTCCGAGCGCGGTGGTTTCCACATCCACGGGGCGGACGATCGGTTTGCCCAGAATGTCGGATTGAAACTGCATCAGCAGATCATTCACAGCGGCGCCGCCATCCACGCGCAGCTCGCGCAGCGCCTCGCCGGCGTCGGCTTGCATGGCGTCCACCAGTTCACGGGTCTGGTAAGCGATGCTTTCGATTGCCGCGCGGACGATGTGCGCGCGCCCGGTCGAGCGTGTAAGCCCGGTGATGAGGCCGCGCGCGTCCGGATCCCAATGAGGAGCGCCCAAACCTACAAACGCGGGCACGAAATACACGCCGCCGTTATCAGGAACAGATGCGGCCATGGCTTCCGATTCGGCGGCGGTGGCGATGGCTTTCAGCTCGTCGCGCACCCACTGGATGGCGGCGCCCGCAATGAAAACGCTTCCTTCAATCGCAAACTGCGGAGTGGCGTCGGTGGAGGCTGCGCGTGTGGCGAGCAAGCGGTTTTTGGACACCGGAACGCGCGCGCCAGTGTGCAGCAGCGCGAAACATCCCGTGCCGTAAGTATTTTTGGATAACCCCGCGCGAAAACACGCCTGTCCGGCGAGGGCCGCCTGCTGGTCACCCGCGATACCGGCGATGGGAATGCGCGCTCCCAGGTGCTCGGCCGCCATCTCTCCGGCCACGCCGCTAGAAGGAACGATGCGCGGCAGCATGGCGCGCGGGACTTCGAAGATGCGCAGCAGATCGTCGTCCCAATCGCCCGTCGCCAGATTCATGAGCATGGTACGCGAGGCGTTCGAAGGGTCGGTCGCGTGCACCGCGCCATTGGTGAGTTTCCAGATCAGCCAGGTATCGATGTTGCCGAATAGCAGCTCGCCCGTTTCGGCGCGGCGGCGGGCGCCGGGAGTGTTTTCGAGAATCCAGCGAATCTTGCTTCCGGAAAAATAAGCGTCGATCACCAGGCCCGTTTTGCTCGTGATCTCGCGCGCCTGGGGCGATGTGGCGAGCTGCGCGCAATATTCCGCCGTCCGCCGGCACTGCCAGACTATGGCCGGCGCAATGGGATCGCCCGTCCTGGAATCCCAGACAACCGTAGTCTCGCGCTGGTTGGTGATGCCCACGGCCACGATATCGGACGCGGCGACGCGCGCCCGCTCCAGCAGGCGGCGCGCCGATTTCAATTGTGCGCGCCAGATCTCGACCGCGTCTTGTTCGACCCAGCCCGGATGTGGATACCGCGAATCGAATGTAACCGACTCCATGGCTACCGACCGGCCCTGCTCGTCGTAGAGAGCGGAGCGCGCGCTGGTGGTGCCTTCGTCGAGCGAAAGAATAAAGGGCATGGGCAAATTATAATGGAGACATGTTTTTTCGCCGGACTGTCCCGAAAGATTTGACGCTAGATGAACGGCTCGACCAGGTAAGGCGCGCCGGGTTTGCTGTGACCACGCAGCCATCCTCGCGCCAAGTGCGCATCAGCCGTGGCGGCTATGCGGTGGCGCTCGATTTCAATGCGGAGCCGCGCGTGGCCGAGTCCGCAGGCATCGTGATGAATGGCGAGATCGGGGTGCTCACCGATGGCGGCTTTCAGAAATTCTTCCTGACGCCAAAGGGCAAGCGTCAACCGGCGCAGGCTGCCGATCTGCGCGGTCTGCACGATTTTCAGGAAGATTTGAAAGAAGCGCTGGGCCAGGTCAGCCTGTACAACGAGGCGCTGGGCACCGTGTCCACCTTGTATCTCTACGATCGCGTGAAAGACCGGGACAAGGGCGTGGCGAAGCGGGCGTGGGAGTAGGGGCCTTTCACATTAATTGCCTGGATGTGAAAAAGGACAAAATTATTTGGCACACCAAGGCTTTAGTTGTGATGCCCGCATGGATGGGGCTGCCACTTGTGCACGAACTCTTCCCCATTCGTGATGCGCACACCATCATTCGTAAGATACGTGCGGCGATTCTTGGCTTTGCCCCTGTATCCAGATTTCCAGAATGCTTGGAAGATTTTGATTAGGCAGCCTTCATCTGTGCGATCTGCGGTCAGTTTGATGACGCCAGCCTTCACCTGGATGTCCTTGAAGTCGTTGTCCAGCGCGACTATTATCCGTCTGTCACGGTTTGCTTCGTTCGCTATGTCGCGGTCCTCTTTCCCTTTGAGTGCGGGTAGCATCCTCACGTAGACAGCAGAGCGCGACACACGAAGGATGCCCCTTGCGAGTGGGTTCGGGATCGACTCGTCAAGCAATAAGCGCAGTTTCGGTGAGGACACTAACCGACTGCATAGAAGGTGGCCCGATCGTAGTTGAAAGTTGAGCGGCGGTTCAGCCTGATTCTTTAATAAAGAATCGGGTCGCCAAACCTTTGAAAGGAAGAACCGCCGTGAAACGAAGCTATCACACGATTAACAAACAGGGAAAGGCCAACGAAAAGAAGCTGGCCGGGTTTCTCTCTAAGGGCGGGCAACTGCTGTTGCCCATGGTGGATCTCATCGAGCAGTGCCAGATGGCCTGCGACGAACTGATCGATGTGGCAGGACGCGCCGCGATCCAAGCGGTGTTGGGGTTGTCGGCGCAGCAGGTGGCTGGGCCACGCCAGCAGGGCAAGCAGCGAACTGGGGAGGTGGTCTGGTATGGCCAGCAATCCGGGACGGTGATGCTCAGCGACCGCAAGTTGGCAGTGCATCGGCCGCGACTGCGCCAGAAAGGGCCGGGAGCGGGTAAGGAAGTGGAGGTGCCGGCATACGCGGCCATGCAGGATAAGCCGCGGCTCAGCGCCCGCATGTTGGACATTCTGATGCGCGGTGTTTCGACGCGCCAATACCGCAGCGTGATTCCGGAGATGGCCGACACGGTGGGGGTGTCCAAGTCCAGTGTAAGTCGGCAGATCATCGAAGCCTCCGAAGCGGAGGTAGAAACCCTGCTGGGCCGGCGCTTCGATGAGCTGAAACTGGTGGTCATCTACATCGATGGCATGGTGTTTGGCGACCACGTCATGATCGGCGCCGTGGGCGTGGACGCCGAAGGCCACAAGCATGTGCTGGCGATCCGCGAAGGGGCCACGGAAAATGCCACCGTGGTCAAAGAACTGTTGGAAGATCTGGTGGCTCGCGGCGTGAATCCGGATCAAAAGCGATTGTTTGTGATCGACGGCTCAAAGGCGTTGCGCACGGCGATCAACGCGGTGTTTGGGAGCCAGCATCCGCCATCCACGTACTGCCCAGCATGGTCGACCGCCTGATTTACGAAATCGCCAGCAAGGCCTTCGTGGGACTTCAGGGCATCGCCTATAGCGACGGCGGCTGCGTCTTCGTGGCGGGTGTCTGCGCTTTGCTGCGCGTGGTGGTTTCGGGCTTGGGGGCGGGCTGCTTGCGGATCTGCTCGAAGTACTGCTGCACGTACTGCTGAAAAATTACCGGCACCTCGTCGCGGCTGATTTCTCCGCCGGCGTCGGCGTGGGTGGCGTGGGTTTGCGAGTACGGCGTCTGCAGGCGCTGCTGGCTGGAGGGGACTTCGACGGTGATCTCGCCGGTCACGCTGGCGGAGCGCTTGCCGATGATCTCGCTGATCTTGCCCATGGCGGCGAGCTGCTCGGCCAGCTTGGTGTCCTTGTTCCCGTCCTGCCGCCCGATGCCGCTGCCGGGCTGGTTGGCCCCCTTCTGATCGGCGCTGTGGCCGCCGCCCTGGGCCTGCGAATTCTGGCCGTTCTTGCCCTCGGCGCTGGCCTGCTGGCCGTCCATTTCGCTCGATTGCTGGCCGTTGGCCTGCTGCTGGCCTTCACCGGAGGCGCCGTTCTGCTTCCCGGTGCGCTGCGCGCCCGGCTTCTGGGCAGTCTGCCCGGCATTCGATTGCTGCTGCGATCCGCCGCCGTTTTGCTGGCGCATTTTCGAAAGCAGGTTCGACATGGCGTCGCGCAGCTTGGAAACCAGACTGGAGTTCTGATCGGAATTGGACTGGGAGGGCGAGCCCTGGCTGGCGGCATCGGTTGGCTTACCATTCTTGGCGCCCTGCGGGCTGTCCGACAGGCTCTCGCCGCTCGAGGCGTCGGCTCCCTCGGAGGCTTCGGAATCACCTTGCGCGCCATCGGCTTTTTCGGTCGACGCCGATTCGGTCTTGGCTTTGCTGTTGTTCTGGCTTTGGCTGAGCGGATCGTTGACCGCGTCCGGCACGCCCACTGTATCGAGCGCCGAATCCGCCGCGGGATCGAGTGGCTGCGGGGTTTTCGCCTCGGCTTCCGGCAGAGACAGCCCGATGGGCTTGGGACCATCCGGCCGCTGCTTGCGGGCATCCTTGCGTAAAGCGGCTTCCTGCGGAGCCGGTCCAAAGGTCTCCATCATGATGCGCGCGAGCGGGGCGCGCAAATCTAGCCTGTGGCTCATGCCGTAGCGCAATGCAAACAGGCCGGACGCCACCAGACCGAGAGCGGCCAGAGAGTAGACCGCGCGCGGCATAGCGAACGGCATGGCGCGCTCCACGTCCGCGCGGGCCGCCACCTGTTCGGCCTGCGCACGCTGTCCTTCGCGCATGGATGCGGAGATCTTTGTGCCGCCATCGGCAAAAAACAACGCCGTGGACAGCGTGTCGGCCAGTAGCAGGCGCTGGTCGACAAGCTGGGCAATCGCGTAAGGCGTGGGAACGCGGCGCAGAGTCCGAAACGCACCGAGCGCCAGCGTGCCGCCCATTACCGCCAACAGGAAAGGCCAGTCCAGAATCTGGGTGCCGGCAATGAGCAGCAGAATCACGCCGGCCATACCGGCACTCAACGCGTACGCACCCTGAGCGAGAAGCTGGTTGGCAATGTAACGCCGGCGGGCGCGACGGATGAGGGCTTCCATCATAGCGAGCGTATCGAAAAGTACGGTGGGCGCGCTAAACCGCTTGGCGGCGCCTCCCACCTAATTCTATTATCACTCAGTGCCATAACACGCCAAGAAAAATACGCACGTGCGTACGGCGGACGCGCCCATAAACCGACGTGGGGTTCTAGTACCTGTTTTCAGCCCGCGCAGCGGCCCGTTCGCCTGGAACGATACAATGGAACCAGTGGACAAGTTATTAAAGGTGTTGATTGTAGATGACGAGGTCAGCCAGCGAACCGGTCTCGCCGGAATGGTCAATGCCTGGGGGATGTCGGCCGACACGGCTTCGGAAGGTGGCGAAGCGCTCGAAAAAGTCGCCAGTTTTTCGCCCGACGTCATTGTGACCGATCTCAATATGCCCGGCATGGACGGCTACCAGTTCCTGGAGAAACTGCAGGAAATGGGAGCCGATGCGCCGCCATCGATCGTGCTCACGGCGTTCGGCAGTATCGAAACGGGCGTGCGTACGGTACACGAGTTGGGCGCCTTCTGGTTTCTCGAAAAGCCGGTGCAGTCGAACGTACTGCAAATGCTGTTGCGGCGCGCGGCGACGCACAACAGCCTGCGCGCCACCAACCGCATCCTCGAGCGGCAACTGCTCTATAAGGGATCGCTCGGCGAGATGGTAGGGACCTCGGGGCGTATGCAGGAGATCTTCGTGCTGCTGCAGCAGGCTGGACCGACCAATGCCTGCGTGCTGATTTCGGGCGAAAGCGGCACGGGAAAAGAGCTAGTGGCGCGCACCCTGCACGCTCTCAGCCCGCGGCGGCAGGGACCTTTCTTCGCCATCAACTGCGCCGCCCTGCCGGAAACGCTGATCGAGAGCGAATTATTCGGCCATGAGAAAGGCTCTTTTACGGGCGCTTCGGAGCGTCGCGCCGGCTGCTTCGAAGTGGCGCAGGGCGGCACGCTGCTGCTCGACGAGATCGGCGAGATGCCCGCGCTGACGCAAGCCAAGCTGTTGCGCATTTTGGAGGACTCAAAGGTGCGCCGCCTCGGAGGGAAGACGGAATTCGAAGTGGACGTGCGTGTGGTGGCGGCCACCAACAAGATCCCCGAAGAGGCCGTGCGCGGCGGGTACCTGCGCGAGGATCTGTACTACCGCCTGAATGTGTTCCACATCCATCTGCCGCCGCTCCGGGAACGAAGAGACGATATCGGGCACATCGCCGAGTTTCTGATCGGCGAATTGAATCGCAAGCACAGCTGCAAGGTGAGCGATGTTTCGCAGGAAGTCATGGAAGGGTTCCTGCGGCATAACTGGCCCGGCAACGTGCGCGAACTGCGCAACGTGCTGGAACGCGCTGTGATTCTGGCGGGCGAAGGTACCATCGAGATGAAGCACCTGCCAGCTATACTGCAAAACCGGTCGGCGGCTCCGGCTACTACGAGTGCGAACGCGACCGATACCGCCGCCGCGCAAACGGATCTGGTTCAGTTCTCCATCGGGACCACGGTGGAAGAAGCGGAAAAGGGTTTGATCCTGCGCACGCTCGAGCACACCAAGAATAATAAGACGCGTGCCGCCGAGATCCTGGGGATCAGCCTCAAAACCCTGCACAACAAGTTGAAAGAGTACGGTTCGAAAGAAGCCAGCGTCGCGGTTTGAGACGAGCGGGGCCGGGGACCATTCAGTCGGCCTAACCTTAGTTCAAGCCGAGCTTAAGCTGGTTCAGGGGGCCTTAGCACTTGACGGCAACAGGCAGGAGTGTCGTTCCCACTCAGCCTAAATGCAGTTTTTTGTGAATCGCGTAGAGCGCCAGTTCTAACCGGTCGGAAACTCCCAGCTTGTCGAAAATGTTATGCAGGTGGTTCTTAACCGTCTGCTCGCTGATGAACAGCTTCTGCGCCATTTCTTTGTTCTTGAAGCCCTGCGAGACCAGCGCCACGATCTCACGCTCCCTCTGGCTCAGTGGGGACCGCTCGCGCACGCGGCCGTTTCGGGGAGCCGGAGAATGATCCTCGGTCGAAGCGAGTTGGCGCACCACAGCCGCCGTGGTGCTGGAATCCAGCCAGATCTCTCCCGCATGAACCCTGCGAATGCTCTTGAGCAGAAGCTCCGTGGGCGATTGCTTGAGCACGATCCCGCAAGTGCCCAGCTTCATGGCTTGCACGAACTCGTTCCGGTCGTCGGAAGCCGTCAGCACAATCACCTTGGTCGTGGTGTTCTTGGCCATCTGCATCTTTTGCAGAATGGTCAGCCCGTGAGTGCCCGGCAGTTTCAAATCGAGCAGCAGAACATCGGGATGATGCTCCTCGATGGCGCGCAGCACTTCATCTCCGTCACCGACCTGGGCCACCACCTCGAAATCTTTCTCGAGCGAAAGCAGCTTTTGCAAGCCATCGCGAAAGATCGGATGGTCGTCGGCGATCAGGATCTTGATGGGCCCGGCAGGCTTATCCGGATCTGCGGCGCACGCTTCGTCTGTGGGGATTGTGGCGCTCATCGTGGCGGTACACTGGCTCAATTGTAGGGTCCGGCTAGTACTAAGTCAATGTCTGTAACCCCTAGAACTACGAAGGTTTTCCCCTGATATCGGGAGTGGTACATCGGTCTACACACTAAGGTAACGAGCGGGGCGAAATAGACCCGCCTGGAAGCGGAAAAAGAGGGGTCCAACGGGCTCAATAATAACGTTGGTAGACCGGTCTTCTTGTTGGTATTGTTAGGATTCGATGGGCGACGCATTGGTGGAGGTGGAGTTTCAGCGTTTCTGGCGCCGATTGCAGCAACTGGGGCTGAACGCCTACGAGTCCCGGTCCTACCTGGTTCTTCTCGGTCATCCTAAATTCAAAGCGCTGGAACTGGCGGCGCGCGCGCATGTCCCCCGGCAGAAGATTTACGAAGTCCTCGACAGCCTGGTGGAGAAGGGTTTTGCGCAAGTGGTGCAGGAGAAGACCAAGCTGTTCTCGGCTGTGGAACCGGATCTCGCCATTCCGAGCTATCTCTCGCGGCGGCGCCAATCGATGGAGCACGAACTCACCGACCAGAGCCGCGTGGCTTCGGGCCTGGTGGATGACCTGAAATCGCTGTACTCGGAAGGCCAGGGCGGGCGGGGCACGCTCGATTACCTGCGCATTGTGACTGAGCCGGCACAGACGGCCGCCGAATACCGCAAGATGCTTTCCGAGGTGAGGTTGGAGTATCTGGAGTTTTCGCGCCCGCCGTATGCGGTGGATCCATTGGATGAGAAGCTGGTCAAACAGGCGCGCGAAGGCGGCGTGGCATGCCGGCTGCTGCTGGAATCAGCGACGCTCGACGACGGGCACCGCCAGCGGCTGGGCGAATACTCGTCGGCCGGCGTGGAAGTGCGCCAAGTGCCTTCCCTTCCCATGAAACTCGCGCTATTCGACGGCAATCGCGGGATGATCGCGCTGCTCGACCCGGTCATCACGCGTCCCAGCTGGACCGCACTGGTGTTCGATCACAGCGGTATGGGCCAAGCGATGAAGGGGTTGTTCGATGAGTACTGGGGACGCGGGAAGCAGCTTTAACGGCTTACGAAAAAAGGCGACATAGCCGCCGATGAACGCGGATCACGCCGATAAGAAAAAGCTACATCGTTTCGTTTTTTTTTGTCGGCGTTCATCCGCTGGCCGACGCGCTTAACGCGTTTTTCCGCAGCCTGTCAGCTTAGTTAACGGCCCGCCTCGTCCACCACACGCTTCTTTTGCGTCAGAATTTTACGGATCGCGTAGATGCGGCGGTCCTGGCTTTCGAAACAAGTGAGGATCATGACTTCTCCCAGCAGACCGGTGGAGAACATCATCAGGCCGGCCAGCAGGAGCAGGCCGCCCGCTAGCATCCTCCGGATGCGATTTTGGTATTCCGCACGCCGGCACGGTAGTGCCCGGACTGGAGCACGGACCCCGAATCACAATGACCGATGATCTCACTGCGCTGCATAGACCAGTGCCATTGTCGCCCAGTTGGTTGCGCTAGCGGAGATCCACTGATCGTGACCGTGCGGGAAACCACTCTCGAAATAGGGCTGAAATGGAAACGCACGACTCTTCACGTACCACGATCCGTCTGCGAGCTGTGTCCGGAGCAGAAACTGTGAACCATTCTTGAATACCGGGTCGGTTGCGGAGATTGTTCCCGATTCCATTAACGCGACCAGGCTCTGGCCAGTAGAGTAGGCATCACTCGCCAGCGTGGGCAGTTGTCCCCAGCCGCCGTCGTCGCGCCGCTCAGAGACTAGATTCTGCGCCGCTACACGCATTGTATCTCGGTCAGATCCCGCCCATGCGAGGCCCAGAAGCTGAAACGCGCGATCCTCCGTCGTCTTTGGTTGCGCCTTTGCCAGCCACTCCGTGGCAAGCTGGATGCTTTTGTCAAACTGTGCTCGCAATGCCTTGGGAGCATAAGATTGAAGTGCCCGCATCGAGACGGCTGTAACCTCGATGTCGCTCGATTCTAGAGGCGGGCGATGCTCAACAATGCGCCACGAACCATCGGCTAACTGGCGGCTAGCCAAGAAACGCGCGGCCGCATCGGTGGCTGGCTCCGGCGGATAGTCTTCCGCGGCCAGGCCCAGCAGAAGATAGCTGCAACCGTCTGCGTCGCCTTGGAGCCCGACATTCTGCAGGAGGCGGTCGCGCCACATCTCCAGGAAACCCGCAATGGACCTCAGTTGAGTCTTTGCCGTTAGTTCGTTTACCGGAATTCCTTTCTTGCGCGCTGCAGCCACGCTCATAGACGTCAACGAATTGTTATGGCAGGAGACGCATCCTGACTTGCTGAGGAAAGTCACATCCGAGCGCTGGAGCAGCGGAAGGCTTCGCTGAATCGCGACCCGAGCCGTCGCAGCGGGCGATGGTGACATGGCCGGCACCGTGGACTCGTTTTCTTCCAGGGCACCAGCTGCGAACAATAACTTGATAACCGGTGTATCGCCTCGCAACTTGGCGAAATGAAGCGCTGTCTCACCTTTCGCAGTCTTCACGTTGACATCGCTTCCCCGATCCAGCAGAGCTTTCACGATTCCCACCGGGATCGTGTCGGATGCCGCCGCAAACATAATGGGCGTGGGCCCGCCGGGCCATGCGGTCGCTTTGACATCGGCGCCGTGATCGAGCAGGAACTTGACCGCGGACTCCTCCCCTAGCCGCGCGAGATGACCTAACGCGCGGCTGAGATCGCCGGGCCGAATGTCTCGCATAAACGGGAGGATGCATTGCCAGCACCTGCTCCACAATCCGAGGTCGATAACATTGTCCAAATCCTGCCAACTTGCGCCGGCTTCGATGAGAGTGCGGATCGCATTCTCGTCAGCGATATATGCGGCCTCACCAAGCGGGTTGCCGGCGCCTCCGGGCGATTGCACATCCACTTTCGCTCCGCGGTCCAGCAGGAGCTTCAAAACAGCGCTGGAATTCCGCCAACTGGACGCGATCAGCAGTGGAGTCCTGCCATCCTCCGAACGGGCATTGGCATCTGCGTGATGCTCAAGAAGCAGCCGCGACTTCTCAACATCGGGCACGGCCCACATCAGCGCTGTCGCTCCGGCGTCATTTCGTGTATTGGGATCCGCGCCCGCTTTGAGTAGAAGCCGAACTGCGGAAGAATCCGCATACAGCGCTGCGTACATGAGTGGCGTGGCACCGCCAGGACCCTTGCGATTAGACGCGTTCGGGTCTTCTTTCAAGAGCTTCCGAAATCGGTTGTGGTCTCCATTGCGGAGAGCCTCCATTATGCGCGCAGCCACAGGGTCAGCCGGTGTGGGCCGCGCATCTCCGGAGAGTTCATCGGGCCACTCGGCGCCCTGGTCGATCCAGGATTTGATGATCCGAATTTGCTCTTCTTTTAAGGGAGCCGTGGGGGGCATCTGCATTCCGTACTGACCGATGAGCCTGAGGTAGAGCCTGCTCGCAGCAGCATTACCGGGCCCAATCATGGCAATAGTGCCGCCTTTCATCGCATCACGGCGCCGGTCTAACCGAAAGCCGCCCATTTGTTGAATGGGACCGTGGCAGTCCACACAGTACTGTTTAAATAACGGCTGAACATCGCTCCGGAAATCGGCTCGTGTGGAATTCTGCGCAAACAAGACGTCTCCGCACGGACAGACCAGGAGCATGCAGCAGGTCGCCAGCGTTCTCAGGCCCATTTGCTCCTCCCCAGGCGAAATTCTTCCACACAGGGCCCCAAAGCGCAACGTTGTGAAATGAAATCCCGTCAGTAACGGCCTACCTAGATAAAACACTATTATGGCGAAGCGATGAAGGGATTGTTCGACGAGTACTGGGGACGCGGGAAGCAGCTTTAACGGCCCGCCCCGTCCACCACGCCGCGCTTCTTTTGCGTCAGGATTTCGCGGATCGCGTAGATGCGGCGGTCCTGGCTTTCGAAATAGGTGCGGATCATGACTTCGCCCAGCAAACCGGTCGAGAACATCATCAGGCCCGCCAGCAGGAGCAGCCCGCCCGCCATCATCAGTGGCCCGTGCTCCAGCACGATATCGTGGCCGTTGATGATCTTGTCGCCGGCGCAGTAGGCCAGCATCAAAAAGCCGAGCGACGTGCCTACGAGCCCAAGCGACCCGAAGAAATGCATGGGCCGCGTAAAATACTTGAGCAGAAACCGGATGGTCAGAATGTCGAACAGCACACGGAACGTCCGGCCGAGGCCGTAATGCGATTCGCCGGCGGCACGCGGCGTATTGCGGATGGGCACCTCGGCCACACGCGCGCCGTAAAAACTGGCCAACGCGGGAATGAAGCGATGCAGTTCGCCATACAGGTTCACGTCCTGCAACACCTCAGTGCGGTAAGCCTTGAACGTGGTGCCGAAATCGCGCAGATCGAGGCCGGAAGCGCGCGACATGAGCCAGTTGGCGATGCGCGAGGGAATCTTGCGGGTGATGGCATTGTCCACGCGCTCCTTTCGCCAGCCGCTGGCGATATCGAAGCCCTCGTCGATTTTCGCGAGCAGCGCGGGGATGTCTTCAGGCGCGTGCTGCAAATCGCCATCCATGGCGATGATGATTTTTCCCTTGGCTTCGTGAAAACCAGCGGAAAGAGCCGCGCTCTGCCCGAAGTTGCGCCGCAGCCGGATCACCTTCAGCCGGGCATCTGTTTCGACAAGGTTGGCCAGCAACTCGAAGCTGCGGTCGGTTGAAGCATCGTCGATAAACAGGATTTCGTAGGGGCGGCGCAGCGATTCGAGAACGATTGTCAGCCGGTCGTAGAGGGGCAGGATGGACCGCTCCTCGTTATGGACCGGAATGACAATGGAAAGCATCTGCCTGTAACTAGTATTCTACTGCACGCCGCGCTCATGATATACTCCTCGGCACTTCTGAGGTGTCGCTTGGCGTGGAAATTCAGGTTGCTGCCTGTAGTTTTTCTCGTTCGTTTGGGCGCGCAGACGGACGTCCCCATCCCCAAAGAGAATCCGTTCACGAGCGCGGCTGATCTGGCGCGCGGCGCACGGCTGTTCACGGCAAATTGCGCACCCTGCCACGGCCCCAAGGGCAACGGCGGGCGCGGAGCCAATCTGGCCCGGCCCAGGCTGCCGCGCGCGGCCGATGACGCAGCGCTGTTTCAGGTGATTCGCGACGGCATTCTCAACACCGAGATGCCGGGCGCATGGGGAATGACCGACCACGAAATGTGGCAGGTGGCCGCGCACGTGAGGACGCTCGGCCGCGTGGCGCCTGAAAGCGTTCCCGGCGACTCGGCCGCGGGTCGCGAATTGTTCCGCGCGAAAGGCTGCGCCGGCTGCCACGCCGTGGCGATTGAAGGCGGGCGCCTGGGGCCGCCGCTCACCGAGATTGGCGAGCGCCGGAGCGCGGCGTACATGCGGGCGGCGTTGCTCGACCCGGCGGCAAATTTGCCTGAAGATTTCACCATGGCCGAGATCGCCACCAGAGGCGGGCACCGCATCACCGGCATAATTCTGAACGAGGATACCTACTCCGTCCAGTTGCGCGATCTCTCCGATAACGTGCACTCTTTCTGGAAGCAGGAACTATCCACGTTCGAGAAACACACCGATCGCACGCCCATGCCGAGTTACCGCGGGCGCCTGAACGATCGCGAGATGGATGATTTGATAGCCTACCTGGTTTCCCTGCGAGGTCCGCAATGAGAAGGGCGCTGCATTGTTTAGTAAGCCTGGGTCTGGTTAGCTTGGCCACATGCTTTTCGGCTTCCGCGCAAGTGAGCTTCGACCGCATCCGCGCGGCGGAGCGCGAGCCAGGCAACTGGCTGACGTACTCGGGAAACTACAGCGCGCACCGCCACTCCGCGCTCGACCAGATCCACGCCGGCAATGTTCAAAGAATGAAGCCGGTGTGGGTTTATCAGACCAGCGCCGTAGCGCCTGTGGAGACGACGCCGCTGGTGGCCGACGGCATCATGTATCTTAGCGAGCCGCCCAGCAACGTGACGGCTCTCGATACGCGCACCGGCCGGCCGCTGTGGAAGTTTCAGCGCGCCGTGCCGAAAGATGTGCGGGTATGCTGCGGGCAGGTGAACCGCGGCGTGGCGCTGCTCGACGAACTGGTGTTCGTGGGCACCGTGGACGCGCACCTGATTGCGCTCGACGCGAAGACCGGCGCGGTCCGCTGGGATACTACGGTGGCGGACTACAAGACCGGCTACGCGATCACGGTAGCGCCGCTCGCCGTGAAGGACAAAGTGATCGTGGGCATCGCGGGCGGCGAATATGGCGTGCGCGGCTTCATCGATGCCTACTCGGCAAAAACCGGAAAGCAGGCCTGGCGATTCTGGACCATCCCGGGGCCGGGCGAGCGGGGTCACGAAACCTGGGCGGGTGACAGCTGGAAAACTGGATCGGCGACGACGTGGGTTACAGGCGCCTACGATCCGGAGTTGAACCTGGTCTACTGGGGCACCGGAAATCCGGGGCCGGACTGGAATGACGAACGGCGCGCCGGCGACAACTTGTACTCGGATTCGGTGGTGGCGGTCGATCCGGACACGGGAAAGCTGAAATGGTATTTCCAGTTCACGCCGCACGATATGCACGACTGGGATTCGACCGAGGTTCCGGTGCTGGCCACGGCGAAGTTCAATGGGCGCGAGCGCAAGGTGGTACTATTCGCCAACCGCAACGCCTTTTATTACGTACTGGACCGCGCGACCGGCGAGTTCCTGCACGGTAATCCGTACGCCCACCAGACCTGGGCCACAGGCCTCGATGACCGTGGCCGGCCGGTGCGGGCGCCGGATATGGAGCCAAACGAGGAAGGCATCAAGGTCTATCCCGGCGCGGCGGGAGCGAACAACTGGTACAGCCCCGCTTACAATCCCAAGACGGATTTGTTTTACGTCGCGGTGCGCGAGGCCGGTGGCGTTTACTACAAAGGCGAGGCCGAATACAAAGCCGGCGCATTGTTCAACGGCGGCGGTTTCCGCGACATTCCCGGCGAGCGCGGCTACGGCGTCATCCGCGCGTTCCGGCCGGTGTCGGGCGAAATTCAGTGGGAGTACAAAATCTTTTCGGCGCCCTGGGCGGGCGTGCTATCCACGGCGGGTGGCCTGGTATTCGCGGGCACAAACGAAGGTGATTTTCTAGCGCTCGATGCGGCCAGCGGCAAATCACTCTGGCATTTTCAAGCCGGCGCGGCGGTGCAGTCGAATCCGATGAGTTATCTCAGCGAGGGCAAACAGCACGTAGCGATTGCCGCGGGCAATGCGCTGTTCGCTTTTGCAGTGGATTGACGCAAGTCGCCGCATCGTGCCTGACGGAGGCGCTGCGGGCTTTCGTACTATCGCGCCCAGCTTACCGGGCCGCTACGATCACCAGGATGATCACCGCGGTCCCGAGCGCAATCAGAATGTACGTGATCTGCTGGTTGGTGAGGGCCCCGGCGGCGACGTCCTTCTGCAACTTTTCGCTCTGGGCCGCCAGGCGCGCCAGATCTTCGTCGCTCAAAAGCGTGAGCGCCTGCGAAACCTTCGCCGGGTCCAGCTTAACGGTCTCGAACGACTTCCGGGCCGGTTCGGAAGCGAAAAACTTGTCGAGTTTCGTCAGATGATCCTGCCTGGCCTGCGCCGCGGCGCGCACTGCCTGATGCAGGTCTTTGGGCGGGACGATGTGGTCCGAAGTGGTCTGCGACATAAGCGGCAACGCGGCCAGCATGGACAAAATGAGCGTGATCAGTAAGTGTCGGAAACGCGAGAACATCCAAACCTCCTCAGTATTGTGTTTTCTTCCCAAAGGCTACAGGACTCGTCCGGCATGTAAGGCCGGGGCAAAATGGCGCGCGGATTTTTCCGATTATGACAGGCGCTTCGTTTGGGGGCAACCAAACAGAGTGCGGCATCTCTCGTCTGAGGCAGCGTTTGGCCGAGGAAGCGGGTACAAGCGGCACATCTTTTGTTCGTTAACGCACGAATCTCGAGGCCTTACGGTCAGGCGGCGCCATTGGTAAGCTGACTGCATGACGAGCCCGACTGAGCGGCTTCCTTACCGTGCCACCCAGGCCGCGGCGGCTTACGAATGCGTGACCGAACTGCCCGTTGTCACGCTGCTCGACGACGTTCGCAGCTTGTACAACGTCGGCGCATTCTTCCGCACGGCGGACGCCGCGGGGCTGCGCGGGCTCTACCTTTGCGGCATCACCGGCCGGCCGCCCAAGCCGGGTATCAGCAAGACAGCCCTCGGCGCAGAGAATACCGTGCGCTGGGAACATGCACCGGATGCGTGCGTGGTCATCCACCGTCTGCGCACTGATGGTTATGAAATCGCCGCCGTCGAGACCAGCGTCAAAGCTGTCGACCTGTTCGATTGGGAGCCCGCGTTTCCAGTCTGCCTGATTTTCGGAAATGAAGTCGACGGCATTAGACCGGAGTTGTCCGCGCGCGCCGACACCTACGTCCGCATTCCCATGCTGGGAGTCAAGCACTCCTTGAATGTGGCGACCGCGGGTGGAGTGGTGATCTACGAACTGCTGCGCAAGTACCGGCGCCTGGCGCTTGGCACGCCCGGCTTGCCACCCATGGCCACCAAATCCCAGGCGCGATAGAATCAGCTCCGTGAAGCGTTTCGTCGCCGCGCTTTGCGTTTTGTCGTATGGCTGGCCGGCAAGCGCACAGTCCGCATTGCCGCCGCGCGTACTCCAGCTCGCGGAGTTGAAGCGCAATATCAAGACGCGTCTGGCGAGGCTTCCCAACTACACCTGTCTCGAAACGATCGAGCGCTCGCAGCGCAAAAACGCACGGCAGGCCTTTCGCTATCTGGATACGGTGCGCGTCGAAGTGGCCGCGGTGAAGAATCGCGAGGTCTATGCGTGGCCTGGCGCCAAAGAATTCGCCGATCGCGACATCACCGAGATTATCGGCGCCGGGACCATCGGCGGCGGCAGCTTTGCCGACGAAATCCGTAGTGTCTTCGTGAACAATACCAGTACCATCACGTGGCACGGAGAGGAAGAGCAGTTCGGGCGTCGCGCACTCCGGTGGGATTACACCATTCCGTACAATCTCAGCGGTTGGACGGTCAGCACGGGTAAGACCTCGGGCCGTGTATCGGCCACGGGGGCTTTTTGGGTGGATGCAGAATCGCTCGATCTGCTGCGCATCGAAACCAACGCCGCGGACATCCCGCCTGATCTCCCCTTCACGGCGGTCAAGAACACGCTGGATTACGCGCGCGTACGCATCGCTTCAACTGACTTGCTGCTGCCGCAAAGCGCCGAGCTGATTCTCACAGAGGTTACCGGCCACGAGAGTCGCAACCGGATCGAGTTCAGCCATTGCCGCGAGTTTGGCGCCAACACGATGCTCACATTCGAGTCGCCCTCCACCGTGACTCCCACAGCGCCGGCAGTTCTCGTAGACGAGATCTCGCTTCCGCCGGGTCTGCAGTTGCGGGTGCGCCTAGCGCACGCCATCGATTCCGAAAGCGCCGCCGTGGGCGACGCCGTCTCCGCCGTTGTGGAATCGCGCGCCGAACAAAAAGGCTCAATGGTCATTCCGAAAGGCGCGGTTCTGCGCGGCCGCATCCGGCGTTTCGAGCGCGATGCGACGCCGACCGATCACTATATTGTCGGTTTGGAATTTACGGACCTCGAATTTTCCGGATATCACGCGCGATTCTTCGGCGACATGGAGTCCGTGGAAACTATACCGCATCTCCAAAGGCTTCTGTCCACGTCGCGAACCAAGACGCTAGATTTCGGTATCAGTGGGGGAATCATGACCAGATCCGAAACCGAAGTTTATCGCGCCATCCCGATTCCGGGCGTCAGCACTTTTTTCATGGCCGCCGCCAAGTTCCGTCTGCCGGAAGGCTTGCACATGATCTGGCGCACCGTGAGCGTGACGAAATAACGACCGCCATTCGTACTTTTTAGAGCTGAGCAGGTTGAAGGGGCTTGTTACAGATGTGGACGCTGCGTTACAAATTGCTCTCAAATCACCGCATCCGATTTATGTCGTTCCGAAACTCTGGGACTGAATCTCAATCTGTGGCAATACGGCGGAGTTTCTCCACTAATGCAGCCAACAAATTAGCTAATGGACACGAAAGTGCCGGGCAAATGGCCTCATTTGTGTGTAATTGGAGGCTTAAATTGCGTTTACGACTCTACAGCCTTTTGGCTCTGACGGCACTTTGCGTCGGGCCGGCAGCGGCAGATCCGTTCTTTTTCAGCACGGGTGACTCCGACGCAAAGATAGCTACTGCGTCGCGCCCGTCAACGGCGGGGAAGTTCGAAATCGAAACCGGCGATGACTTCATTTTGAGCACGCAGACGGCGCTGCACAGCGCGACATTTGTTGGTCTGCTCACGGGCGGCGCGACGACCGCCGATATTGGCGAGGTCCGGGTGGAAGTGTACCGCGTTTTCCCCAAAGACTCGGACACTGGGCGAACCAGTGGTCCGCCGACTTTTTCGACTGCCCAGGTTCCCACTCGAGTCAATTCACCTTCGGATGTGGCGTTGGACGATCGTGACAGCCCGGGCGGCCTGACGTTCACAACCACAACCCTAAGCGACAACTTCACAGCGAGCAATTCGGTGCAGCCTGGAGGCATTCACCCCAAACCCAATCAAACCACCGGGGGAGACGGTCCGGTGACGGGCGAAGAGGTGAAGTTCGACGTGACTTTCACAACTCCGTTTGACCTGCCGGCGGATCATTACTTCTTTATTCCGCAGGTGGAGGTCAGCGGCGGCGAATTCCTTTGGCTCTCAGCGCCTAAGCCCATTGTCCCGCCCGGAACGCCGTTTCCAGCGGGTAAGACTGATTTGCAGGCCTGGACCCGCGACCAGTTCCTCGATCCGGACTGGCTGAGGGTAGGCACCGACGTCGTTGGCCCTCCTCCAACTGGAGGCGCGGCACCCACTTTCAATATGACGTTTTCGCTGACCGGCGAAACGGTCCCCGAGCCCTCCAGCTATGTTCTATTCGGCTCGGCGCTGGCGGCGGTATTAGTCTTCCGCCGGAAAAGACTGCTTCGCGGCTAGTTTTCCCCTATTCGGCGGGCCGGAGAGCCTACTCCTTCGGCCCGATTCCCAGGGTCTTCATCTTTCGGTACAGGTTGCTGCGCTCGAGGCCCAGCAACTCGGCGGTCCGCGTCACGTTGCCGTTGGTTTCTTCGAGCTTCTTGAGGATGTACTCGCGCTCGACGGCTTCGCGGACCTCCTGCAGGCTGCCAAAGCGTTCCGCCCGCTCGGCCGCGGTGCGGCGCGTGGTTTGCAGCGGAATGTGGCGCGCGTCCACACGCGTCTGCGGATTCAGAATGACGATGCGCTCGATCAGGTTGCGCAGTTCGCGCACGTTGCCCGGCCAGTGATGCTCCTGTAGCACCTCATAGGCCGCGGGCGTCAGTTCCTTGGGCTTGCGGCCGTACGCCAGCGTGAACTCGCGCAGAAAGTAATCCGCCAGCAGCGGGACATCTTCGATGCGGTCGCGCAGCGGCGGCACATGAAATGGGATGACGTTCAGGCGGTAAAACAGGTCCTCGCGAAAATTGCCGCGCTCGATTTCGTGCTCCAGCACCTTGTTGGTAGCGGCGATCACGCGAACGTCCACCTGCGTCCATTCCGACGCGCCCACCGCCTCGAAGCGCTGCTCTTCGAGCGCGCGCAGCACCTTGGCTTGCGTGCGCAGGCTCATGTCGCCCACTTCGTCCAGAAACAGCGTGCCCGCGTCGGCTTTGCGGAACTTGCCGATCTTGCTCTCGTGCGCGCCGGTGAAGCTGCCTTTGATGTGGCCGAACAACTCGCTCTCAATCAACTCTTCGGGAATCGCCGCGCAGTTGACTTCTACGAAGGCTTCGGACTCCCGCGCACTCATGGCGTGGATGGCGTGCGCCACCAGCTCTTTCCCCGTACCGCTCTCGCCGTATATCAGCACGCGCCCGTTGGTCGCGGCCATCAGTTCCATCTGCTGGCGCAGGGCCTTCATGGGAACGCTGTCGCCGATAATGCGGTATTTCGATTCCGTGTCGCCGCGCAGCCGCATGTTTTCGAGCTGCAACCGCCGGTGATCCAGCGCGTTCTTCAACACCACGGCGAGCTTCTGGATGGAAAGCGGCTTCTCCAGAAAATCGAACGCGCCCAGCTTGGTGGCTTTGACGGCAGCCTCAATGTTGGCGTGGCCGGAAATCATGACCACCGCCGGACGGTCACCGATGGGAATTTCCTGGATGCGCGTGAGCGTTTCCATGCCGTCGATCCCCGGCAGCCAGACGTCGAGCAGCACCAGCTCCGAGGGTTCGCGCGTCAGATCTTCCAGGCACTCCTCGCCGCTGGCCACGGCCCGCACCGGATAGCCCTCGTCCCCCAGCACGCCGCACAGGGATTGCCGGATGCCGGGCTCGTCGTCCACCACCAGAATCCGCGCGGGCTTCATACGTGCGTGGTCGAAACCGCGCTCTCGGCCGCGCGGGCTTCTTCGGCGGCGGCGTCCGTGGCGACGGGAATCTCGATGATGAAGCGCGTGCCGGCGGGCTGGTTCTCTTCCACGCGGATGTGCGCGTTGTGATCGGCCAGGATATGGTTGACGATGGCGAGGCCCAGGCCGGTGCCACGCCCCTTAGTGGAGAAGTAGGGCAGGAACAGCTTCTCGCGGTCTTCGGCGGTGACGCCGCAGCCGGTATCGGCAACCGTCAGCTCGACGGTATCCCCCGCGGCGGCGCGCGTTACGATCCGCACCTGCTTGACCAGCGCTTCCTGCATGGCTTCGGCAGCGTTGTCTACCAGATTTACCACCACCCGCTTGAACTGTTCTTTGTCGATATTCACCGGCGGAAGGTTCGCCGCCAGCTCGGTGCGCAGCTCAATGCCATCCAGGCGGCCGGCGAAGACGGCCAGCGCGCCCTCCACCACCTCGTTCAGATCACACCTCACCGGCTGCGCTGCCGGAAAGCGGGCGAACTGCGCAAACTCGTTCACCAGGTTCTTTACGGACTCAACCTCGTCAGCGATCGTCGCGGTGCAGTCTTTCACGATGCGGGCAGTTTCCTCGGGCAGGCGCACCCGCTCCAACTGGCGCGCAATCCGCTCAGCGCAAAGCGCGATGGGAGTGAGCGGGTTCTTGATTTCGTGCGCAATGCGGCGCGCGACCTCATTCCATGCAGCCGCTTTTTGCGCACGCAGCAGGTCGCTGGTGTCTTCAACCACGATCACGCAGCCCGATCGCAACTTTTCTTCGAGCGCCGAAACCGTGATGGAGAGGTGCCGCGTGCGCCGGTCGCTGCGCAAGTCCAGTTGCCGGGAGGTCATGCCGGTGCGGCGCGCGCGCTTCATCAGGTACCGGATCTCGGCCGCATCTTCACGGGAGAACAGGTCTTCCAGGCGCGTAGCATGCTGCACCTGCTGTTCGGGGAAAATCTGCCTCAATGCGCGGTTCACCCGCTGGATGCGGCCGTCGGAAGAAACCGAGATCACACCCGTGGGTATGCTCTCCAGAATGGCCTCGGTAAAGCGCCGCCGCGCGTCCAGTTCCTGGCTGTTGCTCTCCAGTTCACGCGTCATTTCATTGAAGCCGCGGACCAGGCTGGCCAGTTCGTCGACGGCCGGGGCCTCCACGCGATGGCTGAGGTTGCCCGCCCGGACTTCGCGGGCTCCCTGCAATAGCGCCGAAATGGGCACACTGATCTGGCGCGCCAGAAACAACGCGATCCATGTGGCCACAAACAGCACGAACAGCGCGATCAGCGCCAGCAGCAGCAGAGACGACCGCCTCACTTCCTGGCGGCTAGTGGCCAGCCGCGCGTAAGCATTGTTGTAATTCTCGATGGCGGTGCGCTGCTGTGCCACGTCGAGTGGGATGCGCGGGGCGAGCATGACGCGCCCGATGGGTTCGCCACCCACCTCCACCCAGCGGCTCACGACGATGCTGTCTTTGCCCGCGCGCAGGGCGCTCTCAGGACCGCAGCGCTCCAACACCGCCCCGGCCTGGGAAATGATCTCAGCCGCCGCTACGTCCTCGGCACGGCAATACCGTTCCAGCAAGCCCTCCAATCGCCGCTTTCCCTCCAGCAGAGCGAGCGTTTCAGGACGCGATGCCACCAGCGCCGCCTGCGCATCGGCTTTTTCGCGGACCTCGTCTTCCAGCACCTTGGCGATGCGGATGAAGTCCACGCGCTCTAATTCCTTGGGGCGCGTAAACCATTTATCGAGCGTGCGGTTCAGCACGTGGACGCTGAATAACACCATGAAAAAGACCGGCATGAAGCTTAGCACCAGCGCGCCGATGACCAGCTTGGTCTTGATGTGCGAGCCTTCGCGATTACTGCGGCGCTCCACGTAGAGCTTCAAGCCGATGCGCACCAGCATGAAGCCCAGGGTCACCATCAGCAGGAAGATGAGGATGGAAATTGCCCAGAAAATCAGCGTTTGACCGGGATTCGGCCCGTAATCGCCGAAACCGAAGGAGCCCTGCCAGATCACGAGCGTGGCCGAGATCATCAGCAGAACCAGCGCCGAGCCGTAAAGGAGGCGTTTTTTCATGGCAAAGCGGCCCTGTTGATGATTATACAGGGGCGGCGAAAGGTTCATGCCGCGGCACAGGCACCTTCGACCCCTTCTTGCCATCCGCCCCGTAAGCTGGCACGCGCTACCGGCCTGCTACTATCAAGAAAGCTGACTCGGCGCGTGATATGGACCGCTATCTGGCAAGCTTGTGGTTGAGGTTCTTTTCCGTGGCTTCCAGCAGTGGATTCTTGGGAAACAGAGCTCTTGCCGTCTCCAGCACTTCGCGTGCGCGCGCGGCATCCCCCGCTTGCCAGAAACTCACGGAGATCTGAGCCAGTGTTTCAGCCGATGCCTTGAAAGGATCGATTCCCAAGTGCTGATACAGTTCCGTGACCGGCTGGAATTGCCGCCGGCTGAAATAGAGCTGAATCAAGTACTGGCTGGCAAAGGCGTTGGCTGGGTTCTGCTCGAGCGACTGCCGCAAATAGGCGATGCCTGCCGCCTGGTCCTTCTGAGAAATCGATTCCAAGGCGCGAATATAGGCCGCGACCCCGCGCGAGGCGACGTTGCGGGCGTTGGCCAGGAAGTAAAGGGACGTATCCGGCTCCGAATCGCCGATCCGGAAGGGGAGCGTCACCGAGGCCAAAATCGCCGCCACTCCCGTGGTATGAAGATTCAGCACAATGCGGTAATCCCCGGGGTCCAGGCCGGTTAATGCGATCGACTTGGCCTTCAAAAGGCGCCCATCCTTGAACTCGCTAGCGGCGATTCTATCGGTGAAGTTGCGCCGCTGTTCGCGCAGCTGACTATTGGCGACCACGTACTCGATCTGATAGTCCGCCGCGGACGCCTGAATCTGGAAAAGCACGCGCAGCGGCTCCCGGAGGGTGAACCGCCTGCCAGCAGCGGGATGAAACTGTGCCCCGAAATACTGGAAGGGCGTGGTTGGATCGGGCCGGCCCACCGTTTCCACTGCCGCCGCCAGCAGCGGGCCGGTCAAGGCCACCTTACCAGGCGGATCCACGACGAAATTCTTCTCAACCTTGTAGCTCCGGCCTGCCTTGCGGTTGTTGACTTGGACCTCGAGCTGATAGCCGCCGGAAACCAGCGGCAGGCGGTTGGCAATTTGGAATGGATGGAACTTCTTGCCCTCCGCAGTCTCCTCGAAAGCCGGATAGGCTCGCTCCTCGGAATCTTCCACAATCAACTCTCCCGCGGCGGTGGAGAGGCGAAAAGCGCTGCTGACGATAAGTTCCTTGCCCATCGGGTCGCGCTCTCCAAGTGTTTCGTCGTCGATAGAAACCGCATAGTCCAGCCAATACTGCCCAAGTGGATCGGCAAGCACGATAGGGTTGATGTCGAGCGGCCGGCCTTCGGCTAGCAGCAGCCACGAGCTGACCTTCGCGCGCAGGGTGCGCATCTCATGGATGCGGCGGACGTTGAACGAATCATTGGCGAAATTCTGGATCTTACTGATCAGCATTTCGCCGCTCATGTTCACTGTGAAATCCGTCATGTCCATTGGCTCGCTGGGGACAAGGGAGAAGGGCGCGCGCGAGATGTCGCCGCCCAGCGGCTTCATGAACTTATATACGTCGGCGTTCGAGTTGAACTGGCTCCCTCGGACCAGCTTCATGGGTCCGTCGATGATCGGATGATAATAGCGGTATTCGCCAATATCCTCGGGGATAAAGAAAAGGACGTAGAAAAAGGGCGGCAGCGAGGGATTGCCGGTGTTGTTCGAATAGAACCAGAGCTCCAGAGGATAAATTTGCCCGTAACCGGTAAAGGGCGCCCGCGAGGTAGGCTTGCCGAACAGGATGTAGGTCCGCCCCATGTCGGTCCTCCACCCGGGCGTGTTCGACCGCCTGCCGAAGGTCTCGTTGGCGTATTCAATTCGCTTGTAGTGTTCTTCCTTGTACGGATTCTGCTGGGAACCGCGCAATGGATTGCGGCTCTCCCAGAAATCCTCCATAAACTTATCGCGGTCGTTATCCGACGTTAGCTTGAGAAACTCCTTGCGCTCCTCGTCGGTGATAATGTAAACCACGTCCTGGTTAAGCCAGTGGGAGTATCTTTCAGAGAGCGCGGCGCGCTTGTCAGCCGCTAGCGAAAGGGAGCAGGCTGCCAGCGCCAGGAAGGCAACCGCGCGAACGACGTTCATCAGCTTCATTTTCGTACAAAAAAAAGGGGGGGCCGCAAACGGCCTCCCCTGGAAGAAAGAAAACGGCTCGATTTTAGAACTCGAACCGCACAGCCAGCCTGGCGGCGAATGGGTTCTGATACGGATAGGCGATAAGGTTTGTGCCCGGCTTCAAGTAGTCCGGATTCGGCGTGGCCAGATCAAGTTGCGTCCATGTATCTATCTGGATGAGCCGGGTCTGATTGCCCACGTTGAAAAGGTCGGCCACGAACTTCAGCCGCTTGTTCTCGCCCAATTTCAAGGTGTAATCTCCGTGAAGGTCGACCGGGAAGGTCCACGGAGTCCGGCCCAGATTCCCACGAGGGCCGGTAGGAATCTCACCCGCGTTGTCGTAATCCGGATGCGCAGCCAAAGCCGTGAGCGGGATGCCCGACCGAACCGACCAGGACAGGCCAAAGTTGAAGTTCTTCCATTGATAATTGGCGAACAGCTTCAACTGATGCCGGCGATCGTTCGGCAGTACGCCGGGCACGGATTGGAAGCCCAGCAGACCGTCGGTGTTGGTGAAGTCGAACAGCGAGCTGATGTTCGGATCGCTCTGCGTATTGTCGTTGCGGTATGAGCCTTCGAAATTCCCATACAGTTTCGAGAGCAGATAGCTGCCGTAGAGCTGGAAATTTGAAGACATCCGCTTGGAAACGGTCAGCTCCATGGATTTGTAGATGCGGACGGGATTGGCAAAGCCATCCAGTTTGCCATCCGCGCCAAGCGGGTTGGAGCCGATGTCGGTGAAGCCGGCATCCGTGCAACCCGCGGTGCCGGGAGTGCAAGGATCGGCGTTCTTGAAGATGTCGAGCTTCGACGATGGGTTTGAGACGACGTATTGCTGCGGGATTCCGGCCAGATTCTGTGTGACGTTTTCACCCGAGACGTCTTCAATGATCCGGCGCATGTGCCGGTATACGAAGCGACCGCTGAAGGTCAATCTGTGACTGAACTCATGCTCGTAGCCGCCGACAACCTCATCCTGATATTGCGCGCCGGTACCGCCGGCCACCAGTGTCGCGGCGTCGGGACCGCCGGATTGAGTGATATGGCCGCCGGGGATATAGTTGGCCGTCGACAAATCCGGAGCAGCGCCGGGACCGGGGTCCTTGTAGAGCATGCCGCGGTCCGCGGACTCGAAGGAGAAAGAGCGGACCGAAATGTCCGAAGGCACTTTTTCATAAAAACGTCCCCAGTTGGCGAAGAACTTGCTTTTGCGATTGCCGGTTGGATCGAATATCACGCCAATGCGCGGCGCCCAATTGTGCGCGAACACGTACCGGGAATACGTGCCGGCCATAGCCTGCTGCTCGAATCTCAATCCCGGCTTTATGGTGATGCGCCGGCCGAGATTCCAACTGTCCTGTACGAAACCCGCGTGGTAGCGGGTCAGCGTGTCAACCGAGGGATTGGAGTAGTTGCCCCGGGTGACGCGCAGCACGATCGGGTTGTTCACATCATTGTTCTGATGGGTGCGGATCAGGATCGCGCCATGAACCACTTTGCCGGCGCCCGCCCCGAGGGCTGGATCGTCCGGCAACGTGAAGTCGCCGCCGCTGTACAGGTTTGAGATATCGTAGATCACATCCTCAAACTGATATCCATATTAAAAATTGTGTCCACCCAAGAAGTCGAACACTTGTGAGCTGGTCGTCGTGAATTCATTGACGTGCGACCTGGTGTTCTGCAACGAGCCCAGGCCGTTATAGGTTAGGGTCGGTCCGCCGCTCTCTTGCGCTGCCGTCTGATCTATTATCTGATAGCCGTTATGCTTGGGATTTTCGTTGAAATCGTTCTTGAAATTGCTGTAGTTGGCCGAGAGCAGCCAGTGCCTGGTGAAAATTCCATTGTAGCGGGCGGTCCAGGTGCGAGAACCGTAGTCCAGACCGCTGGTGCGGAGGTCGTCGTTAGACGCCAGCGAAGAGATGCGCGCAAATCCGGCCGGAAGGGTAGCCGGGTCTCCGAACACGGAGCCCTCGAACTGGTGATTGGACCCTAGGTTGTAGTTCATTTTGCCGGAGTAATTGAAAGTGCGGGTAGTCAGATCAATGGTGCCGAGGCGGCTGTTCAGGTAAAGCGGCTGCCCGTCCGCCCCCAGTGCCGTCTGTACGGACCGGAACGACTGCGCGTAGGTTGGATTGAAGCCGCCATAGAAGAACAGCCTGTCCTTAAGGATATAGCCGCCCAGGTCACCGCCAAAATCGTAACGGCCAGCGCCCACAATGCGAGTGCTTGGACTTGCCAGCAGCGGATTCGCGTCCGGACGCTCGGCCTCGAACGTGTGCGGCTGGAAGTAGCCGTAGACGGAACCATGAAAGTCGTTGCCGCCGCTCTTGGTGATGATGTTGACCACTCCGCCCAGCGCTTCGCCGTATTGCGCTTCAAAGCCCCCAGACTTGACCTGCACCTCCTGGATGAAGTCGAAGTTTACGCCGCTGCCCAGCGAGCCGAAATTCAAAGTGTAGGTGCCGAACCCGCCGTACCCCGGGTCGGTCACGTTCGCGCCGTTGATGATGTACTGATTCTCCAGGCCGGAAGCGCCGTTGATCGAAGGGTTCGCCACTCCGGTGCCGCCACCGTCGGTGACGCCCGGAGCCATCAGGAGGATTGCGGAAACCGTGCGGCCCACTGGCATGTTCTGGTAGAGCGACTGATCGATATTGGCGCCCATCGTGGTGGTGGCGAAATCAATCGACTCGGAACTGACCGAGACTACATCCACGAGTGTCGTGGTAGAACCGATCTGCACCGTAACATCGGCCGTCGTCCGCTGATTGACGCTGACGGTCAGATTCGCCAACTTGGCGGTAGCAAAGCCCGGTTGCTCTACCGTGAGCGTGTAGCCCGACCCCACTGGAAGATTCGAAAATGCATAGTCGCCACTGCTGCCGGTTGTGGTTGTGCGCTCGCCGAAGGGCGATGTCAGCCTGACCGTTGCGTTGGCGACCACGGCGCCGCTGGGGTCGCGAACCACCCCCGCGATCGACCCCTTCGTTATGTCCTGCGCCTGCAGCGAAGCCAAGGTAATGGCGAGGATTAGCAGGATGTATTGTTTTGTCATATCAAATCCTTGGAACTCCTTTCACCCCATCGTTCAAGTCTCGCTGCTGAGGCCAAATGGCTTCGGCGCGCTCTCTCTCTGCGAAACCCCTGACGTCCAGAAGGACCGAAAAAGCTCAAATTGTGGCCC
>Ga0310810_10000833_pt1 | contig 31261 bp, 25 predicted proteins | sample NCmetagenome_FD_207641 | JGI IMG/M metagenome (GOLD analysis project Ga0310810, IMG submission 207641) | Soil microbial communities from experimental microcosm in Duke University, North Carolina, United States - NC | ecosystem: Engineered > Artificial ecosystem > Soil microcosm > Unclassified ... | reverse complement strand
TGATCTCACCGGCTTGAAGCTTGAGATGTCCGCTCCCTTCCTCGACAGCCCGTAGGGCGGATTCGTCCACGTTCCGGAATGCCGCGATCGACGCGAGAAAGCGATCCATTCCCCTCCCGATACGCGTGGCATCTTACATGATGGCGGCGATCGGCTTTGGGTTGAGCCACAGCCTCGAGCGCCGCGGCTCACCTTCTCTGGAAGCGATTGTCGCAGGACCGCACGTGAATCCGGGCCGGACCCTTTACTGCGACAGCCGCGGCATAGGTGGGTAACTGAGAGAGATCGTGGAGCTGCCAGGTTGTCGAACCATTTTGGTCCTCGGATGCCCGGAGCAGTCGGGCGGGCTGTCCTGGCGTGACGGTCACATCGAAGCGATCAAGAGGGTAGGCAAGACCTTCTCCCAGACCCTTGAGGTAGGCCTCCTTCCGCGTCCAGCAGTGGAAAAACGCCATCTGGCGGAACCTGGTGGGCAGAGCGCGAATGACCGAGCGCTCTCGGGGAGAAAAGAACCGGTCCGAAATCGCCACGGCATTCGGAGTTGGCCGTATCACCTCGATGTCCACGCCGACTTCACGGGCGGCGACGGCGAACAGGCCGTGGCCCTGGGAATGCGCGACGTTGAAGAAGACGTTCTCCCGCTCGAAATCGTCCGCCAGGAAGGGCTTGCCTCGGTCGCTGTAACGGAACCGCAACCGGCTTGGCTCGACGCGTAACGAGGCTCCCAGGATCGAGCGCAGGATGCCTCTCGCGACGATGAAACGCCGTTTCTCGTGCTCGAAGCGGAATCGTTTTGCTCGAGTTAGCTCGTCCGTGGCAAGGATTGACTCCAGCGCCCGAACGATAACGGGAGCAGCGTCGAGGCATGCGTGCCAGACGTAGAGGTCCTCCGCTGACCGAACCATCATGACGGCTCGAGTAGCCGGTAGACCTCGACCTGCTTGCTCCGTCCACGGAGCTCGACTGGTCCAATCAGGACCGTCGGCAGCTGCCCATCGAGTTGCTCCCACGTCCCGTGCGACAGGACGATCTCGCCGGGATTCGCGACGGCCGACTTGAGGCGTGCCGCCGTATTCACCGCGTCGCCCAGGACCGTGAAGTCCCGTCGCTGCGGCGTTCCGACGTCGCCGACCATGCTCGGACCGCTGGCGATGGCGATTCGCATCTCCAGCGGAATGATTGGCAGTTCCTGGTTGAAGACAGCGAGCGCCTTGCGCATGCCCAGCGCCGTCCGGGCGGCGCGTAGCGCGTGATCGGGTTGACGGAACGGCGAATTGAACACGACCATGAGCTCGTCGCCGATGAACTTGTCGAGCGTGCCGTCGAACTGGAAGATCACGTCGCTCATTCTCGACAGGAATCCATTGAGGAGCGACATGATGTCGTGCGGCGACAGGCGCTCGCAGACAGTCGTAAAGGACGCGATATCGCAGAAGAGCACCGTGACGTCGACCTCCTCCGCGAACAGCTGCGACTCGGCATCGTCACCGGCTTTCATGATGCGCTGGACGATAGCGGGCGAGTGGTAGCGCTGGAGACGCTCGCGGCGCCGCGCCTCCTGAACCAGATGTTCGGACAGGCGGGCCTGATCGATCGCGACGGCGGCATAACTTGCGAGCGCCGTGAACAATTCGAGATCGGCGCGCGAGAATTTGTCGGGGCCGGGCGCGTCGATGAACAGAACGCCTATCACGTCACTGCGATTCCACAACGGGCCGCAAATCACGGAACGCTTTTCCAGATCGAGCAGGCTCTCGGAGGTTTCAAACCTCCGATCGGCGCCCACGTTGTCGATGACGACCGCCGCCTGGTTCTGGACGACGTGCCGCAACAAGGTCCTGCTGATCGCGATCTGCTCGGGCACGGATCCGTCACGGCGGAGTCCCACGGTGGCCCGCATCTCTTCCGGCGCCTGGGGATCCCTGAGCATGAGAAACGCCCGTTCGTTCGGCAGCACGTCGAAGGTCAGTCCCAGTACCCGCGCGAGCACCTGGGGGAGCGGTTGCATCGACGTGAGGGTTCGGCCGATCTCCGAAAGCAGCGCCAGCAGACGGTCGGCGGTAACGGCCGGCCGGGTGAAGGTCCCGGAGAGATCGGTGATCTGGTGGACGATCGTGAGACCAGGGGCGCTCTCGCCAGATTCTTCGTGCAGCCGGATGCCACGATCGCTGGCATAGTCGAGCCTCAGCGCCACCACGCCGAGCTTCAGCCGATCCCCCGGGACAATCTCGGTTTCGGCGCTTACGCGCTGGCCGTTGACGAACGTACCGGACAGGCTCCCGAGATCCTGCACGAAGCAACGGCCGTCGTGCACACGGAACTGCGCGTGCTGGCGGGAAACGCTGGTGCGCGCGAGCACGAAATCGCAGGTGATCGCTCGTCCGACCAGCGTTTTCTCGGCCCGCAGGTCATACGCGATCTCCACACCGTCGAGGTTGCCGCGAAGAGCGAACATGGGCAGGTCGATCGATCGTAGCGTAACCCTCGATTCCCCGGCACCCCGTCCTCGACCCGGGAGTCAGTCAGTCCTCCGGCGGCTCACCGCTCGGCGCCATTTTCACCAGGCGAGGTTCAAACCGCGCAAGCGGCTCGACGAGATCGATCTGGGCCGCCATCACCTCGTCGATGTCTTTGTAGGCCATCGGCACTTCATCGAGGCCCGCCGACAAGAGCGTCACGCCGCGCTCGCGCAGGAACCGCTCGGCGGCGTCCCACGTGAACATCTGTCTTGCCTGTGTGCGACTCATGCGACGACCCGCGCCGTGCGCAGCCGAATTCAAGGACGCGGCCACGCCTTTTCCGCGGACGACGTAGCCGGGCGTCGCCATGGAGCCGGGGATGATGCCGAGCACGCCGACGCCGGCTGGCGTTGCTCCCTTGCGATGCACGATCACCTCGGCCTCGGATCCATCGGGGAGCCGATGCCGCTCGCGCCAGGCGAAGTTGTGATGGTTCTCGAGGTCGAGCAGCACGTCGACGCCCAGCGCGCGCGCAATATGGGCGTGAATGAGGGCGTGATTGGCCGCCGCATACCGGCCCATCAGCTCCATCGCCGCCCAGTACTCCTGGCCGGCTTCCGTGGATAGATCGAGCCACGCCAAATGCGAGAGCTCCCGCGGCAACTCGGGATGGAGCTCTCGCGCCAGACGGCTGTAGCGTTGAGCGATCTGCGCACCGGCGCCGCGGCTGCCGGAATGGCTGAGAAGCGCGAGATAGTCGCCGCGCGAGAGCCCCGCCGCGTCGTTGAACACAGTGAGCCGGCCGAACTCGACGAAGTGATTGCCGCTCCCACTGGTGCCGAGCTGTGCCCAGGCGCGATCCTTGAGGCTGGCAGTCACACTCGTTACCCGCCAATCGGCATCCATGACGTCGTGGTGCCGGCGCGCTCGGAACGAGGCGCCGATGCCAAAACGCGTCTCACGCTCGAGCGCGTGCGTCAAACGCGGCCGATCGCCGGCGAGCGCACTGACGGGCAGATCCAGAACGGTCATTTTCATCCGGCACGCGATGTCGACGCCGACGGCGTAAGGAATCACCGCCTCATTCGTGGCCAGGACACCGCCGATCGGCAGACCGTAGCCCACATGCGCATCGGGCATCAGCGCGCCCGACACCGCAACCGGCAGCTTGCATGCGTTCTTCAACTGCTGGACAGCGGTCGCCTCGAGGGTGTCGCCCCAGATTTGATAGGGAGCATCGACATCCCTCGGGACGAAACTTCCCTCAGTGGTCTTGCCCGGACCTTTTGTTTTCATGGACCGGTGTTTCGTCATCGCCGCTTCGCCTTGCGCACGCCCGTCTTCCGTTTCGTCTTCGGCTTCGCGCGCTTCGGCGCGGCGCCGGCGGCTGGCGCCCCGGACAACTCATACGCTTCCTGCAGCCAGTCCGTGATCGGGGCCTCCACTTCGTCCCGGTGCCGGATCTGAAGGATGTGCGCCACTTTGGTCCTCGACCTTCGATCGCTCCGGCGGATCTGGGGGGCCTTCACCGTGCGGCCCAGGAAGACGCAGGCCTCCAGGAACTGCCGCTTTGGACGCACGAGGAAGTAGCAGGACTGCGCTCCCACGCCTCCTGCAGATCCTCGGACAGGTCCTGGGTCAGCGTCGCTTCGGTCGTCGTCCAGCAGTCATCGGACTCGCCTTCGTCGACCCACTGCTTGCAGTGGTAACACTCCCGACCCGACATGGCTCCATCAGCTTGCGGCGTGCGCGGCCGCGATCGCGCCGAACTCCGCCGGCGAGATCGTCCCGGCGTTCATCTGCGCAAAGCCGTCCATCGCCTTCTGACTGCCCAGTATCGCGCCGAGCAACTGCTGCATCTGGAGCGGGGGCGGCTCGAGCGTCGCGAGCTGGCACGTGAATTCGTACATCGGCAGCGCCGCTTCGTCGCGGGTGCGCTGATATTCAGCCATGGCCTCGTCGAACGAGCGGCCGCCGCTGAAAATCTGATCCAGCGCGATTGCACATTTCTCGGCGCCGCGAAAGGCGTCGCTGATTCCCTGCGCGGTGATCGGGTCTTTGTTGTAGCCGGCGTCGCCCACGAGCACCCAGCCGGGACCGAACGGTTTCCGGAAAAAGTTGGACACCGGCACACCCGCGATCGGGGCTTCGCGCTTCGCGCCGCGCATCCGATCAGCGAATTCGGGCGCGAGATCGAACAATTTCAGAAAGTTGGCCTCGACGTCCTTCTTGTTCGCCTCGAATTCCGGGTACGGCCAACCCGCGACCGTCATCGTCAATCCGTCGTGAGTGGGCGCCGCCGCGAATCCCCGGTGCGGGCGGATGTAGGTTTCAAACCGTCCATCCATCGGGAGATTGCTCCAGTAGGTGTAATAGGGGGCGAGCAGCGGCGGCTTCTCGTTGTACTGTTCGGGCCGGACGGCATCGGCGACGAGCGAGTGCCGGCCATCCGCGCCGACGACGACCCGCGCCCGCTCGGTGATCGTCGCCGCGCCCTTCGAGCGCCCTTTGATGCCGGCGACGCGGCCATGTTCGATCAGAACCTCGTCGACGGTGAACCCTTCGCGGATCTCCGCTCCGGCCTCGGCCGCAGCGTCGACGAGCAATTTGTCCAGGATGGTCCGCCGGGGACAGTACGCCACCGGAACATCCCTGGTGCCCGGCGATCCGGAGATCGTAAATGGACCGAAGTCGAACGTGTAGGTGTGAATCGGCGGGCAGCCGGTCGCCGTGAGGCGATCGATGAGTCCCCACCGTGCGAGCGCGGCGACGGCCAGTGGCTGCACGACGTGGGTGGACACGGTGTCGCTCGGGAATGTCGCGCGGTCGACGACGAGCACGCGGTACCCCTTGCGGGCCAGCAGCGCCGCGGTCGGCGAACCGGCGCAACGCGCACCCACGATGATCGCGTCGTATATCTCTGGCATCTCGTGCCCCTTGTTGTCCGGTCTGTTCGCGGCGCGCGGCCGATGGCGAACATCATAGCCGGATCGGCGGCAGCGAACGGACAGGGCTGTTAAGATGAGAGGGCATGCCTGAAGGCCCCGAAATCGAAACCGACCGGCTTCAAGAGACGATCCAGGAACCGCCGCCGGGCGCGTTGTTGCGAAACATCGCGCTGACGACCGCGATGCTCGCGGCGCTCGGCGCGGTCGCCGCATTGCGCGCCGGCGGCACGGTGAACGAGGCGCTGGTGTTGAAGACCGAAGCCGGACGGCTGCAGTCCGAGGCGTCGGATCAGTGGGCCTATTACCAGGCGAAGGGCATCAAGGCGAACGTCGAGGAAGCATCACGCGCCGCGTGGATCGCCGCCGGGAAGACGCCGCCGCCGGGCCTCGAAGAGACGGCGCGGCGTTACGCGACGGAACAGAAGGACATCGAAAAGGCCGCACAGGAAAAAGAGCGCGAGCGCGACGAGAAGTCGAACGAAGCCGACCGCCTGCTCGAACACCATCATCGGTTTGCCGACAGCGTGGCCTTCATTCAGGTGGCCATCGCGCTTGGTGCAGTGTCGGCGCTGACTCGCCAGCGGCCTGTATGGGTCGCGTCCGGTTTGCTTGGGCTCATAGGCGCGGGCCTCTTCGTCTTCACCCTGCTCCGCTAATCCCGGCGGAAAATCATCACGGCCGTGCCGTCCCTCTCCGCAACCCTGCGGCTGAGTCGCGTCGCGAATGCAAAGTTGTGTCATTTCCAAGGCATCTGGAAAACATCGATCGGCCGCCCTCATAATGATTGATAGTGTCTCGTCTCATCGCCTTGCTGGCCGTGGCGTTCGTTGTCGCGTGCGGCACGTCTCCGGCGCGTGCGCAATCGGCGACAGCCGTCAACGGCGGGATTGAAGGAACGATCTCCACCCAGGGTGGAACGGTTTTTCTTCCCGGCGTGCTCGTCGTCGTTCGCAATGCCGGCGGCGAGCAACTGGCCGAGCAGGTCTCCGACGAAACCGGACATATAAAGATTGGCGGCCTTCCGGCAGGCGTGTACCGCGTGACCGTTTCGCTCGATGGATTCGACTCGATCGAGCGCCCGGTCACAATCATGCCGGGCACCGTCACCACCATCTCGATTGATATGTCGATCGCGGCGGTCTCCGAGCGCGTCGACGTCGTCGCATCATCGCCGGTTGTGTCGACGTCGGGCACGCTCGCGGCGACAGAGACCGTGTCCCACGCGCAGACACAGTCGTTGACGCCGGGCGGAAATGTGGACTCCACGCTTCGACTGCTCGCCACGGTGATCGCGACCGCCAACGGCGAAAGCATTGACGGAGGGCGCCCCGACCAGGCGGGCTTTCAGATCGGGGCAGCGACGTTTCTCGATCCGGCCACCAACCTCGCGCGCATCTGGCTGCCGACCGACGGCATCGATTCGGTGGCTGTCCTGCCGAATCCGTACGAGGTGGAGTTCGGCCGCTTTTCCTCCGGCCTGGTTCTCGTGCAGACACGCCGCGCCGCCGATCACTGGAAGTTCGCCGTGAACAACACCCTTCCCGCATTCCGCACGAAGCGCTTCACGGTGGCGGACGTCGTCGGGCTCGGCTCGCTCAAGCCGAGCCTGGAAACGGGCGGCCCGATCGTCAAGGGCCGCCTCTTTCTCGAGCAGACGGCGCAGTTCCGCTGGGATTCGACCGATGTTCCCAGCCGGCCGGAAAACGAGCTGAAGACGACGCAGTCGTACGGATCGCTGACGCGGCTGGATGCCAACATGTCGTCCCGCCACACGCTGGCTGTGACCGGCGGCTTCGAGCGGGGCGATGCCGCCAATGCGACGCTGGGTACCTTCACGCCCCCCGAGGCGACAGCGAATATCTCAGACAACATCGGGTACGCCTTGGTAACGGAGCGGACGCTGCTGAAGGGCGCCACGTTCATCGAGTCGACGCTGCAGTTACATCAGTACAACACGGCCGTCCACGGCCAGGGTACGGCTCCGATGGAGCTGCGGCCCGAAACGACACTCGGCGACTTCTTCAATCGCCAGCGGCGCGAGACCTCCACGGTGCAATGGGTAGAGACGGCGTCGATGTCCCTCAAATGGCCGGGCGGTCTGCATCTTGTCAAGTTCGGCGGCGACGTGATGACAAGCGATTATCAGGGGACCAGCGATAGTGCACCCGTTCTCGTGGAGGCATCCGACGGGCGTCTGGAGCGGCGGCTCGACTTCGGGGGGCCCACGGCGCAGCAGGTTCACAGCAGCGATGTAGCGCTGTTCGCCCAGGATCGCCTTCAGCCGTCGAAGCGGTGGTATGTCGAATACGGCGCCCGGGTCGACCGCGACGGCATCGTCGGAGAGGTGAATGCATCGCCGCGGGTCGGCGCGGCGCTGTTGCTGAACGGCGCGGCGACGGCCGTTCTGCGCGGCGGCTACGGCCTTTTCTACGAGCGCACGCCGTCGGTTGCCGGCGCGTTTACGGCGTTCGCAGCGGCGACCGATTCGCGTTACGCCGCCGATGGCGTCACGCTGCTCGGCCGCTCCATGCTCGTCTCGCACGTCGTCGGCGACCTTCGGACCTCGTACAGCGCGACATGGGACCTTGCATACGATCACCAATTCAACCCGCGGTGGGCGCTGCACGTCAGCATGCTCGATCGGCACGGCGACCACGAACTGGTGCTCAATCCGGTTCGCGTCGGGGATGCCGAACAGCTGGTGTTGACGAGCGGCGGCCGGTCGCACTACCTGCAGGAAGAAGCGGGCGTGCACTGGACACGCGGCACGCGCGTGGACATCAGCGCGTCGTACGTGCACTCGCGGGCGCGTGAGAACCTGAACGCTTTCGTCAATTTTTACGGCTCGGTGCTCTCGCCGATTGTCGGTGCGGATGCCTATGCGCCTGCGGCGGCTGATGCTCCTCATCGCTTGTTCGTGCGTGGCGAGGCGATGCCCACCGCGCGATGGATGCTCGTCGGAACATTCGACGTCCGCAGCGGCCTGCCGTACTCCGTGGTAGACAGCGAGCTCGAGTTCGTCGGGCCACGCAACGAGCAGCGGTTTCCGACCTTCGTCCGCACCGAGCTGGGGTTCGACCGGCGTATCTCCCTCGCGCATGCGCACCCGTGGCTCGGGCTCCGCGCCGCCAACGCGCTGGGCGCGTTTCTGCCCACCGACGTGCAGGCGAACCTGGGATCACCCGCCTTTGGTTCGTTCTACAACTCCGAGTACCGGCAGTTCCGGATTCACATCCGCTTCGAGCGCTAAGCCGCGAGCGACAACCCGGGTCACGACAATCAACGCAGAGCGCGCAGAGATTTGAGTTCTCCGCGTGTTCTGCGTTTGACGTCGTGGTTCGGACGCGGCCCTTTTTCGGGACGTCGTGGCAGGCGCAGAAATGTCCTTCGACCGGTCACTTCACGCGAATGCTGACCTCGTCGATGCGTCCGAGCGCGTCACGGACGGTGACTTGATGCTCGCCGGCGACCATGGACCATTGCAGCGGCTCGTCGCTCTGCGATGCGCCGATCCGATGGCCGTCGATCGTCCACTCTAACGTTCCGGCGCGGCCGTCGGCCGTTGCACGGAGCGAGAGCGTCTGGTACTGGCTGCGAAGCGTGGGGTCGATCAGGTAGACGGCTCCCGCCGGCGGATTCGCAATCGAGAGACGCAGCGGCTCCTGCCGCCGGAAATCGTGCGCGGTTTGATGAACTGCGGCGAGATGTTCTGGTGAAGCAGCGGCGTTCACGCCGGACGTGGATGGTGCGTGTTCAGAAGCCCACTGGCGATACGCAGCCGGCCACACCGTGATGAGTCCCTCGTCGCTCTCGTGGTGCCAGCTGCACGGCAATTCCGCGTCCTCGATCGGGAGCCATTCAGCGATTTGGGATGGACACCATTCATTGGCGAGCATGCCCGACAGCGCACAGATTTGCCGTCTGACGACATTCGCGGGAGGCGACGCCAGTGGAATGCCCGGGTCGAGGAGATGGCCGGTCGTGCGCCGCTGTGCCGCCAGCATCACTGTGTGAAAAATGGGCCCGGCGCCGGTCACACCTGACGAATTCCTGAGCGGTGCGCGATCGAAGTTTCCCACCCACACGCCAACGGTGACTTCGCGGGTGTATCCAATCGTCCAGTTGTCGCGGTACCCCTCCGACGTTCCGGTTTTTACCGCGACAGGAAACGGAAAATCGAGGCTGCCGCCGCGGCCGAACGCGTACTCGCGCGCGCCGGGATCGGACAGGATGTCCGTGATCCAGAACGCCGCCCGCTGCGACATCACGCGGCCGCTCGAGTTGTCGCGCTCAACGGGCTTCCACCCGACGCCGGAGTCGATCTGGCGCACCGCGACCGGGTGGATTGCCAATCCTTCGCGCGCAAACGCCGCGTACGCTGCTGTCAACTCCGCCAGGCGCACCTCGGCGTTGCCAAGAGTGACGCCCAGGCCGTAGTAGGACGCCGTCTTGTCGAACGTCGAGAGTCCCGCATTTCGAAAGAACCGGATCAGCTTTGCGACGCCGAGTTCCGACGCCAGCGCTACCGCCGGCACGTTCTCGGATCCGGCGAGCGCACGGCGGATCGGCAGAGGACCGCGATATTTTCCGTCGTAGTTGCGCGGACTGTACACAACACCCCGCTCGGCCGTCGGAAAATACGATGGAACATCGGCCAGAACGGTTGCAGGACTCCGTCCTTCTTCGAACGCAAGGGCGTAAGTGAGCGGCTTCAGAGCGGAGCCGGGCTGCCTGAGCGTCAGCGGACCGTTGATGGCGCCACCGTGGCCGGCGTCGAAATAACTGCCCGAGCCTTCCCAGGCGAGCCATTCGCCGGTCCGATTGTCGAGGACCACGACGGCGACGTTGTGCGCGCCGTGACGATCCAGATCGAGCCGCTGACTCCGGACGATGCCCTCGACGTTCCGCTGAAGCTCTCCGTCGAGCGTCGTCTGAATGCGCGCAGGCCGGACAGCGGCGTAATCGGCCAATACCATCTCGACAAAATGCGGGGCGGCGAGCGACGCCGGAGCGGCCGTGAGCGCCAGATGCTCTGAATGCGCCTCCGCTGCGCCTGCCGGCGAGAGAAGACCCAGGTCGAGCATGCGATCGATGATGCGATGATGACGGCGCAGCGCCGGCCGCGAATCCTGATTCGGATTGAAGGCCGATGGCCGCTGCGGAAGGCCGGCGAGGAACGCCGCCTGCGCGACGGTCAGCTGGCTTGCGCTCGTGCCGAAGTACGTTCGGCTCGCGCGCTCGACGCCGACGATTTGGTTCCCGTAGGGAGCGAGATTCAGATAGAGCGCCAGGATCTCGCGTTTCGAGAGCCGGTGTTCCAGCCGAAGTGCAACGACTGCCTCGCGCAGCTTCGTTCTGAGTCCGCGCGGCATGGCCGGACGTTCATCCCGTCTGGCCAGCAGCAGCTTGGCGACCTGCTGCGTGATCGTCGATCCGCCTTCGACGACTCGGTGTGCTCGGACGTTGTGCAACGCCGCCCTGCCGACTGCGATCGGGTCGATGCCCGGATGCAACCAGAAGCGCGCGTCCTCGGCGGCGATCGTTGCGGAGACGATCTGATCGGACAGGCCGTCGGACGACAGGTGCGACCCGTGCGTCCCCTCCTTCGATCGTGCGTCGTAGAGGACGACGCCGTTTCGGTCGAGTACCACCGTCGACCGCGAGCCCGAATCGTCGAGCACTCCGGCAGCCAGCGGCCCGAACCGCACCCAGCAGAGCAGGGCAACGGCCGCGGATGCAACCAGCCAAATCGACTTCTTTATTCTGCGTCCCAGCATAAGTAGTGTCCGGCTTTAGCCGGACCCCTCAACGCGTCACTTCAATGGTTACGGTCGCCGTGCGCCCAAACACTTCAGGCTCGTACATCTCTTCCGCATGCGCAGGCGCAGTACGGAACGTTCCGGCCGTTGTCGCCCGCACGACGTAGGAAAGCTCGTGATGCCCTTCGGCGAGGCGCGTCGCGAACAAGCGGACCTGATCGTCGTGGCGCTCGACGTGATCGAACCCTCCACGCTGCCACCAGTTCCACCATGTGCCCTGGGCTTGAGCCTGCCTCTGGTCGGTGGCGAGAGCGGCCGCCGTCGTTGCAAACCACGACTCCACCGGCTCGAAGCCTGCGGGTAATGGATCGGTCACCGCCACGAAACGCCGCTCCTTGGTCAAGTCGAGCGACAGCGTGACCTGTACGAGATCTCCAGCCTTGTACGAGAGGCTCGCGGCCGGTGACGTTCCCGATTCGACATACGGCGAGTATCTGCGCTCGATCCGGAATCCGCTGTCGAAGCCCTGTTGGTAGAGACGATCGGCGGCGTAACGCAACCGCGCAATGTAGAAGAGCGTTCCGGTGCCTTCACGCGCAAACGAGAGCTCGTGCGTCGATCCGGGGGCCGCCTTGGCCGCGAGCGCGGCCATCGGCATGTCGCGAATCGCCGCTTCGCTCGACCGTCCCTGGAACGTCTCGCGAGCGATCTCGTCCCCGGCAAGCCTCACGACGGCGCGGAAATCCGGGATCGCGCTCTCGTACTTTTTGTAATACGCGACGAGCGCTTCCATAGCCAGCGCGTTCTCCTGCGTGTTGCCCCAGCGGCCGTTTTTCCGCGCGTTGAGCAGCCACCGCACCGTCGGCCGCACAAGCGTGTCGGGGGCGGACGTCCGGATCAGGCTTCCAAGCGCGATCGCGGTCGACCTGACGTTCGAGTTCCAGAACCAGAGCAAGTACGGATCGCTCAGCTCTTCCACATGCGCGCTACCGCCTTCGGGCAGGATGGCGTTTGCGATTCTCCTATGCAGCTCGTCGACGCGCGCTCCGGCCTCTCCCTTGGCGACGATCGCATCGAGCAAGTACGACAGCGCGAAGACCGGCATGCGATCGAGCCGCTGATAGAGGCGGTTGATGTTCGAATCCTGGTTTCGTCCGCCTTCGACCAGCACCTTTACCGCGAACGTCTGCCACGCCGTGTATGCCGGCCACCAGCCGTCATCCTGGGGCGGCGGCTGAGAGAGCTCAGTTTGCAAATAGCTGTACGCCCTGTCGAGCATTCCCTTGTCCACGTCGTACTTCAGACCCGCCGCCTGATGGAACACATGAAGGATGTACGCGGTCAAGTAAGGGGAAGTCGAGAAGCATGCCCCCGGCCAGTAGGAAAAACCGCCGCTCGAACATTGGAACTTCGCGAGATCGCGCAGCGTGCTTTGGGAAATGTCCCTCAGGTTCTTCGGGTCGATGCCGGGCAGACGAAACGCATCGCCCAGATCCGATGCCAGCAGCAGGGCGAACGCCCGCGACGCCTGCTGCTCGGCACACCCGTACGGATACTCGACCAGATAGCGCGCGCCCTCACCAAGGCCGACCATCGCCGTCGACGACAGCTCGATGTGCAGCCCGCCGAGTCCTTGCACAACGCCAATCGGCATCGCGATCGTTTCCCTTGCATCCGGCGTGGCCTCGCCGTACGCCGCGACCGTCTCCGGCGACGCGAGGATCTCGACCGGGATGACCTCCTCGAACAGGTCGCTTTCGTTTCGCAGCCGTGCGCTCATCTGAATGCGAGCGGAACCTACGCTTCTGCCGACCGCTTCGAAACGCACCTCCGCCGATCCGTTCGCGGCGATCTGAACGGTCTGCCTCGCATTGCCCGTGATTTCCAGTACCTTCGGGTCGAGGCTTCGCATCGTCACAATCGCACTGCCCGGCGAGGTCAGCTGGCTTGCCACCACCGATCCGAACACCGCACGATCGCCGACCGCCAGGAACCGGGGAAACGCCGGCTTCAGCGTGACCGGTTTGTTGATGCGAATTTCGCTCTCGCCCGATCCGAACCGCGACGCCTTGTCGCCTGCAACCGCCATGATTCGGTACGTGGTCAACGACTCGGGCATTTTCATGTCCGCGGTCGCCTGTCCGTTGGCATCGGTGGCAATCGAGCCAAGCCAGAACGCCAGCACGCGAAAGTCTCTTCGGATCGAATCGACGCCGCCGTCACTTCCGCCGCCGCCGCCGGTGTCTTCTCCCTTGGGAACGAGCGCGCGCCGGCTGACGAGACGCTGACGGTTGTCGGTGTTCGTCACCTGCAGCGCCTTCTCGACGTAGACCGAGCGGAGCACGTCCGGCGTCTTGAACGCCGTGAGCGACAACACCCCGTAGTCCACCGCCCAGAGCGTCACCTCGGCCATCGTCGGTGTCCCTGAGGCGTCCTTCACGTGGACATCGACGTGCGCCGTGTTGGCGGGGCGGTATTCCGCCTTGTTGGCCGTGACGCCGACAGTCAGCCGCTTGCTCTTGTCTTCGACCTTCAGTTCGACATAGCCGAGGCGGAACGCCGGCTTGCCGGGATCGCTCCCGTCCTCGGGCGTGTCGTCTTTCGTTCGTCCTTTGACGAGCAGGACCGATACATACACATTCGGAATGTCATCTTCGGAGATCGGGACTGTCACGTACTGCTGCGTGGAGCTCAGGTCGAATTGCCGCCGTGTCCGAACGCCCTCGCGTTCCGTGGTCAGGAGGGCCGTGGCCCGCTCCCACGGCGACTGGATCATGATCCGCGCCGAGTCGCCGGGTTTGTAGGTGGCCCTCTCCGGAACGAGCGTGATGCGATTGTGATCGAATCGCTCCCAGGCGGTGTATCCATCACCGAGCGAGTAGAAGCCCGTCGTGGTCGTGGTCGAATGTCCTTCAGCATCCGTGGCGACGGCCGTTATTTCGAAATAGCCGCCGGAAGGAAGAGGGATCGACAGCGGAACCGCAGCGTCCGCGGTTGTCACCGTCCATGTGCCCGCCGCGACCTCTTTGCGCGTCGTATCCCACGTATAGAATCCCCGCCCTTCGGCGCGGCGTACGCTGTTCCATTGAATCTGCCTGAGATTGACCTGCACCGTGACGCCGGGAACAACGGTGCCCTCGGTAGAGACTGCGACGACGGCGGTCGCGAAGCCACTCTTCTGATCGACGAAGTACGTTGGCGCGAGGACCCCGATATACCAAGGCGCCGGATGGACCACGAAACTTGCGCGGCCGGCTATGTGCTGTCTCGAGAGGTCCTCGACATCCGCTTCAAATGTGTACTGATAAGGCCGTCCCTGCGACGTCTGCGTCGCCAACGACGCCGTGAACTGTCCCTTGGCATCGAGAACGGTCTCTGCGCTCCCTACTTCTTCGGTCCCCGTCCGCCCGCCGCAATCACCGGCAAACACGAAGCGCGCATCGGTGAAGTGCTCGTGAATCGTGGACGGCGCCGAGCACAAGCGATCGCGTGTCGCTCGCCAGGACACTTTGCGCCCGGCCATGGCGGAGCCGAACAAGTAGCGGGCCGTGACGGCGCCGGTAAGGGATGCGCCGGCGATCGAAGAGTCGCCGCCGAGCGTCGCGTCGACGCGAAAATCGGGACGCCGGTAGGCTGCGACGAGAAAGCTGCCGCTCACGTCCGGGATGCGGCCGAAATCGTAGAAGGAGTCGCGGTCGCTCTTCGGCTGAGTCGCATCCTCCTGGCGCTTCGCCACGATCTGATAGGTGCCGAGCGCGCCGTCCGCTGGCAGCTTCAGTGTCCATTCCGCGCTGCTCCATTCGCCGATCTTCACCGTCCGCTTGTCGATTTCCTTGCCTTGACTGTCGTGCGTCGACAGATCGATGAGCGTTCCCGGAATGAGGAGCTTCATTCCCGAGGGCGTATCGGATCGAAGAATCGTCTTGAAATGCACCTCTTCGCCCAGCCGGTAGACGCCTCGATCGGAAAACACCGTACCCCGCAAGACCGGCTGGGCCTCTCGGAGGTTCAGTGGGTACCCGAAGTCCCACGGTCCGATCCCTTCGTGCCAGTCGCTTCCGACGTACGCGGTGTCGCCGTCCTTCTCGGCGACGATGATGAATTCGAAATCCCAGAACTTCGAACGCGGGCTTCCAGGAGCAATCACCGCGCCGTCGGCGCCCGTCGTTTCTTCCCACAGCACCTTGTTCTCGCGCGTGATGAGAGCGACGCGGGCACCCGGTACCGGCGCGCCGTTGTCGAGACGCGTCACGAACACGAGCGTGTTCAGCGGGCTGTCCTTGACGGTGATGCCGAGGTTCGTGACTTGGACGATGGTCGACCTGTCGCGCGCCGCCTGCAGCCGTTTCGATCGCTCGATCGGGTCGCCTTCTTTGATCCCCGCCCAGACAAGGCCCTTCTCGTTCGTTCCCAAGGCCCCCGACAGATCGAGCCCGTGCGATTCGATCTTGTCGGCGGTCAGGCGAAGGGTCCGATGAACGCCGTCGCCGGGCGGGAGACCGCCGAAAACGGGCCGAAGCCTCAGGATGGTCGGCATCAACTGATCTCGTGTGACCCTTCCGGCCCATTGCGTCACATCTTTGAAGTTGCGCGAGTAGAAGGGAAGGGCGCGGGCCCCGTCCGCCTCCCACACGCCGTGGCCGTCGCCGAAGCTCGTGAAGGCCCGCTCGTGCCAGTTCTCGACGATGTCGAGCCACGTGTAGCCGAGCGTCTGGCCATCGTCTGATGAAAGCGTCGCGTCGAGCCGAACCACGTATCGGGAGTCTGACGGCTGGCGATCGTAGCCCGCGTCCTCGAGCGAGAAAGCCTCCGGCCTGTCGAACTCCCAATCGCGGCGGACTGGTGTTTTGAGCGGGCTGACGACCGGCTGTGGAGAGGCCATCGTGATGTTACGGACTGAAACGAATTTCTGAATCGCGGTGACATCAATGTGGCCGCGCAGGACGATTGGATTCCACTCATCCGGAGCGCACTCCGCCCGGCATCTGAACCCATTCACGAAGAACGTCGGTTCGGCTTCGACGCGACGGCTCTGCGGCTTGCCCGGGACCGCTCGTCCCTCGGTTCCTGAAATGTTCGAGTCGAGCTCCAGTCGCACCCAGCTCTCTGTCGGCGTGGGATCCGTGACTTCGATGACCACGAGATCCGGCGACGGAGGAAACCTTGTCCGATCCCAATCGGCCGCCGCCGCGAATCGCAACTGGCTGTCTGCCGCCGCCGCTGCCGTTGCCGTTGCGACTTTTGCTTGAAAGCGCGGAATCGCCTGGGGATCGTTTGTCCTCAGGCGCGCCTGCGCCTCAGCCGTCAGCGCCGGTTTGTCGAATTCGTGACGCTCGAACCGAAGGGTCGTGTGCAGCAGGACATCGGCGGTGCGAACAGGCTGATTGAACCGCAGCGCCAGAATCATCGGACTGTCGTAGCGCTTGCTCTTGCGGTACCACGCGAGCCGGAGCAATTTCACGGTTGGTGTCGTGAAACCGAAGCGATACGGCGCCGCCAGATGCCGGCCGCTCACCGCCGTGACCGCCGGATCGATCGAGACTTCGTACTGTGTCGCGAACGGCAGTTTACGCGACGGATCTGGCGTGAAGATGAGGATGGTCGTGCCTGACCACCGGAAGGTGCCGGAAATGCCGGGCCGGATCGTGACGAACGGCGCAGCCACAGGATCCGGAATCCGGCCGAGCACCACCATGGGCTCGGAGAACACGATCCGAATTTCGTTCGCCTCTCCAAGGCTCGCGATTTCTCCTGTCGGACCGCTCTGGACGACGGTCAACGCGGGTGTGGCCGATGAGGCCGGGGAAACCTGTTGCGCCGTCGCAGGCGGAGAAAACGAGACGAGCCACACCCCTGCCGACACCACGAGCATTCTCGATGTCATGACACCCATCCTTGAACTGAAAGTTCCGCTTCGGGTTTTGGGGACGCTTCCGGGGGCGAAACAGGGACTCAACATCCCTTGCCCGGCATCGTCAGGCGGGCCGGCTCTAAGGTGGAGTGAGGCGGGAGGCAACCGGGATGCTGTCGACCACGTTATGCGACAAAGCAAGTCCCGAGCCCGCCCAACCAGCGTGATTTGCCAGACTTTCCCGTTGAGCAGGTCGAGGACGTGTAAGTATTTCGCTGCCCGCCAGGGAACCCTTCACGGTCGATGAATCGGCGCGTCTTCAATGTTCATTGGACATTTCCAGACCCTGAGGCACCGGGTCGTCCACTGGAGCAAACCACAGATTGTAGGGGTCGGCCCGCAGATAGCGGCCCACGACGCGGTATCGATGGAGAGCAAAGTAATCGAGAACCTGCTGACGAACCTTGGGGTGCGCTTCGACGCAGACCAGGCGGGGCCGATACTTTTCGATATCAAATCCTGCCAGCGCTTTGGGTTCAGCCAGCTCGATATCCATCGTCACGAAATCCAGGTTCGTGACGCCGCCTTTTTCGAGCACGTCGTTCAGCGTCGTCGTGTGGACTTTGCGCTCCAATCCTGACGGGTCGTACCGATCTGAGAAGGACTTGTCGGAGGACGCGACCAGATGATTCCCTTCAGGAACGAAGAGCGATTCAACTCCATCTGAGTGGTCGCTGACGAACAGCGCGATGAACTGCGTTCGTGGCCGATATTTCAGGTAATCGGCGGCGTATTCCCCCTGCGCATCGATCGCAATGCCGGACCATCCCAGCGCCTGTTCGAGGCTATACGTATTGCTGTACGTCTTGTAGTGTGACGAACCCACGTCCACGAAAAAGCCGTCGCGCTTGCCCTGGAAGAAATCACGCACCAACCATTCCTCTGCATGTTCAGAGACGCCTGCCGGTCCGTACCGCTGCCTGAACCATTCGTACTCGGGGTTTTGCGATCTGATGATGACCGCGTTCGTTTTCACCGCGACGGCGACCACGAGCCCGATGAGCACCGCTTTCAATACACCTTTTTCGACAGCGTTCATTGGGTCTTTCTCCCGCCCACGAGACGATTGTCCCTTGAGACTCCTCATTCATACTCCCTTCACATTTCTTCCGCACACTTTGTTTATTGAAGGAGGACGTGCAATATGGGTCGTCGTTTTGGACGGGTCGCGGCCGCCGTCGTCGCGGTCATCGCCCTCGCGGTCGGCGCGGTCGGCTATAACATCGGCGTATCGCGCGGGCTCGCTCTGGCCGCGCCGGCAGCAGGCGTCCCTGGCGGGGCAGTGCCATATGTGTTGTACCGCCCGTGGGGGTTCGGGTTCGGGTTCGGTCCGCTGTTTTTCCTGGTTGCGTTCTTTTTCGCGTTCCGTGCCTTGCTGTGGGGCGGGTTTTACGGCCGGCGGTGGCGTCACGCGCAGCCGTACGGTGTCCCGCCCCGGTTCGAAGAGTGGCATCGGCGCGCTCACGAACAGATGAACAGCCAGAATTCGCAGGGTTCCGTGCAGCCCCCGCAGGGTCGTCCATAAGCCGCAGGTGCGTCACAGCGAAGTACGATGATGGCGATCGATGTCGCAAGGCGTCGGTCGCCGCCATCCCCGCCAATGAAAACCGTTCTGGTCGTCGAAGACGAACCACAAATCGCGCAGATTGTGCGCGATTATCTGCAGTACGCCGGCTTCGCCGTCGTGACCGCAGCCGACGGCGCGGACGCGATCACGCTGGCTGGCGAGCGCAGGCCGGATCTCGTGGTGCTCGACCTGGGCCTGCCGCGCCTCGATGGCCTCGAGGTGGCCAGACGGCTGCGGCGGGACACCGACATCCCCATCATCATGCTGACCGCACGGGTTGAAGAATCCGATCGATTGACGGGGCTCGGCGTGGGTGCGGACGACTACGTCACAAAGCCCTTCAGCCCGCGGGAGCTTGTGGCGCGCGTGCGCGCCGTGCTGCGCCGCGCCGCGCCGCGCGGCAGCCATTCAGAGGTCCTGCGACGTGCCGATCTGATCATCGACCCGTCGAAGATGAACGTGACCCGGAACGGCGCCGTCATCGATCTGACGCCGACCGAGTTTCAGCTGGTTGCGGCGCTGGCGCGTCAGCCGGGCCGCGTGTTCACACGCGCGCAGCTGCTCGATGCCGTCCGCGGCAGCGAGGTCGAGTCGTTCGAGCGCGCCATCGACGCGCACATCAAGAACATCCGGCACAAGCTCGAGTCCGACTCGCGCAGCCCCCGATATCTGCTGACGGTCTACGGAATCGGGTACAAGTTCGCCGAATCATGAGATGGCATCGACGCCACCGGCGCCGTCCTCCCTGGTGGCCCGATAACGAGCCGTGGCCGCCGATCAATCGGCGCGCGGCGTGGAAGCGCGGGCGGGTGCGGTTCATGCGTCGCATCGCCCTGGCGTTTGCGGCGCTGCTCTTTCTCAGCGCGCTCGGCGCCGGCACGCTGGTCTCGATGCTGTTTGGCGGTCGCGCGCTTGCCGCAACATCGGCGCCGATCGCCCTGACGATTATGGCCGGCCTGTTTCTCGCTGCCTTGCTTGCCGTTACCATGCGGCGGGTTGGCGGCCCTCTTGGCGATGTCGTTGAGGCGGCGAACCAGCTCGCGAGCGGCGATTACACGGCGCGCGTTGCCGAGCATGGGCCGCGCTCGCTGCGCACCGTCGGCCGTGCATTCAACAGCATGGCCGCCAGGCTGGAGTCTCAGGATCAGCAGCGGCGCCGTTTGATGGCGGACATCGCGCACGAGCTCCGGACCCCGCTGAGCGTGATTCAGGGAAGGATCGAAGGACTTCTCGATGGGGTCTATCCGCGCGATGACGCGCAGCTCGGCCAGGCGCTGGCAGAGACGCGGATGCTCGCGCGGCTCGTCGACGATCTGCGTACGCTGGCGCACGCAGAGAGCGGGGCGCTCACCCTTCAAAAGGAGCCGACGGACATCACCATCCTCGCGCAGGAGGTTGTTGACACGTTCTCTGCCGAGGCGAACAGCCGGACCGTGTTGTTGGGACTCGACGCGCCCGTCGATCTGCCGCTCGTTCCGGCCGATCCGCTTCGACTGCGCGAAATTCTCATGAATCTGCTTTCAAACGCGTTTCATCACACCCCGGCACACGGAAGCATCACGATCGAGCTCAGCGCCGCAACGGATCGAATCGTGGTGAAGATCGCCGATACGGGTGTCGGGATCGCCGCAGAGGATCTGCCGAAGATTTTCGATCGCTTCTATAAAGGAAGCACCTCCCGTGGCTCAGGACTGGGTCTGGCTATCGCCCGCAATCTGGTGGCGGCGCACGGGGGAGACATCAAGGCCGAAAGCCAGCCGGGGCACGGCACAACCATCACGTTCAGCCTGCCGTTTTAACGCCTTCGGGCGGCCACGGACTGCTCGGCCAGCGTACGGAGATCAGCACGCCACCACTGGTCCGATCCGACGCGTTGCGCCTGGTCGACGCCGGCCATCAGCGTGTCCGTGGGTCCGATCATTCCGACGTCGAGGACCATGGCCGAGTATTTCGTCTCGCGCGCCTCGAGGGTGCGTCGGCCGGGGGCGACCTGCCGCGCTTTGAGACGGCCGTCCGGATCGAACACGAACACAGTGACGGTGAATTGGTCCAGCTGATCGGCGGTGACATTGGTCGCCGCATAGAGCAGGACGGGCGGCCCTTCGTCCGCGTTGAAGATTTTCAGATGATCGAGGCGCACTGGCGAGTCCGGCGCCTGCACCACCATAATCGGGAGGTCCGCCAACCCGATCACAAGCGATGACGCGACAACCGCGGCGGCATATCTCATACGTCACCTTTCCTCAACGAAGTCCACTATCCACGAGCAGTTTTCCGGACGCTTGCGTGCTTTCATCATGCGCCGGCGCTTACGCATTCTTGCGAATCAGGATCGAAAGTTACTAAACTTCACATCGGTTAGCATCGCATATGCCGATGAACATCTCAGCAGCGGAGTGCCCGTGGACCTGACCGGCAAAGATCGCCTGATCGTGGCTCTCGATGTCCCCACGACCGACGAGGCCTTGCGAGCCGTTCGGCAGCTCGACAACGTGTCGTTTTTCAAGGTCGGCCTCCAACTGTTCCTGACAGGCGGTCTCCCGTTGCTGTTGGAGACCCTGTCCAAAACCAAGCGAGTGTTCGTCGATCTCAAGGTGCCCGGCGATATTGCGAACACCGTCGCCGCGGTGATTAACGTGTGCATCGATCACCAGGTGACATTCCTGACGCTCAGTGAATCGATGCCATTGCCAGCCATCACGGCCGCGAAGGCCGCTCGCACGGCCAGGCACAGTGACACGCCGAAGCTGCTGATAGTACCGTTTCTGTCCAGTCTCGATGTCGGCGATCTTCCGGCCAACTCTGCCGGAGGACAGGACGTCGAGACGTACATTCTCGGAAAAGCGCACGCAGCGATTGAAGCGGGCTGCGACGGCGTCATCGCATCCGGACAGGCCATTCAAGTCTGCCGACGAGCTTTCGCCCGACCGACTGTGATTGTCAGCCCGGGGATCAGGCCTGCGGGCGCTTCCACTGACGATCACAAGCGTCACACCACCCCCGCCGAGGCGATTCGCCTCGGTGCGGATTATCTGGTGGTAGGACGGCCGATTCTGAACGATCCTGATCCGCGAGAGGCGGCGCGACGAATCATCGCCGAGATCGACGTGGCGCTGGAAAGCGGAGGAGCCTCTCGTAATGCGCCATCGATGAAGGCCAACGTGACGTGACCCGCTACTGCGGGTTCAACTCTCTGACGGGGCGGACTTCGATGGTTCCCTCGCGCGCGGGCGGAATTTTCGACGCCGCTTGAATCGCGTCGTTCAGGTCTCGCGCTTCGATCAGGTAAAACCCTGCCAGCTGCTCCTTCGTCTCCGCGAACGGGCCGTCGGTGATCGAAACTTTGCCGTTGCGCACTCGAACTGTCGTGGCCGTCTCAACAGGCTGGAGCGCCTCCGCGGCGATGAGGAGTCCGCTCTTCCGCAGGTCCGCGCCGCAGGCGATACATTCGCTGTCCGGCACGGCGTGCATTTTCTGCTCCTCGAGGTAAACAAGGCACAAGTACTTCATAGTCTCCCTTCAGACTTCAGACTTCAGACTTCAGACTTCAGGCGTCAGGCGTCAGGCGTCAGGCCTGACGGTGTTTTGCGGCCCTCACTCATAGTCGGTCGGGCCAGCGGGCGATCGACAGGGTTGGACGTCCCGGAAGGGACGGACAGGCGGGGCAGGCGGGAAGGGCAGGAGCATTCCCATCCGGCCCGCCGGCACTGGCTGTTCAGCCCTACGCCGGCAGCTCCGCCAGCCGCCGCTCCAGGAACCGGCGCTCCGGCTCCTGCCGCGTCAGCGAGAGGGCCCGTTCGTACGACGCGCGGGCATCCGCGACTTTTCCCAGGCGGCGGCAGAGGTCCGCGCGCGCCGCGTGCGCCAGCCGGTAATCCACCAACTCGCCGCGCTCCAGAATGGCCTCGATGAGCGCCAGCCCCGCCGCCGGGCCGTCGCGCATCGCCACAGCGACCGCACGGTTCAGCGCGATGATGGGCGACGGATCGTTTCGCATCAGTACGTCGTAGAGCCCGACGATCTCCGCCCAGTCCGTCGCCGCGGCAGTGGGCGCCTGGGCGTGCACCGCGGCGATCGCCGCCTGGATCATGTACGGGCCGAATCGCCGCGACGACAACGCGCGATCGACGAGTCGTGTTCCCTCGGCGATTTGCTTCCGATCCCACAGCGAGCGGTCCTGATCGTCGAGCAGAATCAGCTCGCCCGATGCGGAGGTTCGTGCCGCGCGCCGCGAATCCTGCAGCAGCATCAGCGCCAGCAGTCCAAGCGCCTCCGGCTCCGGAAGTAACTCGACGAGCAGCCGTCCCAGACGGATCGCCTCGGCGGAGAGATCGTGCCGCGTCACCAGCGCGCCTGAAGACGCCGCGTATCCCTCGTTGAACACGAGATAAATCACGCGCAGGACCGCATCGAGCCGCTCCGCCAGGTCGGTCCGCGCGGGCACCTCATACGGAATGTGCGCGTGGCGGATCTTTGATTTTGCGCGTACGATGCGTTGCGCCAGGGTGGGCGCCGGCATCAGATACGCATGGGCAATTTCCTCCGTCGTCAGACCGCAGACTTCACGCAGCGTGAGAGCGATCTGCGCGTCAGGCGCCAGCGCCGGGTGGCAACACGTGAAAATCAGGCGAAGCCGGTCGTCCTCGACGCTCTGTTCGTCCGCCCACGCCGCCGGATCGTCAACGGCAATGTCGGCCTTGTCGCCCACTTCCTCCAGCGCATCGAAACGGGCGCGCCGGCGTCTGCTGTCGATGGCCTTGAAGCGTCCCGCCGAAACGAGCCACGCACGGGGATTCGCGGGCACGCCGTCGCGCGGCCATTGTTCCAACGCGGCCCTGAAGGCGTCGTGGAGCGCTTCTTCGGCGAGGTCGAAGTCGCCCAGCAGACGGATCAATGTGGCGAGCACACGACGGGAGTCCGAGAGGTAGACCGCCTGTACGACGTCCGTGACCGTCTCTGGCGTTCTTCCTATCTCCACATATCACCAGTTAATCGTAACGCTTGTTGACACGGCGACCAAAAACGCTATCCGGTGTCTAAGAGAACGTGAACGGGCTGCTTTTGCTCTACACAACGCTTGCCGTCCTCGGCCTCCTGCAAGAGCCTTGGGCCGATCGGACACCTCATCATGTTCAGCTCGTTCGGGTAGACGATGGCGTGCGGTTGGAGGTGCTCGACTTTGGCGGCACGGGTCGACCGATCATCCTGCTCGCAGGACTTGGCAACACCGCCCATGTCTTCGACGAGTTCGGGCCGAAGCTGACCCATCTCGGACACATCTTCGCGATAACGCGGCGTGGGTATGGCGTCTCGTCGAGGCCCGACTCCGGATACGACGTCTCGCGGCTCGGCGAGGATGTGCTCACGGTTCTGAACACGCTTCGACTCGAGCAGCCCGTGCTCATCGGTCATTCGGTCGCGGGCCAGGAAATGAGTTATCTGGCCATGCAGCACCGAGATCAGATCGTGGCGTTGATCTATCTTGAGGCGGCGTATCGATCCGCCTACGACGTCCCTGGTGAGTTCGAAAAAGACTTCCCCGGCCTGCCTGCTCCGCCAGCGAGCCCGCCTGCGATCGTCCGCCAGCCCTTTACGCTGCCCGAGGCCGAACGCCGGCAGCCGCGCGGAATGCCCACGGCGGCACAGGCGATCCTCGCGGGCGGACGGCACTTCACCGAGATCAGTCTGCCGACGCTCGCGATCTTTGCGAGTCCGCACGACATCGGCGCTGCAACGCCGGATCCGGCCTTCGATCGGTTTGACGAAGCCATGACGGAACGGCAGGCGCGGGCGTTCGAGCGTGGCGTTCCCGGCGCTCGCGTGGTCCGGTGGCCCCATGCGAGTCACTATCTGTTCCTGACCCGCCAGGCCGAGGTGGTCAAAGAGGTGACGGCGTTCCTCGCCGCGCTCAGGTAACCAGCCGCCGCGATTCCGACTTGGAGCAATTACTCCGCCTTCGCCCATGGCGAACCGGCGAAAAAGGGGACGGGGGTCGTTTCGGGGCCTTGAAGAGGTGTTGAAAAGGGGTGAAAACGGGGGCCCGCAGTCTGTTTCGACGGCGCCCGAAAATGACACCCGTCCCCTTTTCTGTGGCCCTATAATTGCGGATCCCATGGATCAGCCGGGTCAGACATCCGAAGCAGGTTCACCCCAAAAGGGCCGCGGTTCGAGCAGCAAGATAGCGAATAGTCTCGTCGCTTTAAGCTCCGCCGCTGTGCTCACTGTGTACGCCGCGGGCTATCTGCGGACGCGGTCTGCCGCTGCGCGGTTTGCCGTTGTGGAGGCTGCTGCGGACAGAAAAGCGGACGTTCCCATTGCAGCGCCTCCGCCGGCGGCGCCGCCGCGCGATGTTGTTGACGCCCGGCCGGTCGAAACCGCTGCTGTAGTTGCAACGTCTCCGGTTCCAAAGCGCGAGGCGGATGTACCCCGGAGTGGGGTTGCGTCTCCTGAAACCCCGCCCGTGCAGGTCGCCGATTCGACACCTTCAACCCCGGGTGCGGCACCGGCTGAGGAGCCGACTGCTCCGCCGTCGCCACCGCCAACCACCGATCCCGCGCCCGCCGTCGCGGACTCCGCGAAGGCAGAGCCTCCAGCGCCGCCAGCCGCGCGGGAAAGCAAATTCAAGGATGGGACTTACAAAGGCTGGGGCTACAGTCGGCACGGCGATATCGAGGCGGCGGTTGTGATCCAGGACGGACGGGTTGTCTCGGCAGAAATCACGCAGTGCCTGACGCGCTATTCCTGTTCCGTGATCGACGCGCTTCCGCCACAAGTGATCAGCCGGCAGAACGCCTTCGTCGATCTCATTTCGGGCGCCACCGAGAGCGCGAACGCATATTCCAACGCGATCTTCCGCGCGCTTGTGGCCTCGCAGAAGTAGCATGCCGGACGTTTACATCCGGACCCTCATGTTGATGAGTACGTGGGTGTCGATCCAGGTTGTGGGCCACGCGGCGAATCAACAACAGGCAACCGACAGACGGGAAAGCGTCGAGCGCGCTTTCGAGTGGTTTCGCCGGGTCGAGGAGTGCTGCACGCGATTCGACCCCGAGAGCGAAATGATGCAGCTCTCGACACACATCGGCGTGCCGGTGCCGGTCAGCGAGCTTCTCTACGAAGCGGTTCAGTTCGCACTGGCGGTCGCCGAGGAAAGCGGAGGCGCGTTCGATCCAACGGTCGGTCATCCAATGGACACGCGCGGGTTCAACCACGAATATCGGACGGGACGCGCGGTCGCGACCGATCTCGTGAAGCAGACCGTATCAGATTCACCGACGGCCGTCAGTTACCGGGATGTGGTCCTCAATCCTGACGGGAAGACGATCACGCTGCACCGTCCGTTGATTCTCGATCTTGGGGCTGTGGCAAAAGGGCTCGCGATCGATATGGCCGCGCGCGAGCTGCGCCACATGGAGGATTATTCGATCGATGCCGGCGGCGACGTCTACGTTGCGGGATGCAATCCGGACGGTGGACTCTGGTCCGTGGGAATCCGCCATCCGCGGTGTGACGATCAGCTGATCGATTCGCTTCGCGTTTCGAACGTGGCCGTATGCACTTCCGGCGATTACGAGCGGCGGACCTCCGCCGAGGGCGGCGCCCATCACATTCTCGATCCACGCACCGGCGCCTCGGCCGACGCCGTCGCGAGCGTGACGGTCGTGGCACCTACAGCCATGGCCGCGGACGCGCTCGCCACAGCGGCATTCGTCCTCGGCCCGGTTGCGGGCGTTCAACTGCTCGAACGGCAGGGGGTCACTGGACTGATCGTGTCGCCGACGCTCGAGCGCTATTCGACGCGAGACATGTCGCGTGTCGGTTAAGCGATTTTTCCGTACCCCTAAAGGTCTCGTTCTCATCCTCCTCGCGGTGCTGATTGCGCTCGCTTCTCTCGGTCAGAGCATCAAGCTGCTTGCGCCCGATCTGGCTGCCTCGGTTGGCGCCGCGGCGCTCGTTGACGTCCTGATTCTGAGGAAAAAATACGACGTCTGGGAGTTTCCGGATGGGGCCGTCCTCACCGGTTTGTTCGTCGCGATGGTCCTGAGCCCGTTCGAGCCGTGGTACGTCGGCGCCTGCACCTCCGCTTTCGCCATTGTCAGCAAGTACATCTTCCGAACGCGATCGGCCAACGTGTTCAACCCGGCGGCCCTTGCCCTCGTCGTCGCGTTTTATGTGTTCCACACGGGACAGAGCTGGTGGGGCGCGTTGCCGGAAATTACGCCGTGGGCCCTGACGGTGCTCTTTGCGACGGGCGTCTTCATCACTGACCGCGTCAACAAGATGCCGCTGGTGCTCGCGTTCCTGGGAGCCTACTATCTCCTGTTTACGATGACGGCTTTCCTCGGCGATCCGAACCGGGTCGCCGAGGTCTTCCGGGCGCCCGATCTCAATGCCGTCCTGTTTTTCGCGTTTTTCATCCTGACCGACCCGCCAACATCGCCGGTGAAGTACCGCGATCAGCTTCTGTGCGCCGTCATTGTCGCGGCGGTCAGCTACGCGGCCTACGAATGGATCGGCGCGGCATATTATCTTCTCGCGGGCGTGCTCGTGGGTAACGTCTGGGAAGCATGGCGGCGCGTACGAAGTTTTTCAGATAGAGCGTCGCGGCAGATGACACTTGCGCAGCCTGCGTCGTAGATCGATCAAGCTCGATGCAAGCAGGCCGGACCTTATCAGGTCGGGCCTGCCGCGGCTCCGCGTTGCCACTGGCGGTAGGCGACGAACGCGGCGAGTAGACCCACTGCCAGCGGGAAGAGCGCCTGCGCGACGTTGCCGCCCATCACCGTGATGGTGGTCGCGCCGATCATGATGATGACGAGCCCGGCGGCAGCGAGCGGCGTCAGGCCCGGCCGAATGTGAAGCAGTCCGGGCAGGATCAGACCGATTGCGCCGAGCACCTCGCACACGCCGATAAACTTGAGGAACGGGCCGATGAAGGGCAGGACCGACTCGGGCGGCGGCGGCTGCATTTGCGCCAACATCGCGTCGGTCGACATGACGAGTTTGGCACCGCCGGCGAACAAAAAGATGAACGCCAGCAGTCCCTGAGCGATCCACAGGGGACGGGTCGTGGCGGCGCGAGCTCCCATGTTGCCTGCGGCCATGCTTCTTCTCCCTTCTCAGCTTAATACAGCAAGCGGCTGATGAAGATCGCCGTCATCGTGCCTGGTCTATGCTGTGCTCATGCCGAATCAACACTTCTCGGTCCGATGGCTCTCAGTCTTCCTGTCAGGCATCCTGTTCGCAGGCTGTACGCGTACGCAGCCGCCGCCGCAACCCGCTGCCGGCTCCGGCGACGGCGCGTTCGGCCAGCTGGCCTCGGCCATCCTCGACGACCATTACAGACGCCATCCGAGCGAAGCGACCGATTTGGGAATCCACAAGTACGACGACCAGCTTGAAGATCTCTCGGAGACCGCGCTGAAGGCCGAGTCGGCGGCGCTCAAGGAGTTTCGATCCAGGCTGGCGGCCGTCGATCCCGCAACGCTCACGCTCGACAGCGCGCTCGATCGCGAGCAGTTGATTCACAGCCTGGATGCCCGCGTCCTCGCCATCGACACCATCAAGATGTGGTCAAAAGATCCGGACACGTACAGCAGCGACGTGACGAACGCGGCGTATGTGATCATGAAGCGCAACTACGCGCCGGCGGCCGATCGGCTCAAGGCGCTCGTCGCGCGCGAAAAGAAGCTCCCGGTCGCGCTCCAGGAAGCACGCAGCAACCTGACGAATCCGGTCGCGATCTACACGCAGATCGCCATCGAACAGATCGACGGGAACATCGGCTTCTTCAAAAATGATGTCCCGGCGGCGTTCGCCGACGTCACCGACAAGCCGCTCCTCGCCGAATTCCGGCAATCGAACGGCGACGTGATGGCCGCGCTCGCCGCCTACAAGACCTTCCTGCAGAAGGAGCTGCTGCCGAAGGCGAGCGGCACCTTCGCGTACGGCGCCGATACGTACGCCAAGGCCCTCGCCGCGCGCGAGGCGGTCGATCTGCCGATCGATCGACTGCTGGAGATCGCGGAGGCCGATCGGCGGAAAAACGAGGACGCGTTTCAGGCCGCCGGAAAGAAGGTCGACCCGAACAAGCCGGCGGATCAAGTCCTCGTCTCGATGCAGCTCGATCATCCGTCCGCCGACAAGCTCCTGCAGACCACCCAGGACACACTCGACTCCATCCGCCAGTTCATCATCGATCATCACATCGTCACGATCCCCCCGTCGGACCCGGCGCACGTCAAGGAGACGCCGCCTTTCATGCGCTCGACCACGTCGGCCTCGATGGACACGCCAGGTCCGTTCGAAACGGCTAAGCTGCAGGCGTTCTACAACATGACGCTCCCGGACCCGCGCAAGCCGCGCGCCGAGCAGAACGACTACATGCGGAACTGGTATTACGCGATGATCACGAACGTATCGATTCACGAGGTGTATCCCGGCCACTACATTCAGTTCCTCTACGCAAAAAACTTTCCGTCGGACGTCCGCAAGGTGTTCGGCGCGAACACGAACGTCGAAGGATGGGCGCACTACTGCGAGCAGATGATGTTCGACGAGGGTTTCCATGCCGACGAGCCGAAGTACCGGCTCGCGCAGCTTCAGGACGCGCTCCTCCGCGACGTGCGGTTCATCGTCGGCATCAAGATGCATACGCAGGGGATGAGCGTGGACGAGGCGACGAAGCTGTTCGAAACCCAGGCGTACCAACCCCATTCGGTCGCCGTACAGGAGGCCAAGCGCGGCACCGCCGACGCCCTTTACGGGTACTACACGATGGGCAAGCTGATGATCCTCAAGCTGAGGGACGATTACAAAGCCAGGATGGGTCCGCAATATTCGCTGCAAGGCTTCCATGACGCCTTCATCAAGCTCGGACCGTTGCCGCTGCCGCTGATCCGGAAGGCCATGCTGGGCGAGACAGGAACGCTTCTATAGATAACGTGGTGGGAACCGGGATAAGCAAAGCGCTTCCAGAGCGAATCCGCCTTCGTCTGAGCGACGACGTCGCCCCGGGTGCGACGCGGCTCGAGTTTCCCGCGAGACGACTGTGGCCGGTGGGTCTTCTCTTGGGCGCGATGTTCGCGATGTTCGCCGGCATCGCGTGGACGATGGCGAGCCGGATCTCGGGAAGTTCCGTCCGTGATGTCTTCGACCTGGTGTTCGTCCTGTTCGAAGGCTTCTGGCTGCTGGGATGGTCCGTAGGCGTCGCGATTCTCGGGGCGCTCACGGTCCTCTTTTTCTTCTACGGCGAATCGGCGCGGCTGCAGAGCGGGCATCTGATCCATGTTCCCCGACTCGGGCCTCTGAAGATCATCATCGACTACGACCTTGCGCGACTGCGCAACCTTCACCTCGAGGACGCCGCCGGCGGCAAGGTCCGGATCCGCTTCGATTACGACGGGGGGAGCAACGGGCTCGGCGACGCGGTGCCGCGCGCCGACGGAGAGCGGCTGGTCCGAACGATTCAGAACGCCGCCGCCACCCCCGGTCGTGTGATCGACGTGATGGATGCGGTGGAGACGCCGCCGCGGGCCACGCCGCGAGAAGCGGCACGTCCGCAGCACGACGCCACGGAGGACAGTCTTCCTCCTTCCGTCATGTCGCCGTCCGGCCTTGCCTTGATCGCCGCCAATCTCGTTCCGCTGGCAGGAGTGCTGTTTTTCGGATGGGACCTCGCGAGCGTGATAGTCCTGTTCTGGGCCGAGAGCGCGGTGATCGGCTTTTACACGGTGCTCAAGATGGCAGTTGTCGGGAAATCAGCGGCTCTCGTGGCGGTGCCCTTCTTCGTCGGGCATTTCGGCGGGTTCATGGCAGGGCATTTCCTGCTGATCTACAGTTTCTTCGTTCGCGGCGCGTTCGCCGCTGGTCCGGCTCCTCCGGTGCGGGAGGCACTGCAGAATATCTTCAATCCACTGTGGCTCCCGCTGGCCGGACTCTTCATCAGTCACGGCGTATCGTTTGTCGACAATTTCCTCGGGAAACGCGAATACGTCGGCACGACGATGAAGGCGCTGATGGTCGCCCCGTACAATCGCATCGTCGTGATGCAGCTCGCCCTCATCTTCGGCGGCTGGATCATCCTGCTCTTGAAGGCGCCCGTCGGCGCACTCGCGCTCCTCGTGCTGTTCAAGACCGCGCTCGACTTCATGGCGCATCGAAAGGAACACAACGCTCAGGACCAATCCGGCTGAAGCCGATCCCACAAGTGAGAAATTACGCTTTGCTGAATGCCATCCGCGCGCGTTCGGTCTGCAGCTCGTGCAGCAGCCGCATCACGTTGTAGGCTGACAGCTCGACGAGCAGCGTGGTGACCTTCGAATGGAGATCGTCGCTCAACTCGCCCTCGACCTTTTTCATCGCCGCCACCAGCCGCTGCTCCTGACTGCCCAACTCCTGTTTGGAGACGACGCCGTCCGCCAGCGCGCTCGTAAACGATTCGAGTTTCGCGGCTTGCTCCGCAATCAATGAATGTTCCGCCTTGTCGTCGAACCAGCTCGTGCGTGACATGGGGCCCCCTTGTCCAATTGGTGAGTTGGTGAATTGGTGAGTTGGCGAATTCGACCAATTCACGAATTCATCAACTCACCAATTCACCAACTCTCGAATTCACCAAC
>Ga0310810_10000832_pt1 | contig 31273 bp, 28 predicted proteins | sample NCmetagenome_FD_207641 | JGI IMG/M metagenome (GOLD analysis project Ga0310810, IMG submission 207641) | Soil microbial communities from experimental microcosm in Duke University, North Carolina, United States - NC | ecosystem: Engineered > Artificial ecosystem > Soil microcosm > Unclassified ... | reverse complement strand
GAGCGACATCCCCAATAACCGCATCATGCGCTGGGACGAGGCGACCGGCGCGACCGGCGTCTATCGTCAGCCGTCCAACTACGCCAACGGCAACACCCGCGATCGCCAGGGCCGCTTGGTCACCGCCGAGCACGGCCGCCGCGTCACCCGTACCGAGTACGACGGCAAGATCACCGTGCTGATGGATCGTTTCGAGGGCAAACGGCTCAATTCACCGAACGACATCGTGGTGAAATCCGACGACTCGATATGGTTCACCGACATGGACGCTGGCATCGCCGGCAATTGGAACGGCGAAACCGCGGAATCCGAGCTGCCCCAGCAGGTCTATCGGATCGACGGCAAGACCGGACAGGCGAGCATCGCCACTACAGGTCTGATCGCGCGGCCGAATGGGCTCGCGTTCTCGCCCGATGAGAAGAAGCTCTACGTGATCGAGAGCAAGGCCGACGCACGTGCGGTCTATGTGTTCGATGTGGGCGAGGGCGGCAAGCTTTCAAACGGCAAGAAGCTGATCGTGTGCGCCAAGGAAGAAACGCCGGACGGCTTCCGCGTCGACGTCGATGGCAACCTGTGGTGCGGCTGGGGTATGGGCACGGCCGAGCTCGATGGCGTGCGAATCTTCAATCCGGAAGGCGAGCCGATCGGGCACATCAGTCTGCCGGAGCGCGCCGCCAACGTCTGCTTTGGCGGGCCGAAACGCAACCGGCTGTTCATGGCCGGATGTCATTCGATCTACGCGCTGTATGTGAACACCCAAGGCGCGAAAGGCGGATGATCTGCGGCGGTGGCGCGCGGGACAATGCCGCGATCCCGGTGCTAGCCTCGTGAGGGGTGCCATCGAACGAGGGGATCGCCATGCAAATTGACCGACGCCAATTGCTGGCCGGCGCGAGCGCCGTTGCGGCCACGACATTCGCGCAGAGTGCATTCGGCGCCTGGGAGCCGAGCGAGCGCTACCCGGACCCGGCGATAAGAACCCTCGATCCGAGCTTCAACAAGTACCGGATTTACAACGCCGCGCTCGAGCGCCTCGCCACCGGCTACCGCTGGGCCGAAGGCCCGTGCTGGTTTGGCGACGGCCGCTACCTGCTGTGGTCGGACGCGGCGATGGACCGCATCTCGCGTTGGGACGAGATCACCGGACAGGTCAGCGTCTACCGCAGCCCGGCGAACAAGCCGAACGGGCTCACCCGCGATCGTCAGGGCCGGTTGCTCACCTGCGAACATATGGGCCGGCGGCTGACGCGCACCGAACACGATGGCACCCTCACGGTGCTGGCCGACAAGTTCGAGGGCAAGCGGCTCAGCTCGCCGAATGACGTCGTGGTCGCGTCCGATGACTCGATCTGGTTCACCGACTCGATCTGGGGCATTGCCAGCAATTACTCGGGCAGTGTCGCGCCGCAGGAACTGCCGACCCAGGTCTATCGGATTGACAAGACCGGCAAGATCACCGTCGTCATCGACGATATCGACAAGCCGGATGGGCTCGCTTTCTCGCCGGACGAGAAGAAGCTCTACGTCATCGAGGACGGCGTGCATCCCCAGATATTCCGTGTCTACGATGTGGTCGCCGACGGCACCAAGCTCGCCAACCGCAAGACCTTCATCAGCATCGCGCCCGGCACCGGCATCGCCGACGGCTTCCGCGTCGATGTCGACGGCAACCTGTGGTGCGGCTGGGGCGGTGGCGCCGGCAACGACGGCGTGATGGTGTTCAACTCCTCCGGCGCGCGCATCGGCGCGATCGATCTGCCGGGCCGCGCCTCGAATCTCTGTTTCGGCGGCTACCGCAACAGCCGCCTGTTCATCACGGCGAGCCACTCCATCTTCGCGCTCTATCTGCGCACGCAGGGTGTGAAGGGCGGCTGATGGCGGAGACGTATCCCGGCATTCTTGCGATCTTCAACAACGCCGCACCCGGCCGCGAGGCCGAATTCGAGGAGTGGTTTCAGCACGAACACCTCGCCGAGCGGATAGCGGTGCCCGGATTCTTGCTGGGCCGGCGTTATGAGGCGGTGTCAGGAGGGCTGCGTTATTTCAACTTCTATCTCACGCAATCGGCGAGCGTGCTGAAATCGGCGGCGTATCTGGAACGGCTCGATCATCCGACGCCGATAACGAAAACGGTCATGTCCGGGATATTCAAGGACATGAACCGCACGGTCTGCCACCGGACGCTTCGGCTCGGCGCGATGCGAGGTGCGGCGGCCATAGCGGTCCGGTTCATGGAGCCGGCCGATGAAGTTTCGCTCAGAAGCACGCTTGCCGAACTGATAAAGGACCGTGCCGTGGCTTGTGGCGAAATCTGGTCGGCGGCCAGCGCCAGTGAATTTCCGGTGTCAGAAGAGGAACGCCTTCGCGGCGGCGACAAGAAGATCGAAGCGTGTCTTTACGTCGAGACCTTGCGGGTCGAGGAGGCGGAAAGGATTGGCGCGCGCTTGGCGCAACAATTCGCTTCAGGCGAGATCGGCGTCTATCGCCTGCTCTGCGAGATCAGAAAAAATTAGCCTTCCGCCATCTCGGCGCGGATTTTCCCGCGCAAATCGTCGATCGACACCAGCCCCTTCGGCGTGTCGAGATGCCAGAAGGTCCAGCCGTTGCAGGCGTCGAGACCCTGCGCCAGCGCTCCCATGCGGTGGATCGAACCGACCGCCTCGCCGAGTGCAACGGCGCCGTCTGCCCGCACCAGCGCCCGATGTTTCTTCTTGGCGTCAACGAGTCTCGCGCCGGCGGAAATCAATCCGCGCTCGACCAGCAATGAGAATGCCACGCGCGGCGCTTCACGCGCGGTCATGAACGGCGCCAGCGATGGTGCCTCCAGCGGCTTCACCGCCGCGATGCGCTGCTCGGCGGCCTTGGCATAGGCCGGATCGCGCTCGATGCCGATGTAGCGGCGGCCAAGGTGTGTGGCGACTGCGCCGGTGGTGCCGGTGCCGTTGAACGGATCGAGCACGAGGTCGTCGGGACGGGAGCTCGACAGGATGACGCGAGCCAGCAGCGCCTGCGGCTTCTGCGTCGGATGCAGCTTCTTGCCGTCGCGGCCCTTGAGCCGCTCTTCGCCGGTGCAGAGCGGTAAGGTCCAGTCGGAGCGCACCTGGATGTCCTCGTTGCCGGCCTTGAGCGCTTCGTAGTTGAAGGTGTAGCGCGCGCCTTGCTCGCGGGTCGCCCAGATCATCGTCTCATGAGCGTTGGTGAAGCGGCGGCCGCGGAAGTTCGGCATCGGGTTGGACTTCCGCCACACCACGTCGTTGAGGATCCAGTAGCCGAGGTCCTGGAGAATCGCGCCGACGCGGAAGATGTTGTGGTAGGAGCCGATCACCCAGATCGTGCCCGAGGGTTTGAGCACGCGTTTGCAGGCCGACAACCAGTTGCGCGTGAAATCATCGTAGGCGGCGAAGCTTGCGAACTGATCCCAATCGTCGTCGACGGCGTCGACTTTCGAATCGTCGGGGCGCTTGAGATCGCGCTGAAGCTGCAGGTTGTAGGGCGGGTCGGCGAAAATCAGATCTGCGCATTCGGCCGGCAATTTGGCCAGCTCGGCGACGCAATCGCCGACGACGATGCGCGCCGGTTGGGGCGCGACAGCCGCCGGGTGCTAAAACCTACCGCGGGGCGCCCTTGGGGGCGCCCCGCGACGCGACACAACCATGACTCAGAACTCTGACTCAGGCGACGCGGCCGGCGACGCGGGACCTACAAACCGACAACGCGAAGGATGCCGCCGCAAGGTAAAAATCGGGTTTACAGGAAAACGGGTCTTCCATTGAATTGATTGCGGAACCATATGGTTTTGGTTCGAATTGGGAGGCCACGCGGCATTCGCCGCATCCGTGATTGGACTTGAGGAGTGAGCCCGGCAAGAATTGCCGGGTTGGGCGACGGAGAATCGCAATGCGTCTGGATGACATGCCGGAAAGCGGCAACGTCGAAGATCGCCGCGGCGATGGTGGGTTTGGCGGCGGCGGTGGCGGGCTCGGCATGCCGATCGGCACCGGCGGGATCGGCATCGGCGGTATGGTGGTGCTCGGCTTGGTCGGCTGGGCGCTCGGCATCAATCCGTTTCTGCTGATCAACGGCGCGAACGTCATCGTTGGCGGCAATCAGGGCGGCTCCGAGCAGCGCGCGCCCCAGCAGCCGGGCCGCACCGGCACTCCGACCGATGAGGCGGGACGTTTCGTATCCCGCGTGTTGGGCAGCACCGAGGTGCAGTGGAAGGACATTTTCTCCAAGGAAGGCCAGACCTACCGCGCGCCGAAGCTGGTGATGTTTTCCGGGGCGACCCGTTCGGCCTGCGGCGCAGCACAAAGCGCGATGGGGCCGTTCTACTGCCCGAATGACCGCGAGGTCTATCTCGATACATCATTCTTCCGCGAGCTTGAGACGCGCTTCCGCGGTTGCACCGGCAAGGCCTGCGATTTCTCCAAGGCCTACGTGATCGCGCACGAGGTCGGTCATCATGTGCAGAACCTGCTCGGCATCCTGCCCAAGGTGCAGCAGGCACAGCGCGCCTCTGGCGACCGTGTTGAGTCGAATCGCCTGCAGGTGAGGGTTGAGCTGCAAGCTGATTGCCTCGCCGGCGTCTGGGCCAACCATGCCGAGTCGCAATACAAATTCCTCGATCCGGGCGATATCGATGCGGCCTTGCAGACCGCCGCCGCGATCGGTGACGACACGCTTCAGCGGCGCAGCCAGGGCCAGGTGGTGCCCGACAGCTTTACGCATGGCTCGGCCGAGCAGCGCAAGCGGTGGTTCTCGACCGGCTTCAAGGAAGGCACCATCAAGGCCTGCAACACTTTCACGGCGGCGCGGCAATAATCGAACCTCCCATGCCCGGCATCGACGACAAGCGACCCTTCGTGCCGCTCAAGATTGCGGTGTTGACGGTGTCCGACACCCGCGAACTCGCCGACGACAAGTCCGGCGCGACGCTTGCCGAACGGATCGAGAAAGCCGGGCACGCGGTTGCGTCCCGTGCCATCGTGACTGACGATGTGGAGAAAATCCGCGAACAAGTCCGGGCCTGGATCGCCGACAAGGGGGTCGACGTCATTGTCTCCACCGGCGGCACCGGGTTCACCGGCCGCGACGTGACGCCGGAGGCGGTCGAACCACTGTTCGAGAAGCGGATGGACGGTTTCTCGACGGCGTTTCACATGGTGAGCCACGCCAAGATCGGCTCCAGCACGATCCAGTCGCGGGCGACGGCAGGCACCGCAGGCGCCACTTTTATTTTCTGCCTGCCAGGTTCACCTGGCGCCTGCCGCGACGCCTGGGACGAAATCCTCGTGCACCAGCTTGATTACCGCTACCGGCCCTGCAATTTCGTCGAGCTGATGCCGCGGCTTGACGAGACCATGCGCCGCACCAAGGCGAAGGGCGCGACGGCTTAGCACCAGCACCTACATCTCCACGTCATGGCCGGGCATAGCCGTTCGAAGAACGGCGTCGCTTCGCACCCCTATGTCCCGGCCATCCACGCCTTTCTTTTAGCCAAGGAAGACGTGGATGCCCGGCACAAGAGCCTGTCCTTGGGCCGGCCGAAGGCCGGACCCGAGGGCCGGGCATGACGAAACGTGAGGCGGTGTGGTAGCCTACAGCATCAAATCCCAATACTCGCTGACGACGTTCTTGCCGAAGCTCTTGCGTTTCTCGCTTGAGGTCAGGCGAAAGCCGGCCTTCTCGTAGATGTGGCGCGCGGCGGTGAGCACGCTGTGAGTCCAGAGCGTGATGGCGGTGTAGCCCGACTGGCGTGCGAACTGGACGCACTCCTCGGTTAGCTTTTGGCCGAGCCCGCGGCCGCGCGCCGCCGGATCGACCAGGAGAAGCCGCAGCCGCGCCACCGTGCCGGCATCCTTGACCAGAAAGACGCAACCGACGTTGCGGCCGTCCATCTCGGCGATCCAGCAGCGTTCGCGACTCGGATCGTATTTGGCGGCGAAGTCGGCGACGATCTGCGCGCAGATGCCTTCGAAGTTTTCGGCCCAGCCGTATTCCTGCGCGTACAACTCCGCGTGCCGGGCGACGATCCAGCCGAGATCGCCGGGCTTCGGCTCCCGCAGAATGATGTCGTGCTCCGTCCTGCTCTCGGGCGCGATTATTCGCTCGACGTCGTGCATTGCCGAGATCAGACGATCCCGCTCGGATTGAGCGAGCCGCTTCAGCATCGCACCGACGTCGCGTTTGGTCCGGCTTTCGAGCGGGGCGTAGGCCTCGCGCCCGCGGGCGGTGAGCGACAGAAAGCTCTGCCGCCCATCGGACGGCGAGGTTTCGCGCCGGATCAGCCCGAGCTTTTGGAATCGGTGAAGGATGCGGCTGAGGTAACCGGCGTCGAGGCCAAGCGCACGGCCGACGTCGGTCGCGGTGGCGGAGCGGCGCAGATGAATTTCGTAGAGCACCCGCGCCTCGGCGAGCGAGAACGGACTGTCCAGCCAGCCGTCGGCAAGCACGCCCAGGTGCTGGGTGTAGAAGCGGTTGAAGCGCCGCACCGCCGCGATCCGGTCCGTATTGATAACGGCCAAAGCTGCCATGAGGGCAGCATCGGGCTGATACTTGACAGAGTCAAGTATCTCGGTTGGGGCCGTTAGCCGGCCCAGCCCGGCGTTTCGTGCACAATCTTGCCGCCGACCATGGTCATCTGCGCCGTCGTGTCGGCGATCTTGGCCTCGTCCAGGGTGAGCGGATCGGCCCCGAGCACAACGAGGTCGGCGTACTTGCCGGCCTCCAGCGAACCCTTCTTGGCTTCATCAAAGGTGAGATAGGCGCCGTTGGCGGTCGCGGCGCGGAGCGCCTCCATGCGCGAGAGCGCCTGCTTCTCGCCGAACATCCGCTTGGTCTTGTAGTCCTTGCGCGCCACGGTCTGCTGCACCGGATACCACAGCGAGACCGGCACATTGTCGGTGGCAAGCGACACGGTCACGCCCGCTTCGCGCAGCGAATTCATCGGCACGATGTCGTCGTACTGCTCCGGTTTGAGCTTCTCGGCGGTGCGCTCGAGCGCCTTGTAGAGATAGGCGTTGGTGTGCGTCGTCAGGATGAGGCCCATGCGCGCGATCCGCTCGATATCGCGCGGCGAGATCACGTTGACGTGGCTCACCACCCAGCGCCGGCCCTTCAGCGGAATTTTCTTGTCGACCTCATCAAGATAATCGAGCACGCCGAGTCCGCCACCGCCGGCGATGGACACCGCACGGATGTCATTCTTCGCGCACTCCAGCAGCAGCTCCTTGAAGCGATCCGGCGGCAGGCCGTGGCCGGCGTTGAAACCGGCCCAGCCGGTGTAGGAGCCGGCGGCCGCCCGCACTTCGTCGGCCTTGCCGCGGCCGACCTGAACGTAAAGCCCGCCCATCTTGAGCCAGTCGTCGCCGAGTCCCGGTTCGCCGAGCCATCCGGCCCAGGCTTCGACAAACGGACCAAGCGGTGCGCCGCCGGTGGCAGGCCAGTTGGCGCTGAACGCCAAGGTCGAACGCATGGTCAGCAGACCATCGTGGTGCGCCTGCCTGTAGGCGCGGATCAATTCGTTGGCGGCGCCGTGGCCCTCGAAATTGCTGGTGGTGCCGACGCTGTTGTAGGTCTTTGACGATAACGGCAGAGCGCGCAGTCTGTCGGCATCGGAGAAGCGCGCGGCGTCGCGGAACCAGATCAACTCGGCGATCGGCGCGAACTCCTGCTCAATGAAGACGCCGGTCGGGTCGCCGTTGCTGTCCTTCTGGATGGCGAGCGAGGGCACCGGCGAGAGGGTGTCGCGGCTGATGCCGGCACGTTTGAGCGCATCGGTGTTGGCGCAGGAGACAAGCGGAAACGTGCCGCGCCAGTACCCCCAGATCGAGCGGATGAACACCGGGTTGTTCGGCGCGGCTGCGTCGAGTTCCTGCCGCGTCGGCCAGCGCTTTTCGGCGAGCAGATCGGGCATGTCGAAGTAGTACGGCGGATCGCCGATCGGCATGGTGACAATCCACTCGCCGGGCTTCTTGCCGCGCGCAAGCTCAGCGATGCGGTCCTGGATGTCCTTGATCGAGCGCACCTTGCCAAGCGCCGGAAAGATATTGCGTAGCGCCTCGCGGTCCATGTGGGCGTGACCGTCGATCAGGCCCGGCGTGACGCTGCGCTTGCCGAGATCGACCACGCGCGTCGTCGGTGCGGTGTGTGCAGCCATCGCGGCATCGGGGCCGACGGCGAGGATCTTGTCGCCGGCAACCGCGATCGCTTCGGCGATCGACGAGCGCGCGTCGATGGTGATGACGTTGGCGTTCTTCAGGATCAGATCGGCGGGTTTGACGGCCACCGACGCAGGAAGCGATTGGCTCTGCACTGAGTTTGTCGACGCCATTGTCGCCGCGACGCCAGCCCCTGCGCTCATCAGAAAATCACGACGTGGAATCGAACTGTCCGCCATGGCCGCCTCCTGAGCCGCGCGACATTCGCGTGCGCCAGCGCGTCCGCGGCCCGCTCAGGATAGCGGCGGAACTCGCCTGCGACCACGTTGGCAGGTCAGGTGCGGTTGTGTTTTTTCTTGCGCGCCAATTTCACCGGTTGCTCCGGTCCAAAGCCGCGGCCCTGCCAATAGGGCAGGTAGCGCGGATTCTGGCCGCAGAACGAGGTGGTGCCGTACAGGATGCGTTCCTGGGCGCAGGCTTCGAACGTTCTGAAGTGGCAAATTTCCGAGACGGATCGTCCCTTGTTGGCCTGGAGGCACCAGGGCCCCTCATACGCCTCCGCACTAGCGGCAGGCAGCATCGCCGCTGCTGCGAGCAGGCCGGTCAACAGAAATTGTCGCATCGAAGCACCTCCGGCCGGACTTCGGCCAACGGAACCCGCCCCGAAACGCCACGTTATCTCAACGCGCCAGAAAATTCAGTGCTGCGTCGGCGTTTGTTCTTGTTTCGTTCTCAAGAACGGATTAGATAGCAGCCATGGCACATCCAGCGCGTACTCCAGAGATTTTCCGCAGCCCGTCGGCGTCGGTGCCCTCCGCGCCGGCGGGCGGCAGGCCGTCCAGCCGCAAGCCGGCAAGCCTTGCCCCGAGTATGGCCGACCGCGGCATCCCGGACATCGGCATTGCCCGCGAGCGGCGGCGGGGTCGCGGCACGCTGTCCAACGTTTCCGGCCGCTACGAGCCGATTGCCCGCATTGCCTTCGACGACGGCTGGCAAAGCCTGGAAGAGCTGCCGCCGTTCTCCACGACGGTGTCGGTCGACTCCACGCGCAAGATCATCACCCGAAACGAGTCGCCGGACATCTCGTTCGACCGCTCGATCAATCCTTACCGCGGCTGCGAGCACGGCTGCGTCTATTGCTTCGCGCGCCCGACCCACGCCTTCCTGGGGCTGTCGCCCGGGCTCGACTTCGAATCCAAGTTGTTCGTGAAGCCCGACGCGCCTTCGCTTCTGGAAAAGGAGCTGTCGGCGCCGAACTACCAGCCGCGCACCATCGCAATCGGCACCAACACCGATCCGTATCAGCCGATCGAGCGCAAGTACCAGGTCATGCGCGGCATCCTCGAAGTGCTGGAGCGCGCCGGCCATCCGGTCGGTATCGTCACCAAGTCGGCGCTGATCTTGCGCGACCTCGACATTCTCACGCGGCTCGCCGAGCGCAACCTCGTCAAGGTCGCGCTGTCGGTGACCACGCTCGATGCCAAGCTTGCCCGCACGATGGAGCCGCGTGCCGCGACCCCGGGCCGGCGCCTCGAGGCGCTGCGCCAGATGTCGGCTGCCGGCATTCCGACCTCGGTGATGGTGGCGCCGGTCGTTCCGGCCATCAACGACGCGGAGATCGAGCGCATCCTCGATGCCGCCGCGATGGCGGGTGTTAGAGGGGCCGGCTATGTGATGCTTCGCCTGCCCCTTGAGGTGCGCGACCTTTTCATCGAGTGGCTCACGACCAACTATCCGGACCGCGCCGACCATGTGATGAGTCTGGTCCGTGGCATGCGCGGCGGTAAGGACTATGACTCGACCTGGGGCACGCGAATGACTGGCGCCGGTCCCTACGCCTGGATGATCGGCCGCCGCTTCGAGAAAGCTTGCGAGAAGCTCGGCCTCAACAAGCACAAGATGCCGCTCACGACCGAGCATTTCCGTGCGCCGAAGCCGCGCGCCGAGCAGCTCAGCCTGTTCGGATAACACGAAGCCGATGACGAAGTTGACCGCGATTACGCTCGGTGTGCGCGACGTACCAGCCAGCGCCCGATTTTATGAATCGCTGGGCTTCGAGCGAAAGTTCCGTGCGACCGGAGACGAGATCGTGTTTCTCGATGCAGGCGGCGTGGTGCTCGCGTTGTGGAGTTGGGACAAGCTCGCGGAAGATTCCGTGGTTTCCTCGCAGCCCCGACCGCAGACGTTTCGCGGCAGCACGCTCGCCTGGAATTGCGCCACGCCTGCCGAGGTCGATGCCGCGTTCGACAAGGCGATTGCCGCCGGCGGTGCGATATTGCGGCGTCCGGAGAAAACCGACTACGGCGGCTATCGCGGCTATTTCGCCGATCCCGATGGCCACGTCTGGGAAATCGTGCAGGCGCCGGGCTTTGCGTTTACCGATGACGGGCGGCTGATCCTGCCGGACTGAGGTTTTCCCCGCCATTCTTGGCGGGAACTCAGTTCCATTTGACAAGAACGCAGCGGCGCGCAGGATCGCGGCCGATGAGTCGCTCCGCGCCAAACAAAGCCGAACACTCCAAAGCGCAGCGCCTGCCGTTGGCCGAGGAAATCCTGCGTCCGACGTTCCGCCGCGAACGGCGCGCGCTCGCGCGCGGGGTCTGGCCGGTGGCGGGCTGCGACGAGGCCGGCCGCGGGCCGCTCGCCGGTCCCGTGGTGGCGGCCGCCGTCATTCTCGATCCCGATCGCGTGCCACGGGGGCTGAACGACTCCAAGAAGCTGACGCACGAGGAGCGCGAGAAACTGTACGAAAAAATCTGCGCCAGCGCCGAGGTGGCGGTCGCTTTCGGTTCGACCGACCGGATCGACCGCGACAACATCTTGCGTGCTTCGCTGTGGGCGCTGGCGTGCGCGGTTAAGGCGCTGCCGGTCCGGCCCAAGCTTGTGTTCGTCGATGGCCGTGATCGCATCGACTGCGGCTGCGACTGCGAGGCGGTGATCTCCGGCGATGCGCTGGTGACGTCGATCGCCGCGGCGTCGATCGTCGCGAAGGTCACTCGCGACCGGCTGATGATGCGGCTTGGCGCGGCGCATCCGGGCTACGGCTTCGAGCGCCACATGGGTTACAGCGTGCCCGAGCATTTTCATGCGCTGAACCGGCTCGGACCCACCGTCCACCATCGCCGCTCGTTTGCGCCGGTCGCGGCCTTCTATGGAGAGGCGGCGATCGAGGTCACTGTGACCGACGCGAACCTGCTCGAATCGTTAGATTCGTAACGATTTCCCGAAGTTCACCGGGCTGAACGGCTGCTCGCAGATGCCGTCCGCCTGTATATTGTACCCGCGAGCCGGAATTCTGACGCAAACGACCGCTGTGCTCGCGGCTTGAGCGCGGCCGAGCCGCTCGCGGCGCTTTGGGGGCCTTCGGCGTAATGGTGTCCGTGTCCTTGTTCGTTGAACTGCTGCGCACGCGCCCGCGCATGCTGTTCTGGTTCATGGTGCTGCTGCAGGTGGCGTTGTGGACGCTTGTGCCGGCGCTGTTCTACGCCGCGCCTCCAGGCCAACTGCCGCTGGTGCTGGCGATTGGCCACGAATTTCAGTTCGGCAGCGATTTCGGTCCGCCGCTGGCGTTCTGGCTCGCCGAGATCGCCTATCGCCTTGCCGGCATGACCGGTGTCTATCTGCTGTCGCAGCTTTGCATCGCGGTTGCGCTCTGGGCGGTGTTCGCGCTCGGCCGCAGCATGGTGGGCGCTTCGCACGCGGCGATCGCAGTGATGCTGATGGCGGGCATCGCGGTGCTTTCGGTGCCGACGCCCGAGTTCGGACCGGCGATTCTTGCCACGCCACTTTGGGCACTGATCCTGCTGCATTACTGGAAGGCAGCAGTGAGGGGCGGGTGGGGCTATTGGCTTTGCCTTGGCCTCGAAGCGGGACTGCTGGTGCTCACCAGCTACGTCGGACTGATCCTGATCGGGCTGCTCGCCATTTACACATTGACCAACGCATTTGGCCGCGCCCAGCTCGAGCATGTCGGTCCCTGGATCGCCGGGGTCGCGATGATTGCGGTGCTGTTTCCGTATCTGATCTGGCTCGATCTCAGCACCGGCCCGAGCGCACTCGATCTTGCCGCCATCACGGGAAATCTGCGCGCCTGGGGCTGGCTCCTGCTCGCGCTGCTGCTCAGCCACCTCGGCATGGCAATCCTGATCGTGCTCGGACGCGGGGTCTTGATGCGCTCGCAGGGCACGTCTCCGGAGATTGCCCGCGCGTTGCTGCACCCAGCGGCGCGGGGCTTCGTCTATTTCTTCGCACTCGCGCCGATCCTGGCGATGAGCCTGCTGGCGTTGTTCACCCGCCGCCCGGAGAATTTTCTGGCCGCGCCGCTGGTGCTGCTGTCGGGACTGGCCGTCGTCGTCGCTGCGGGTAAACGGATCAAGATCGAGCACCAGTACATGATCGGCTACGCTTGGGTGGCGCTGATCGCACTCCCACCGCTGCTGGTGGCGTTCACGGTCGTATTCCAGCCCTGGGTGCTGGCAGCCGATCTGCGGATCGGACGCCCGGCCGACGAGATCGGACGGTTTTTCGGCGACAGCTTTGCGCGCCGGACGGGAAAACCGCTGACGGTGGTGGCAGGCGATCAGGCGCTAGCTTCGCTGGTTGCGCTTGGTGCGCCGAGCCGGCCGAGTCTTTACGTTGACGATGTGCCGGACGACCGCTCTCACGTCACCCGGCAAGATATCGCCGACGAGGGTGCGGTGGTGGTTTGGCCGGCCATTGATACCGCGGGCCGCCCGCCGCCGGAAATCGGGCGGCTGTTTCCCGATTTGGCAGTGGAGGTGCCCCGCGCATTCGAACGGACGTTTCAGGGCCGCATGCCATTGCTGCGGATTGGCTGGGGCATGATCCGCCCGCGCGTTCAGGCGAGCGAACCCGCGACGCCACGGCCGCTTCCGGCTGAACCGACGCAGGAGCCTGTGGCGCAGGCGCCGCCTCAGTTGGCGCCAGAGACCTCCCAGCAATGGGTGCCGTCGCCTTCGCAATCGCAGCCCTATCCGAACCAGGCTGGGGCGCCCGAGGTTGCGCCGCGGAGTGAGCCGTCATCGCCGCCGCGGCGGAATCGTCCGCGGCCGCGGCCGTTCATAAAAATGCATACGCCTCAGTGATGATAGCCTTCGCCCGGGCCGATCTTGCCGCGGAATAGCCAGTACACATAAGCCGTGTAGCCCAGGATCAGCGGCAGCAGCACCACTGTCCCGGCCAGCATGAAGGTCTGGCTCGCAGGCGCGCCCGCGGCCTGCCAGATAGTGAGCGACGGCGGCACGAGATACGGAAATGACGAGATCACGAGGCCGAGAAAGCCGAGCAGAAACAGTCCGATTGTCGTGATGAAGGGGACGGTGTCGCCATCCCGCCGCAGTGAGCGCCATCCGGCAAATGCGAGCAGCGCGGTAAGTAGCGGCACCGGCCAGAGAAACAGGAAGTTCGGCAGTGAGAACCAGCGTTCCCGGATGCGTGGAAACTCAAGCGGTGTCCATAGGCTGACGACCGCCATGAAGGCCAGCACCGCATAGAAAAGCCCGACGGCGTGGCTCCGCGCGCGCTCGGCGACCGGCCCCTCGGTCTTCATCGTCAGCCAGGTGGCGCCAAGCAGCGCGTATCCGGCCGACACGCCGAGGCCGCAGACGAAAGCAAACGGCGTCGCCCAGTCGAACGTGCCGCCGGCGTAACCGCCGTCTTTGATGGCGATACCCTGGATCAGGCCGCCCAAAATGACGCCCTGGGCGAAGCCGGCGAGCGTCGAGCCGCCGGCGAAAGCTACGTTCCACAGCGCCTTGTTCCGGCCGATCTCGCGAAATTCGAAGGCGACGCCGCGGAACACCAGCGCCAGCAGCATGACAATCACCGGCAGGTAGAGCGCCGGCATGACGATGGCGTAGGCCAGGGGAAATGCCACCAGCAATCCGACGCCGCCCATCACCAGCCAGGTCTCGTTGCCGTCCCAGAACGGCGCGATCGAGGCCATCATCTGGTCGCGCTCGTCGTCATCTTGGGCAAACGGAAACAGCATGCCGATGCCGAGGTCGAAGCCGTCGAGGATGACGTAGAGCGCCACCGCACTGCCGATGATGGCCGCCCAGATCAGCGGGAGAAGCCATTCCACCGTCATCGGCGATCTCCCGTGCTCTTTCCGGCCGCGGCGAGTGCGCCGCCGAGCGACATGGCAGGCTCTTCGGCGTCGCCGCTTTCCATGCCGCGGGCAATCAGGCGGTTGATGAAGTAGATGCCGGCGGAAAAGATGATGCCGTAGACCACGATGAAGAGCGCGAAGGTCACCGCGATGACCGGGCCGATCACCGGTGAGGTGGCGTCCGCGGTGCGCAGAATGCCCTGCACGATCCAGGGCTGTCGTCCGCTTTCGGTCACGACCCAGCCGGCAATCACCGCGACGAAGCCCATCCACCAGGTCTGCGCCATCGACCACAGATACCAACGCGTCTCAAACAGCTTGCCGCGCCACCACAGGAAGGCGCCGAGCAGCACGGCCGCCGGCATGAAGAAGCCAATCGCGATCATGATGCGGAATGCATAGAACACCGTGAGTACCGGCGGCCGGTCGGCGGGTGGCACGTCTTTCAGGCCCTTGAACAGACCGTTCCAATCGTGCGTCAGGATTAGCGAGGCGCCATGCGGAATGGAAAGCTCGAACAGGTTTTTCTCCGCTTTCTCGTCCGGCCACGCGATGATGTGAAAGTCGCCCGGCTTGGAGCCGTCCCAATGCGCCTCCATCGCAGCGATCTTGATCGGCTGATGCTCGAGCGTGTTCAAGCCGTGCTCGTCGCCGAGCCAGATCTGGAGCGGCGCCAGCACAACAAGAAGCCCGACCGCCATGCGGAGCATGGTTTTGGATTCCTCGACGTGGTCGCCATTGAGCAGATAGCGGCAACTGACAGCGAGCACGACGAATCCTGCGGTCAGGTAGGAGGCATTTAGCATGTGCGCGAGGCGGTAAGGGAAGCTCGGGTTGAACACGATCGTCCACCAGTCGATCGGGATCGCCACACCATCGCGCATCTCATGGCCGGTGGGGGTATGCATCCAGGAGTTGGCGGAGATGATCCAGAACGCCGACATTGCGGTGCCGAGCGCGACAAGGACGGCCGAAAGCACGTGCAGCCAGCGCGGCACCCGTTTGCCGCCGAACAGCAGGATGGCGAGGAAGCTCGCCTCGAGGAAGAATGCGCTGAGCACCTCGTAGCCGGCGAGAGGGCCGACAATGTTGCCGGCAACGCTCGAGAAGCGGCTCCAATTGGTGCCGAGCTGATAGGACAGAACCACGCCTGAGACGACGCCCATCCCGAACGACACCGCGAAAATCTTGGTCCAGAATCGCGCGATGCGGAGGAAATGGTCGCGGCCGGTAAGCCACGCCGTCACGTGCAGCGTGGCGATATAGGCCGACAGCCCGATCGTGAAGCTTGGGAAGATGATGTGAAAAGCGATTGTGAAAGCGAACTGCAACCGCGCCAGCAGGACGGGATCGAAATCCATGGCTTCAGTCCCCGGCAGAAGTGCCGTGCGCGTTTCCCAACATTATGTCGGCGTAGCCGTTGAATTCCGCAAGGGGGCGGCTGTCGCCGGATGGCACGCGCGCTATGCTTGGCGTGTTGGGACGTTTCAGGGTGGGGCCAGCATGAGCGACATGTCATCGCCGTCCGGCGGTTTTCTCGAACGCCAATTCCATCTTCGCGAGAACGGCACCAGCGTGCGCACCGAATTCGTGGCGGGCGCGACCACGTTTCTCACGATGGTCTACATCGTGTTCGTCAACCCGCAGATCCTCGGCAACGCCGGGATGGACAAGGGCGCGGTGTTCGTCGCGACCTGCATCGCGGCTGCTGTTTCCACCCTGGTAATGGCGTTCTATGCCAACTACCCGATCGCGCTGGCGCCCGGTATGGGGCTTAACGCGTTCTTCGCGTTCACCGTGGTGCTTGGGTACAAGTACACGTGGCAACAGGCGCTCGCCGCGGTGTTCTGCTCGGGCGTGATCTTCTTTCTAATCTCGGTGTTCCGCATCCGCGAATACGTTATCAACGCCATTCCGAAAAATCTCAAGCTCGCGATCTCCGCCGGCGTCGGGCTGTTTCTGCTGATCATCGCGCTGGAGGAGGCCAAGATCGTCGTCGCCAATCAGGCAACGCTGGTGACGCTGGGCGACCTCAAGCAATGGCCAGCGATCCTGTGTCTGTTGGGCTTCGTGCTGATTGTCGCGTTGAATTATCGCAAGATCATCGGCGGTACCGTGATCGGCATTTTGGTGGTTGCGGTCATCGGCATCCCGCTCGGTCACGCCCAATACAGCGGCGTGGTCTCGATGCCCCCGTCGCTTATGCCGACGCTGTTCCAGCTCGATTTCTCGCGGCTGGCCGAGCAGACCTTCGTCATTGTGGTGTTCAGCTTCCTGCTGGTTGATGTGTTCGACAACGCCGGCACCTTGATCGGCGTTACGCATCGCGCCGGCCTGCTCGACAAGAACGGCAACCTGCCGCGCATGCGGCAGGCGCTGATCGCCGACAGTTTTGCGGCGATGTTCGGCTCGCTGATCGGCACCTCGACCACGACAAGCTACATCGAAAGCGCGGCCGGCGTATCGGCGGGCGGGCGCACCGGGCTGACCGCTGCGTTCGTCGCGTTGTTCTTTCTGCTGGCGCTGTTTTTTGCGCCGCTCGCCGGCATGGTGCCGGCCTATGCGACGGCGGCTGCGCTGCTCTATGTCGCCTGCGTGATGACGCAGGGGCTGGCCGAGATCGAATGGAGCGATCTCACCGAATACGCACCCGCTGTGGTGACTGCCGTGACCATGCCTCTGACCTATTCGATCGCGACCGGCATCGGACTCGGCTTTATCACCTATGTGCTGTGCAAGCTGATCGCCGGCAAATTCGCCGAGGCCAGGCCCGCAGTCGTGGCGCTGGCGATCCTGTTCGGCATTAAGTTCGCCATAACTGGGTAGTTTCGATCGCGTCCATCCGGGCGACGTAAGGCGGCTGACAAGCTAAGCGCAATGGCGATGGCGTCCGGTTGGCAATCATGCGAAAATCGTCGCGCGGGATGGGGAAACGCAGGTGAAAGCCTTTTTCTATCTGCTGCTCAGGATCGTTTGTTATCCGGCGCTTGCGGTGGTCCTCGCCGCGGGGCTTGCTCTGATCTTCGTCAGCCTCAATGGCGAGTGCCCGCCGATTCGCGGCGAAATCGGCGTCACCTGCGTGACGAAATTCTCCCAGGCGCTGGCTGACTTCGGCCTCCTGGTCGGGGCCTTCACGCTCGATAAGGGCTTTCCGATCGTGCTTGCGATCGGCGGCCTGATCTTTCTGATGCGCGATACGCGGCGAAAGCGAACTTGAGCAGCGCTGATTCCCGGCGCGTTAGCCGAGAGCCTTCTTGATCGCCAGCATGTCGCGCCAGGCCTGGCGCTTGGCGAGCGGCGTACGCAGCAGATAGGCCGGGTGCAGCATCGGCATCGCGCGAATCTCGCGCGTGCCGGTGTCAAACGGAAACCAGCGGCCGCGATTTCTGGTGATGCCCTGCACGCCGAGCAGCGCACCGGTGGACGGCTGGCCGATCGTTATCAGCACATCGGGATCGCAAAGCTCGATCTGGCGCTTGATGAACGGCAGGCAGATTTGCGTTTCGACCGGCGTCGGCGTGCGGTTGCCGGGCGGCCGCCATGGCACGATATTGGCGATATAGACCTTGCTGCGGTCGAGACCGATGGCGGTGAGCATCCGGTCGAGCAATTGTCCTGAACGGCCGACAAACGGCAGCCCTTGCCGATCCTCTTCGGCGCCGGGCGCTTCTCCGACCAGCATCAGCCGCGAGCCGGGTGTTCCGTCGGCGAATACAAGGCGGCTGGCCGAGCCCTTCAGGCTACAGCCTTCGAAGCGATCGAGTATGCCGCGCAGTTCGTCGAGGCTCGACGCGTTGCGCGCGGCCTCGCGTGCGGCCATGACGGCGGCTTCGGGCGCCGGCGGCGGGGATACCGCGGGTCGTGCCGGAACGGTGTCGATGCGGGGCGCTGGGCTGCGAGGCGGTGCGGCGCTGCCGGCATCGGCAGCCGCCCGTGACGGGCGTTCGGCCGGCGCCGGCGCCTCAGGTGCGGACAGAAAATCGTGCGGCTGCTCGTCGATCGCAGCATCGACCCCAGCCTCGACATAGAAGCTCAGCAGTTCGCGGGCGGCTTTGTTGCGGTCGGGGGGCATCGGTCGTTTCGGTTGGCCAAACGGTCCTTTTCCAAATAGGGGCTTTTCGCCATAGGATAACCCACTCTAACGACAATGAGAGACCGCGCCATGGCCGATGACATTCCCGCCCGCGAAGCCATGGAATTCGATGTTGTCATCGTGGGTGCGGGGCCGGCGGGCCTTGCTGCCGCGATCCGGCTTAAGCAGTTGGCCCCCGATCTCGGCGTCGTGGTGGTTGAGAAGGGCTCCGAGGTGGGGGCGCACATCCTGTCCGGCGCGGTGATCGACCCGATCGGCCTCGACCGGCTCCTTCCGGAGTGGCGCACGGAGGATACGCCGATCAAGACTCCGGTCCGCGACGACCGCTTCTACTTGCTGGGGCAGTCTGGGGCGATCCGCCTGCCGAACTTCATGATGCCGCCGCTGATGTCCAATCACGGCAACTTCATCGTGTCGCTGGGTAACGTCTGCCGCTGGCTCGCCACCAAGGCCGAGGCGCTCGGCGTCGAAATCTATCCCGGGTTTGCCGCGACCGAGTTGCTGATCGACGATGGCGCGGTCACAGGCGTTGCCACCGGCGACATGGGCATCGCCAAGGACGGCAAGCGGCGCGGCGATTTCACTCGCGGTATGGAGCTTCGCGCCAAATACACGCTGTTCGCCGAGGGCGCGCGCGGCAGCCTGTCGAAGCAGTTGATCGCCAAATACGGATTGGCCGAGGGACGCGAGCCGCAGAAATTCGGCCTCGGTCTGAAGGAGCTCTGGCAGGTTGCGCCCGGCAAGCACCGGCCTGGTCTGGTCCAGCACACGTTCGGCTGGCCGCTCGACAATTCGACTGGCGGAGGCTCGTTCCTCTACCACTTCGACGACAACCTGGTTTCTGTCGGTTTCGTAGTGCATCTCAATTATTCGAACCCATATCTGTCGCCGTTCGAAGAATTCCAGCGATTCAAGACCCATCCGGCGATCCGCGAGACATTCGAAGGAGGCAAGCGGCTGTCCTATGGTGCGCGCGCCATCACCGAAGGCGGCTACCAATCGGTGCCAAAGCTTGCGTTCCCGGGCGGTGCCCTGATCGGCTGTGCCGCAGGCTTCATCAATCTGCCGCGCATCAAGGGCAGCCACAATGCCATCCTTTCCGGGATGCTGGCCGCCGACCACGTTGCAGAGGCGCTCGCGGAAGGCCGGACCAACGACGAATTGTCGAGTTACGACGAGGCCTGGGCTGACGGTGACATCGGCGCTGACCTCTGGAAGGTGCGCAACGCCAAACCGCTGTGGTCAAAACTCGGTACGATCCTGGGTATCGCTGCCGGCGGGTTCGATATGTGGTGCAATACGCTGGGCTTCTCGTTCCTGGGGACCATGGCTCACGGCAAGGCCGATGCCGACACGCTCAAGCCGGCCGCCGAGTGCCAGCCGATCGTCTATCCCAGGCCCGACGGCAAGCTCACCTTTGACCGCTTGTCGTCGGTATTTCTCTCCAGCACCAACCACGAGGAGGATCAGCCACCGCACCTGCACGTCGCGGATATGGCGCTACAGAAGTCCTCCGAGCATGATGTCTATGCCGGTCCTTCGGCGTGTTATTGTCCGGCCGGCGTCTACGAATGGGTGGAGGAGGGCGGCCAGTCGAAGTACGTCATCAATGCGCAGAACTGCGTGCATTGTAAGACGTGCGATATTAAGGACCCCAACCGCAATATCACCTGGGTGCCCCCAGAGGGCGGCGGCGGGCCGAAATATTCCAACATGTGACGTGGTTCCTGAGCGTCCTCGCCTGTCTCTCACACAAGCGGTCGTCGATCGCGGCAAAGCCTAGATTTTCTTATCCCAACAGTCCCGTTCAGGCAGTTCCGGCCACGATACCGCCACACCGGGGTTCTTTGGGTAACACCGGCGGCTAGGCGTCCTCGTCCTTGCGAGACGGGTGCAAAAAGGCCATTCTCCGCCCGACTCGAAGGGCCGGCAGAGCGCCGCCCATGGAGGCAGCCACTCGTGATAGTTCTTACACCGTTCCGGCGCCTGACCGGCGTCGTGCTTGGCGCAGCGACATTGCTCTTGCCGGCCGTTCTGGCGGCGCAGGGGGCGGCAACCGATAGCGCTGAAGTTTCCACCGTTCCGAGTGCCCATGAGCTGTCGCGGATGTCGACCTCGGGCAGCTACCTCGCGGCACGGCATGCCGGTACGCAACGCGATGCGGGCGCGGCCGCAGCCTACTACCGCGCTTCGCTGCGCGGCGACCCCAAGAACCAGGAGATTCTGGAGCGCGCCTTCCTGTCGGTGTTGGCGGAAGGCGATATCGATGAGGCGATCCGGTTGGCCGAACAGGTCGTCAAGTCCGACAAGACCGACCGCATCGCGCGGTTGGTGATTGGCATTCACGCGCTGAAGCAAAAGAAATACGGCGTTGCCAAGGTCAACCTCACGCAGTCCAATCGCGGGCCGATCACCGATCTGGCTGCCACCTTGCTGGCGGCCTGGGCGAGCTACGGCGCCGGCGATTCCAAAACCGCCATCGATTCGATCGACAAGCTGCAAGGCGCCGACTGGTACGCGCTGTTCAAAGATCTTCACGCCGGCCTGATCCTCGATCTCGCGGGCAACAAGAAAGAAGCCGGCAAGCGGTTCGAACGCGTCCACAAGCTTGACGCAAGCGCTATCCGGATCACGGAAGCCTACAGCTCGTGGCTGTCCCGCAACGGCAAGAAGGATGACGCGCTGACGACGCTGAAGGCGTTTGATGCCCAGTTGCCGCGTCATCCCTTGATCGTCGAGGAGATGGCGAGCCTTGGGAAGGAGAAGACGCTGCCGCCGCTGGTCGCCGATGCACAGGCCGGCGCTGCCGAGGTGCTTTACGGCCTCGGCGCAGCACTGGGGCGCCGTGGCGGCGAAGACCTGGGACTGATCTACCTGCAACTCGCGCTCTATCTGGCGCCGAGCCAGCCGCTGGCACTGCTGTCGCTGGCCGATCTCTACGAGCAGGTGAAAAATCCGCGGCTTGCTATCAATATCTACGAGCGCGTGCCGCAAAGTTCACCGCTGCGGCGCAACGCCGATATTCAGCTCGCGGTGGACCTCGATGCCATCGACAAGACCGACGAGGCCAAGCAGCGCTTGCAGAAGCTGCTCAAGGATCATCCCACCGATATCGATGCGATTATGGCATTGGGTGGCATCCTGCGTGGCCGCAAGGACTTCGCCGAGTGCGCGCAGGTCTATTCCAAGGGCATCGCTACCATCACCGATCCTGCGCGGCCGAACTGGCTGATCTACTACTTCCGCGGCATCTGCAACGAGCGCGCCAAGAATTGGAAAGAGGCCGAGGCGGATTTGAAGCAGGCGCTGAAGCTCTACCCCGATCAGCCGCACGTGCTCAATTATCTGGGCTATTCGTGGATTGATCAGCACGTCAACCTCGATGAGGGCATGCAGATGATCCGCCGTGCCGTCGAGCAGCGGCCCGATGACGGCTATATCGTCGACTCGCTCGGCTGGGCGCATTACCGGCTCGGCAACTACGACGAGGCGGTGAAGAACCTGGAGCGCGCCGTCGAGCTCAAGCCCGATGATCCGACCATCAACGACCACCTCGGCGACGCTTATGCCAAGACCGGGCGCACTCTCGAGGCCCAGTTCCAGTGGTCGCACGCGCGCGATCTCAAGCCCGAGCCTGAAGATCTCGCCAAGATCAAGCAGAAGCTGGCGACCGGGATTGTCGAGGAGGAGCCGCAGTCTTCGACGGCGGCGGCAGCCAAGAAGAAGCCCGATGGCGGCTGACCGCCGCTGACAACGTCCCCGCGACCCATGCAACATCAGGCCGGCTATGGCCTTGCAAAAGGTGCTCGGCTCGCTCGCATGCTTTGGTCAAAAGTTTAGAGGACGGCATGACGTGGCGGCCGGGACAAGGCCGGTCATGACCGTCTAAACATTCGCAATGGCCAAATCCCCGACGGTGGCTCTCGCCGAAAACGCCCCGGCCAAGGTCAACCTCACGCTCTCCGTGCTCGGCCGCCGTGCCGACGGTTACCATTTGCTCGACAGCCTGGTGGCGTTCGCCGGCGTCGGTGATCGCTTGACACTTAATCCGGGAGAGGTGCTTTCGCTCAGTGTGCGCGGCGGTGCGGCTGCCGCCGGTCCGGTCGCCGACAACCTCGTATTCAAGGCCGCCCTAGCGCTCAAGGCAGAACTGCCGGTGCTGAAGGTGGGCCGGTTCACTCTGGACAAGCGGCTGCCAGTGGCGGCGGGACTGGGCGGGGGATCGTCCGATGCGGCGGCGACGTTGCGCCTGTTAGCGCGCATCAACCGCCTCGATCCTGCCAATCCGCGATTGCTGAAAGTTGCCCGAAAACTTGGCGCCGATGTGCCGGTCTGCGTCGATCCGCGTTCGCGGCGGATGCGCGGGATCGGCGAGGTGCTGTCAGCGCCGCTTTCGATGCCCAAGCTTCCAGCGGTGCTGGTCAACCCGGGGGTCGCGCTGCCGACCAAGGATGTGTTTGCGATGCTCGGGCTAACGCCGGGCGGCCCGCGAAAGCGGGCCGTTCGGGCTTCGTCGCTACCAACCGGGCGTGACGCTCTGGTGGAATTCCTGGCCCGCCAAGGCAACGACCTAGAACTCCCCGCCATCAAACTTGCGCCTGCGGTCGCCCGCGTGCTCGCAGCGCTGCGAGGCGAGGGGGGCTGCGGCCTGGCCCGTATGTCAGGCTCCGGAGCGACCTGCTTCGGCCTGTTCGGTTCGCCCCGGGCGGCAGTGGTTGCCGCCCGCAACATTTCAGCCGCGCATCCTCGCTGGTGGGTCAAGGCGACCGTTATCGGATAGATGCTACGATGCCCGTTGCTTCGCTCAGACCAAGGATTGCCGCATGACCCGAACGTTCTTTGCCTCGTTGCTGTTTGCGTCGTTGCTGGCATCGCCAGCGCGCGCCGCACAATGCGGGGGCGATTTCCAGCAATTTCTCGCCAACATGTCGCGCGAAGCGGCCGCCGCCGGCGTCTCGCGCAGCGTCATCGCCAACGCGTTTAACGGCGTGACTCAGGATCAGGCCGTGCTCGCGTTCGACCGGCGCCAGCGCGGCACATTCCGCAAGAGTTTCGAGGAGTATGTGCGCACCCGTGTGGGGTCGGGCCGGATTAGAGGCGGGCTGAACATGTTGCAGCGGCACGCCGCGCTGCTGTCGCGCATCGAGCGGCAATTCGGCGTGCCGCGTCAGGTGCTGGTTGCGATCTGGGGGCTGGAAACCGATTTCGGCAGTGGCGACATGGGCAAGCTCCCGGTCATCCGCGTGCTCGCCACCATGGCGCACGATTGCCGCCGCACCGAGTTGTTTCAGCGCGAGCTCATCGCCGCGCTGAAAATCCTTCAGCGCGGTGACCTCTCGCTCAATGAATTGAAGGGCGCTTACGCCGGTGAGATCGGCCAGACGCAATTTCTGCCGTCGAACTACATCAAGTTTGCGGTGGACTATGACGGCAACGGCCGCGCCGACCTGGTCCACAGCCCGGCCGACGTGCTGGCCTCGACGGCCAACCTGTTGAAGAGCAGCGGCTGGAAAGCCGGGCAGCCGTTCGACGAAGGCACCGAGAATTTCGAAGTCATGCGCGAGTGGAATCGCGCAGAGGTCTATCGCAAGACCATTGCCCATTTTGCGTACCGGTTGTCGCAGGGACGGTAGCGGCGTCGCTTTGCTGAAACTCCGCCACCCTCAGTGCGTCCGGGCGGTGCAGAAATCCACCGCCTCTTCCAACGCCTGCTTCATCTCGGAGGCCGGGAACAGGGCTAGCGCGTCGCGCGCGATAGCACCGTAGTGCTGGGCGCGCTTGATGGTGTCCTCCAGCGCGCGGTGCTTGGTCATCAACCCAAGCGCGGTTTCGAGGTCGTTGTCGGTAACCTCGCCGCGCTCGAGCGCGCCAATCCAGAAATCGCGCTCGCTTTCGGAGCCGCGGCGGAACGATAGCACCACCGGCAGCGTGATCTTGCCCTCGCGGAAGTCGTCGCCGACGTTCTTGCCGAGCTTGGCCGACTTGCCGCCGTAGTCGAGCACGTCGTCGACCAGTTGGAACGCGATGCCGAGGTTCATGCCGAACGAGCGGCAGGCGGCGGCCTCGGCCTTTGGCCGATTGGTGAGGGCGGGTCCGACCTCGCAGGCGGCAGCGAACAATTCGGCGGTCTTGGCGCGGATCACGGCGAGATATTCGTCCTCCGTGGTCGCGGTGTTCTTGGCGGCGGCGAGTTGCATCACCTCGCCCTCGGCAATCACCGCGGCTGCGTTGGACAGGATGTCGAGTGCCCGCATCGAGCCGACCTCGACCATCATCTTGAACGCCTGGCCCAGTAGGAAGTCGCCGACCAGGACGCTGGCCTCGTTGCCCCACAGCATCCGGGCGGCTGGCTTGCCGCGCCGCAGGTCGCTTTCGTCCACCACGTCATCGTGCAGCAACGTCGCAGTGTGCATGAATTCGACCGCGGCGGCGAGCTTGATATGGCCGTCACCGGAGTAGCCGGTGAGGCTCGCCATGGCCAAGGTCAGCATCGGGCGCAGCCGCTTACCGCCGGACGAGATCAGATGGTTGGCGACCTCCGGAATCATCGTCACCTCGGAGCCGGTACGCGTCAGAATCTCGGCGTTGACGCGCTCCATGTCGGGCGCGACACGCTCCACCAGGCGGTTGATGGTGGCGTCAGCCGGGCTGAAAGGAATGACAACGGCCAAGTGTGGGCTCCGCAGTGCGGCTTAGTGGTACGCTTCAGGATAGAAACGCTATGATGGCGCGGCAAGTCCGCCTGCCATAAACGTGACGAAAGGCGGCATGTTGACTTTTTCAGGATGATTCTGGCCGGCGGGGAACGTTCTATGTTGTCTGGCGCGGAAGGCTCGGACGCGGCTGCCGAAATTGCAGGCAAAGGCCGCATTGCCGTGCCGGTCCCTTGCTACAATGAAGAGGCCGCGCCCGGCAAGGCCGCGGCGGATTGCGCGCGGCCCGAGCCGAAGGCGTACTTGGCGCCGGCCAAAGAACGGCGGCGGAGCTGATCGCTTGTACGAACTGGTCCGAACCAACAACGCCGTTCTTATCACCGCAATCGAGGCGCTGCTCAACGGGGCCGACATTCCGCACATGGTTCTGGACCGGCATATGAGCGTGCTGGAAGGTTCGCTCGGCATGCTGCCGCGGAGGATCGTGGTCGATGGCGACCATTGGGAGGCGGCGCGGCAGGTCCTGACCGACGCTGGCCTGGCGCACGAACTGCGGCCGGTATCGAGCGGGCCGGACGCGGAAACCACCGACGACGCGGTGCTCGGCGGCCGGCTGCGCATTGTCCAGAAGAAGCGGGGCCATCGTGTCGGCCACGATGCCATTCTGCTGGCGGCAGCCACCGCTGCGCGGCCCGGGGATCGGGTCGTCGAATTCGGCGCAGGCGTCGGCGCTGCCGGACTGGCGTTGGCGGTGCGCTGTCCTGAGGTTGATGTGACCCTGGTCGAATTCGATCCAGAGCTTTCGGCCATCGCAACGGAAAATGTGACCCGCAACGGGCTTGGGTCACGCATGCGCGTGGTGACGCTGAACGTGACCGCGCCGGCCGAGGAATTCTCGGCGCATGGCATCACGCCGGGCTCCGCGGATCGCGTGCTGATGAATCCACCGTTTAATGATCCGGCGCGCCAGAACGTGTCGCCCGATCAGGACCGGCGCGCCGCGCATATGGCCGGCGAGGGCTTGCTGGCGCAATGGATCAGCGCCGCAGAGCGGGTCCTTCACTCGGCGGGAGGGTTGACGCTGATCTGGCGTGCGGATGGTCTTGCCGACGTGCTGACGGCGCTCGGTGGCGGCTTCGGCGAGATCACGGTATTACCGGTGCACGGCCGCGCCGGAGCACCCGCAATCCGTGTTCTGGTCAACGCGAGCAAGGGCAGCCGGGCGCCGCTGAAACTCTTGACCGGATTGAATTTGAACGACGTGGCGGGGCGGCCGACCGAGGCGGCCGAAGCGGTGCTGCGAGGCGCCCAGACACTCTCTAGCGGCGATTGAAGAGTCGCAGCAATACTGGCGCGGGCGGGCCATACGCTGCGGCCACGATCGACGACATCAGAAGGCACAGGAACAGTATTTTCATATCAAGCCTTCTCCGCTTGCGAGCGCGATAACGCGCGATGAGGTGCGTCGTTTCCGGCAGCGTGCCCGCCTTTTGTTAACAACGAATGACTTGAGACAAGACGCTTGGGCGCATATGTCCTGACAGGATGGCTGACGTTTCCGCCCTCGAAAAAGCTTCCACGGCGCTCCGCGCGCTGCTGCCGGCGCGGTTCCGCAGCGACATTCCCATCGTTCCGGTGGTTCGCATGTCGGGTGCAATCGGCATTTCAAGTCCGCTCAGGCCCGGTTTGACGCTCGCCAATGTTGCCCGTTCGCTAGATCGCGCGTTTTCGATGAGAAACCTTCGGGCAGTTGCGCTTTCGATCAATTCGCCGGGAGGCGCCGCGGCTCAGTCCCACCTGATCCACCGGCGGGTCCGCGCGCTGGCAGATGAGAAGAAGGTTCCGGTCATTGCGTTTGTCGAGGATGTGGCAGCCTCGGGCGGTTACATGATCGCCTGTGCCGCAGACGAAATCGTCGCCGACAAGTCATCCATCGTCGGCTCTATCGGGGTGGTCGGCGGTTCGTTCGGATTCGACAAGCTGATCGAGAAGATCGGGGTCGAGCGACGTCTGTACACCTCGGGCGAAAACAAGGCGATGCTCGATCCGTTCCTGCCGGAGAAGCCGGAGGACGTCGAACGCCTCAAGGCGCTACAGCGCGAAATTCACGAAAGCTTCATTGCACTGGTCAAAGTCCGCCGCGGCGCTAAGCTCGACAGCCGCGAAACCGCCTTGTTCTCCGGAGCATATTGGACCGGTCAGCGGGGCCGCGAACTTGGCCTGGTCGATGCGGTGGGTGATCTTCGAACCGTGTTGCGCGAGCGATACGGCGACAAGGTGCGGACGCCGCTGATTGCGGAGCGCGGCTTTTCGCTGTTCGGTCGCCGGGTGCCGGGGGTCACGCAGGTATTAGGCGAAGCCAGCCTGGCTGACGACCTGGTTGCGACGCTCGAAGCGCGCGCTCTATGGTCGCGCTACGGCCTGTAGGAGAGTGGGATGCCTTTGATCGTTCTGGTCTGTGGCACGGTGGGCGCCATCGTCCTGGTCAAGCTGTTCAATCGCGAATGGCAGCGGGTTAATGACGAACTCGACCGGATCAAGCCGGTGCGCGTGAGTGATGCCGAGCGAAACGGCGTGCCGACGCTGCGACCGGATCCCTCAACCGGCGAGTACCGGGTCAAACGATAGTCAGCGTCCTTCCTTGATGCCGCGTTCGCGAACCACCTTGCCCCAGCGCTCGTATTCCGCCCTGAAGAACTTGCCGAACTCGGCCGGCGTGTCGGCCACGGGGACGGCGCCGGAATCGATCAGCTTCTTCTTGATCGTCGGATCGTTGATCGCCTTGACAAAGGCGTCGTTGAGTTTGGCGATGACCGCGGGCGGCGTCTTCACCGGTGCCAGCAGCCCGTACCAGTTGTCCACCGTGGTATCGGGATAGCCTTGTTCGGCGAGCGTCGGCACGTCCGGCAGCATCGCGTTGCGCTTGTCGGTCGCTGCGCCGAGCGCCCTGAGCTTGCCGCCCTTGATGTTGGACATCAGGACCGGAGCGTCGGCTGCGAACACCTGGACCTGGCCGCCGAGCAGATCGGTCAGCGCAGGCGCCGCGCCGCGGTAGGGCACGTGCACCATTTTCACGCCAGCGGCCGTCTGGAACAGCTCGAGCGTCAGGTGCGGCGGTGAACCCACCCCGGTCGAGGCCCAGGTCATCTCCCCGGGTTTGGCCCTGGCGGCCGTCACCAGCTCCTTCGTGGATTTGTAGGGCGAGTCTGCGCGTACGACGAGCAGCGTGGTGTTGAGCACCACAAGGGTGACCGGCGCGAAATCTTGAAGTGGCTTGTAGGCAAGATCGCTGCGCATGTGCGGCGTTACCACCACCGCGCCCATCGTGGTCAGGAACAGCGTGGTGCCGTCCGGCTCCGACTTCGCCACGTAGTCGGCGCCAATGGCGCCGTTTGCTCCGGCCTTGTTCTCGATGATGATGGTGCGGCCGAGGAGGTCCTTGACCTTGTCGGCGAGGAGACGCCCGACGAAATCGGTCGGCCCGCCCGCCGGGAATGCGATCACCACGTGGATCGGCTTGTTGGGAAGGTCCTGCGCCTGTACGGCGGATGCGGCCCCTGCAAGCAGCAGCAAAGCGAGCGCGAATTTGGCAAGGCGTGACGGCACGTAATCCTCCCGACGTTTGTGCAACGTGTTTTGCGGCAGCCTAGCGTGCCCTTCGCCATGTGGGGAAGCGTTCCTTGCTTGCCTTGACCCCCCGGCAGTGCGCCGCTACGTCTCACCCGCGCGCGCTAGTGTGGCGGATTTGAAGTTCCTCCTATTGCCGCAGCATGTTCAGCGAGGAACTTCAAATCCATAGCCACACTAGAATCATATACTTGCTAGTGTCCCTTTGATTCCGAAGTTCGCTCCGAACTTGCGGCGAGTAATGGCGATCTTCGGAATCGGGACACTAGCGCCTGGACCCTTCATGGCCGACGATCTTCCCGCTCATATGCGCCCGGAGCGCTCGTTTCAGGGCCTCATCCTGGCGCTGCAGCGGTTCTGGGCCGATCGCGGCTGCGTCATCTTGCAGCCCTACGACATGGAGGTCGGCGCCGGCACCTTCCACCCAGCCACCACGCTGCGCGCGCTCGGGCCAAAGCCGTGGAACGCCGCCTACGTGCAGCCGTCGCGGCGTCCGAAGGACGGCCGTTACGGCGAGAACCCCAATCGGCTTCAGCACTACTACCAGTTCCAGGTGATCCTGAAGCCGTCGCCGCCCGACATCCAGGACCTGTACCTGAAGTCGCTCAGCGCTATCGGCGTCGATCAGAAGCTGCACGACATTCGCTTCGTCGAGGACGACTGGGAGAGCCCGACACTCGGCGCTTGGGGGCTCGGCTGGGAGTGCTGGTGCGACGGCATGGAGGTGTCGCAGTTCACCTATTTCCAGCAGGTCGCCGGCATCGAATGCGCGCCGGTCGCCGGCGAATTGACCTACGGTCTGGAGCGTCTGGCCATGTACGTGCAGGGCGTCGACCGCGTCTACGATCTGAACTTCAACGGCCGCGACGGCGCGGCGAAGGTGACCTACGGCGACGTGTTTCTGCAAGCCGAGCAGGAATACTCGCGGCATAATTTCGAGCATTCCGACACCGCGATGCTGTTCGAGCAGTTCAAGATGGCCGAGGCCGCGTGCAAAAAGTATCTCGACGCTGGATGGAGTGCAGACAAGAGCAAGCACCTGATGGTGCTGCCGGCTTATGACCAGTGCATCAAAGCGAGCCATGTGTTCAACCTGCTTGATGCGCGCGGCGTTATTTCCGTGACTGAACGGCAAAGCTATATTCTTCGCGTGCGCGACCTGGCGAAGGCTTGCGGGGAAGCTTGGCTCAAGACCGAAGGAGGAGGCCTCGGTGCCTGACCTCCTTCTCGAATTCTTCTCCGAGGAAATCCCCGCGCGGATGCAGGCGCGGGCGGCCGAGGATTTGAAGAAGCTGGTCACCGACAAGCTGGTGGCGGCGGGACTTGTCTATGAGGGCGCGAAGGCATTCGCGACGCCGCGGCGGCTGACGCTTGCGGTGGCCGGCATTCCGGTGCGCCAGCCGGACGTCAAGGAGGAGCGCAAGGGACCGAAGGTCGGCGCGCCCGAACAGGCCATTGCAGGCTTTCTGCGCGCGGCGGGGCTTTCGTCGATCGATCAGGTCAAGGTGCAGGCCGACAAGAAGGGTGACTTCTACGTTGCGGTGACCGAGAAGGCGGGGAGGCCTGCCATCGACGTGATCGCCGGCATCGTGCCGGAGGTGGCGAAAGCGTTTCCGTGGCCGAAGTCGATGCGCTGGGGCGAGGCATCGGCGAAAGCGGGCGCGCTTAACTGGGTGCGGCCACTGCATTCCATCGTGGCAATGTTCGGACCCGAAACCGAGGAGCCCGACGTGGTGCCGTTCGACGTCGGCGGCGTGAAGTCCGGCGACACCACCTACGGCCACCGCTTCATGTCGCCGGCGCCAATTAAGGTGAAGCGGCTCGACGATTATGTGGCCAAGCTCGATGTTGCCAAGGTCGTGGTCGATCCAGCGCGCCGCGCACAGATGATTCTGACTGACGCCAAGACGCTCACGTTCGCGCAAGGCTATGAGCTGGTCGAGGATGAGGGATTGCTCGCTGAGGTCGCCGGCCTGGTCGAATGGCCGGTGGTGCTGATGGGTTCCTTCGACAAGGAATTCCTGGCGATCCCTGACGAGATCATCCGCGCCACCATCCGCAACAACCAGAAATGTTTTGTGGTGCGCGATCCGAAAACAGCGAAGCTCACCAACAAGTTCGTCCTGGTTTCGAACATCGAGGCGAGCGACGGCGGCAGCGCCATCGTCGCGGGCTGCGAGCGGGTGATCCGCGCGCGATTGAGCGACGCCAAGTTCTTCTACGACACCGATCTCAAAACGCGGCTGGAGGATCGGCTGCCAAAATTCGAGCACATCGTATTCCACGAGAAGCTCGGCACGCAGGCCGAGCGGATCGCGCGCATCGTAGCGCTGGCCGGACATCTGGCGCCGATCGTCGGCGCCGATGTAGCCAAGGCCGAGCGCGCGGCGCAATTGTGCAAGGCTGATCTGCTCACCGAGGTGGTCGGCGAATTCCCCGAGTTGCAAGGGCTCATGGGACGCTACTACGCCGAGGCGCAGGGCGAGGACGAGGCGGTCGCTCATGCCTGCGAGGACCACTACAAGCCGAAGGGCCCCGACGACATGGTGCCGGCCGATCCGGTGTCGATCGCGGTCGCGCTAGCCGACAAGATCGACATTTTAACGGGCTT
>Ga0310810_10000831_pt1 | contig 31305 bp, 30 predicted proteins | sample NCmetagenome_FD_207641 | JGI IMG/M metagenome (GOLD analysis project Ga0310810, IMG submission 207641) | Soil microbial communities from experimental microcosm in Duke University, North Carolina, United States - NC | ecosystem: Engineered > Artificial ecosystem > Soil microcosm > Unclassified ... | reverse complement strand
ATCGAATTCTTGAGACATCCGGCAGCCCACGCGAGGGTATTTCGGGTACGGTCAAGCGACTCATTCACGATCTCCTGTTCAGTCGCAAGAGCCGGCTGACTGCGGGTCTCAGCGACGTGAGCGATGGTCGGGATTCTACGTTCCGTGGCGCAAGCGCTCAATCTGGTGAAGGTAGTGGCCGATAATCGCGCTCCAGGACAAACGCGTCTGGACGAAATGAATGGCCCGGTTCGAGTACTGCTGTGGGTTGCGCAGTATCGTTGATATCCCCTGTGCGATGCCATCCGGCGTCGGCTCGACGATGACGGCGGCATCCGCCGCCCGTAGATCCGGCGCGATTACGCAGAAAACCGATACTACGCTTGGAAGCCCATACGCCAAGGCTTCGACGAGACCGAGGCTGTGTGACTCCCAGCGGGAGGGGTGCAGATAGGCGACGGCGCGCCGGAAGAACTCCGTCTTTTCGTCCTCCCCTATCTGGCCACCGACGGTAACCACATCAGCCAGTCCAGACGCTTGTGCGATCCTTTCGACGTCCTCTGGGCCATCCTCCGAACGCCTGCCGTGCAGCCGGAGAGGACGGCGGTCCGGCGCCGCGATGTGACTCATCGCTTGGACGAGCAGGTCGAGACCCTTCGTGCGTATGTCGTATCGCCCGAGCCAGGCCAGGTAGCCACCCGTGCCCCCGTCCCAACGGTGAGGCGGCATGTCGAAGCCGGTAGGTGCCACGAGCCAGCGCGCAGCGGGAGCGACCTCGGCGACGTCGCGAGTCTCGTTTTCGAAGAACACGTGCACGGCCAATGCGTGTTCGAGATACGCGCGCTCCACCGGCAACCACAGTCGTTTCTTGTATTGTCGCCGCTCACGAGCCCGCACGTTGTACCCGCCGTGCGGCATCACTATGTACGGAACCCCGTGACGACGTGCGCTCCACGCTGCAGCAACGTTGCCTGGGATGTAGCTGGAGTGAAGCACCAGGACATCACGTGGGGTAAGCACACTGGCGAGGTGGCGCGGAACACGGATGAGACCGGCACCGGTGTGCTTCAGCGGAATGACCGGAATAGCGGGGTTGCGGATCGCTGAGTGAGATTCGAGATCAGCGTCGTACAGGACCGCGACATCACATCCGGCCGAGTGTGTCGCGCTCGCCCACGTCCACATCGCTCTGGTAGGTCCGCCATCACCAATGAGTGCGCGGGGGTAGTAATGAACCAGCCTCATATCACTCACGCCCGACGCCTGAGTCGAAGTTTGTGCTGCATGTAAGTGGAATAGTCCCAATCGCTCATGTATGTGGCGTCGAAGTTATGGCTCGCCGCTATTTCCAACAGCGTTTCCCTCGGATAGCAAAAGTCCTCATCGTTCAGCGAAAATTTGTCACCCTCGAGGTATGTCAAATCGAAGAACCCGGATGGCTTGAGAAGGCGGGCCGCTGAGGCAAAGCACTGTTCGATGGCGTCGACGCGTGTATGAGTGAACACGCTGTGGGCGTGAATGACGTCAAACGACTCGTCTGGCACAAACTCGAACTTCAAGTCGTTTACGAGCACGAGATGCGGATATTTGTGCTGCAAGCGTTGATCACGCAGCTCCTTGAGCGCAGCCAACAGGATATCCGGCGAAATATCGACGCCATAGTAATTGCCAGAATCGAGGTATTGAATCAGTCGCCACCCGGCGCGGAGGTTTCCGCAGCCAATGTCGAGGATTCGGTGATCAGGCCGCAGGCCGTGCTTGAGGAGATACGAAAACTGCATCTCGCCAACTTTCAGCCAGTGTTTACGTGAATCGCTACCGATGGCCGCGTCGGGATCGCGCCGCGCATTGCTGGCCATGACCGCTCGGTAGAAGTCGGTATGGGTCCGCGAGTGAGCCTTGAACGACTGATTTCTGAGCATCCTGCGCAGAAGCTTCGTCGAGTGCAGCAGACCCGCACGTATATGCGTCATCAACTTAGATCGTCGTTCAAGCTCGGGATCGATCGACATGTCCATTTACCTCGCAACCATTCATGCTACGAATGCGACTATCGCCGGTGACTGGCCATGAGGGAGAAAGGTTCTAGCTACGAGGCGCCAGGGGTTGTCTCAGGCGGACGGTCCGGACCGGGGCGGGACTCGTGGTCGTCGAGAGCCCTCGAGAAGTGCCACCATGCGTTGAGACTCCTCAAGCATCCTGTCACCGCATAGCCCCAGGCGACCCCGGTTGCGCCCCCGAGGTATGCGCCTGCGACGCCGAGAGAGAACGTGAGTGAACCGTCGATGCACCTGGCTCGGAGGCTCCGTCTGGCTGCGGCCAGGGAACGAAGGCCGGTCCATGCGCCAAAGCTGAGAGCATAGCCGATGAGAGCAATCAGGAGCGGCGTCAGCAACCCATGCGCGGCGTCCCAATTCGCTCGCAAGACCAACTCGCCGATATTGCGGGGGACGAAGAGGATCACGCCCCCCCAGACCACGACGCATACCGTTAATGCCAGAGAGAGCCAGCGACACGCGTGCACCAACCGTCGCGGCGATTCGCGCAACAGTCGGACGCCCTCTGCCGTTGCAACCATCCCGGCGCCGGTGAAGAGAACGCTGAGCGGGCCGAGCGCGATCTCGCCCGCTCGCAGCCGCCCGAGGGCGTCAAGGCCTGCAATTCCTCCAATCACAAAAAGGGTGAGAGTCGAAACGCCTGTGCTGACGACGAATTCGGCCAGAAAGCGCTGCGCGATCTCGCGATGATGTCGAAGCCACTTGACGGCAGCCATCGGTCTGCTGGGAAGGAGCTTCAGCTGGAATACTCCGACGACCGCAGCGAGACAGCCGGAGCCCGCCCATCCAAGCGTGAGCGACGCAACAGAAGACACGTCGTAGTACCGCAAGAGCGCGAACGCCGTAAACATGGCGACCGTCCAGACCGCATCGTTGAGAAAGGCGGCACTGCCGCGGCCCCGCGCGAAAAAGGCGAACCGCCACACGTCTTGCACCAACAGGAATGGCAGCGAGAGACCAACGATGATCAGCACAGTGCGGAAGGGCTCTCCAGCACTGGCGCCCGCAATGAGACTGCCAGCCCCCACGACAATCCCTGCCATCAGCGATGTTCCGGCCGAGCGTTTGACCCCCTCCCGCCATTCCTCCGCCGATACGGCACTGTGCCGGACGACCAGCAACTCTGCGGCTATCGCCCGAACGGCTCCCAACGAGAATGTGAATGTCGCGTACGCCACACTGAACGCGCCGAGATCACGGGCACCTACCGTTCTGGCGATGAGCACGGCGAGCAGGAAGTTGGTGGCGCTCGAGAGCAGCTGGTCGGCAAGGCCCCATCCGAACCGCACCATCATGCCGAACGCGATGGGCCTGCCGGCGACAAATGGTCGATCGCCGAGCTTCCCAGACCTGGTCGAATCCTTCACTGGAAGCAGTCCGCTGGATACCGTCGAGGCAGTCCGCCGAGAGTCGTGGGTCGTCATGCGACGGACGGCGGCGTCGGAGCTGCAGCGTTGGCCAGTGCCCCCAGGATGTCGCTGGCGATATCGCCCGGTAGTCGCGTCGCATCGAGCGTCCGCAAGTTAGTGACACGCAGAGACGACCACGCCAGCAGCTCCTGCTCAATCTGCGAAATGGTCAGTTCCTGCTTGCGTTCCCTGATGACATGTGGCGGAGCGGCGAGGTTCACGACCAGGTGTGGACGCGGCAAGAGACGTAAGACTGCACGCGCCAACGCGTCAGGTCCCTGAAATCTCAGGGCATCTGGTTGGACCAGGTACCCGTACATCCAGCGATCACCGACGACGAGCCAGCTCCGTTTTAACGCGGGCCGAACGGTTCGGAGATAACCGACCCAGCATCGTGCCGCGTTTCTAATGAGGCGGATCCATCCGAGCACAGGCCAGCCCCCGGGCGCCGCCTTCGGCGGTGGTGTCAACGCTGGGCCCGGACAACTGGACAAGGGGCCACTAAGGGGCGGCAGAAAGTGGAAGTATGCAGCCGGTCCTCCGTGATGGGTGAGCAACGCACGCGCGACGGTCGTCTTCCCCACTCCATCTGGTCCCACGAGGACGATAAACCGCCCCGATCCATGTGACGCCGGTGACGTTTCCATCACCGAGCTTCGACCTGTGCGTATAGTCGATGATGGCCGGCTATCTTCACGCGGGTGGCCTCGCGGGAAAGCCCCGGAAGAAGCGCCGTCAATGACCAGAAGGCGAAGCCCAGCGGTCCTGCATGCAAAGCCGACTGCGACGTGAATCCAATGAGGAGCGCAGCGAAGAGTAGTCCGGCTGACGCGACGGCGCTTGGTTGACCGCTCGCAACCGTCAACAGACGCACGGCAAACACGACCAGCGACGCACACAACACCAAGTAGAGAGCCGCTCCGAGAATGCCTCCACCTAGCAGAACCTCGAAGAACGCAGAGTGTGCGTTGCCAAGACCAGGATTGTATTCGGTCGCCACCACGCGAGACGCGGCGTAATAGCCAAGCCCGGTAATCGGCGCGTCACGCATCACAACATTGGTCAGATATCCCCAGAGCGGAACGCGATCGCTCATGGTTTCAATACTGCTGCTGTCTCGCACCAGATACTGAGTCGTGGAAGAAGCCACGTCCAACAAAACGACGCTGACAGCGAGGGTGACGAGTGGAAGGATGAGGGCGCGCACTCGCAGCCGTTGTCCAAAGATGAAGCCGATTGCCAGGAAGACGACAAAAGCGACATAGGCACTCCTCGTTCGGGATAAGGCAAGCAGAGCGCCGAAGAGAAGGAAGGCCCCCCAAAACATCGGCCCACGCAGGGAAGGAATGCCGGACAGGCACAATATCAATCCGATCAGCGCCACACTGCCGGTATCAGCGACATTGCTACCGCGCAAGCGTGTCTCGAGACCCGTGCCGTCAGCCACGAGCTCCGGCGCGAGATAGTAGGTTGCAACCGTCACCAGCGCGAGAACGCTGACGCCGATAAAGAGATGTCGGAAGCACGCCGACGTACCGAACCGATTGGTGAACACCCAGAGGAATCCGAGCATGACCGCGAACTGACCAAGCGTGAAAGCCGTCAGCAAGAACCCAGGCGAATCCCAGATGGAAAGCGTCAAGGCTGCGATGAACAGCGCACCCATGGCCTGCGCAGGATTGACAGCGGGAAGAACGCCGCGCCGCAGCACTGACGGGTACAAGCGCGCCAGGATCCACAAGCCGCCGCAGACCCAGACTCCCACCTGGATCAGAGCGACCAGATCCAGTTCTCCGTTGAGCGAGGCATATGGATCCCGGTCCCTGAAGTTGGGAGGCCCGGACATCAGCGCCAGAAACAGGAAGCTGTCAAGCCAGGTTGGCGCGACGCGAGTCGATGGTGCGGACGTCATGGCGTGCGGGTCACCCGTGCGCTGTCACCACGGCTCACCGAAGTTGGCGTCCCACTCGACCCCACCGTGCTTGCGGTGGGAGCCGTGACGCGTGAAGCCTGTTCACCCAGACTCACTGCTGATCGATTCAACATCCACGCTCGAATCACGCGCTGAATTTCGTCTACCGCGGCGTTGAGCGACAAGCTCCCATCGATGACATGGCCGGCTGGCAGCTGGCGAGCGAGCTCCGCAGGTGGAACTTCGTGCGTGCGCTGCCAAGACACATCACGTTCGGAATCCACCACGAAGACAAAGTCTGGCTTCGGAAGCAGCCAGGCCAGTACGCGCGCAACCCAACCAACCCCGCCCAGACCACGTGCATGGTCAGCGGCCACATCGAAATACGTACGATCCAATGCGAGGATGTAGCCCTTCGCCCTGAGGCGCGCCCAGCCAGCCCAGTAACACACCAACCAGTCCGCCGCCAGAACCATGAGTCTCCAGCCCGAGCCGATCCGGCCGCGGCCTGGCCTTTCATGCCGATCGATGACCGGCTCATCGCCGTGTCCGCGCGCCATGAGCCGTGGACGCCAATGGACCATTTGGACGCTCCCATACGGACACCCGGCAAAGCGATGAACGATCTCGTTCGCCAGCGAGGAGTCGCCACTGCCATCCGGGCGAATTATCGCCACCCACGGAACCGGCGGCTGGAAACGAAGTCTGAGTTCCCCGATCACGAAGCCGACGGAGCGCTGGATGGTCCGCACCGGTGACCTGAAGCAGGCGCGCCACCAGACCGCCCGGCGCATCGACCGCGTCCACCCCGCCGAAATCTCAGCGTGGTCGTTAACAGCCGCTTCCCATAGCCGTAACCCCAGCTTCTTCCCGGCGACCTCGATCAGCGTCTGCTGAAACCCGATTCCGTCGCTCTCCACGGCCTGACGAATCTTCGCTGCATATCGCGCCTTGAAGAAACCTCCCCACAGGAGACTCGACAACCACGAGATCAGAGCCTCGTGCGCGATCCTCGGCACCGAACGTCCCCGCGGCGAAAGTCGCCGGCCCGCGAGAACCGCTTCCGTCGGTAGGTAGCACGCACCACGCCATTCGACGGTCGGCAGCAAGTCGACGTGTCCCCAATCGTAGGAGTACCCGCTCACGTAGGAGGATCTGATAATCCGGATGGGAACGCCGAGATGCCGAATCAGGGTGCGTTCAGCAACCCGCAGGTCCGCAACGAGCAAATCGATATCGCCGCCACGTTGAAAATTTCCAAATAGATCCTCTTCGTTGCGCAGGACCACATAGTGCGGCAACTCGCGAAGACATCGTGTGAGTGCCGCTTCAGGCACCGAATACTTCAGCGGTGACACGACGCCCATGTCTTCACGCGTTTTGAGGAGATATTCACGGGCGCGAATTTCCTTCATTGTGAGGCATAGCCCGCCCCCCCCGTCGGGCATCGACCAGCTTGAGCGTCCGGCCTGGCAACGCGAGTGCGATCGCGTGGGTGCCAAACTCGCTCAACCGCGACGTGCGGCCGCGAAGGACTTCGAAGCCGGCTCGTCCCAACGCCCCCGCGCCAAGAATGGCGCACACGAGCCGCGCCGTGACCCAGCTATGCGTGGCGGCGAGATAGTCCACGAGAGCCGAGGCTCTCGACCAGGCGAGGCGGCCAACATCCGGGACAGCGGAGGAAGTGCCATGAATGTGGCGCACGCGAATATCCCCGACAACAATCTGGCGATACCCGTGCTCGCGCAGGCGCCGTCCGAGATCCATGTCCTCCTGATAAAGAAAATACCGCGGCGCGAATCCTCCCAGTTGCCGGAACACATCCGTGACGATGACCAGACACGTGCCGGCGATCCATTCCACGTCGAGCACCGCGTTCGTGTGCCGTCCAATCCAGATCCCGCTTTCCGGCAGCACACGGAACAACCCTGTCGCGTGCATCAGTGCGCGCAGCGGAGTCGGCAACCATCCTCCCGATCCAGCTGAAGGGCGCCCGTCGGCTTCAACCAGCAGAGGCCCGGCGGAACTGCATCGGGAATCGCTCGCGATCTTGTCTACCAGCCCGTTCAGAACCGCGACGTCCACGTCGGCATCGGGATTCACGAATGCCATGAACGGCTGTGAGGCGACACTCGCCGCCAGATTGCATGCCGCCCCGAATCCGACATTGCCGCCCGCGTTGATATACGTTGTCATCGGCCGCGCGTGAACCAGATCAGTGATGTCTTCATGGTCCGCGGAATTATCGACGACGATGATTGGGGTCGGTGGAGCGATCCTCTCAAGCATGGCCTTCAGCAGCGGCCGACTACGGTAGGCAACGGTCACGACGACATAGGCCGGCCGATGGCGCTCGATGTGATCGCGCTCGACACTCATGCAGTTCCTGTTCGACGCGTGAAGACCGAGGGACCGGCCGGAATGCGTCCGACCGTTCGTGCTAGGCTGTGATTTCTTGATTCCCGATCATAAGAACAATGGGATGGAAGCGCGTCCTTAAACGCGCGGCGCTCGCTGCGGCGCGAGTGGCGATCCGACCTGACCCGGCCACTCGACGCATCGTCTTCTGCTATCACTCCGTGCACCCGAACCGGGGTTTTGCCTCGACGACTCCCGAGGCTTTCGAGCGTCACGTGCAGTGGCTGAAGGCGCATTGCCGCGTCGTCACGCTGGCCGACGTCGTGGCGAACCCCAACACCCGAGCCAGCGGAACGCCGCTCGTCGCGATCACCTTCGACGATGGGTACGAAGACAATCACTCGTACGCGCTGCCGATACTGTCCAAGCACGGTGTCCCAGCAACCTTCTTCATCACTGCTGGATTGGTCGACAAAGATCCCACGGTCCTGCGGCGACTCCAATGGCTCTGGGGATGCGGTCCTGACGACGTCGTCCCCCTCGATTGGCAGCAAGTCCGTGAACTCCGCGCCAGTGGGATGGACATCGGATCGCACACCTACAGCCATCCAAATCTCGCGCGTCTGTCCGCGCTTGAAACAGAGCACGAACTGCGCAGGTCCACGGACATCATCAGCGACCAACTCGGCGCCGCGGTTGACATGTTTGCCTACCCATTCGGCAAGCCGTTTGTACATTTCACGCCGACGACGACTGACGTGGTTCGCGCACATGGCTACCGGATGGCGGCAGCCGTCACGTTCCGTGGAGTGCGCGACTCCGACTCGGTGTTCACCATTCCGAGGTTCTTCACTGATGGTGACGACGTCACCAAGCTCGACGCGAAGATCGCCGGCCTCTACGACGTGATTGGCTGGTGGCAGGATCATGCGCCGCTCTCCGTGAAGAGGCTCGTGTCACCGGACGATTTCACGCGCTGACTCCCGCGATTCGGGCTGCCGCGACGTCTGGTGCCTAGTCGGTGAGAGATCATGATCAGCACTCACCATCGTTGAACAGCGCGGCCGCAGGCAGCAGGACTTTCATCGCATGTCTCCTCCGGCGCCCACAGGCGAGCCGGCGCATACGGACTGGTAGAGGCGCCCCATGCGCGACACCTGTTGTTCCCAGGAAAAATGCTCGCGCGCGCGACGGAATGCGGCTTCCCCCATGGAGCGCACGAGACGGCTATCACCCGCCAGCGCCGCGAGCGAGAGCGCCAGGTCTTCCACCACCTGCTGCGGCGCGCCGGGGCGGACCTTGAATCCGCACGACGGATCGACGAGGAGCGCGGGACCGCCGGCGTCGAGACACACCACGGGCAGCCCGGATGAGAGCGCCTCCAGAACAACATTGCCGCTGGAATCGTGCAGGCTGGGAAACAGCAACGCGTCGTGGCGCGCGTACGCCCGCATGACCGCCGCCTGCTCCAGACGCGGAATCCAGTTCAGGGCATGCCCAATGCCGAGCCGCTGCGCCGTGTCGCGCAGCCACGCCTCGTCGGGGCCGTTGCCGATTACGGTCAGCGTCGCTCCCGGCCGGCTCTCGAGCAGCCTGGCAAATGCCGCCAGCCCCAGGTGCAGCCCCTTCCAGTAAACGAGCCGTCCCACGTACAGCACCCGGAAGCCTTCCTCCTCCCCCCGCACAGGGCGCGGCGCCGCCGGCCCCACATCGGTGCCGAGTTCCACCTGCACCAGGCACTTGTCGTGAAAACGTGGTGGAATGCTCTGCAGCGTCTCGCCCGTCTTACACAAGGTAGCTGCCGAGCGCCGGAACACCGCGGCCATCAGCGGATCGACGCGCACCACCCAGTTAGCGATGTCGCGGAAGAGGTCGATCACGTAGCCGCGAAGCGGAAACGTCTTTCTCAACAACCTGGGGGCCGATTCGCCGCCGCCGACCGGGCCGAAGACGAAGGGCAGACCGAGAAACGCCATAAATGAGGGAAGCCGGAACACGCCGAATGTGATGTGGTGGACCAGGTCGAAGCGGTCCTCCCGGCACAAGCGCCGCGCCACGCCGTAGGCGCCCCATTGCCACAACAGGTAGTAAAGCCGCGGAAGACCCGCGCGGTTTTTCCACCGGCACACCCATTCCGGCAGGTCGTAGTACTCGAAGCGCAGATTCGGTACCGAGCTCGCTTGTAGCACGCCCTCGATCGCAGTGCGATTGTTGGCGCGCGTCAGCACGCACACGTGGTGCCCCGTCTGCGCAAGCCGCGTCGCCCAATGCCATCCGATGCCAGGCTCCGAGCCCCGGTGCGGCTCGCATGCGTACGCCGACATCAGTATCCGAAGTGCAGGGGGCGCTTCGCCTGTTCTCCCGATTCGCTCGCCCGCTGTCATGCGGTCTAGCATGCCGAGCGCCTTTCCATCAGCGTGCGGCTCCGGCTCACCTTGGTTGGCGCCGCTAAACCCATCGCACACTCTTCGTCGCGCAACGGGCAACCACGAATGCAGGCTGTGCACCGCCATCGTCGATACCCGCGAAGGAGACCACGTCAACTCTTTCGCGTATCCAGGTCGAGATCGTGCCGTACCATTCCCGCCGATTGCAGCAGGAGGCGCCACACAAACCACGGATTGTTGATGAGGTATCGCCGCCCGAGGCGGCGAGGTTCTGTCGCGAGGCGGAACAGCCACTCGAGACCGGAACGCTGCATCCATCGCGGTGCCTGTTTCTTCACCCCGGCGTGCATGTCGAACGCAGCCCCGACGCCGATCAGCACCGGAACACGCAAGCGGCCGACGTACCGTGCCATCCACCGCTCCTGTTTCGGCGTGCTCAATCCCACCCAGAGGATATCCGGACGTGCCGCGGCGATCCTGTCGATCAGCGCCTGTTCCTCAGACTCCGAAAGCTCGCGAAACGGTGGTGACCACGTGCCCGCGACCGTCAACCCTGGGAAACGCTGCTGGAGCCGCGCGGCGAGCAACTCAGGCACGCCTGTGCCGCCTCCGTAGAAGAAATGTCTGTAGCCCTTCGTGACTGACGCCGCGCAACACGCAAGCATCAAATCAGGACCATACACGCGTTCCACCTGATCGTGCCCATGAAGCCACGACAGCCACACCAGCGGCATGCCGTCGGGAGTGACGAGCCCCGCACGATTATGGATATCGCGGAGAGCCGGATCTCTCTGGCTTTCCATGACCCCGTGCACACCGGTCACACACACGTAGCGGTGGGCACCGGTCGCAATCCAGCGATCAATGTTGGCCAATGCGTCTGCGATGTTGATGGCGCTGACACCGACCCCGAGCACATTCACCCGCGCCGGTGGATCGCTCTCGAGGGCCGAGACGTCCCGGTGGGTCACTTGGCGCGAAAGGTCGTCACCCATTCCGTGCCGCGGCGCCGGCGGTGCCTGCGGGGACCAACGTGCTGCGTGCCACCTGCTCTTCGATCCACGTATACGTTCGGGCCAGCCCCTCTTCCAGCGAGATTTGCGGCTCCCAACCAAGAACCTGCCGCAGCGTGGAGTTGTCTGAGTTTCGTCCGCGCACGCCCTGAGGGCCCGGCACATGTTTCTTCACGATCGAGATACCGGCCGCGTCAGCCACGAGGTCTGCGAGTCCGTTGATCGAGATGAGTCGGTCCTGCCCGAGATTGAGCGGCTGGTGATAGTCGGACCGCATCAAACGGAAGAGGCCTTCGACGCAGTCATCGATGTAACAGAACGACCGCGTCTGCTCACCGTCTCCCCAGATCTCCACTTCCCGATCGCCCGTCAGCTTCGCGACCGCGACCTTTCGACACATTGCGGCAGGTGCTTTTTCACGACCCCCATCCCAGGTTCCTAGGGGACCGAATATGTTGTGGAACCGGACGGTCCGCGTTTCCATACCGTAGTCTTCACGGTAGTGTTCGCAGAGTCGCTCCGTGATCAGCTTCTCCCATCCATATGCGTCTTGTGGTGCAGCCGGGTACGCGTGTTCCTCTCGAAGCGGCTCGACGTTCGCATCGACCTGCCGATACTCGGGATAGACACAGGCCGACGAGGTGTACAGATAACGACGTACGCCGTTTTCGCGCGCTGCATCGAGCGTGTGTGTGCTGATCAGAATGTTGTTATGAAGAATCTGCGCGTGATAACGGGAGATGAAACCCATCCCTCCCATGTCCGCCGCCAACGCGTAGACTTCTTCGATTCCCGCCGTCGCCTCGAGGCAATTCTCCCAGCGTCGTAAATCGAGAAGCAGGAATTCGTCCGCGACTGTAGGGGAATATTCGGGGCGCTTGAGATCGACTCCCCTCACCCAGTATCCCCGTTGCTTGAGAGACGTGACGAGATGGTGCCCGATGAAACCGCCGGCACCTGTGACGAGGACCGGAACTCCTGAACGCTTTGAAGAAGACATACCCAACTCTCCAACGGATCAGAGGACCCGTTCAGTACTCTCTACACGGCGCCGTCACCGCTTAACACCGCGGGGACCGTCTTCACGAGGATTTGAGCATCCAATGCGAGAGACCAATTGTCGATGTATTCGAGGTCGAGCTCTACCCAGCGCTCGAAACCAATATTGCAGCGGCCCTCGACCTGCCACAGACAGGTGAGCCCCGGTCGCATACTGAATCGACGCATGTCAGAAGGTCTGGTGATGCGCTCCACGTCGCGCCACGGCAACGGGCGCGGGCCCACTAAGGACATGTCGCCACGCAGAACGTTCCACAGCTGCGGCAGTTCATCGATGGACCATTTACGAAGCAGCCGCCCGAGCGGCGTGATGCGCGGGTCGTTGCGAATCTTGAAGACTGGTCCGTTCGCCTCGTTTTGTTCCTCGAGCGCGTCTTGAAGCTTCTCCGCATCGGCATCCATCGACCGGAACTTGTACATCCGGAACGGACGCCTGCCGAGACCACACCGATCCTGCGGGTAGACGATCGGGCCAGAACTTGTGAGCTTGATTGCGGCGGCTACAATCAGCAGAAGCGGTGCAAGGATGACCAAACCTCCCGCTGCGCCGATGACATCGATCACGCGTTTGACGAGGACCCGATAACCATCCGGCGCCACGTGCATGGCGACGAATGCCCGGTCGCCTTGGGCATCGTACCTGGGAAACGCAACGGTGCTCGCAAACATGTCGGCACCATACTTCGCCCGGACTCCAGCGCGTTCGCATACGCTGAGCACGTATTGAATCTGCTGATAACAGGACTTGACGGGAAGCGCAATCACGACCTCGTCAATGACCTCGCGCATCAAGATCTGCTCGAGCTGGGTAAGAGTCGCGATCGTCTGGTGCGGAACCTGGTTGTGGGGAAGATGGTCGGTCGGATCGTCCACGAAGCCAACCACTTCGTATCGATGCAACCGGTCGCTCTGGAGGTCTCCGTGTGCGCGGTGAGCCAGATGACCAGTGCCGACAATTAGAGCTCGGCGTGACTGACGCTGGCGCGCACGATCCACGGCTCGCGTGCCGGTTCGCACTAGTAGGCAGAGCGTGAGCTGGGCCAGCCAGAAATACGGCATCTGCCACACCGTTACGGTCCCTGTCGTGCTCGTCAACGGGAAGACAAGCGCCAATCCGGATCCAACTGTTGTGGCGGCTATCAGACGGCGTGCCTCAGAACCGAAGTCCCAGCGTCGAGCCTCGTAGAGACCGAAGAGGTAAAAGATCAACGGCCAGGCCGTCGCGAGCAGGATGAGGAGGAGAACATTCTTTACGGTGATACGCGCCGAAAGGAAGCTGTCCACACCCCCTGGAAGGCTCGAAAGGTTCAGGCTTATCCACACCGCGACAACCCCTGCGACGGCGGCAAGGCTGTCAAGACATGCGATAAGGCCAGCGCCACGAATCAGTGCCGGTTGAGTGCGACTCGTCGGCGCACTCGACCGCACCCTGGGGGCCGAATGGGGGAGAAGAGAGACGGGGGAGAGACTTTCGTCCATCGCAGGTTGTCTGTTCAGTTTCAAGGCCCCCGGCGAGCGACGAGGCGCGCTGAAACTGCCTGCGATCGTTCACTCGACCATCGTTAGATCACGCCGGGACGACCTGACAGTAACGGCCAGAAGGTGACTCGGTCCCGCGAAACATGGCGAGGAAGCAAAGACGTCGCCAAAGTGTGAACGCTCGGAAAAGCTCATTTGCAAGGAATTCTCAATGGTCTTGCACGCGATTTTTCGAACGAATGTAAATTCGGCGACATAAGTCTAAAACATTACGAAATCCATAAATCTGATTCGGTTGACTCTAGGCGGACTGTACGCATCTGCGCGAGTCCTGATGAGGTAAAAGGGTTGGCTAATGCTGAGGCACAACGACTGTACGTATTAGTCCCTAATGCCGCGACCTGTCGGCCCGGCTCCCGTCGTCATTGATTGTGTAGCGGACTCGGAGGATCAGCCGATCCCGCCGTAACGGCGGGGCGCCCTTGTGATAGCCAAATGGATCGGAGGCAAATCCGAAACCTGCGGGGCCACACAGCGCCACGACATTCTCGGCTCCATAGCGCGTGACCATCTCCTCATCGGAGCATTGTCTCGACGCGCCGAGCAACATCCGAACCGGCTTCCACCTGTGGCTGCCCTTCACATAGACGTGCGGGCCACTGGACTCGTCCACGGCCGTCAGGTAAAAGAAGAACGCGATACTGCGGTAATCGTGCAGGTCGTAGTGAAATCCTTGATCGGCCTTGACCCGTTCCTCTGATGTGCCGTCGCTCGCGAAGCTCCACCACAAACGCGCCTCTGTCTGGCCTGGCTCAGCGCCTAGGTAGGAGGTAGCCAGGTCGCGCAAAGTCGGGTCGTGGGAGACTGCACGAAGTGCCTCGCAGCTATCTTCGATGTCGAAGTAATGTCCAAGAAGAATTGATTTCCCGATTCGGCGTTCAACCTCAGCGCGTTCATGGTAAAGGAATCGCACACTGGGGTCTTTGCGCCAATAACATGGAGTTGAAGAAGCAAAGTCGAGGATTCGCGCAACAGTGACTGCATCGAGATTGACGTTCTCGTAGAGTCCATCCCGTTTCATGCTGTCGATCGCCGTGCGCATGTCGATTCCAGGAAATCGAGACGACACATAGGGCGTCGACGACACTTCGCGAGTTCTGTGGAGAGAAATAACGAGATCGCTCATCAGACGGAATCGTCCGATCGCGAACATGAGGCCCCATCGCGGGTTGGCAAGAGACTTGACGACGAAATTGCGATAGCCCATGTGCGTTCTGCGCGCCCAGCCCGATCCTCCGCTTGATGCTAGCTTCAAGCCTTTCCCGAGGTCGACGAGGTGAAACAGTGAGCGGCCATCATGCTCGTGTTTTTAGGGATCGATAGTATAAGCACGGCGCGACCCTCGTTGCACGATATGGGCCATTCATCGCAACTGAGCTGGTCTATCAACAGGCGAGGTTGAAAGCTGAGCCGCTAACCCAATGCTACGATCGGAGACACTCCCTTACATTGTCAATGTAAGTCATGCGCGACTCTAACGGCGCGATCGTTCATCTCATCGAGGAGTAAGTAATGCGGCAAGACGCTCCGCGACATGACGTGGACCCTGATGACCGCCTCTCGGACTTCGATAGCGAAGATCAGAGTTCGGCCTTCGACGAGACAGAGTCGGACGTCGAGTTCCACACAAACGAACATGGTGCGGCCCGCACCGGCAGCGAGTCTGGCGCCATTTACGATAGTCGAGAGCTGGACATCGTCTTGGGTAGTAAGGAGCCGGACGGCGGATTCCGTGGAGAAGATCTAGATATCGTTTTCAACAAACCAGAGCGAGACATCGGTCCGCGCACATGGAAGCGGGGCGCGCACGTGCGCCCGGTGCAGACACCGTCCGTGCACGCACCGTCCGCCCAGCTCTTTTCAAGGTACACGTCGGGTCCCGTCGTTCAAAAGAGCGCACGGCGCCACATCGGCATAGCGCTGCTGATCCTCGGGGGCATCGCCGTCGCGGCGTGGGCAGGCCTCTCATTAATGGGACTGCGGCGTGACGCGGGCACATCGGGAGCGCAAGTTCAACACACGTCCCAACCGACTCCGACTGTGCCGCAAGAGGCGCCGACGACTGTCCTGCCTCCCGCGCCCGACCCTCAGCCCCCTGCCCCAGAAGTGCCCGTGGCGACTGCGACATCGTCCGAGCCAGCGACCGGGATTGCGACGCCATCCGAGGCTCGAGACCCGAACGTACCTGATGTACCGCGAGCGACGCAGCCTGCGCGCCAGACAGAACAGCTGCCGGTCACCGCTGATCCAAACGCCCCAGGCGGTCTGTTCGCGATCACGCGCCCACTGGGAGCGCAGGTATTCGTGGACGACAAGTTGATAGGGACTACGCCGTTATTCATGTCTCATCTGTCGGCCGGCTCCCACCAGGTTCGACTCGAACTGCCCGGATTCAACCTGTACTCGTCGTCGATCCAAGTCCAACCAAACGAGCGATTCCGTCTGGCGGTGCAACTCGACGGGACTCGATAAAGGCACACCACATCTGATGAATGGGCGTTCTCCTCACGCCAATCGTGGTGAAGGACCCGATGACGCTCGCCGATCTGCGCGGCAAGCCACTGGCGGTGGATGCGAATGGCGAGCTGTACCAGTTTCTCGCACTCATTCGGCTGCCTGACGGGACTCCACTACGAGACTCGCAGGGCAGAATCACGTCGCACCTATCGGGATTGTTCTTCCGCACCACCCGGCTTATCGCCGACTTCAGCATGCGGCTCGCGTTCGTCTTCGACGGTCGCCCGCCCGTGGAGAAGACGGTGGAGATCACGCGTCGTCGCGCCGTTCGAGAGCGCTACGAGGCTGAAGCTGCAGAAGCACGCACTGCGGGCGACCTCCCGCGCGCGTATTCGAAATCGACGATGACGTCACGGCTGACAGCGGAGATGATCGCAAGTGCGAAACAGTTGCTGGCGCTCATGGGTCTGCCCGTCGTTCAGGCGCCGTCCGAGGCCGAAGCGCAGGCGGCGCACATTGCGCGGCGCGGCGACGTTTGGGCCGCGGCCTCCAAGGACTACGATGCCCTGTTGTTCGGTGCGCCGCGCCTGGTCCGCTTTCTGACAATCTCGGGACGCGAGTTCCTGCCCACACAGCGGTCATTCCGGCCGATCACGCCGGAGTTGATCAATGTGCCTCGGATGCTCGACGCACTGGGAATCACCCACTCGCAATTGATCGACCTCGGACTGCTCGTGGGGACCGACTTTCATCCGGGCGTCAAAGGCATCGGACCAAAGAAGGCGTTGGCACTCGTGAGGCGTTACGGCGCAATCGAGCACATGACATCAGAGATTCGGGGTGCGTTTGGCATCGATCTGCAGCGACTCCGTCAGATCTACCTCGAGCCCGAGGTGCACGACGACTACAACGTGGAATCTGGACAATGCGATGTCGACGGGGTGGTTCACTTTCTCTGCGATGAACATGCGTTCGGACGCGACCGCGTGATAAGCGCGCTCGATCGTGCCTTCGGCGCGCGGAAACTCTTCTGATCTACTGCACACGAAGCTGGGGTGTAACGATCACATCATTGCCGAGGAACGGCGACCTCCGCAGTGCGCCCGTTTCTTGTCCGCTGTGGAACAGCCCTTGCGGTACGCTTCGGTCGATGGTCCAGCCATGACTGAGACGAGTGATTCTGCGTACGGCTCAGGCGACGAGCGGGCCGGACGTCCGCCGCCTGCGTCTCAGACGCGCGCCGTTCTGCGGCTGGTCTTGCTGCTTCTGGCGATCGCGGGGGGACTCTGGATCCTTTACGCGCTGCAAAGCGTGATTCTGCTCCTGCTCCTGTCAATGCTCTTCGCCTACGTCATTGCCCCCCTCGTGGAGTCGCTGTGCCGGCCGTTCACGTGGGGTCGGCATCAATTCACCATCCCACGTGCACTCGCGATCGCGATGGTATTCATCGCGTTGTTCGCATCGGTTGGCATCGCCAGCTATGTCCTGCTGCCTCTTCTCGGCGCGCAGATCACGGAATTTGGCCGGCAGGTTCCGAGCTACGTGGCCTACGCGCGCGAACAGATTCAGGCGTGGCAGCACTTCATCGATACCGATCGTCTTCCTCCAGGTATTCGCGAGGCCATCGATCGAACGTTTGCTGGCACGATCGACGCAGCGGGGGTCTCTCTGACTCACGGCTTCGGCGGCCTCTTGCCGCTACTCGGCTATCTGCCGTGGGTGATTCTGATTCCGGTCGTGACGTTCTTTCTGTTGAAGGACGGTCAGTCGTTCCGCAGGAGTATTCTCCTGGCCCTTCCGCGCGGCCGGCTTCGCGGACGTGGCGCCGAGGTGTTCGAGGACATCAATGACACGCTCGCCGCGTACATGCGCGCAGCGCTGCTGGCCTGTCTCCTCGTCGGCGTGCTCTGCACGATCGGATTCGTGCTGATCGGCGTGCCGTACGCGCTCCTCTTTGGTGTGGTCGCCGGCCTGCTCGAGTTCATCCCGCTGGTGGGTCCGCTCGTCGTGGCCGTCGGTGCAACGCTCGTCGCGAGCTTTCATTCGATCAACCAGGCCATTGCCGTGCTCGTCTTTCTCGGCACACTCCGGATCGTGCAGGACTACGTGGTCTTTCCGCGGCTCATACGACGTGGAATCCACATGCATCCCCTTGGGGTGATACTGGCGATTCTGAGCGGTGCTGAACTGGCCGGCGTCGCTGGTATCTTCCTCGCCGTCCCGGCCGTGGCCGTCTTGTCGGTGATGCACCGACATTTGCTCGAGTACCGCGGAAGCGGCGGGCTGGTGTCCGAGCTCTTGAACCCAACGCCACCCACTACGGACGCACCGCGCACGACAGATCCCCTGGCGACCCAGCATCCAAGCGCGGTTACGCAATGAGCCAGGCAATCGAACATTGGCGCCGGAGTCATTCGTCACTCAGGCGAATGCGACATTGGAGTTTAGATGACTAAACGCACCCGCACCGCGACCAGACGTACTTCGAGTACCGCGTCTGAGACACCGACAGCAGGCATGCTGGAGAAACGGGTGGTGGCATTTGCCGAGCAGCTCGGCCGAATCGCCGGGACCGTTCACGCGAAAACGGCAGGCTTGATGGATGGCGACGCGCTGAAAAAGGAGCTCGCCCGTGTGCGGGATGGCGCAGCGGATCTGCTCCAGCGACTCACTGCAGACCCGCAGGACGTCGCGAAGAACAAACGGGCCGCCGCGTCAGCAACCAGACGAAGCCGAGGACGCAGTGGCGGCATCGTCGACGCGCCCGGGAAGAAACGTCGTGCGCCGACGCCGGCCGGCTCAGGTGCAACCCGGGCGAAGAGTCAAACTGCCAAAATGCGCGCGGCGAAAACGATGGTCAAAACGCCCCGGCGCCGCGGGCGCGGCTAGAGTGTCCGCTACGGTCGAGTGCACTTGTGAACAGCCGCTGGCTGAACGGGCGAGATAGGCTTGCTCGAAGGAGCGTGATCATGAGTGCAAGCCATCGCCGCACGGACATACATCGACGTCAACATCGGGTGGCAAAGCGGAAGAAGCTACGCGCGCGGATTGCGGCGGCACCGGCGACCGGGGCTGCATTCGAAGCAAAACTGCGGCGAACTTATTCGCCATTCCACGCGATGGTGGACGCGAAGCGACCTCCAACCTAGTCCGATCCTTCTTGCCGTAACGCAGAATGGGAGCATGAACGACGAACCACTCGACTCCAATTCCGCACCCAGAAGAATTGCGCTCGGCTGTATGGGCATGTCCGGCGCGTACGGCAAAACGGACGACGCGCGGAGCATCGCCGTCATTCAGACCGCGATCGAACGCGGCGTCAGATTTCTCGATACGGGCGACTTCTACGGCTCGGGGCACAACGAGCTTCTCATCGGCAAAGCGATCGCCGGCCGTCGCGACCAGGTCCAGCTCTCGGTCAAGTTCGGCGTGCTGCGCGGCCCCGACAACAGCATCGGGGGCATCGACACGCGACCCGCTGCGCTGAAGAACTTTCTCGCGTACTCGCTGGCTCGGCTCGGTACAGATCACGTCGACGTCTATCGCCCTGCGCGGTTGGACCCGGCGGTGCCGATCGAAGACACGATCGGCGCAATCGCCGACCTGGTGAAAGCCGGCTATGTCAGATCGATCGGGTTGTCCGAGGTCGGTCCCGAGACCATCCGGCGGGCAGCAAGGGTACACCCGATCGCCGATCTCCAGATCGAGTACTCGATCGCGAGCCGCGATCCGGAGGATGCGATCTTTCCAGTGCTCGCGGAGCTCGGCATCGGCGCAACGCTGTACGGGGTGCTGTCGCGCGGGCTGCTCTCGGCCAGCCCGATCGGCCCCGGAGACGCGCGCGCCCACCTCCCGCGGTTCACCGGGGCCAATCGCGAAGCGAACGCCAGGCTCGTCGCCGGTCTCCAGGCCCTCGCGACGCGATGGGGTATCACGCCGAGTCAACTCGCGATCGGTTGGGTGCTGGGCAAGCAGCCGCAGTTCGTACCGACGCTCGGCATGCGCACCATCCAGCAACTCGACGAAGCGCTCACCGCGAAGCCGTTGACCACAGAACAGTTCGCCGAGATCGAGGTCATCGCGCCGCGCGGTGCAATCGCGGGGACGCGCTACCCAGTCGCCCACATGGCGGCACTCGACAGCGAAAAGCACTGACTCCTACCTCACCGTGTCCGGGTTGTCGCAGCGCCCGCGTAGTTACCGATAGAGAGGGGCCGTTCGACGTCCTCGCCGCTATCGGCCTCGCGTTCATCCGTTTCAATGACAAGGAGCTACGACCATGCCCACCGTATCGAACCCGAACCTGACGCTCACCACCGTGAACAACACCTCGACCACGCTCACCGTCACCTTCGACGTTGAGTTCAACGAGGTCGAGCGCAACCTCGTCTCACTTGGCGTCGACTGGCATCCGCACATCGACATCATCGGCTACGATGGCCCGAGCGGAGAGACGGAGCTCATGAGAGATGCCTTCCCTCACACCACTCTTGACGTCAGCGTCGGTAGAGGCAACCAGACCCTGCGAGGAGTGCCATACTCGGCAACCGTGTCGCGTGCCGCCCTCCAGGAGGACACGAACGGCGACGACGAAATCAAATGCAACATTCGAATGCACGCGGGTGGCCTGCCGGAGGTCTTCGCAGAGCCGGTAGCCACGTCGGATAGAACGCTGGCTGGCTGACGACCTCAGTGACGAGCCGCGTTGGGACTGGGGCGTGTCACCAGTCCCGACGCTGCGACGTACCGACGCACGCCGGCCTCAGAATCGCGCGGATGTGCCCGCGTGAGAAAGGAAGTGGAATGGCTCGGCTCGTGTTTGGAATGAACCAGTCGCTGGACGGCTATGTCGACCATACGGCGTTTGCGCCAAGCCCCACGCTCTTCCGCCACTTCATCGAGGAGGCTCAGGGGCAGACGGGCAGCCTCTACGGCCGCCACATGTATGAGGTCATGCGTTACTGGGACGACGATCAGCCCGAATGGGACGCAGAGGAACGCGCCTTCGCGGCGGCGTGGCGGCAACAGCCGAAATGGGTTGCCTCGCGCTCGTTGAAGTCGGTCGGCCCCAACGCCAGGCTCGTTGATGATGATCTCGAGGGCGCGATCCGCGCGCTGAAGGCCGAGCGCGACGGGGAGATCGAAGTTGCCGGCCCGGGCCTGGCGCAAAGCCTGACCACACTTGGCCTCATCGATGAGTATCGGATCTACCTGCACCCCGTCGTGCTTGGTCACGGCAAGCCGTATTTCGCGGGGCCCCGGCCGCGGCTTCGCCTTGTGGCTCATGATCGGATTGGCGAGGATGTGATCAGGTTGGCCTACGTCCCGGCCTGATCTCCGCGCACGCCATCATCGGGCCTGCGAGACTCACGGCTCGCGGCTTCACGATCTGTAGCAACTGCAACACAGCCGTCATCTCTCGCGGCGGCAACACCCGCGAACGTCCGACATTCGCGAGCCTGTTCGTCAAAAACGCGCGCAACGCCTTCCCTGAGCACATGTGATGTGCTTCGTGAGCGGCGGTACGCAACATGCTCTTCACTCTGCCTGCAGCATTCCCCTCCGCAAGAGTGACGTCATACATGCCCAAATCATCTCGACCGTCGAAGACCACGAAGAACAAGAGCACCGTACGCAATAGCCGAACGACGGTGAGTGGCCCGGCAGAGCCAGACGCTTCAGGAGAGGGCGACATCGTCGCCGAAAAAGCAGCGGGCACGCAGGACGTTGCTGCCGCGTTTCCGTTCAATCCAAACAAGGCGGCCGAGTACGACCCCGACGCAGCGCTTGCACCTCCAGAGGGTGCATCAGTTAAACCCGCTGATCCGATCGTCGGCGCCAGTACGGTCACGGAGTTGAACGGGTCCGACAAGGTCGGTAGCGGTCCGAACATTGGCCACAATCCCACGGTCGGTCCGCTCGATCGCGTACGGGTGGATTCAACCGGCCGGGTGCTCACGACCAATCAGGGCGTGCCGATTGCCGATAACCAGAGCTCGCTGAAGGCCGGCCTGCGGGGCCCGACGCTCCTCGAGGACTTCATCCTTCGCGAGAAGATCACTCACTTCGACCACGAGCGCATACCTGAGCGCATCGTGCACGCGCGCGGATCGGCAGCGCATGGCGTCTTCGAATGCACGAAGGCCATCCCCGAATTCACGCGCGCCTCGATCTTTGGCGAAGTCGGAAAACAGACACCGGTGTTCGTGCGCTTCTCGACCGTCCTCGGCGAACGCGGCTCGACCGATACCGCCAGGGACGTCCGTGGCTTCGCGGTCAAGTTCTATACGGATCAAGGGAACTGGGATCTCGTTGGCAACAACATCCCCGTCTTTTTCATCCAGGACGCGATGAAGTTTCCGGACCTCGTGCACGCTGCCAAGCCCGAGCCACATTTCGGCATGCCGCAGGCGGGGTCGGCACACGACACGTTCTGGGACTTTGCGTCGCTGATGCCCGAGATCACCCACATGCTGATGTGGGCGATGTCCGATCGAGCCATCCCACGCAGCTATCGCACGATGCAGGGCTTCGGTGTCCACACCTACCGGCTGGTGAACGCGAAGGGCGAATCGCACTTCGTGAAGTTTCATTGGAATCCCAAGGCCGGCACCCACTCGCTCGTGTGGGATGAGGCCGTCAAGATCTCGGGCGCCGACTCCGACTTCCATCGCCGCGATCTGTGGGAAGCCATCGAGGCGGGCGCGTATCCCGAATGGGAACTTGGGCTGCAGATCTTCACGGAAGAACAGGCGGACGGCTTCACCTTCGACGTGCTCGACGCCACCAAGATTGTCCCCGAGGAGCTCGTGCCGATCGTTCCGGTCGGCCGGCTGGTGCTGAATCGCAATCCCGACAACTTCTTCGCCGAAACGGAGCAAGTGGCGTTCTGCGTGGCACACGTCGTCCCCGGCATCGACTTCTCGAACGATCCGCTCCTCGCGGGTCGCATTCATTCGTACGTGGACACGCAGATTTCACGCCTGGGCGGTCCCAACTTCCACGAGATTCCGATCAATGCGCCGATCGCGCAGGTGCACAACAACCAGCGCGACGGAATGCATCGTCAGGCGATCCATCGCGGTCGGGTCTCATACGAGCCCAATTCGCTGGGAGGTGGCTGTCCGTTCCAGGCTGGCGCGGCTGGCTTCGTCTCGTTTCCCGAACCTCGCGAGGACGGGGATCACAAGGTCCGAGGAAAGGCCGAGCGATTCGCCGATCACTACACGCAGGCGACGTTGTTCTGGAACAGTCAGACCGAGGTCGAGAAGCGGCACATCATCGGTGCATTTCGTTTCGAACTGTCGCGCGTACAAACGCCCGCCGTTCGCGAACGGATGGTGTCGGGCTTGATGAACGTCGCGGCGGAACTCGCCCAGAGCGTCGCAGCGGGACTCGGGATCCGGGAGATGCCGACACCGATGCCCACAGTCCTGACGCGTGACGTCACGCCAGAAGTCTCGGTGTCACCGGCGTTGTCGTTGTTCGCGCGGCCGGGTGACGGAAGCATCCGGGCTCGGCGAGTCGCGATCCTGGTGGCGGATGGATGTGATGGCGCCGCGCTCGCGACACTCGCCGATCGGCTGACAAGCGAAGGCGCTGTTCCGCGCGTTGTGTCCTCGACGCTTGGCTCGGTGCAAGCGGCAGCGGGCGATGCCATTGAAGTGGACGTCAGCCTGGAGGCCGCGCCGGCCGTACTCTACGACGCGTTGGTTCTTCTCGACGGCGACGAAGCCATCAGCGCCCTTCGTGGCGATGGGCGGACGCTCGAATTCGTCAAAGACCAGTACCGCCATTGCAAGCCGATTCTTGCCATAGGCCCGGGCACGCAGCTGCTCGCGGCCTGCGGAATCGACGCGGCCGTCCAGGGCGGTGAGCCGGACTCGGGACTCATCATCGCGTCGAACGCAAGTGACGGGACGGAAGACTTCATCGCCGCCATCGCAAAACATCGGCACTTCGCGAGAGAAACCGATCCGCCGCGCGTTTGAGCTACGCCCGCGGCAATACGACTGAAGTCGATGGTTGGCGCTCCGGACATTCGAGTCGGGACGGCGGGTTGGTCTATTCCGCGCGCTGCTGCATCCCGCTTCAGTTCAACTGGAACGCATCTCCAGCGGTACTCGAAGTACCTTCGGTGCGCAGAGATCAACTCCTCTTTCTATCGTCCACACTCGGAGGCGACCTATGCGAAGTGGAGGGACAGTACTCCGCGGGATTTTCGCTTCGCGGTCAAGATGCCTCGAACGATAACTCATGAACTGAAGCTGCGGAACGCACGAGAACCACTCGTCGCCTTTCTGACTCACACCGACAGCCTGGCCGAGAAAAGAGGGCCAATCCTCATACAGTTGCCGCCGTCGCTGCAGTTCGATGCCTCCGTCATCAGCCGCTTTCTCGACCTCGTGCGAGCGAGCTACACCGGATCACTGGTATGCGAGCCGAGGCATGCCACGTGGTTCGTGCCGGATGTGACGACGCTGCTGAATAAGTACCAAGTCTCGCGAGTGGTAGCCGATCCGCAACCGGTGCCGGAGGCGACTCTTTCTGCGAGGTGGCCGCGCCTAACCTATTTCCGGCTGCACGGCTCGCCTCGCATGTACTGGTCACGATATGACGCGAGCGCTATCGCGACCCTTGCGGCGACCATCCGCAGCATTTTGGCCGCAGAGGAAGTGTGGTGTGTGTTCGACAACACCGCAAGCGGCGCCGCTATCGACAATGCCTCGCAGCTATGGGATCGCTTGACAGCGTTCGCTGACGCGCACCGGTGACGGCCGACGGTACTACGTCGTCCTTCAGTCCTTCACCGGAACGCATACAGCCCCTCGCTTACATTCGTCGCGAGTCGGTGGTCGTGGTGGCGTAGTCAGAACTCTTTTCGCCGCTCGACGAAATGTCGTCTGCCCCCGTCCGCTTCAGAATCTCCTTCGCGCGCGTGATGTCTTCGGAGGTCGTACAGTGGACAGACAGCAGCACGCCGCCGTCCTTCACGCGACCTTCATAGCGCTTCGCTTCGTACTCGGGAATACCCATCCCGACCAAAGCGCCAACCAGGCCACCGACCGTGCCGCCGACGCCCACGCCGGCGAGCGCCGCCATGATGGGACCAGCCGCGATAAACGGGCCCAGGCCGGGAATCGCGAGCGCGCCGATGCCCGCGAGGAGGCCCAGCGTACCGCCGATCGTGCCGCCAGTCACCGCACCGGTGGTCGTGCCCTCGGGTGCCTTGGTGTGCTTCTCGTGCGCGAAGTCCTTGGAACTCTGTCTGTCGGGCATGAGAACCGACACGTCAGAATTGGAAAAGGATCCCTGCGTCACGAGCGCGTCCACGCCGCGCTCCGCCTGCGTCGCGTCGCTATAGATACCGAACACTGCGACCTTCTTGTCTTCCATGAGATGCTCCTTGATGCTGAGTTCGTCACTGTGATTGCGGACCCGTTGCACGCTAGCCCTTCGGCTTTGCGGGGGTCGCTGGCGCTACGCTGATTTCGTTCGTCACGTGCCCTGCGCCTGCGACTTCGGTCGCTTTGGCGACGACAGCCTTCTTCTCATCCTCTGAGCGCACCGGCCCCTTGAGCGTCACTTGCCCGCCCTGCACGATCACCTTCACGTTGTGTGCGTAGGACGACAAGCCCTTGTCGCTGATGAGGGACTGCCTGATCTTCTTGGCGATCTCCCGATCGCCCGCGTTCTCTTTCTGTTGATCGGCGGTGACCTCACCCTTGTTCCGATCCCGGGTGTTGACCTTGGTGTTGTCCGCGGCCGTCTGCGCGATGGCGGGGATCGCGAGCGCCGTCAAGGCGCCTGTGATACACATCGCGCGAACGAGTGGCTTGAGACGGTGTTCATACATACGCTGACTCCCTATCGGTGGCGGCGTGCGCCCCACCATGAGCTGGTCCGACGAAGCGTGCGCTGCTTCGACAAGTACGAAGCTGCAACATCGACTCCACGAGTCGGTATCGTGGAAGGCATAGCAAGCTAACGGGATAGAGAGAACCGCCTGCTCATCAGGGAGGTCTTTGTAAGAACCGGCGTGTAGGGCGAGATCAATACACAGGTGAACCGCGTTGAGCATGAGTTCATTACTTCACTTCTCGACCTCGTCCACAGAAAGGCCGCGATCGACGGCGGTCGGCACCAACAAGCCGATGCAGCGGGCCTCCCCGTGACGGGTCGTCGTCGCGCCGAGCCCGAGGCGCATGAACAGGAGCTCAACCGAACTGTGAGCTACATGCACCCACAAGTTAGCCCGGAGACGCGAACTGCCCAAGGTGGGATCGAAGTGCCGAACGCGCGCAACGAGCTTCGCCTCGGTATGTATGCCGAAGGCTTCGGCGCCACGCGTGACGCAAGACGTCGACATCACGCTGACAAGCAAGCCCGCCCAGCCGATGGTGGGCGACAACACATTTGAAGCGAGTGTGAGCGGCGTCGACGGGACGCCCATCACGGACGCCGAGGTCGCGGCGATGTTCTACATGCCGGCGATCCCAGCGATGAAGATGCCAGAAATGAAGAACACCGTAACGCTTAAGCACCAGAAGGACGGGCGGTACGTGGGCACGGGACAAGTGACGATGGCCGGCCAGTGGGACGTCACGGTGATCGTGAAGCGCGGTGGCAAGGAAGTCGGGAGCAAGAAGTTCCCGGTGTACGCGCGGTAGCGAGGAGTTGCCGTGTCGTCGTCCCGGTAAACCTTCGATCGCGAAAGTTTCGGCACGGGGGCGCGGTGAAATTCCGCAAGACCGGCTCGACAAACTGAATGCTGATGCAGAAACAGAAAGACTTCGGGCTTCCGCGGGTGTAGCGTGACTGCTGTTCTCGCAGTCAGGGCGTCAACGGCGACTGTCGGTACGCGGCGGCAACTCGGTGTAGGTTCGCGTAAAGCGGCGGTCGATGCGATCTTTCCAGCGCCACACCCAGGCCCCCTCCACGGCAAATGGCCCGTACGACGCGACGGCGTAGCGGTTGCCCGTCGAGATCAACGACAGGGCCCGGCGCCGTGGTTTGTAAGATCGGAGCGGCTCTCCCTTCACTGCACGAACCAGGTTGGCCGCCAGCCAGGGGCCTTGTTGGATAGCCAATGCGGCCGACCGCTCGCGTGGATGGTCCACCATCGACGCGACGTCACCGGCCGCGAACACGCGTTGGTGGGAAATCGACTGCAGGGCACCTGACACCTGCATGAACCCGGCGCCATCCACGGCCAGCCCGGATTGCGCCACCCAGGGCACGGCCGCAGCCTCCGTGCACCACACCACTTCGTTCGCCTCATGCCACCTCCCGTCCGCAGTCTGCAAACGGCCGTGAGCCACCTCCGTCACAGCATGGTTCAGATGCACAATAACGCCACGCTCCCCGAGAACCCGGCGAAAGATCCGCCGCACTCGTGTGTTGTGGAACGGGAGTACATCCTCACGATCCGTGAAGAGGTGACATTCGATGCGACTCGTGTGACTCGCCTCGCGCCCGAGCAACGCACGCAGACGCGCTTGCGCAGCAAGGACGATTTCCACCCCCGCGGCTCCCCCACCCACGACCGCCAGAACCAGCCGTTGCGGAGCGGAACGCATCCGATCGCACAGCCGCGACCATCGTTGGACGAGACGATCGATCGGCTTGACCGCGACGGCGTGCTCCCTGGCTCCCGGAACCGATAGACTCGGCGCCGAGCCAATATCGAGAGATAGCAAATCGAACCGAACGGCTGGCAACTCGCGCATGAGCACGCGCCCGCCTTCGAGATCCAGACCTATGGCGTGGTCGAACACCGTGTGCGCCCCACAGAATCGCGCCAGCGCCGTCAGTTCGACGTGCGCATCCTCCGGCGAGTAATGCCCCGCAATCATTCCCGGCAGCATCCCTGAGTACGGCGTTACGACGCTTCTCGAGACGAGCGTGAGACGCACACCGGGCGGTGCAGTCATGCCGAAGTGTTTGAGCACGGCAAGGTGACTGTGGCCACCGCCGAGCAGCACGAGGTGGCGAGGTCCACCAGACACGGTGAAGACGAGAATTATAGGAGAGACAGGCCTGATGGAAGTCGTTCGTTTTATCCCAAACGGCCAGCGGATTGACCTATAAAGATCTCGTCGACCGCATCCGATACAATGAGCGTCGAGCTCCCCTCAATCGAAAGTTCGGCAGCTTTTGTTCAGAATGTCCTTTTCTCCACGCGTGAGCTGCGCTGCCCTGGCACTTCTGCTCGGCTTCGCTCACGCCTCCGCGGGGCAGGAAGCCCAGGTGTGGTTCGGCATCGCGCCATCGAGTGCGCCCAGCGCGACGCCTGTTTTCACCCTCAATGTGGTCGAGTCACCGAAACGACCGGCCCCGCCGATGCCATCCGTGACAGTGGTTGAGACACCGCTGGGTCCACGAATGAGCAATCTGGCCCTGAAGCTTCCCTCGATTACCATCGCGGACACACCCGTTGCCCCGCAGCTTGGCGATCAAGCGCTGCCGCGAACGTTCAGCTCCTCACCCTGGGCAGGCAGTGCGGTCAAGCGGCCGATGCGCGGTCTCAGTTTTTCTACTGCTGGTACGACGCCGGTGAGTGTCCTCTTTGGTCAGCTCGACGCCAGTTCGCAACCGCCGGAGTCGAGCAACGTGCCAGGTGTGGTGGCGCTCACGATGGGAGTCACTTCCAGCAAGGAACTCTCGGTGACACCTCGCGCGCTCGTTCCCGTGGGCTCGAAGACGACACAGAGCACTGTCGGAACCGCGATTCGCGCAGACGTGAGCCGGCATGTGTCGTTGGTCAGCGACGTCGGCGCCGCGGCCACAACACAACATGGCTGGGATCCGCTCGGCGCTGCCGGTGTCGTCGGGCACTGGAGTGGAGCGGAAGTTGAAACCAATGTGCTGCGCGGTACCTCGCCAGCCAGTACCTCTGATATCGCGACTGTCGGGTCGCTCGATCGCGAGATTGTCCGTGGTCTCGTGCGGTCCATCCCCGGCATGACCATCTCGACCCAGGCCAGCTGGTCGCGCCCCGCGAGCACGCCATCGACGACCGACACGACGGTCCGTTCGATCGGCGTCGCCTACGATCGCCTTCCGATCGGCGTGCTCACCACCAGACGGCAGGATGAGGACAGCTCGTGGCAACAGGCCGCCACGACCAGCATCGAGTGGAAACGCAAGCCCGCTGACGGCATCGTCGTCCGCTACACGGCGCGGGAGCAGACGCCGCGCGATCGCCTCCAGCCCACCGTGATGTCCAAGCAGGTGGAGCTGGAACTTCCCGGATGGATCGAGCGCGATTTCCGGAATCGACTCGACGTCCACGCGGTGCTCACCGATAGCCCGATGACAGGCACGCCGACGGTGAGCTCAAAATTGACTGGACGATTCGACCTCATCGGCGACGTCGGCGTGACCGGGAATACCGAGATAGGCATTTCGCGCAGCGGACCAGCGTTGCGCGAGTTGCGCGTGGCGTCGAAGGTTCGGGTTCTCGAACGGACAGCCGTGCAACTCGTCTACACCTATCAGGGTCGCGGACCGTACTCGTTGTTCGAGAACCAATCGTTCGAAGCGCGTCTCTTGCGCTCGGCGTCTCTTCTGAGCTGGTAATCCCGGAAAACCGCGGCGAGCCGCTCACATTACTGAGGCCAGTTCGCCCGCGCGTCGAGATTGATGATGGTCTGTGGCAGGGCTTTGGGGATCATGGGCCGCAGATACGGCCTGCCGACCGCTTTGTGGCATTGATAGCAGGACTCGAGAGCGCCACGGTACGCGGTCTCGAATTCCTTGCCGTCCTTCTTGTCGATCGCCGCTTTCACGGCCGCGAGCGTGCTCGTGTCGATTCCGTCGAAGATACCTTTCACATCAACCGGCATACCGTCGGGTCCTTTAGGCATCGGGTTGATGCGGGTCAGCCATCGGATGTGGTTGCGCGCCTCGCTGAAGTAGTAACCAGCCAGAGGCCAGTTACCGGACTGGCCAGCGAACCACAGGTTCGACCAATGGAATCCCACGTCGGCCATGGCCACCGAAGCCGATGGTGCCTTTCCTTTCAGCACTTCGACATCCGCTTTGAGCGCGGCGATCTCGTCTTCCCGGGCAGTCGCCGGTGGCGCATCCGTCGCGGGTTGCGCTGCTGGGACTTGTCGACATGACACGCCAACGACAACCATCACACCAAGCAAGTGCAGTGCGGCAACTCGTGACATCATCCGGATCCTTTCCTTTTCTGCGGACATCAACCCGCTGTTCAGAGCGTCACCACCGCTGCCGCCCACTCGGCTGCGTTCTGATCCGATTTGAATAGCCGATCGAGGCCAACGATCACCTGCATGCCCTGCCGGCGAATCGCCAGTCGATCCATGTTTCGCGTCGCGCGTCCGTCGGTGAACACACCCTCGGGCGTGTACTTGGACTCGTGCTTCGGGCACTGAAATCGCTTGTCACCGTCGCGCCATTTGAGGGCCGTGTTCTCGTGCGGACAGGCCAGATTGAAGGCAATCACCTTCTGCCCCGAGCGGACAAGAATGACCTGCGCACTCTTGTCGATTGAGACGCCGTCCTTGGCGGGAATCGCGTACGTGCGCTCCGCCCCGCTTTGGCCTGGGGCAGCGTCGGCGGCGCGGATCTCCGTGAACAGCGCGCCGACAAACAACGTTCCAGAAAGGCGATCGATGAACTCACGGCGACTGGTGCAGCCGGGACAAGACGATTGGTTCGAAGATTTCATGCGGCGACCCTGAGCCAGTTGCTGACATAGACGATGACGAGCCAGAGAACGGCGCTCACGACCGACACCACGGCAAGTCGCCGGCCACCGGCCGCCGATCTTCCTGCCCGCGCGAGCACCGCGCCGTTGACGAGCAGGATCGCCACGAGCGCCATCTTGATCCAGAACGTGGGCGACACGAGATAGGTCTCCACGTCCGCAGCCGCCATCAGCAAGCCGCTGGCCACGATAAACGCGAGGGATCCGATCACGAGCGCATGCGCGCTGTTGAGTCGCGCGATGGTGGCGGCGCGCATCTGCGGCGCCGATCGACGGAGCCCGAAGATCTCGCGATCGAGCGCGAGCGCGGTTCCGCCTCCCACGAGCAACGCAGCCAGATGCAGATATCGAATGGTCACCGACAAGGCCTGGTGGTTGCCGTAGTAGCTGTTCCA
>Ga0310810_10000830_pt1 | contig 31320 bp, 37 predicted proteins | sample NCmetagenome_FD_207641 | JGI IMG/M metagenome (GOLD analysis project Ga0310810, IMG submission 207641) | Soil microbial communities from experimental microcosm in Duke University, North Carolina, United States - NC | ecosystem: Engineered > Artificial ecosystem > Soil microcosm > Unclassified ... | reverse complement strand
GTTCTTCCTGTGGCTGCTCCTGAGGGCGGCACGATGAGGCGAATCGTCGCGTGTGTCCTGCTCGTGGGACTCTGGGCGTGCCGTGCGCGCGAGGCGCCGATCGGCAGCCGCGAGGCTGCGGCCGCGAGCCCGCGGCGCATCATCTCTCTGATTCCAGCGGTCAGCGAAATGATCTACGCGATGGGCGCCGGCGATCGGCTCGTCGGCGTCAGCAACTACGATCGCTTTCCGCCGGACGTCCGGCAGCTCCCGAAGGTCGGCGGCCTGATCGACCCGAACGTGGAACGCATCCTCGAGCTGCGACCGGATCTCGTCATGGTCTATGCGACGCAAAAGGAGTTGATCGAGCGTCTCGATCGCGCGAAGGTGCCGTACTACGTGTACCAACACCGCGCGCTCCCGGATATTACAGAGACGATTCGCTCGGTCGGCGTTCGCCTCGGCTCGACGGATCCCGCGAATGCGGTCGCATCGCACATGGAGCGGTCGCTCGCGGCTATTCGCGCGTCGACTGCGTCGCTGCCTCATCCTTCGACGCTACTGGTCTTCGGCCGCGACCCCGGATCGCTGCGCAGCGTCTACGCCAGCGGCGGGTACGGCTTCCTGCACGACATGCTCGAAATCGCGGGCGGCACGAACGTGTTCGGCGACGTCGAGCAGCAGTCGGTGCAGGCCACGACAGAGATGCTGCTCGCGAGAAAGCCCGAGGAGATCATCGAGCTCCGCTACGGCGAGCGCATGACGGCGGAACAGGCGGCTCAGGATTTGCGCGTCTGGGACACGCTCGCGTCGATTCCAGCCGTGAAGAGCCATCGCGTGCACCTGCTCGTCGGCGACGAGTTCGTCGTGCCGGGCCCACGCGTCGTCGACGCCACGCGCGCGCTCGCGCACACTTTGCACCCGGATGCGGTCCAATGAAGACACTCGTCTCGTGGTCCAGCGGGAAAGACAGCGCGTGGATGGTTCACGTGCTGCGTCAGCGAGGCGACGTCGAGATCGCCGGGCTGCTGACGACGATCAACGAGGCGGCGCAGCGTGTCGCGATGCATGCTGTTCGCGTCGAGCTCCTCCAGGTGCAGGCGGAGGCGCTCGGCGTCCCGCTGTGGCTGTCGCCGATTCCGTCGCCGTGCCCGAACGAGGTTTACGACGAAGTGATGCGCGGCGTCGTCAGGCGCGCGATCGACGAGGGCTTCACGCACATTGCGTTTGCCGATCTCTTTCTCCAGGACATCCGGCGCTACCGCGAAGAGCGGCTCGCCGGCACCGGACTGACGCCGTTGTTTCCTCTGTTCCACGACGACGACACCGACACGCCGCGGCTCGCGCGCGAGATGATCGGCGGCGGCCTCGGGGCGCGCATCACGTGCCTCAATCCGAAGCACCTGGATCGGCGTTTTGCCGGTCGCGATTTCGACGCGGCGTTGCTCGCCGAGCTGCCGGCCACCGTCGACCCGTGCGGTGAGCGGGGCGAGTTTCACACGTTCGCCTACAAGGGTCCGATGTTCAACCACGAGATTCCAATCGAGACTGGGATCACGATCGAGCGCGACGGGTTCGTTTTCACCGACCTGGTTCTCACAGGGCACGCAGAACACGCGGAAACAACTGGCTCTGCGGGGTCTGCGAGTTCCGCGTGAGACTGCCTCTGATGTCACGCTACCCGGCACGCCTCGTTTGTCTGACGGAAGAGACGACCGAGACTCTGTATCTGCTCGGCCAGGGCGATCGCGTCGTGGGCGTGTCCGGTTACACCGTCCGCCCGCCCGAAGCGCGGCAGAAGCCGAAGGTGTCGGCGTTCATCAACGCGCGGTTCGAGAAGATCGAGGCGCTGAAGCCGGACCTCGTACTCGCCTTTTCCGACCTGCAGGCGGACCTCGCCGCCGAGCTCGTGCGGCGCGGCATCGCGGTCGTCACGTTCAACCAGCGCACGGTCGCTGAAATCCTGCAGATGATCCGGATGCTCGGCGGGCTCGTCGGATGTCAGGCCGCGGCCGAGGCGCTCGCGGACACATTGATGGGGGGACTCGATCGCATTCGCATCGCGGCGGCGCAGTTTCCGGCGCGTCCGCGCGTGTTTTTCGAAGAATGGGACGACCCGCTCATTTCCGGGATTCGGTGGGTCGAAGAGCTGGTCGAGATTGCGGGCGGCAAACCGATCTTTCCTGAGCTGGCGGACGCGCGGCTTGCCAAGGACCGCATTGTCGACGCCACGGAAGTCGCGCGACGCAATCCCGAGGTCGTGTTTGCGTCGTGGTGCGGGAAGAGAATGCGGAAGGCGACGATCGTCAGCAGGCCGGGATGGGATCAGGTCAGCGCCGTGCGCGACGATCGCATCTTCGAGATCAAGTCGACGTACATCCTGCAGCCGGGCCCAGCGAGTTTGACCGACGGCGTGCGGCAACTGCACGACATTCTGGCGGCGGTTACGAGAGGAACAAGCCTGCCTTCACGGGCGGAATGATGCCGGCCGCGGCGCCCTCGTCGAACATCAGCTGAATCGCGCGCTTCCCTTCCGAACCGAGATCGACGGAGTACTCGTTCACGTACAGGTCGATGTGGCGGTACATCACCGTCTCGTCCATCTCCTGCGCGTGTGCACGGACGTACGGCAGGCTGTCCTCACGATGGGCGAACGCGTACTCGACGCTGCGCCGCATCACACGGTTGACGCGCTGCTGGATGTCGGCCGGCAGCGACCGTTTCACGACAATGCCGCCGAGCGGAATCGGCGCACCGGTCGTGCGCTCCCAGAATTCGCCGAGGTCGACGATTTTCTTCAGGCCCTTCGCCGCGTACGTGAAGCGGTTCTCGTGAATGATCACGCCCGCGTCGTACTGGCCGTCGAGCAGCGAGGATTCAATCGCCGAGAACACGAGCGCCGTCTTGTTGCGCGCATCCGGGAAGGCGAGTCCGAGCAGGAAGTTTGCCGTCGTGTTCTTCCCGGGGATCGCGATGCGAAGGCCGCCGGCGGCCACTTCATCGAGGGCGATCGATCGCTTGGAGATGAGCAGCGGACCGCAGTTCCGCCCGAGCGCGCTGCCCGCGTCGAGTACGACGTAGCTGTCGGTGCAGTACGCGTACGCGTGATAGCTGAGTTTCGTGACGTCGATCGCGCCGCCGAACGCCGCCTGATTCAGCGCCTCGACATCGTCTAACCTCGGCGCGAATTCCAGTCCTTCCAGATCGACGCGTCTGTTGACGATCGCATCGAACATGAAACAGTCGTTCGGGCACGGCGAGAAGCCGAGCGAGAGCGTCACGGGCTGTCGAGAATATCGCGCGCGACGCGGTCGAGCGCGGCGATCGCTTCCTCGATCTTCCACGCGACGCGGTTCCGCGGCTCGACGAAGTTGGAGACCGCTCGAACTTGCGCATACCGCACGTCGGCAGTGGCGCACGCGAACATGAATGCAGCGCCCTCCATGCTTTCGACCTGCGGCAGGAATCGACGTACCACGGCCTCGATGGACCGCGCATTACCGTGCACAGTGTTCACGGTGATCCCCTCGACCGACGATAGCTTCTGCAGCGAGGCACTCACCGGCGGATCCGAGTTCACGATGCGGCCTTCTTCAAACGGCGGGTCGTTGTCTGGTTGAAGGCCGAGCTCGCGCACCGTCAGAAACTTGTCGCCGTCTTCGGCGCCGAGCTCGACGAGATGATCGGAGGTGACATGCACGACGCTGCCCGGCGGAAACTCCGGGTCGAAGCTGCCGCACAAGCCGATGTTCAGCGCGAGATCGTACGGCGTCAGCGCGAGCGCGCGGGCGGTTCGCGCAGCGGTGGCGACCATGCCAACACCGGTGATCAGCACGTCGATCCCGCGCGCCTGCAGCCACTCGGAGATCGGCGAGATTTCCATCTCGGTCGCGCTCACGATCAGCGTTTTATTCGACGTCATCGTCGGAGCTCGGCACGACGTACGGCTTGGCCACACGCTTGACGACGATGGTGAGGCCGAAGAGGACGAGCACGGCGGAGGCCACGAGGCCGACGTAGATCCCGATGCCGACGATGGAGGTCGGCGGCCCGGTCATCGGCGTGTTTTCGACGATCGCGAAAGCCTGCGAAACAGTGAGTGCCTGCTCACCCGCCGAGCGCGGCAGGATGCGCCACGACAGGAACATGATGCCGAGCGCGAGCAGGCCGACGAGCAGCAGCGGATGGCGCGAGTTCTTGCGGGTGAGGAGGCTGAGAAAAGCAAGCAGCGCCGCGGCAGCGCCAAGACCGAAGATCCACAGACCTGTGAAATCGGGAACGCCTTTCATTGGCACGCCGCCGACGATCACCCAGGGAAGGAACGCGCTCACCGCCAGCACGATGCCGGCGGCGAAGGGAATGAAATACGTGCGCATCCCAGGGCGGAAGATGGTGGAGAAGAACACTGTAGAACTGAGAGGTTAGAACTTTGAAGTCAGCAGACGCCGGAGTTCGAAGTTCTTGGTTCTTCCTTCTACCTTCTCACTTCTGAGCATCTTGCCACTCCTCGTACCACGCCATCTGAATCGCCTCGAGCTTCGGTTCGTTCGAGCTCTTCGGATCATCGGCGAAGCCGTCGAGTGCGAGCACGCGCTCGCGGAGATCCGTGAAGCGGATCGTCAGCGGGTCCACGCCGGGGAACTTCTCTGCGAGCGCGATGCCGATGTCCTCAGAGTCTGTCCACTTCACGACGCCACCTCATGCTTTGTGCGCGGCCAGCTTCTCGGACTTTCCGAGCTGGATGCCGCCTCCTTCCTGGACGTAGTTGCGCGTGTACATCGGCAGCTCGCAGACGACGTCGCCGGAGATGACGGCCTGACATCCGAGCCGCGACTGCGGCGTCAGGTCCCACGCGGTGTCGAGGCGATCCGCCTCATCGTCCTGCATCTCGCTGAGGTGGCGGTCGCCGTCGCGAATAATGACATGACACGTCGTGCACGCGCAGCTGCCGCCACAGGCGTGCTCGAGCGGGACGCCGAGGTTCTTCGCGACGTCGAGGAACGACTCGGGCTTGCCGTGATGCGAGTACGGCAGCTTGCCAGCTTCGAACTCGACGACGACGGGCTCACCGTCGATGATGAAGGTTACCTTAGGCATGGCGATTCCTGTCTCGACCGTTCGACGTTCGAGGTTCGTCGTGCGACGTTCGGGTTCGACGTTCGCGGTTCGGGGTTCTGTGTTCGAGTCTCGAACGACGAACCGGAACCACGAACTTCGATCGCCGAACCCCGAACGGCACCGCTCGTCATAGATCCCCGACATTCTTGCCGGCGAGAGCGGCGCGGACGGACCGATTCATCATCACCTCGGCGAGGTGTTGCGTCGTGTTGTTCAGCGCCTGCGTCCACTTGAGAATCGTGTCGCGGTCGGACGAGGTGATGACCATCTTCAACGCGGAGAGCACGCCTTCGATTTTCTGCCGCTCGCCCGACTGGAGCGCCTCGCGCTCGATCTCGGCGAAGTCCGGCACGCGGAGCGATTTTTCGGTCGCGGCGATGACGGCTTCAGCGTCGTTGCGCGCTTCGACCAGCAGCCGTGCGGCGATGTCCTCTTCGGCGTGCTCGAACGAATCGAGCAGGATCCGCTCCACTTCCTCGTCGGTCAGCCCGTACGACGGCTTGACTTCGACGGTCTGCTCGACGTCGGTGCGCAGCTCGCGCGCGGTGACGCTGAGAATGCCGTTAGCGTCGATCTGAAACTGCACCTGCACGCGCGGGAGGCCGGCCGGCATCGGCGGAATGCCTCGCAGCTTGAAGCGCGCGAGCGACCGGTTGTCGGCGACGAGCTCGCGCTCGCCCTGCAGCACGTGGATGTCGACCGCGGTCTGGTTGTCGACGGCGGTCGTGAACATCTCGGCGCCGCTTGCGGGAATCGTCGAGTTGCGCACGATGATCTTCGACACGATACCGCCCATCGTCTCGATCCCGAGCGACAGCGGCGTGACGTCCAGCAGCAGCAGATCGCGGTTGCCGGTCACGAGGATGTCGGCCTGCACGGACGCGCCGAGCGCCACGACCTCGTCGGGATTCAGCTCCGAGTGCGGCGTGCGGCCGAACAGCTCGGCGACGGCTTTCCGCACGAGCGGAATGCGAGTCGAGCCGCCGACGAGCACGACTTCGTCTATCTGCGACGGCTGGAGCCCCGCGTCGGCCAGCGCCTGTCGGCACGGGCCGAGCGTGCGGTCGACGATCGGCTGGATCAGCGATTCGAATTCCGCGCGGGTGATATGGCGCTGGATCGCAGGACTAAAGTCCTGCGCCACTTTAATCTCGGTTTCATCGCGCTCGGACAGATCCCACTTCGCGCGAATCACGGCCCTGCGGACTTCCTGCAGCGCTTCCGGGGGGCCGACACGCAGGTCGGCCCCTACAACTGAATCCATGAGCAGCACGTCGATGTCGTCGCCGCCGAGGTGCGTGTCGCCGTTGGTCGCGAGCACCTGGAAGACGCCATCCTCCACGCGCAGGATCGAGATGTCGAACGTGCCGCCACCGAGATCGTAGACGGCGATGAGGCCCGTGTGCCGATTGTCGAGTCCGTACGCCAGCGACGCGGCTGTCGGCTCGTTGACGATGCGCATGACGTCGAGACCGGCGATGCGGCCTGCATCCCGCGTCGCCGTGCGCTGCGCGTCGTTGAAATATGCCGGCACGGTCACGACGGCGCGATCGACCTCGAAGTCGACCTCGCCCTGCGCCGCGAACCAATTCTCCGCGCGTTGCTTCAGCTCGCGCAGTACGAACGCGGAGATTTCCGGCGGCGTGAACTCGCGATCGCCGAGACCGATCTTCACGACCGCATCGCCTTCGCCGCCGATCCGGAACGGGAAATGGCGCGCCTCGTCCTGCACGTCGGCGCGGCCTTTGCCCATGAACCGCTTCACCGAGTACGCCGTCCGGCCCGGCTGGGTCAGCAAACGCCGCTCGGCCTCGCGTCCGACAATCACCGCCCCATCGTCGGTCAGCGACACGACCGACGGCACGAGCGCGTCGCCATCTGCGTCGCGGATCACGATCGGCACGCGGTCCTTCACGTAGGCGACGAGCGAGTTGGTCGTGCCGAGATCGATGCCGACGACTTTACTCATTTCTTACGGGGACGGAGGTCGGGGGGCGCGAGCAGCGTGCCACCGACCTCCGTCCCGCGCCTCATGCGGTCAGCTCCCGCTCGATCCCCGCGAGCAGGTTGTTGATGTAATTGCGCTCGAGAATGCGCTCGCGGAGCGCGCCCAGGACCTCGCGATCGCCGGTCGCGTCCCATCTGGCGGCGAGGTCTTTCAAATCGCGTTCGTGCGCGTCCCGCTTCGCCTCGATCGGTTTCCGCGCGCCTTCCGCGCGCGCGCGCAGGCGGTCGGCCGGCGCACCGCTGGCGCGTGCGTCGCGAATCTCATCGAGCTCCTCGTTGAGGACAAACACTTCTTCGAGAAGCGCCGGTGGAACTTTCTGCGAGCCGTTCCTTCCATCGCGCTCCATCATGTGTTCAAGCTTGAGCAGGTACTCGATGCGGCTAATCGGATTCTTCAGCGTCCGGTAGGCGTCGTTCAGGTACGACGACCGCTCCAGGCTCAGACGCCGCTCGGCCGCCGAGGCGTTTTGGAAGTAATCGGGATGCAGCTGTCGGCTCAACGCACGATACCGCTGTTCGAGGTCAGCCGCGTCGATGTTCAGCTTGCGAGGCAGACCGAGGAAGCTGAAGAAATCTGTCAAGGTAGAAGTCAGAACTAAAGAAGGAAGAAAGAAAGAAGTAGTTCTTCCTTCTAACTTCGTCTACGCGCCGAAGGAGCTCCCGCAACCGCACGTGCTCTTCGCGTTCGGGTTGTTGAACACGAAGCCCTTGCTGATCATGTTCGTGTCGTAGTCCAGCACGGTGCCGTTCAGGAACAGCAGGCTCTTCCTGTCGACGAAGATCTTCGCGCCGTCGGGGCCCTCGAACACCTCGTCGCCCAGGCGCGCTTCCTTCTCCCACGCGAACGTGTAGCTCAGACCCGAGCAGCCGCCGCCCTTGATGCCGACGCGCAACCCGCCGTCGCAGATGCCCTGCTTGGCCATCAGCGAGCGGATCTTGTGCGCGGCGGTTTCGGAAATCTGAATCATGCGGTGGTCCCGGCGACGGTCGCGGTGGCCGTTTCCGGCTGCTGCTTCTTCTTGTAGTCGGCGATCGCGGCCTTGATCGCGTCTTCAGCGAGCACCGAGCAGTGAATCTTCACCGGCGGAAGGCTCAGCTCGGTGACGATGTCGGTGTTCTTGATCGCGAGGGCCTGATCGACCGTCTTGCCCTTGAGCCACTCGGTGGCCAGGCTCGAGCTCGCAATCGCCGACCCGCACCCGAACGTCTTGAACTTCGCATCGTCGATGACGCCCGTGTCGGGATTGACCTTCACCTGCAGCTTCATCACGTCGCCGCACTCAGGCGCGCCGACCAACCCCGTGCCGACAGTCGGATCGTCCTTCGGCAGGGAGCCGACGTTGCGCGGGTTCTCGTAGTGATCGATGACCTTGTTCGAATACATGAATCAGTGTCCCTCCGTCTGCCACTGCATGGTTGAGAGGTCGACGCCTTCCTTCGCGAGCTCGTAGAGCGGCGACATGTCGCGCAGCTTCGTCACGACCGACGTCAGCTTGTCGGCCACGTAATCCACTTCTTCCTTCGTCGTCCAGCGGCCGAGCCCGAAGCGGATCGACGAATGCGCGAGATCGTCGCCGGCACCGAGCGCCTTCAGCACGTACGACGGCTCGAGGCTCGCCGACGTGCAGGCGGACCCCGACGAGACCGCCACGTCGTTGATCCCCATCAGCAGCGACTCGCCTTCGACGTACGCGAAGCTGATATTCAGATTGCCCGGCAGACGATGCTCCATCGACCCGTTGATGAAGATCTCGTCGAGGCTCTTGTGCAACTTCTCGTTGAGATAGTCGCGGAGCCCGCCGAGACGCTCGCCGTCGGCGGCCATCTCCAGCCTGCAGAGCTCCGCCGCCTTGCCGAAGCCCACGATCCCGGGCACGTTGAGCGTGCCGGACCGCATGCCGCGCTCGTGGCCGCCGCCGTCGATGATCGGCGCCAGCAGCACGCGCGGATTGCGGCGACGCACGTAGAGCGCGCCGACGCCTTTCGGCCCGTACATCTTGTGCGCGCTCATCGATACGAGATCGACCTTCAGCTCGTTCACGTTGAACGGCACCTTGCCGACCATCTGCACCGCGTCGGTGTGGAAGATGATCCCCTTCTCTTTCGCGATCGCGCCGATCTCCGCGACCGGCTGGATGACGCCGATCTCGTTGTTCGCCGCCATGATCGTGATGAGGATCGTCTTGTCGGTGATCGCCGCCTTGAGCTCGTCGAGGCTGATGCGGCCGTCCTTCTGAACCGGCAGATAGGTGACGCGATGGCCCTCTTTCTCGAGCCGCTTGCACGCGTCGATCACCGCCTTGTGCTCGGTGACGCACGTGATGATGTGGTTCCCCTTCTCGCGATACATCTCGGCGACGCCTTTGATCGCGAGATTGTCCGACTCGGTCGCGCCGCTCGTGAACACGATGTCCTTCGCGTCGGCGCCGATCAGCTCCGCGACCTGCTTGCGCGCTTTCGTGACCGCCTCTTCCGCCTGCCACCCGAACGGATGGTTGCGGCTGGCGGCGTTGCCGAAATGCTCGCTGAAATAGGGAAGCATCGCCTCGACGACGCGCGGATCGACCGGCGTCGTGGCGTGGTAGTCCATGTAAATCGGAAGTTTCATAAGTGTGTATGCAAGACCGCCGCGTGGGAACCTGAGGGTGTCGGTGCGTCGGAGGCGAGCTCGGCGATCGTGCACTCGCCGAGCGCCGCCAGGATGCGCTCACGCACGCGCCACAGCGGGTCGCGCACGTTGCATTTCTGGTACTGGTCGCACTGCCCGTCTTCCGTCGAGCACACGGTGACGCTCACCGGGCCCTCGATCGCCTGAATGACGTCCGCAATCGAAATCTGCGCCGGGACGCGCGCCAGCTGATAGCCGCCGCGGGTGCCGTGCTGCGACTGGAGCAGGCCTCCGCGGACCAGGCGCTGCAGCACCTTGGCCATGAGCTCGATCGGAATGTCGTACTGCTCAGCGATTTCGCGCGCGCTCGCCGCCGCGCGGTCGCTGCGCAGGGCGAGGTGCTTCATCGCGATGAGGGCGTAATCCGCCTTCTTTGAAAGCCTTAGCATATCCGACCAGTGCGGTCGTAGTTTACCACGACCGCGCAGGCGTTAGGGGCTAGGAATTAGGGTTTAACGCATGACGGTCGGGTCACCGCAAAGCACTAACTACCCCCAACCCCTACACTGTTCAGTACTTCGGCTGACTTGGATCCACCTTGTCGATCCAGTCGAGGATCCCGCCCTTGAGGTTCAGGACCTTCGTGAACCCGACCGACCGCAGGAAGTCCGCCGCCTTCGCACTGCGGACGCCCGAACGGCACTGCATGATGAGCTCGTCGTTCGGGTCGAGCTCGTGGTAGCGCCGCGGCACGTCGCCGAGTGGAATCAGAACGGCTCCCGGAATGCGGCAGATCTGCCACTCGTTCGGCTCCCGGACGTCGACGATCTTCAGCTTGTCGCCGCGGTCGAGCCGGGCTTTCAGCTCGAGCGATGTGATCTCGGTGGCGTTGCTCACAACAGCTGGCTCCGGTGCGGCGGGCATGACGCCGCAGAACTGTTCGTAGTCGATGAGGTGCGTGACAGTCGGGTGCGTGCCGCATACCGGGCACTCCGGATCCTTGCGCAGCTTCAGCTCGCGGAACTTCATCCGTAGCGCGTCGAAGATCAGGAAGCGGCCGACGAGCGGCTCGCCGACGCCGAGAATCAGCTTGATCGTCTCGGTCGCCTGAATCACACCGATGATGCCGGGCAGCACGCCCAGCACACCGCCTTCGGCGCAGCTCGGCACGAGCCCCGGCGGTGGCGGCTCGGGATAGAGGCAGCGATAGCAGGGACCATCTTTCGCGCCGAACACCGACGCCTGGCCCTCGAAGCGGAAGATGCTGCCGTACGCGTTCGGTTTCCCGAGCAGCACGCACGCGTCGTTCACGAGATACCGCGTCGGAAAGTTGTCGGTGCCGTCGACGATGACGTCATAGGGCTCGAACAGCTTCAGCGCATTCTGCGACGACAGCGCGGTCTCGTACGTGTCGATCTGAATCTCGGGGTTGAGCGCGTTGAGCCGATCCTTCGCCGATGCGAGCTTCGACCGTCCCACGTCAGGCGTGCCGTGCAGGATCTGCCGCTGCAGGTTGCTGAAATCGACGACGTCGAAGTCGACGATGCCGAGGCGGCCGACGCCGGCAGCGGCGAGATACATCGCGACCGGCGATCCGAGCCCGCCCGCGCCGATGCAGAGCACGCTCGCGGCCTTCAGCTTGCGCTGCCCCTCCATGCCGACCTCCGGCATGATCAGGTGGCGCGAATAGCGCTTCACTTCGTCGTTGCTCAGCGTCGGGGCTTCCGTCACCGCCGGCGCGCCGCCGGCCACCGACGGAATGATGCTGACCGTGTCGTCTGCCGCGACCGGCGTCTTCTCGTGCTGCAGGTACCGGATGTCTTCGTCGTTCACGTAGATGTTGACGAAGCTGCGCAGCTTGCCCTGCTCGTTGTACAGGTGTCCCTTCAGGCCGCTGTGCTTGCGGGTGAGATCGGCCAGCAGCTCGCCGACCGTCGCGCCCGCGACGTCGACGGCGTCCTGCTTATCCGTGTACGGCCGGAGCGGCGTTGGAATGAGAATCTTCGCCATGATTGAGAGTGCCCTCTTCAAAACTCGATCGATCTTCCTTGAGATACCAGACCGTCATGTCGTGTGACGATTTGTTCGCGACGGCCACGATGATGTACGCGAACGTCGGCCACGCGTGATCCAGATCGTACTGCGACGGTCGAGCCGGATGATCCGGATGCGAATGGTAGAACCCCAACAACTCCCCGCCGAGCTCGCTCGAACGCCGCTCGGCTTCGCGATAGTCAGACGGACGGACGAGAAAGCGGCGCCGCGGACCTTCCTCCGTCGTGTTCGGCAGCGCCACCGTCGCCGTGACGCGTCCGTCGCGGCCGACGAGCGCGCCGCAGCACTCGTGCGGATACGTCGCCTCGCCGTGCCGGCGAATCGCATCCTCGACGTCACGGGTCACGATCAGCGCACGATCATTCATCGACGGCCCAGAAGCTTTCGGTCAGATATTTTTCCGCGCCGTCCGGAAAAATCGTGACGATGACGCCTTCGCGGATTCGCGCGGCGACGTCGAGCATCGCCGCGACGGCGGCGCCGGACGAAATCCCCGCGAGCAAGCCCTCTTCGCGCGCGAGCCGCCGGACCAGCCGATACGACCGCTCGGTATCGATGCGCAGATCTTCGTCGGCGAGCGTCGGATCGTAGATGCCCGGAACGATCGCCGAGTCCATGTGCTTCAGCCCCTCGAGCCCGTGAAACGGCGAAGCGGGCTGAAACGAAATCAGCTTCACCCCGGGGTTGAACTTCCGCAGCCGGCGGCCGGTGCCGACGAACGTGCCGCTGGTGCCGAGACCGGCCACGAAATGCGTGACGCGGCCGCTGGTCTGCTCGATGATCTCGGGCGCTGTCGTGTCGTAGTGCGCCCGCCAGTTTGACTCGTTGTTGTACTGGTCCGGATAGAAATAGCTGTCGGGATCGCTCTCGTAGAGCCGGCGCACTTCGCGAATGGCGCCGTCCGTGCTCTCGAGCGGATTGGTCAACACCAGCTCCGCGCCGAGCGCGCGCAGAATCAGCTTGCGTTCGGGGCTGGCGTTCTCCGGCACGCACAGCTTGACCTTGTAGCCGCGCGCGGCTCCGACCATCGCATACGCGATCCCAGTGTTGCCGGACGTCGCGTCCAGGATGGTGCGGTCTTTCGTCAGCGCCCCGGACGCCTCGCCGTCCAGAATCATGCGCGCGGCCGCGCGATCCTTCACCGAGCCGCCCGGGTTCTGCCATTCTGCCTTCGCGTACAGCTCGACGCCCGGTGTCTCACGCTCGAAGACCGTGAGGCGGACCAGCGGCGTCCGGCCGATCATGTCCAGTACGGTTGAGCCCGGACCGCGATCAAGAATGGAGGCGTTTGGCGAGGCCATCGATATCCGACCAGACTAGTCCTAATTCTATCCAGCGGGATCGGAGTGTCAATGCGACCGGGGAGTGGCTCTTCCGGCACCGAACGTCACTGCCGATTCCACTCGTGGTGGCAATTCTTGGGATTCCTTCCAGTCAGACGTACGCAGGAACCGCCACGGTCCTTGCCGGAGTGGCGCTGACGGTAGCCGGCGAGCTCGTCCGGCTTTGGGGCGTACGCCAGATTGGCGTGATCTCACGCACGCGCAGCGACCGGCTCGGCCCCCTCATCACCTCTGGCCCATTCGGCTACGTCCGCAACCCGCTGTATCTAGGCAACATCGCGCTGTGGGCGGGATTCGCGCTCGTCGCGCGGCTCGTTTGGCTCGCGCCGATCATCGTCGCGCTGTTAGGCCTCGCCTACCACGCAATCATCAAATGGGAGGAAGCCCTGATGGAGCGGCGGCTGGGCGCCGCTTACACGGACTACGCGGCGCGTGTCCCGCGCTGGCGCCCGCATTTCAGCGTTCAGATTTCAGATTTCGGATTGAATTCTGATTTGCGATTGTTTTCGTGGACAGAAACCCTATTCAGCGAGCGCGGGACTTTGATCGCGATGGCCGCGGGCTACTTGCTGCTCTGGTTAAAGGCTCGTTTCTGAGCGTCTGCCACAGATACCAGCACGCGACGGACCGGTACGGCCGCCACGCCTCGCCCAGCCGCTGAATCCGCTTCGGATCGGGTCGCTTGCGCAGCCGATACAGCCGCTGAACCGCGTTGACGATTCCGAGGTCGCCGACCGGCAGCACGTCGGGTCGATGCAGCCGGAACATCAGGAACATTTCGGCCGTCCAACGCCCGAATCCTTTGACCTCCGTCAGCCGCTCGATCACCTGTTCGTCCGGCAGCGACTCGAGCGCGTCGAGCTGCAGGCGGCCGTCGACGATGCGCGCGCTCAGGTCGCGCATGTACCCGACCTTCTGCGAGCTCAAGCCGACGCCGCGGAGCGCGCTGTCGCTCTGGGCGGCAATCATCGCGGCATCGAATTGCTGGCCCTCGGGAAACAGTGCGACGAAGCGGCCGAAAATCGTCGCCGCCGCCTTCGTCGAGAGCTGCTGGCTGACGATGGCGCCGACCAGCGCGGTGAGGTGATCCTTGCGCTGGCGCTCCGCCATGCGGCATGCACCGATCCGTTTGATCGCCGTCGCCAGCACGGGATCGCGGCGCATCAGCAGGCGCCGCGCGCGCGTGTAGTCCTGTTCCGTCATCTACCGAATCGCCGCCGTCAATGTGACGCTCGCACGGATTTCAATCGAGCCGGCCTCCACGGGTGTCGTCGGCTCGGCCACCCGCGCAGCCATCATCATCGGCCGAGGCATGACGACGGGTTCGCGCCGATCCTCGATCTGCAGCACGCGCTCCACGGTAACGCCGGCGCCGGCCGCTGCCGCTTCTGCGCGGCTGCGGGCGTCGGCCACGGCGAGCCTCAGTGCCTCGCGCTCGGCTTCCGCGCGGTCCTTCAGGTCGAACCGGATGCCGGCCACCGAGTTGGCGCCGCCGCGGACCACGAGGTCGAGGATTTCGCCGACGCGCGTGGTGTCGTCGATGCGCACCTCGATCGTGTTCCGCGCCACGAAACCGGCCGGCACGCGGTTGTTCTGCACCATCTCGAATTCCTGATCCAGTGTGTAGCCGAGCGTCGTGACGGCGTCGTTCGCGACGCGCGCCTGCGTGAGGCGCTGGCGGACGGCCGTCATCGCGTCGGCATTCTGACGCTGCGCGTCGCGCGGGTTTTTCGCGCGCGCCTCGACCGCGATGTTGACGAAGGCCCGATCCGGCGTCCGCCGGACGACCGCGTCGCCTGTCGTCACCACGACCGGCGTCTGAATCGCATGCGACGCCGTCTGCGCCGCGGCGGGCACGGCGGCGGCGAGCCACGCGACGAGCGTCAGCATCCGCATATCTCAAAATGCTACATTGTCGGCGTCATGCGAGTCGAATTGTTTGCGATGGAACGGATGCAGTCCACTTACGAGAACCAGGTGGAGTTCACCCTGGCGGAGAGCGGCGTGCATCCGCTGCGCCTCGGCGAGCTCCTCGACGACGCGGCGTCGCGCGACGCGCTGCTCGCCGAAGGCCTTCGGTACACGCAGACGAACGGCACGGTGGCGCTGCGCGAGCGGATCGCCGGGTTGTATCCCGGCGCCACGGCCGATCACATTCAAGTTACCAACGGCGGATCGGAAGCCAACTACCTCACCACGTGGAATCTCGTCGAGCCGGGCGACGAGGTCGTACTGATGGTGCCGAACTACATGCAGACGTGGGGGCTCGCGCGCGCGTTCGGCGGCGTGGTCAAGGAATGGCCGCTGCGCCGCCCGGGTACCCGATGGTGCATCGACGTCGATGGGCTCGAGCAGCTCGTCACATCACGCACGAAGCTGATCGCTATCTGCAACCCGAACAATCCCACGGGCGCGCGCTTCGATGTAGCGGATCTCGATCGGATTGCGGCAATCGCCTCGAAGCATGGCAGCTGGATTCTGTCGGACGAGATCTACACGGGCGCGGAACTGGACGGCCGACAGACACCCTCGATGTGGGGCCGCGGCGACCGCGTGATCGTGACGAACGGGCTGTCGAAGGCGTACGGCTTGCCGGGTCTGCGCATCGGCTGGATCGCGGCGCCGCCGGATCGCATCGCGTCGTTCTGGGCGTATCACGACTACACGACGATTGCGCCCGGGGCGCTGAGCGACGCGCTCGCGCGGCGCGCGCTCGAGACCGACGTCCGTTCGCGGATCCTTCAGCGGACGCGGCGGATTCTGAACGAGAACTTTCCGGTCATCGCCGAATGGCTCGACGCGCACGGAAGTCTCTTCAGCTACGTGCCGCCGGACGCCGGCGCCATCGTGTACGTCCAGTACCACCACGCGATCAATTCGACCGAGCTCGTGACGCGGCTGCGCGTCGAAAAGAGCACGCTCATCGTGCCGGGCGATCACTTCGGCATGGACGGGTATCTGCGCATCGGGTTTGGCGAACAGACGGATTACGTTCGTCACGGACTGGCACGTCTGCACGCGCTCTTGGAAGAGGTCCGGCTGAACCCGGACGCCGCAATCGCTACTTGACGCTCGATCTGATCCTCGTTGGCTTCGGGAACGTCGGCCGCCGTCTCGCTATGCTGCTGCGCGAGCAGGCCGCGCGCCTCGCGCAGGATCACGAGCTCGCTACGCGTGTCGTCGGGATCGTCACGCGCCATCACGGCTGCGCGTACGCCGCTCGCGGGCTCGACGCGGTTGCGCTGAGCGGCGCATCGACCGTCGGCCCGGCCGCGTCCTCGCCGATTGATTTCTTCGACTCCACCCTCGCCCGTAGCGCCGCCACCGCCCGCGATGGCCGCCTCGTCGTCGTCGAAACGACCACGCTCGACATCAAGAACGGCGAGCCGGCGATCTCGCACGTGCGGCAGGCGCTCAGCGCCGGCGCGCATGTCGTCACCGCCAACAAGGGCCCGGCGGCGTTCGCGTACCAATCGCTGGCGCGCGCGGCGACGGCGGCCGGCCGCCGTTTTCTGTTCGAAGGCGCCGTGATGGACGGGATTCCGATTTTCAATCTCGTGCGCGAAACGCTGCCCGGCGTGGAGGTCGTCGGCTTTCGCGGCATCGTGAACACGACGACCAATTACATGCTCAACGCGATGGAGATGGGACAGTCGATCGACGACGCGCTCACAGAAATGCAGGCGATGGGCGTTGCCGAGGCCGACGCTTCGCTGGACGTGGACGGGTGGGACGCGGCCGCCAAAACGGCGGCGCTCGCCAACGTGTTGATGGGCGCGACGCTGACGCCGCACCGCGTCGAGCGCCACGGCATCAAGCCGGAGCTTGCCGCGCGGGCCATCGACGCGCGAGCCGCCGGCCGGCGGCTCAAACTGGTAGCGCGCGCCGGCTACGATCGCGGCCGGATTGCCGCCCGCGTCGGACCGGAGGAGGTACGCGCGGACGATCTGCTCGCAGGCATCGACGGGCAGCAGAACGCGCTCGTGCTGCACACGGACCTGCTGGGAGAAATCGCGATCGTTCAGCGAGGCAGCGGCCTCGTACAGACGGCGTACGCGCTCCTGTCGGACCTCGTTACGATTTCGCGCGATCGGGCTGCGCGCGCCACTCGGCCGTCGCGGCCGCCAGCGCGTCGGGGTCGTAGCCGATGAGGGTTTGTTCTCCGATGATCGTCACCGGTACACTTCGATGTCCGCGCGCGAGCAGATCGTCGTACGCGCGGTCGTCTTCGTCGACGTTGTGCGCCGTGAACGGCACGCCGGCTCGTGAAAGCCACGCTTTCACCTGCTCGCAGCTCTGTCAGGCACCGCCGGCGTAGACGATAATCACCTTCTCATTCTATGGGAGCTCTCGACGGAATCACCGTTCTCGATCTGACGCGCGTGCTGTCGGGCCCGTACTGCACGATGCTGCTGGCCGACATGGGCGCGCGCGTCATCAAGATCGAGCAGCCGGGCAAGGGCGACGACACGCGCGCGTGGGGACCGCCGTTCCTCGAGGGCGAGAGCGCGTACTACCTCAGCATCAACCGCAACAAGGAGAGCGTCACGCTCGACTTCAAGCAGCCCGAGGGCCGAGCGATTCTCGACCGGCTCATCGCCAAGAGCGATGTGCTGGTCGAAAATTTTCGCCCGGGCACGCTCGACAAGCTGCGGCTCGACTACGCGTCGGTCGCGCCGGCACACCCTCGGCTCGTGTATTGCTCCATCTCGGGCTTCGGACATACCGGGCCGCGACGCAACGAGCCGGGCTACGACGCGGTCATGCAGGGCGAAGGCGGGCTGATGAGCATTACGGGCACGGCCGACGGACCGTCGGTGCGGCTGGGCGTTGCGATCGCCGACATCGTGTCGGGGATGTTCGCGGCGTACGGCGTGGCGGCGGCGCTGGTGGCGCGCGCGCGCACCGGCCGCGGCCAGAACGTCGACATCGCCATGCTCGACTCGGTCGTCGCGCTGCTCACGTATCAGGCGGGAAATTTTTTCGCGAGCGGCCGCGTGCCCGGCCGGCTCGGCAACCGGCACCCGAGCATCGTCCCCTACGAGACGTTCGCGGGGTCGGATGGTGACTTTGTGCTGGCGGTTGGCAACGATCAACAGTGGCGCACGTTCTGCGCGGTCGCCGGGCTGCCGGAGGACGAACGATTCGCGACCAACCGCCAGCGCGTCCAGCGCTATGACGAGCTTCGGCCGATCCTGGCGGACCGCCTTCGGTCGGAACGGCGGCAGGTCTGGATCGACCGGCTCACCGAGGCGGGCATTCCGTGCGGGTCGGTTCGCAATCTGGACGAGCTCTTCAGCGACCCGCAAGTGGCCGCGCGCGAGATGATGTGCACGGTCGAGCACGCGACGATCGGCGCGTTGCGGACGCTGGGCGTGCCGGTGAAGCTCTCCGAGACAGCGGGCGAGGTGCGGACGCCGCCGCCGCGGCTGGGCGAGCACACTGCCGCGGTTCTGCAGCGGGACCTCGGTTTCGATGCGGCGGCGATCGAGCAGCTTCGCACGCAGCGGACGATCTGACGCTCATGGAGATTTCTGTCATCCGCAAACGCGTGCGCGACACCATCGATCGCGCCAAACGACGACGGGCCCTGGATCGCCGGGCGCGCACCGACGACGCGCGCCGGGCGTTCGAGGCGTTTCTCGAGCACACGGCCGTGCCGATGTTCCGGCAGATCGACAACGTCCTTCGCGTCGAAGGCTACGCCTTCACGCTGCATACGCCGCCGGACAGTGTCCGGCTGATGTCCGATCGACGGGCGGAAGACTATCTGGAGCTACGGCTCGACACGCGCGGCGAGGCGCCGCAGGCGCTTGGGCGCGTCAGTCACGCGCGCGCGAGCGGTGTGTACGAGTCGGAGCAGCCGCTCGGCGATCCGGCGACGCTGACGGAGGAAGAACTGCTCTCCTGGTTCCTGCGCGCGCTCGAACCGCTCGTCGAACGGTAACCTTCAGGCAGGACTAAAGTCCCGCGCCACACTTTTCAACACTACTCACGCCGCGGAGTTCCAACCTCGTAAATCCGGACGAGCTCGACGAGCTTGTAGCCGCGCGTCTGGTAGGGCGGGATGATGCGCTCGGTCCGTAGGTACTGCAGCATCCCGTCATCCGAGTAGTCCGGCGCCCCGATTGCTTCGAGGGCGGTGAGCACCTGCTCGAGCACGGCGATCGTCATCGCCTTGTCCGCTACGCTGCGCGTCCCGGGCAGAAAGCCGAACCGCTTGATCGGCTCCGCTCGCGTCGTCGTCGCAAACTCGACGAACACTTCGTTGCTGATGAAGTTGTAGTCGGCTTCCGAGCGTGTGGCCGGCGCGTCCTCGACGCGGATCAGACGAATCTGCTCCATCTCGCGCAGGTGATCGATCACCACCTGCGTGAACGTCCCTTCCCCGGACCAGCGCGCGGTATCAATCTCGGATGGCATGGTGAATCGTCATCAGTCCGCCGAGCACCGGATGCACGTCCGCCCGCGCGAAGCCGCGCCGCTCGATCAGCTCGGCCACGCCGCGGGCGCCGGGATAGCGGCGAATCGAGGCCGGAATGTAGCGATACGTGTCCGGATCGCCGTGCAGCGCCCAGCCGAGCGAGGATCCGACCGCGGTCAGGTAGGTGAGATATGCGGCGCGCACGATCGGCTGCGACGGGCGATTGAAGTCGAGCGACAGCAGCTGGCCTCCTGGTGCGAGCACGCGCCGAATCTCGTCGATTGCAAGGGTCAGGTCGGGCACGTTTCGTAATCCATATCCGGTCGTCACGATATCAAACGAAGATGCCGGAAACGGCAGCGCGGTCATATCACCGACGAGAAAGGCAGGAGGGGCGGGAGAGGCAGGAGGGGAAAAGCCTGCTGTCTTTGCACGAGCGAGTTCGACCATCCTGCGTGTGATATCGAGACCCACCACGCGCGCCCCATGCGCGGCGGCGGCGAACGCGATGTCGCCCGTGCCGGTCGCCAGATCGAGCACGCGCGCGCCAGGCTGGACGCCGCCCAGACGAATCAGCCGCGCCTTCCACCGCCGGTCCTGTCCGTACGAGAGAAAGCGCGTGATGAAATCGTAACGATCCGCAATCGTCGCAAACAGCGAACGGACGTACGCGCGCTTGCCGTCCGGTGAAGCGATCCTGTCGTCCAGATTCATGCGCGTCGCTAGTAGTATGCTGCTGAGTATGCTGCCGTCGAGCACCGTCGAGAACTACCTGAAGGCGATCTATCTGGGGCAGGGCGCGCTCACGGAAGAGCAGCGGCTCGTCTCGATGGGCCACGTCGCCGCGGCGCTCGGCGTCACGCCCGGCACGGCGACGACGATGATCAAGGCGCTCAGTGAATCGGGGCTGGCAGTCTACGAGCCTTACAGCGGCGTGCGTCTCACCAAGGCCGGCGAACGCCTCGCCGGTCTCGTCATTCGCCGGCATCGCCTCGTCGAAGCGTTTCTCGTGCAGGTGATGGGTATGAGCTGGGCGGAGGTACACGAAGACGCCGAGCAGCTCGAGCACGCTGTGTCGGATGGCCTGATCGATCGGATCGACGCGATGCTCGGACGCCCGACGCATGATCCGCACGGCGATCCGATTCCGGACGCCGACGGAGTCATCACGCCGCGGCACTTCGACAACCTGCTCACGTGCCCGATCGGCACACCGCTCAAGGTGACGCGCATCGCCGATCAGGATCCGGCGTTCCTGCGATTCATCGAGGAGAACGGCCTCAAGCCCGGCCAGCCGGTGCAGGTCGAGACGCGCGATGCGGCGGCCGACTCGGTGCTGCTCCGCCGCGACGACCGCCGTCTCACGATCGGCGCGCGCGCGGCCTCGAAGCTGCTCGTCGAGGTGGTCGCGGCGTGACAGTCGTCAGTCGACAGTCGGCAGTCGTCAGTCACAGTCGACAGTCGGCAGTCGGCAGTCACAGTCGTCAGTCACGGTCCTCGGTCACAGTCGTCAGTCACAGTCCTCGGTCACAGTCCTCGGTCGGCACTCGCAGTAGTGTCCACGCAAAGGGCCATTGATGACTGAGGACTACGATTCACGACTGGAGACTCAGATTGAAGACTCAGATTGAAGACTCAGACTGAGGACTGCGACTGACGACTGCGGACTCCGACTGATGACCGACGACGGACGACTGATGACTATCGCGCGGCTCGCTGCCACCTCGGTGTTCCTCATCTGCTTCGCAGCGGCTGGCCGCGCGCAGGAAACCATCGAGCCCGATCGTCCCGACGTCACCAACGGCACGCACATCGTCGACACCGGACTCCTGCAGATCGAAATCGGCGGGCTCTACACGCATGCGGCGGCTCGGCAGCACGCCGTCGGATCGCCCTTCACCGCACGCGTCGGCGTCACCGAATGGCTCGAGGCGCGCATCGGCACCGACGGCCTCCTCACGGCATCGGACGGCACGGCGCGCGCGAGCGGCGTCGGCAACACGCAAGTAGGCGCGAAACTTCGACTCTTCGCCGACCCTGGCGGCGCGCCGGTGCTGTCGATTCTTCCGACCGTCAATCTGCCGACGGCGAATGCCGAGAAAGGGCTCGGATCGGGATCGTTCGACTACACGCTTGCCCTGTTGACCGGCGCGGACATCGGCCGCCACGCACACGTTGACGCAAACTACGGCATCGGCAGCATCGGCGCGGGCGACGGCGAGCCGCATTTCGTCCAGCATCTCGTGTCGGTGTCGGCCAGCGCCGCCGTGTCGGACAATCTCAACCCGTACGTCGAAGCGTTCTGGTTCTCGCGGCAGGATGTCGACGGCGCTTCGATCACCGCGGTCGACGCGGGCGCCATCTACGAGCTCGGCGCCAGGTACGCCGTCGACGGCGGTGTGCAGATCGGCCTCACCCGTCAGGCGCCCGCCTTGTCGGCGTTCGCGGGCGTGTCGATGATAGTCGGCGACATCGCCGGCAACCACGGCGTCCACGCCCGCCAGCGTCAGGCCGCGCGCCGCGCCGCTCGCTCTTCGACGAGCAGGTAGAGCGTCGGCAGCACGAGCAGTGTCAGCAGCGTCGCCGACACGAGGCCGCCGATCACGACGACGGCGAGTGGCTTCTGCACTTCCGACCCGATGCTGTGCGAGAGCGCCATCGGCATGAGGCCGAGCATCGCGAGCAGCGCCGTCATCATCACGGTCCGCAGTCGCACCGTCGCGCCCTGCGTCACGGCCTCGCGCGGCGAGAGCCCCTGCGTCCGCAGGTCGGCGAAGTAGCTGACCATCACGACCCCGTTCAGCACCGCCTGACCGAACAACGCAATGAACCCGATGGCGGCCGAGACGCTGAGGTGTATGCCGGTGAGGTAGAGCGCGACGATGCCGCCGATCGACGCGAGCGGAATATTCGCGAGAATGACGGACGCGTTCCGGAACGATTTGAACGCATCGAACAGCAGCACGAAAATGAGGAACACGCTGACCGGCACGATGAACAGGAGACGCGTCATGGCTCGCTCCTGATTCTCGAATTCCCCGCCGAACGTCGCGTAGTACCCGGGCGGAAAATGCACATCTGAGGCGACTCTTTTCCGCATGTCGTCGACCACGCCGCCCATGTCTCGGCCGCGGATGAAGACGCCGATCGCCGACACGCGCACGCCGGCTTCACGGCTGATGTTGAGGCTTCCGGCGCGGACGGCGATGTCGGCCACTTCGGGGAGCGGCACGCGCACGCCCGACGGCGTGTCGACGAGCACGTTTCGGATGGACGCCACATCCTGGCGATCCTGCTCCCGCAGCCGCACCGCCACGCCGTACCGCCGCTCGCCTTCCCAGATCTCCGTGCCGATCTTGCCGCCGAGCGCCGTCTCGATCACGTCCTCCACGTCGGCGACGTTGAGGCCGTAGCGCGCCGCTCGTGCGCGATCGACCTCGATGGTCAGCTGCGGCACCTCGCCGGCGCGATCGATGAACGCGCGCGAGACCCCACGGACGCCGGCCACCGCCCTCAGCACGTCGTTCGCCTTCTGGCGCAGCACGGTCGGCTCGTCGCCGAACACCTTGATCACGATCTGGCCGTCGATCTGCGAGATGCTTTCGAGCACGTTGTCGCGAATCGGCTGCGAGATGGCCGGCTCGAGCCCAGGAATTCCGTTGATCGCGTTCTCCATGCGCGCGGCGATCTCTTCGCGCGTGATCCCCGGGCGCCATTGCGACGGCGGTTTCATGTCCACGAACAGCTCCGCCATGTTGATCGGCTTGGGATCGGTGCCGTCCTCGGGCCGTCCCGCCTGAGAAATGACCTGCGTCACTTCGGGAAACTGGCGAATCACCGTCCGGACATGCGCGATGATCTTCGACGCCTCAGACACCGACACGCTCGGCGGCAGTGTCAGGTTGACCCACAGCGTCCCCTCGTTCAGCTCGGGGAGGAACTCCGTGCCGAGCGCCGGCGCGAGCGCGAACGCCATCGCAAGCGCGGCGAGCGACGCGCCCACGACAAGCACAGGACGCCGCAGCGAGCGTTCGAGCGTCCATCGGTACGCGCGCGTCAGCTGATCGACGAGCCAGTTGCGCTCGTGCCCGACACCGCGGCCGAGCAGGAAGAAACACAGCAACGGCACGAGGGTCAGCGAAAAGATCAGCGACCCGACCAGCGCCGACGACACCGTATACGCCATCGGCGCGAAGATCCGCCCCTCGTGCCGCTGCAGCGTGAAGATCGGAATATGCGCGACGATGATGATCAGCATCGAGAACAGCGTCGGCCGCCCCACCTGCGTCGTCGCGTCCAGAATCGCCCGCCGCGCCGACTCGCGGTCTCGCGTGCCTCCCTGCTCCGCCAGCGTCCGGAACACGTTCTCGACGACGATGACCGCGCCGTCGACGATGATGCCGAAGTCCATGGCGCCCAGCGACAGCAGATTCGCCGGGATGCCGCGCAGCCGCAGACCGATGAACGTGGCGAGCAGCGCCAGCGGAATGACCGCCGCCACGATCCCGGCCGCGCGCACGTTCCGCAGGAACAGCCACAGCACCAGCGTCACCAGCAGCGCACCCTCGAGGAGATTCCGAAACACCGTCGTCAGCGTCGTGGCGATGAGTTGCGAGCGGTCGTAGAACGAAACGATTCGGACGCCTTTGGGCAGGATCGCCGTGTTCAGGCGCTCGACGCGCGCCTTGATCTCGTCGAGCACCTCGGAGGGATTCTCGCCCTTCCGCATCAGCACGATGCCCTCGACGATTTCATCGTCGTCGTTGCGCCCGACGAGGCCCTGGCGCGGCACATTGCTGGCCTTGACGTCGGCGATGTCGCGAATGAGGAGTGGCGTCCCGGCGTGCTCGGCCACGACGATCGCGCCGATGTCGTCGGCGGATCGGAGGAGGCCTACACCGCGGATGAGGTATTGCTGCTCACCCTGTTCGAGGTAGTTGCCGCCGGCGTTCGCGTTGCCGCGGCCAAGCACGGCCAGGATCTGCTGGAGCGGAATACCGTACGCGCGCATGCGCGCCGGATCGATGCTGACTTCGTACTGCTTGATGAAACCGCCGCGGCTGACGACGTCGGCGACGCCCGGCGCCATCTTGAGCTGGCGTTCGACGACCCAGTCCTCTATGCCGCGCAGCTCCGTGGCGCTCGCGGTGTCGGAAACAAGGCGGAAGCGGTACAGCTCGCCGACGGGTGTCGACAGCGGCGCGAGCGACGGTTGGATGCCCGCGGGGAGATCGGCGTCCTGCAGCCGCTCGAGCACGCGCTGGCGCGCGAAGTAATCGTCGACGCGATCGTCGAACGTGAGCGTCAGGAACGACAGGCCGAACTGCGTGTGCGAGAACATGCGGACGGAGTTCGGGACGCCGGCGAGCGCGATCTCGAGCGGAATCGTGACCTGCTTCTCGACTTCCTCGGCCGCGTGCCCTGGAAAGAGCGTCACGACGGTCGTCTGCACGTCGGACACGTCTGGGAAGGCCTCGACCGGCAGCGAACGGAACGCGACGATGCCGCCGGCGATGAACAGTACGGTCAACATCACTAGGAACATCGGCTGGTAGAGCGCGAATGCGACGAGTTTCTTGACCATTAACTTGTCGCCCGCTGCTGTTCCTCCTGCCGGAGCAGGAGGACGCCACCGGTCACGACGCGATCACCGGCGCGGAGGCCGCCGAGGACGCGACGCTCGGGCCCTTCGTCGTGCTCGATGTCGATCGGACGGCGCAGGAATTTCCCCGGCGCCACCTGAACGAACACGAAGTTCTTCCCTTCCTCAGTGAAGATCGCGGCGGCCGGAACGGTCAGCGCGTGCGTCGTGCCCGCGCCCGTCAATGCAATCGAGACGAACATTTCCGGCTTCAGACGGCCAGCGGGATTGGGCGCCGTCACCCGCACCTTCGCGGTGCGCGTCGTGGGATCGATCGCGTCACTGATGTAATCCACGCGCCCGTGAAACGTCTCGCCTGGATACGCCGCGGACGTAATCGCGGCGGTCTGCCCACGGGCAACGTGCCGCAAGTCGCGCTCGAAGAGATCGCCCATCACCCAGACGCTGTCGAGATTCGCGACGGTGGCGATGGGCGTCGGGTCGGTCTGGACGTATTGCCCTTCCGTGATCTTCCGCTCGATGAGCACGCCTTCAATCGGCGACACGATCGGGATGCGGCCGTTGAAGCGCCGGACGTCGGTCTCACTACCGAGGCCGAGCACCGCAAGCGCCTCGGACGCGCGCGCGACGTGCACCTGGGCCTTGCCCAGATCGTTTTCGGCCTGCTGCATTGTCATCTTCGACGAGGCCTCGTGCTCGAACAGGTCGCGCGTGATAGCCATGTGCTTCTCGGCGAGATCGAGGTCGTTGCGGCTGTCGAGGTATTCAGTGACTGCGGCGGTCACTTCGCGGCTGCTGATCGCGCAGATCGCTTCACCGGCGCGCAGCCGATCGCCGACCTTCACGTGCAGGTTGACGATCTGCCCGGCGAGCGGCGCGAGAACGTGTGCCACGCGATCCTCATCAAACTGCACCTTGCCGGCGAGGGCGAGCGTCGCCGCGACGTCGCGCTCGGCAACCGCGTCGACTTTGATCGACGAGAGCATCTCCGGGGCGACGGTGATGCCGTCGTCGGTCTTCGCCGCCGCCGGCGGATCGGTGGCGGCCGCCGTGCCGGTCCGCCCGCAGGCTGCGAGGGCGAGGATCCCAGCAGCCGTGCACATTGCACGCAGACCTCGCAGAAACCGCAGAAAGACTTTTCTCTGCGTGTTCCGCGGGTCTGGCGTGCGACTGTGACGGGTCACTTCACCACCTCGCTTCCCACGGCCGCGTTGAGGTGCGCGCTCGCGCGCCGCAGGCTCGCCTGCGCGTCGACGTAACTTTGCTCGATGTCGTTGAACGCGCGCTGGGCGTCGAGCACGTCGAGCAGCGTCGCGCCGCCAGCCTTGTAGGTGTAGAGGGAGACGTCGCGCGCGTGGGTGGCCGGCGACAGAAGATCGTGCTCGATGCTGCCGAGCAGATCCCGCGTCGCCTCGTACTCGTGGAGCGCGGCGCGGACGTCGGCGACGACCTCGGCCTTGCGCGCCTCGATCTGGCGCTCAACGTGCTCGCGCTCCGCGGTTGCGCGGGCGATTTCCCCCTGGTTGCGATTCAGCACGGGAAGCGGCGTGCTGAAGAACACGCCGAGCGAGTTCGATCGGCCGGCAATGCCCTGCTGCCGCCGATACTCGGCGCCGATCGTGTAGTCGACGCGTCCGAGCGCTTCCTGCAGCCGCAGGTCGGCGACGGACCGCGCCTGGCTCAACTGGAGAGACTGAAGGTCGGGCCGCGACTGCACGGCCAACGACTCGAGCGCGGACGGCTCGAGCGGCGCGGCCGCAGCGGCGGCGATCGCCGAATCCGCGATTTCGAGGGGATCGCCGACCGGGCGTCCCAGCAGGACCCGCAACTTCGCGGATGCGGCCGCGACGTCGAGGTCCGCCTTCACCACGCTCGCGCGGAACTGCAGCATGGCGACGTCGGAGCGCGTGGCCTCGAGTGGCGCAATCGCGCCAGCCGTGAGGCGCGCGCGGTTCACGCGCGCCAGGTCCTCGTAGGTCCGCAGCGTATCGCCGACAACCTTGCGGGTTGCCTGCGCGGCGAGCAAGTCGATGCAGGCCAGCGTGACTTCCTGGCGCAGCGCGCGAACGGCATCGAGAAAGTCCGCCTCGGCGGCCGATCGAACGGCCGACGCGAGCGCGATACGCGCGTCACGCTTGCCGCCGCGCTCGAGCGGCACATCGACGCGCCACGCGATTTCGGGCGGCCCGCCGTTGTTCGAGGCGTCGAAGCCGGTGCCGAGCCAGTCCTGATGGTCGGCGCTGAACGAGAACACCGGATTCGGGCGAAGCCGCGCCGTCAGCATCTGGGCGTCGGCGACGGTCAGATTGGCGCGCGCCGCGAAAAGCGCGAGGTTGTGCTGCAGACCCTCGTCGACGGCATCGGCAACCGACAGCTGCGCCCGCGCCGGGGCGGCGCATGCGCACACGATCAGAACGAACACACACAGACGCGACATCTCTGACGCTCCTCGGACTTCCGTGTTGATGAAAACTGCGAACTACGCGTCAGTCGGAGGAGCGCGCGGGGTGCGTGTGCTCGCGCGCGCGGACGTGGCGCGCGCGGCGTCACGGACGTCGGTCGGCGCCGACATGGCGTCTGGCGGCGCCGTAACGCGCGAGGATGGGCGTGGTGTGGGGAGATCGTTTTGAATCGTGTCGGTGCCGGGCGCTGAATGACGGTCCCACGTACGACCCGGCGGCTGCAGCCCGACGAGCGGCGCACGCGCCGGCGGCTGCGAGACCAATCGCCCCGCGCCGTCGTTCACCCAGACGACGAGCTCGAGGTCCGTCGCGGCGAGGACATCGGCATCTCCGTCGCGATCGATGTCGGCCACGACGACGCGCCGGACATCGACGTCGTAGCGGGCCCGGACCGCGCGCGCGACGGCGGCGCTGTCGATCCGGCGCGCGACCCGCAGCACGTCGCCGGCGGGCACCGTCGCGGCGCCGGCCGCCGCGGCCGCGAGGAGCACGAAGGCCGCTGCCGTCCCCGCGCGCGCCGCGCGGGATCGCATTGCCGGTCGCGCGCTATTCACCGCCGCCGATATTAGCGCACGCTCGACAAACTTTCGTTTTTTCGGCCTTTTTTATGGCGATCTGCCGCAGCTGGTCGAGGTATTTGAATATTCAAACTTCACTGCTTGTATAATCGAATTTCATGACGAGGCAGCCGGCGGCGGTCACGCTCGGCATCGTGCTCTGTGCCGCGGGAACCGCGCTCGCGCAGACGCCTGGAACCGATCCTGCGCGGACACCCGGGACATTCGAAATCACGGACAACTCGTTTCTGGTCGAGGAATCGTTCAATCAGGAGGCCGGCGTCTTTCAGAACATCTTCATGTGGACGCGCAGCCGTACCGGTGGCTGGGAAGGCAGCTTCACGCAGGAATGGCCGCTCGGCAGCATGACTCACCAGTTCTCGTACACGATCCCGTTTTCGGGCGCCGAAGGTGTACGCGGCATCAACGACGTGTTGATCAACTATCGCTATCAACTGCTGACCGAGACGGAGACGCGGCCGGCGCTGGCGCCCCGCCTGAGCGCGGTGCTGCCGACGGGGCGCGAAGCCGACAGACTCGGCGCCGGGGTCTTCGGGCTGCAAGTCAACGTTCCGGTGAGCAAACAGTTCGGCGACCTCTACGTGCACGCCAACGGAGGATTCACGTGGCTGCCGTCGGTCGACGTGAGCGCCGACGGCGCGACGCGCACATTGACCTCACCGTTTGTCGCGGCTGGCGGCATCTGGCGCGCGGCGCCGATGCTGCACCTGATGCTCGAGGCCGTCGCGTCGTTCGACGACACGGGCGGGGCGGCGCCCGCGCGAGCGCGCACGGTGACCATCTCGCCCGGATTTCGCACTGGATGGAACTTCGGCGAGCGCCAGGTCGTCGTCGGCGCGGCCGTCCCTCTCAGCCGCGTCGAAGGCCGCGGGGATCTCGGGGTGATTACGTACTTCTCCTACGAGCTGCCGTTCCGGTAGTCACATCAGCTTTCCAATCGGGCCGAGATCGAGGTTCAGATCTTCCGGCGCGAGGCCGAAGCGTGCGCCGATCTCGCGGATCGTCTCCTCCAGCTGCATGAGCGCACGTCCGACGGCTTCGACTTCCTTGCGCGTCAGCGTCTTCTGCTCCATCCGCCGAATCGCCTGACGCTCCATCAGCTTTCGGAGGAATTCAACGATCGTGAGCACGAGCTGCGCGACGGATTTCTGCACGTCTTCGGGCTGGGGATTCCACCGGAGCGGAGGACCTGCCGCTCGGCTAAAGCCTCGCGCTCCTTCCTGTTTTGTGCGCGCTCCTTCCTGTCTGGAGCGCGCGCCATCTTTTCTTCGAGGAGCGCGAGGCTTTAGCCGAGCGTTGGGCGCGTTCATGCGGCGTTGAAGCTCGTCGCGAAGCGCGCGAAGTTCTGCTGCGGTAACAGGGGCCGCAGCCACGTGACGTTTCTTGCGGCGGGCTATTTGCGGCCTCCCGGCGTACGGTGGCGCGAGCGCCGCCTCGGAGCGTTCGGCGGCCGTGGCAGCACACGATCGGCCGCGCACAGGATGGACGACAGCCGCAGGTAGATGAGATCGATGCCCGCGACGCCGAGCGTGACGTCGCCGGTCGCCATCACACCCTTGTTGAGCAACTCGTCGATCAGATCGAGCATCGTCGAGTCCGGCGTCTCCAGCGCGACATCGGCGACGGTTACAGTCTTCGCCATCGATCAATCCTGCACGAACGAGTATGGCGGCCAGGGGCCCGTGAGCGTCAACCCGTAGCCCAGCCGTGCGAGGCCGCGCGCCTCGCGGCGGACGTGCCGGCGGAACGATGCCGTGCGGCCTCGCGGAACCAGGAACGCGGCGTCTAGCAGCAGCGGTCCGCCGGATACCGGGAGGTCGCTCGCGGTCCGCCGCACGGCCTGCCGCGCGCGCGCGGCCAGCCGATCGTAGAGCGCCGCGACCGTTTCGCGCGCACGCGTCGCCAGCTCCTGCGCCGCATCGCGCCGCTCCTTCTTGCCCGAGAGATACGCGACGCCGCTCGTGCCCGCGGCGGCAGGTTTTGCGGTCTTTGCGATCTTCGCGGCCTTTGCAGCCTTCGCGACAACCACCCGCACGCTCCACTCGTGCCGCCCTTTCACGCGCGCGATCAACGCGTCGATCCGCGGGCGCTGCACCCGAACGTGGGCCACCGCCCGCTCGTCGCTCGTGAAGATCGTGAACATCTTCATCGGCAGCACCGCCGCGGCGGCTTGGAGAAACGATTCGACGACGGCCTCCTGCGCCACGGCGGCACGCGAGACCCAGTCGACTTTCGACAGGCTCCGATTGATCGCGCGCTCGCCGTAGCGGGCGAGCGGCGCATCGGCCACCGCGATCCACAACCCGCGATCCACGTCTACGAGCCGAACGCGTCCGGTGCCCGGCAATCCGGCGGTCACGCGAATCCGCGGCCGCCTCGGCGCGGCGACAACACAGTACACATACGTCGCATCAGCCATTGATCCAACTCGCGCCCCATTTCCGCAGGGCGCCTACTCCCCGCGGCGGCGGGGCTGTCAACGGGGTGAGGATAACAGCGGAGCGGGCTAGGCGGCGCATCGCAGCGAGGCGGCGCGTCTCGCCCGCCGCGGTGCAGCGGCACCGAGGACAACGTCCCGGCGCGAGCGTCATCGCATTGGCGACGATCGCGGGAACGGCAATGTGCAGCCGCCGCAGCGATCGCAGCAGCCGCGCCGTTTCCGCGGCCGGCACGTCGGCCATGCGCGTCACGACGACGAACCGGGTTTGCCTGGCATCTGCGAGCAATCGCCGCAGCTCTCGAATCGCGCGGGCCAGATCGACGAGCTCGGCGCCGAGTGCGCCCGGTGCGGCAACGGCCTTGTACTTGAGCAGAACGCGCATCAGCAGCTGCACCCACTCGTGCACGATCTGCGGCATCTCGAGCAGCCGCAGTGCGTGGCCGGTCGGCGCCGTGTCGACGACGATTCGATCGAAGTCGGCGCCCGCAGCGAAGACCGACAGCATGCCGAACAGCTCGTCGACGCCGGGCGGTGCCAGATCGAGCAGGTTTGACGCCCGCGCGCCGCCGCCACCCGTATCGAACGCGTCGCCCAGCTCGTCGAGCGCCGACGCGAGCGCTGCGCGCCGGACCGCGAGCGCGCGCGCGGCGTCCAGCTCGCGCACTCGCAGATTCGCGGGCGCGCCGCGGACGGCCGCCGACGCA
>Ga0310810_10000828_pt1 | contig 31394 bp, 36 predicted proteins | sample NCmetagenome_FD_207641 | JGI IMG/M metagenome (GOLD analysis project Ga0310810, IMG submission 207641) | Soil microbial communities from experimental microcosm in Duke University, North Carolina, United States - NC | ecosystem: Engineered > Artificial ecosystem > Soil microcosm > Unclassified ... | reverse complement strand
CAAGTAACTAATCTTGGTTACAAAAAAATTGGCGATAAAGTTAATATTGAAACCGATATACTTGGAAAATATATTTTATCTGAAGATTAATCCATTACCACTATTTTGGTAGTTACCAATTTTCTAGTAAGATTTATAACAATAATGAAAAGCTGATCATGTATATGTCCTTAGACGAAGCAATCTCATCACTTAGGAAGGGTGATTTCATTTTGCTTCATGATGGAAACAAGCGTGAGAACGAGGTAGACATGGTAGTTGCAGCAGAATTTGTGACTCCTGAACATATAGCCCGTATGCGCATGGATGCCGGAGGGTTGATCTGCATGTCAATTAACCACGAACTTGCATCAAATTTGGGACTAAACTTTATGCATGAAATTCTTTTCAATTCTCAAAACTTTGATGCAGGCTTGAAGAAGATGGTGATTGGTACTGCTCCTTATGGAGATCGACCATCATTTTCAATTTCAATTAACCATAAAAACACATTCACTGGAATAACAGACAAAGAAAGAGCATTTACAATTTCTCAGATGGCAGAATTGTACAAAAATAAAAATATTGACAAAAAAGAAATATTCAATTCTAATTTTAAGACACCTGGCCACATTCCATTGCTTATTGCTTCAGAAGGATTATTATCAAAGAGATTAGGACATACTGAAATGTCTATTTATCTAATGAAACTTGCAGGACTTTCACCAGTTACCGCAATCTGTGAAATGCTAGACTCTCAAACGTATACCGCATTGTCTACGGAAAAAGCAAAAAAATATGCAAAAGATAACGCCATACCATATTTTGATGGTACTGAGCTTGTCAAATTTGCCAAGGAGCATTGATCTTGAATATAGCAATCGTTGTTGCCGAATTTAATAGTGAAATTACTTTTAAAATGCTAGACCTTGCTATAGAACGAGCAAAAGCACTAAAAATGAATGTAAAATACACAAGTAAAGTTCCAGGCGTATTTGATATGCCTCTATTGATTGATACCTTGTTGCAAAAAAAAGATGTTGATGCTGTAGTGACTCTTGGAGCAGTAATCAAAGGTCAGACAAAACATGATGAACTCATTTCTCATGTAACTGCAAAAGCATTAGCAGATCTCTCAATAAAGTACCAAAAACCAGTGACCTTGGGAATAACAGGACCTGGAATGAGTGATAGGCAGGCACATCAACGAATACGACCAGTAGCTGAGAGAGCCATTGAGGCTGCAAAGAAACTATCTGAAGAACTGGAAAAAATTAGAAAATGATTCAACTGACCATAATCAAGATAACCGGATATGGGCCATGGACTCTGACCCTGGGCAGCGATAGAGAACATAGGCTTCAGATGCTTCAAGCATCATTGTACAAAGAAATACAAGACTTGTTTTCACAAAAAAACTGTCTTGCATTTCCTAATAGATTTGATGAAATCTTTGTAATAACTAACGGTCTCTCTGTTGATGATCACGTTGAAATTCAAAAACATCTAGTGAAATCCTTTGAATTGGGTTTATCCATGTCTATTGGACAAGGCAAAACCCCGTTTGAGGCAAGCTCAAATGCTGACAAGGCAAGAAGATCTAACTCAAGCCTAAGTAAGGATCATAACATCTTTGGATTGCCATTAGGCAAAGATGCCGATTTAGTTCAGATTATACACATGGATGTAGATGGTTCCACATCAGTTTCTGCAAAAAAATCACCTTACGAAATATCTTCGCTTATTATCAAGTTATATTCTGAAATGTCAGAGTTTTTCCTCAAAAGAAATTCGCTTGCATTTTTCATGGGCGGAGACAACTTTATGATATTAAGTTCCGATGCCAACAAAGATGAAATAACAAAGTTTCTTGAAATTGTAAAACAAAAATATGATATCTCATTTAACTGCGGAATTGGAACTGCAAAAACAGGAAGAGATGCAGCAAAATTGGCTACTCAATCATTAGATAAGATCCGTGAGCTTAGAGACTCTGGAAAAAAAGATACCAGAATTCTTGAGATAACATGCTCATAAGAAATATCAGTCTGCTCTATGGTAAAGAACTAGATTATATCCCAAGCACTAGTGTGAGAATTTCTGGAAAGCACATAGGGCAAATAGGGACAAAACTCTCTCCTCAAAAAAATGAGGTTGCGCTTGACGGTGAGGGACTCTTGATGATGCCTGGGCTAGTCAATTCTCATACACACATTGGGGATTCTATAGCCAAGGACATAGGAATAGATTCAGGCGTTGAAGAAAAGATACACCCAGTTAGTGGGTTTAAACAAAAAATTCTCAAAAATTCTGATAAATATCACCTGACAAGTTTTGTGAAAAATTCTTGCATCTCAATGATTAGGAAAGGAATAACATCATTCATAGATTTTCGAGAAGGAGGCAGTGAAGGAATTGATCTATTAAAAAATGCCACACTGGGTATTCCAATAAGGCCTATCATTCTGGGAAGAATTGAATATTATCAAGATTCAAGAGCCATAAAGAATAACACGCCAATTCCACAATTTCACAAATCATCACTTCAAAACTTTCTACTGAACTGTGATGGGCTTGGCATTAGTGGTCCAAATGAGTTTAGTGATTCTGCATTACAATACTTTGCAAAGGCTAGGAAAATTCGTGCCATCCACTCTGCAGAGACTGAAGAAAGCAACAAGATATCAAAAAAGATATCTGGAAAAACTGAGACTCAGCGAGCTCTACTTGTAAAACCAAATTTCTTGGTCCATATGACTTATGCCTCAAAAAAAGATCTTGTGCTTGCAATAAAAAATAGGGCAAGTATAGTTGTATGTCCACGGGCAAATGCATCTCTTGCAGAAGGTATTCCTGATGTAGATGTCATGCTTGATGTTGGATGTAACATAGCTATTGGAACTGATAATGTCATGATAAATTCTCCTGATATGTTCCGAGAGATGGATTATCTTTGGAAAGTTTCAATGGCCATGAAAAAGAAAAGATTGGCGCCAAAAGATATACTCAAGATGGCTACAACAAACGCCTCAAAACTTTTAGGTGGTAAAATTGGAATTATTCAAACTGGCAACATGGCAGATTGTGTATTCATTGAAAAACATGCAATTGATCTAGAACCAATGCACAATCCTCATGCATCAATAGTGCATAGGGCTTCAGAAAATACCATAAAAGCAGTGATGTACGAAGGAAAACTAGTGCATGGAAAAATCTAGGCCCTATGTCATCCTCAGTGCTGCTATCAGCATTGATGGAAAGATAGCTACACGTACTGGAAGGTCTAATCTCTCATCAAAAAAAGACTTGGTACGGGTCCATAATCTGCGAAAAAGTGTTGATGCCATATTGATAGGAAAAAACACTGTAAATGTGGACAATCCATCGCTTACTGTCAGGCATGTAAAAGGAAAAAACCCAATTCGTATAATTCTTGATCCAAACGGTAGTTTATCTCTAAAATCAAAAGTGATTAGCACAGCAAAAAAAACGCCCACCATACTTGTTGTATCAGAAAATGCTAAAAATGTGAAAAAGTTTGTTACAAAAGGAGCTCAAGTAATTACATGTGGAAAGAAAAAAATCAACATAAAAAAACTACTGCAAATACTTGACAAAAAGGGCATCAAAAGAATTGTTGTTGAAGGTGGAGGTACAACCAACTGGTATTTTTTCAAAGAAAAACTAGTAGATGAAATTATAATTACTGTTACACCGTATATTCTAGGAGGAAGTACTGCAGTTTCTCTTGTTGAAGGTATTGGATTTGAAAATATATCAAACTCTTTTAAATTAAAAAAGATCAAGAAAATACAAAATGAACTAGTTTTACACTATGTATCCTAGTGTTTTAGATCATCACGTAACTGATCTATTTTTCCCTGCAAAGCTTTTTTGAGTTTTTCATTTTTCGAAAGATTTACCAATTTTCCACAAGTAGGACATTTGAAGGATAAATCTAGAGCCTTTTCAAAGGTCAATTTCTGGCAGTCTTCATTTCCGCAATGGTAAAAATCAGCCGAGTTTTCATAGTCTACTCTTTGTTGTAGTCTTTCCACGATCTTCTTTTTTTGATTCTCAATAAAATTATCAACCTCATCCTTTCTTGCTCTCCATCTGTAAACGAACCATCCCTTCTTTTCGTCCTTTACCCTAATTCCTGTTATCAGAGCTTTTCCAAAAAGATCATACAGTACCTTTCTAACTATGTTAATTCTAAGTCCAGTCGAACTTGCTATTTCTTCGTCTGTAGCATCTTCAGTATTGAGAAGAGAACGAGCAACCTTGAGGTATTCATCTCCACCAATCAAGGCAGCAATTTTTACAAAAGGATCTTCATGCTCAACTGACATACTCTTCTTTCTTAATCTCTATATTTAATCAAATGGTTTTAACCTGTTTTTATATAATTAGTTCAATTGGCAGTTTTATCTATTACATTTTTTCCTTTTTTTGTTGGGATTATTTCACGCTCTCCATCTGGATATTTTTTCTGAAGGTATTGTCCTTGTAAAATTCTATCAAGCAATATGGCAAGTGCTGATATCTCTGAATGTGGTTGGTTTCCAATTGCAATGTTATAGTCTGCCATGTCATATACTTCCCTTGGAACCTTTTCTGCACCAACTACAATCAAAATTTTTTCTTCTTCTTTTACTTGATCTTGTATGTCGTTAATATTTTCACCATACATTGTTAAATGGACTATCTTGAACAGATCCTTCTTTTTTGATTTTATGACATCCTTCCAATTTTCAATAATCTCTACTTTGAAATCACTGCCCCACATTTTATTTACCTTGGATATTGTCTCTTTTATCTCTGGATTTGCATCGTACATGTATATTTTTGATGCTCCAAATGCTCTTGATACAAGAGTTACGTGAGTGGTTACTCTGTCATCTCTAACAAGTCTCGTACCTATGCGTAAAACTTCAATCTTCATAATTTATTTTAATTTCTGGTCTTTGTATTTCCTTTTTTTCCTCTGTTACTGGCGAATTGTCTAATGCCTGGTATATGAGAGTCTTTAATTGTGTAATGTTAAATCCCGTTGAAGATGATACTGCTAACCATTTTCTATTATTTGTCAAGTCTAGTTGATTTGCTCTCTCAGCAACCTCTTCTTTTGAAACCAAATCTGATTTGTTTAGAACAAAGATCATCTTGTCTTTGCTTACTCCGATCTCATCTAAGGTAGAAATACAACTCTTGAATTTCTTTCTTAGTTCCAGTATCGTATCACTAACATCAATGACGACTATTACAACGTCTGTATAGACAAGCTCCTCCAGAGTTGACTTGAACGCTTGGACCATGTATGCAGGCAGTCTGCTTATGAAGCCTACTGTATCTGAAATCAAAACCTCGGAATTTCTTAGAGTGATCTTTCGTGTGGTTGTAGAAAGTGTAGTGAAAAGTTTTGGGCTTTCTTCTTTTTCCTCGCCAGTTAGTACATTGAAAAGTGTAGTCTTTCCTGCTGATGTATATCCAGCAAGAGAGATTGTCTTAAACCCAAATCTTTTTCTTGCTTGTCTGTGAAGCGCACGTTGCGTTGATGATTTTGCTAACTTTGATTTTACACCATTCATTCTATTTTTAATATCGTTAAAGTAAACATCAACTTCGAATTTTCCTATCCCCATAAATCCTGGTTGTTCTCCCATCTTTGCAAGTCTGACTTTTTCTTTGGCCCTTGACATCTCGTATCTTAGCTGGGCCATCTTGACTTGCAGTGTGGATTCGGAACTCTTTGCTCTTCGTTCAAATATCTGAAGAATTAGGGCTTCTCTGTCAAGTATGTTCATTTTGAGAGTAGATGCCAAATTGTAATTCTGACTTGGCTTGAGTATCTCATCAAAGATTATGACATCGGGTTTGATGGAAGACAACATCTCCTTTAATTCGTCTACCTTCCCTTCTCCTAGTCCATATTTTGATTTGTTTAGAATTCTGTGTTGTATTATCTTGCGAACCTCATATCCTGCAGCATCGCACAGGCCTAGTGCCTCTTTTAGAGAGTCTTCCTTGTCATATGTAATCAAAATTGCAGAATCTTTCAACATCTTACTGCCATCGCTCGATATCTTATTGCTTTCGCAGAGTTTTTTCTATTGTCACATCTAGGACTATCTCTGCAATGTCACTTGCATACTCTGATATCCTTCGTATGTTCTCGCTCATTCTTCTAACTCTATAGACTTCTTCAGTATCTTTCAATGTCTTCAGACCATCCTGAACCTTTTTTTCATATTTTGAAATTTCAGCAGTTTTTTGTACTGTTCGTTCTGCCTCGTTAGAATCCTTCTTGAATAGAGATAAACAGGCTTCATCTAATACGGACAAGGTAAATGTATTCATGTCATGTATTGGGTCCAGTATGTTTTTCTTGATAGGTTTTTTGTATTCAAGCAAGTCTCTTGCAATGTCTGTTGCATGATCTCCTACACGCTCGATATTTTTCACTATTAGTCTATAGCCCAAACAATGGTATGGACTTTCTATTCCCATTTCATTTAACATGTGCTCATTTTGGATTGCTATCTTGAGTTGTCTCATTATGTAAAAACTGAATCTGTCAACTTCGTCGTCACTGTTTATGACCTCTTTTGCAAGTTCAATATTTCCTTCTTCTTGAGCAAGTAATGCATCGTTTTGCATTGATTTTGCTATTATCAGCATTCTTTTTAGCGCACCATCAACTGAAAGCTCAAACAGATTGATGAGTACTTGGATAGTGATGCCTTCAGTAGAATCTGCAGTAATCTCGGTTCCCATCAAGATGCCTTTTACTGCATCTTTGATGGAATTTCTCTGAGACGGTTTTAGTCTTCCAACCTTTGATCTTACGTTTATGATGGTAAATCCAAGAAGATAAAGTGAAATCAGTTTTCTAACAATTGTCGAGTCTTCTTCTTCTGGTTTGATCTCAATCGTTGCCTCTTCTGTACCTACAGATTTGTTATGATGTTTTAATGGAACAATTTGTAAATTGGAAATTCCTTGTCTTACTACTGCTACTTGGTCTCCTTGCTTGAGACCCATGTCAATAATCCATTGTTTTGGAAGTGAAACGATGTATGATGACTTGCCTGTAAACTGTATTTTTCGCATTTCTTCATTTACTCCCATGTTACCCGGGTTGTGAATTATTCTATATAGTTGTTAGGACTTACTATATAGGTCGCCTCTATTGCAAAAATAATTAACATGGATAAATCGCCATAATTCTGTGGATTCGATTCTTAAAATCAAGTATACACTGGATGCACTTTTCGGCCAAGGTGTGTCAAGATACCTACCAAAGGATGTAACTATCACGTATTCAAAAAATACAGGCAGAATAAAACACGTACATCAAAATGATCATCTGCTTTGTACTCTACGAACTGATGGTGGTCTTGCAATAACTCCGTATTTTGCCCAGATTCTTTTGAAAAGTAAAAAATTCAGAGAAAATTGCCTTGAAATTGATGATGAATCCAAGGCATTTGTTCAAGAAGGCAGCTCGGTCTTTTGTAAGCATGTAACCTGGTGTGGAAAAAACATACTGATAGGTTCTGACGTATCAGTATTACATGGTGGCAAAGTAATTGCAGTCGGTAAAGCAGTTTTGTCTACAAGAATGATAAAGTCGTTTAAAAAAGGAGTGGCAATAAAGATCAGAGATAGTTTAAAAAGTGCAAACAGCGGAGTATGAATATATCATGATGCGTGGAGGAAACCGCGAAATGCGGAGAATGTTGGACAAGATGGGCCTTGAAATGAAGGATGTCCAAAATGTACAAGAAGTCATAATTAAGACAGATACAAAAGAGATCATAATTGTAAAGCCATCAGTCACAGAAATGAAGGCAAAGGATAATTCCATTTTTCAAATAATTGCCGAAAGTTATGAAGAACGAGAACTTGAGGTGCCTATCTTCAGTCAGGAGGATATAATGCTTGTAGCACAGCAGGCCAATGTATCCCCTGATGAGGCAACTCAGGCGTTAACTGAAGCAAAGGGAGACCTTGCAAGAGCAATATTGCTATTGACAACTAAATGAAATTTGTTGATCAAAAACAACACATAAACAATCTTTAAATTTTCTCGATGGTAATGTTAACCATATCATACCCACCACAAAACAATATTGCAGTGGCAACGGTATCCGGAAGATCATATTTTAAATTCATAAACATCTTAAGACGACTTGAGCTAAATTACGATTCCATACTGCCTGAAGAAATAACAAGTTCAGACAAGAGGCTGATTCTAACCACCATGCGGGAATCTTCTAAAATACCTACTAATCTGGTCCTTTTAGAAGACGAATTCAATTATCATCCTACAATTATACGAGCAAAAATAGTTGAAAAACTACACTCTGGAATTAACAATAATTCTCTGGTAATTGGAATTGATCCTGGCAGCAGAACTGGATTATCCGTTTTTTACTATGAAAAAGAAATCGAGAGTTCAATCTATACATCAACTGATGACTTGGTATCGCACATTGTCAGAATTTTGGTAGGGATAAACGCTCAGCGAAAAATTGTCAAGGTAGGGAATGGTAACATGAAGATTGCTTTACACATAGTAAACTCACTCAATCTCAGATTCTGTTCACATTTTGAACTAGAATTTGTAGACGAGCGTAAAACATCCTTGAAAATAAAAAATTTCAATAGGCGAGGAAAGTGTGATAAAATGTCTGCAAGATATATCACACAGAGAGAGGGTTACAGGCATCTTGTTCTCCCTCTTTCAAGAACCGGATAAAAAAACTCAAAATAGTTCGAAAAAACTCTCGAGGTTTCATTTAAGGTTGATCTTTTGAGTTGAATGTAAAAGAACGGTAGATATTTATAGTGTTTTTCATTTTTTTCTTGAAAACTGTCCGCTTGAGAACCTAAATTTAAAATAATAATTTCATAAAAAATGCTGTAAAATTATAAGAATTTTAGATCCATCCTTAAATATTTACTATAACTATATGGAATTCAGGTAACAACATATGACATGTAAAGGAATCTGCACAAGATACAAGGCACAGAAGCCAGTCGGAACTGGTCGTTACGCATCAGGACAGAAAAGATGCCAAATTTGTGAAATTTTCATAAAATGGGAGGGTCTTTGGTGTCCTTGCTGTGGATACAGACTAAGAACTAAACCACGAAACCTCAAGTACAAAGCAAAACTACGAGCAAGAGTCGAAGCTGATCAATTAGAAGCTGTCGCTGTAAAGGCTGCAGAAGTAGAAGAGATAGAGCTAGAGCCAATAGCAGTAAAGACACCAAAAAGGGCTAAAACTGCAAAGGCAAAGACTACTAAAGCTAAGACGGTAAAGGCTACAAAGAAGGTAGCAGTTACGCCGGTAGCAATATAGGCACTAGTAAGCTGAAGTAAACTGTTGATATCACAAGTCGGTTATACGAAGAAAACCGTCACGGTGAATCATCGAGACTTTCTGGTACAGATTGTTCCATATGACAATGGAGATTATATTTCCATTTCAGAGGGCAAGGAAAGGATAGGAACACTTGTTGTTTCTATTAGTTCAGGTGGTCGTGTAACTACAGCTGCTGTTATACCATCAAAATCAGATACACTTTTTCTTAAGATGGTATCAGAACGTGTGGCTTCTACAATAAATGGAATCTGCATCTTTTCATTAAACATTGAAAAAGACCTGGATCTTGATAGTATGAAAGTACTAATGAATGAATTAATGGAGATTATAAAACAATGACTTCTGATATGCGGGGCTATCTGGATCTTATTGCAAAAAAAGGCGAATTGGCTGTAGTAAAAAAGAAAATTTCTACAAAATTTGAGATTGCTGCAGTGACAGCCAAGATGGATGGCTCAAAAGCGCTATTGTTTGAAAATGTCAAAGATAGCAAATTTAGAGTTGTTTCAAATCTGGTAGGGACACGAAAAAGATTTGCTTATGCTGTTGGTGCAAGTGAAGATAAAATACATGAAAAAGTAATTTCTGCCATAAAGCATGCATCAAAACCAAAAACAACCACAAAAGCAAAATTTCTAGAAAACCAGTCACGAGATCTTTTTACTCTGCCAATGGTCACTCATTTTGACAAAGAACCGGGCCCATTCATCACATCCTCAATCATATATACAAAAAATCAGGAGATGGGTACACAAAACTCATCATTTAACAGGTTGCTGAGAATCGATGAAAAACACTTCTCAATTAGAATGGTGGAGGGGAGGCATCTTCACAGGACTTTTGTTTATGCAAAAGAACACGGTGAGGATCTCAAAGTTGCCATTTCGGTAGGTGTTCATCCTGCTGTTTCCATTGCAGGTGCGTATCAAGCTGATTGGGGAAAAGATGAACTTGAAATTGCAAATGAATTGTTGGGAAAAAAACTCACACTTTCCAAATCTCCTTATTCACAGATGCTTGTTCCATCAGAATCAGAAATAATCATCGAGGGAAGAATTCTCAAGGACAAGACCCACAAAGAATGGATGGTAGAAATGCTTCGCACATATGATTTCAAAAGAGCCCAGCCTGTTTTTGAGCTTGATAGAATATACTTTAGAAATAACTCCATCTTTCATGATATACTAGCTGGTTTTGGTGAACACCAGTTACTAATGGGAATGCCAATTGAGGCAAAGATAAACAAGGAACTAAAACAGGCCTTGCCCCAAACCAAAAATGTTGTACTCACTGAGGGCGGTTGTAAGTGGTTGCACGCAGTGGTCCAGATCTCCAAAAAACAAGAGTCAGATCCAAAAAAAGCAATCGAGGCTGCATTTTCTGCCCATCGTTCTCTTAAGAATGTGGTAGTGGTGGATGATGATATTGATCCATCAGATCCTGTAGCAGTAGAATATGCCATGGCCACTAGATTTCAAGCAGACAAGGACCTGATAATAGTGCCAAAAGTACGGGGTTCAAGTCTTGACCCTTCCAGTGATCAAAAAAATCTTCTTACTGCAAAGATGGGAATAGATGCGACCAAGTCTTTTTCAAAAAGGGCAGAAGGGTTTGAAATTGCCAAGATTCCAGGCGCAGAAAATTTGTCCCTAAAAAAATATCTCAAATAAAACTTAGAGTGCAGAATCTATCATTAGCGCAATAAATAATATTGCAAGATATGGACTTGAAAACTTGAATAACGTCCACGATGCTTTTTCAGATGGTTTCACAAGTAGCCAGACACTTAGTGCAATCATTATTGCACCTGAAACTATAGCTGTATACAGGTACACTTCATGAAACAAATGTTTTCCAGACATACCTGTCATGAAAAAGGGAAGAATGCTGAAAAGAACCATCATCAGAGTGGTCCCGGCAATGACTCTAACTGATGTCTTTTCTGATTCAACTGCTGTCAACATTGGAACGTTTACTTTGTTATAATCGTCCTTGACATGAAGTGTAAGACTCCATATGTGCATTGGAATCCAAACAAAGACAAGTCCTGCCATCACCAATCCCAAGTCCCATAGGCCAGTGGTTGTTACTGCAACATAGCCAATCATTGCAGGTGCTCCTCCTGAGAATCCTCCTAAAACGATATTTGTTCTACTTCTTCTCTTTAGAAATTTACTATAAACTAGAATGTTATCAGCAAGCCCAAATGCCATGAAGATGCCTGCCCACATGTTTATGGCAAAAGCGCTTACTAGGGATATTGCTCCCAGAATTAGTCCAAAATATAATGCCTTTTCAGCAGGAAAAATTCTCCTACTTGGAATGGGCCTATCCTTTGTTCTTTCCATTATTGCATCAATGTCTCTGTCGTTATAGTTTGTCAGCGTATTTGCAGAAGCAGAACCAGCTATTACACCGCCTATTACAAGACACCATGTTAACGGAGATACTGGGATATGATACAAATTTGATGCAGTCAAGGCTGCTCCTATTGCAGTAAAAACAAGGAGATACCATATCTTTGGCTTGGTAACTTCATAGTATACCTTAATTCTTGAACTGGCTTTTGTTGTTAGCACACTCTTACTCCATTTGGATCTTATTACTTATTTATAGGTTGAAAAGACCAAAACGACTATTTGGCTGGCTTGTAAGGCATAGGCTTTGTTGTCCTTTTCATTTCGATGAAACTCTCAGAACGTTGAACTCCCTGAATTCTTCCCAGTCTTTCTGATATCAATCGGTGCATCTCATCTAGGTTTTTGGCATACATGGTTACAATGATATCAAATCTCCCAGTTACCTCTGAGATCTCTCTTACCTCTGGAATCTTCATCAACTCTTCAATAACATTGTCTCTCATCTTAGAATCCATGTTTATTCCAGTGAGTGCCTTTACTGTATAGCCTAATTCCCTGTCATTTACTACTATTGTAAAACGCTCGATGAGTTTTCTCTTAATTAGTCTCTTGATGCGGCTGTATACTACAGACGAATTTACATTGATCTTCTTTGAAATTCTTGGAACGGATATGTTTGCATCCTGTGATAATTCTGATAAAATTATCATATCTAAATCATCAACTTTTGTCATCAAAACACAGATTATTGTGAATAAATGGATCTTATTAAAGTTGTTAGTATAAAATTTCTATAATTTTATAATTTACTAGATGTAGGCTTTTTTGTATAGCATCTCTGCTAACAATACAGCACCCTTTGCAGAACCCATTTTCTCATTATGTGAGAAAAGCACATACTTGATACCGTTATCAAATACTGTATCTTCTCTTAATCTTCCAACTACTGTAGTCATTCCTTCATTGATCTCTCTATCTAGTCTTGGTTGTGGTCTTGTAGGATCCTCATTAACCATGAGATATTCTTTTGGTGCAGAGGGCAATCCAGTAACGCTTACACTGTTTGAGAAATCTTGCATGGCTTTTTTTACACTGTCTGGGTCAACATGAGTGGCAGTTTCAACAAATACAGTTTCAGTATGACCGTCTAGTACTGGAACTCTTGTACATGTGCAACTAACTTTCATCTTTGCTGGATCAATTTTTCCATCTGTAAACTTGCCAAGTATCTTTCCGGTTTCTAGCCTTACCTTATCCTCTTCCTTTGGTATGAATGGAATTATATTGTCTGTTATGTCTAGTGCAGAAACACCAGGTGATCTGCCTGCACCTGACATTGCTTGCATGGATGTCATGATTATCTTCTGAGCCCCAAACTTGTCTAAGAGTGGCTTCATAGTTATTGCAAGTCCTGTTGTTGTACAGTTTGGCAATGGTGCTACAAATCCCTTCCAACCTCTGTTCTTTCTCTGAATATCTAGTAATCCAATATGGTCATCATTTATTCCTGGAATTAGAATTGGAACGTCTGCTTCGTATCTGTATGCTGCAGATGTACTGATGACTGGAACATGTTTTGCAAATTTTGTTTCAATGTCTCTTGCAGCTTCACTTTCTACTGAACTAAAAATTAAATCAAAATTTTCTGGATTGATATCGTCTACAGCATCAATTGTCATATTTTTTACGTATTCTGGAATGGGCTCTCGCAAATGCCATTTCAAAATGCCACTGTTTGGATCTCTTATAGCATCTACAAACTTTTTGTTGGCTGATCGTTCAGACGCAGCTATCTGTTTTACCTCAAACCATGGATGCTTGTTCAATGCTAGAACAAATTCCTGGCCTACTGCGCCAGTAACTCCAATTATGGCTACACGTTTCATAATGAAAATAGCCCTTTATACAATTAATATTCTTTTAGAAGCAAAGCAAAACACAACTAAATACCGTTATGGTTATTTGAAAAATATGCGGCTTAGAGTAGAAAAGACCATAACAAATCACAAGGTGGCCGCTCACGGAGGTATATTTTCAAACGGACTTGAACATAACTTGAAACTGCTAGATTTTAGCTCAAATGTCAATCCTCTTGGATTTCCAACCAAAGTAAGAGATGTTTTCAAAAATGATTCACGGATTTCAATCTATCCAGATCCTAATTCAAATGAATTAAGAACTCATCTTCAAAAATACACCGGAATCTCAAAAAATCAGATTATAGTTGGAAATGGAGCCACAGAAATCATCTACTATTATTGCGCTGCATTTCTACGAAAACAAAAAGTGTTGATTCCGATTCCTACATTTAGTGAATATGAGTCTGCTGCAAAATTAAACGGAGCAATGGTCTATTTTTTCAAGACAATGAATCTGAACCAAAACTTGTCAGAATTCTACGATGCAATTCCAATGAAAAGCTGTGTCTTTCTATGTAACCCAAATAATCCTACAGGAGTTCTCATAAAGAAAAAAAATATGTTAAAGATTCTTGAATCCGCACACAAAAAATCGGCAATGGTGTTTCTTGATGAATGTTTCATTGAATTGGTTCCTAGTGGTGACGAAAGCGTTGTCTCATATCTCAAAGAATTTGATAACCTATTCATCCTTCGATCCTTGACCAAGTCATTTGGGTTGGCAGGATTGAGGATTGGATATGGACTTGGCACTAAAAAGATGATTGAAATTCTACAAAAGATAAAGATCCCGTGGAATGTTAGTGGAATTGCACAACAATCATCTATCAGGGCATTATCTGACAAATCTCATTTGTCAAAGACATTAAAAGTAATAAGAAAAGAGTCGAAATTTCTTACAAATTCCATATCAAAAATAAAGGGATTTACTTGTTATAATTCTGATACAAATTTTATTTTAATAAACTCAAAAATAAAATCCCGTCAAATTCAAAATAGGTTACTACAAAACAATATCCTCATACGGGACTGTAGTACATTTCGAGGATTAAATGACAATTACATAAGAATTGCAGTTAGAACCCACAAAGAAAATCTAAAACTGGTCGAGGCATTACGAAAATCATGACTGCAAAAACTTTGATGATTCAGGGTACTTCTTCAGGTGCTGGAAAAACGACTCTAGTTACAGCTCTTTGCAGGATCTTCTCTGATGCTGGATACAAAGTGGCACCGTTCAAGTCGCAGAACATGTCCTCTTATTCCTATGTTGACAGAGAATTTGAGATCTCAAGGGCTCAGGCCATTCAAGCAATTGCGGCAAGAACCGAGATAATGCCCATAATGAATCCAATTTTATTAAAACCCCTTGGAAATTACAAAAGTGAAATTTTTGTAAATGGTATATTCCATGGTAAAATGCATGCTAGAGATTATTACAAAAAATTTGCTCTCTCAAAAGGGCTTGAAGAATCAAAGAATGCACTTGACAAATTACTGAAAACAAACGACATTGTGATACTAGAGGGTGCTGGGTCTCCATCAGAGATAAACCTGCAACGGTATGACATTGCAAATATGAGAATGGCAGAATATTGTAAATCCTCTGTAATCTTGATAACTGACATAGATAAGGGTGGAAGCTTTGCAAGTATTGTCGGGACATTGTCGCTTCTCGATAAAAAACATCAAAAACTTGTCAAAGGGTTTGTCATAAACAAGTTTAGAGGAGATGTGACTATATTGTATCCAAGCTATTCTATATTAAAAAAGAAAACTCTGAAGCCAGTAATTGGAACAATTCCTTTAATTGAGTTTGACATACCAGATGAAGATACTTTACATGCAAACCCGAAACAAGTATCGTGGACAAAAAAATATCTTACAACACTAGACAAAGAAATAGATCATTTGGCTCTAATTGTGAAAAAAAATCTTGATATGAAAATGATACGAGGTATGTTAAACTGATTCTGATACCAATAATTGCAGTTGTATTTGCACTTGGACTTGATCTTATTTTTGGAGATCCAAAAAATAGATATCATCCAACCGTTTGGATGGGTAAATTGATTGGCAAGTCAGTACCATATGCAAAATCTACCAATCCGATTGCCGAAAAAATTAACGGTATCATTCTGCTTGTTTTAGTTGTATCACTAGTATCTTTTTTGATTCTTTCATTCTCGTCTTCTTTGAAATACGTGGAAAGTTTTGATCTCAATGAACTTTACAAAATTCTATTCATGGGTGCAAGTATAATTCTAGTAGGAATTTTACTAAAGACCACCATCGCGATAAAGGGAATGGAAGGGCATGCATCAAAAATCATGAGTTCTATAGAAAAAAATGACCTAGATGGTGCAAGGACACAACTTTCTATGATAGTAAAACGAGACACCAAAAATTTAGATAAACAACACGTAATTTCTGCAACTCTTGAAAGCATCAGCGAAAACATTGTTGACGGCATAACAGGTCCGCTATTCTATTTCTCAATTTTTGGCCTGGCTGGAGCATTTGTGTATAGAACTGTAAACACGGCTGACTCAATGATTGGATATAAAACAGAAATATTTCGAAACATAGGCTGGTTTGCAGCCAATTGCGATAAAGTGCTCAACTTTATTCCCTCTAGACTCACTAGCTTTGTTATGGTATTTTCATGCATTATACTACGAGAGGACTGGAAGAATTCGATTCATATCATGAAAAGAGATGGTCCAAAGACTGAAAGCCCAAATGCCGGTTATCCGATGGCTACTCTGGCTGGTGCGCTTGGAATAAAATTTGAAAAGATGGAACACTATGTTTTAGGGGATGGAAATTCTGAGATAACTGAAAAACATTTCCGATCTGCAATATCTATAATGAAAATGACTACGATATTATTTGTTTTATTTTTTACAATTCCTATGATTTTATCATTGTCATATCTTGGTTGGTGGTTTAATGTTTAAGGGAATATCATCTGTAGTGTCATTTCTAACAATCATTCCTTCTAAGAATAGTGAACTGGAAACTGTAGCAAAGAACATGTATCTTTTTCCAATTGCAGGAGCTCTTATAGGAATAATTATCGGTGCTGCAGGTTACGGTTTATCTTTTTTTCTTCAACCTCTTATTACTGGTCTTATCTTGACCGGAGCACTTGCTATGATAACCGGAATGCATCATACTGATGCATTATGTGATTTTGCAGATGGAATAATGGCAAAGGGGACAAGAGAAAAAAAACTCCAGGCAATGAGAGATCCAGCAGTCGGTTCTGCCGGAGTAATGACAGTTGTTCTATATGCTGCAGGTATGATATTGGCTATTTCCATGACCAAAGGTTTTGCACTGTTTGAGGCAATACTTCTAAGTGAACTCATGGCTAAACTGTCCATGGTAATACAGGCAAATCGCGGTCTTTCTGCTTGGGAAGGACTAAGTTCTCCTTTTACTCAATCCATGAAAGATCCGAGAAAATTTGCCATAGCTATACTACTAGCAATAGTACCCACTGTGATTTTGGCAGGAATGACAGGCGTGTTTGTAATAATATCATGTGTAGGATTGTCTTTTCTATTGCTTGTAGTTGCAAACAAGAACTTTGGAGGAATTTCTGGCGATGTATTTGGTGCAAGCAATGAATTGGTAAGACTAGCGTCTCTATTGATTTTTGTATCGATATGATAGGGCTGGTCATGTGTGGAGGTAAGGGTACTAGGATGAGATCCTCCGAGGAAAAACTACTCCTACGATACAAAAAACCGCTGATAGAACATGTTCTAAATGCTTTGCAAAATTCAAAAATATTTTCAAATATAGTGTGTGTTACAAGTAATAACGCACCAAAAACACGTGAGTTTATTTCTAGTCTGGGTGTTGACATACTTGAAACAAGGGGTGCTGGATATTCTACTGATCTGGGAGAATCTCTTTCTAAGTTTGAAGAAATAATTTTTGTGGTTTCTGGCGACATGCCACTTTTTGATTCTGAAATAATTAAAAAAATTATAGGCCTGGTAAATGAAGAAAATGCGTGGACAAGTATACTGGTGCGAAAAACTTTTCTCTTGTCTCTTGGATTGGACGCAGAATTTTTTGTTAATTATAATAATGAAGAATGTGCTTATACTGGAATCTCTATAGTTGATCCTCAACGGATAAAAAACATGGAAACCGTAAAGGAATTTTATGTTGTTCTTGATGACAAAAGGATTGCTGTTAATCTGAACACAAAGAAAGATTATGATTTAATCTGCGCTACCTAAAATTTTTCCATTTGTTTTTGCAATGGAACCAGTTGGTTCTGCTAGTGTATTACCACATGCCTTACATGTTACTATTGAAGAAACATGTGAATAAACAACACTCTCTTCTCCGCATTCTTTACACTGTACCTTTTGGAATTTACTTCCTGGTTTTGGTATCCAAATATGGGCTCTTTTCATTATGCAACTAGCTCCAATTTTCTAAGTCTTATTCCGGATACATTCCATTTCTTTTTGCATTCTGGACATGTCATGATAGGGGTGATCTTCTTAGTAGTCTTTGCTGGCTTTGCTAACTTTGGGAACTTTTGACCGCCGTAGCCTTTCTTGTCTTCAGCGTGTCTTCTTTCACCGATAGCAGAACCTCTTCTCTTTCCTGCCTTGTATATGGAGACCTTGTGTAACGTATGTTTCTTACACTTGGGGCAATACCTATTGATCTCCTTTGGCATGTTCATAAAAAATGAGCTGCGTTGACCGTAATTTAAACATCGCTTTAATAGTATAATGAATTAATCACCACTATGAAGGCCAGTTCACTTGCCTCCATGATTCTATCACTCAATGCAGTAGCTATGGGTGATAGCAAGGCAGATGTTGTCTTGAAAAATTGCAGGCTGGTTAATGTATTTTCAAGGGAAGTCATACCTCAAATTCATGTGGCAATAAAAAAAGATAGAATTGCCTATGTGGGAAAGGATGCTTCTCATACGGTTGGAGAAAATACCGGTGTCATTGATTTGCAGGATAGATACATCACACCAGGATTTGTAGATCCACATATCCATATCGACCAGTATGTTCTTCCATCGGAACTTGCAAAAAAATCGCTCTTGTCAGGAACTACCACTTTGTTTGCAGATCCAATTGATGTTGTAAGTGTCTGTGGCTACAAGGGATTCAAGGAATTTATTAAAATGACACAGAGCCTTCCAATTAGGGTTTATCATGTAATTCCTGGGGGACTACCAGTTGATAGAAAATTTAGCCATGCAAGGACACTGACAAAAAAAGAAGAAGTCAAAGGACTAGATATTGAAAACGTAGTTGGTCTGGGGGAAGTTTTTTCTTGGACCAAAGTCACTACTAGGGATTCTGAAACAATTCAAAGCATATCAAATGTTCTAAAAAATGGCGGTATTGTAAATGGTCATACTGCTGGTGCAAGTGATAAAAAACTAAATGCCTACATAGCCTCTGGAATTTTCTCATGTCACGAACCGATTGATTATGATCAAGTCTTAGAAAGACTCAGACTTGGGATGTGGGTAATGATGAGAGAGGGTTCCATTAGACGAGATTTGGATAAAATTCTGCCTAACGTATTGTCTCATAAAACATATCTTGATAGATTGATGTTTTGTACTGATGGGGTTAATCCAAAAGACATAGCAGAGTATGGCATGATTGATCATTGTATCAGAAAATCAATCTCCATGGGCATGGATCCAATAGATGCTATAACCATTGCATCAAGAAATTCTTTTGAGTATTACGGAATGGGCAAGGATCTTGGTGCAATAGCACCTGGCAAATTAGCTGATATTCTAGTCTTTGACGATTTGGAAAAGATAAAGCCAAACAAGGTCTTTGTAGGGGGAAAATTGGTAGTAGCTCACAGTAGCCTTGTTGTAAACACTCCAAAGACCGTAATTCCGTCTTGGATGAAAAAAACTGTCAAAACAGGAACAAAGTTTGAAGAAAAAGACTTTGTTGTACGAAGTAAAGAGAACATCGCACAAGCATTGGTTATCCGACTGGATACTGAAATAATAACAAAAGTAGATCAAGAAGAGCTTCAAGTAAAAGATAGCAATGTAATGGCGTCACCTGATAAAGATGTGTGGAAGGTAGCAGCTATTGATAGGACATATGGCACTGGAAAAAAAACTGTAGCATTTTTGAGAAATTTTGGTGCTGATATCGGGGCATTTGGATGTACTCAGAGCTTTCACGAAAATGATATGATAGTTATAGGTTCAAATGAAAAGGACATGGCCTTTGTTGCAAATAGTTTGACCAAGATGCAAGGCGGTATGCTAGTAGCTAAAAACCATAATGTCCTAAGTAAATTCTCGTTACCGCTTGCTGGCTTGATATCTTCACTGTCTTTTGAAAGAACCCTCGATGAATATTCTAGTATTGATTCTAAATTAGTTGAGACTGGATGCAAATTCAAAAACCCTCATCTCATACCTCTTTTCCTACCATTTCTTGCGTTACCTGAGATCAGAATCTTGTACACTGGTGTTGTGGACGTTAAAAATAGAAGATATTTGAAGATCTTGAACCGATAAGGTATTAAAAGGGGCAATTAGTTACACGAGTTAAGGGATTAATTTTGGCGTCTATTCAACAAACACCACAAGGACCTGTGTTGGTATTAAAGGAAAGTGCATTACAACAAAAGGGACGAGATGCACAAAAGAATAACATTGCTGCAGCAAAATTGGTTGCAGAACTTGTAAGAACAAGTCTTGGCCCAAGAGGCATGGATAAAATGCTTGTTGATTCTCTAGGCGATGTTACAATTACAAATGACGGTGCGACTATACTAAAAGAAATTGATGTTCAACATCCAGCCGCAAAAATGATGGTTGAGATCTCGAAGACTGTAGATAATGAAGTAGGTGATGGTACCACATCTTCTGTAGTATTTGGCGGAGCTCTGTTAGCTAAAGCCGAAGAACTTTTGGAAAAAGATGTACATGCTACAGTAATAATTGAAGGATATCAAGCAGCAGCAGAAAAAGCACTTTCACTTCTCACAGAAATGGCAAAGCAAGTAAGTCCAAATGAGAAAGAAATCCTGCTAAAAATTGCAAAAACAAGCATGCAGTCAAAACTTATCTCAGAAGACAGTGACATGTTATCCAAACTTGTAGTTGATTCAATATTGCAAGTTGTAGAAAAGGAAGCAGAAGGACATAGAGTGGATCTTGATAATATCAAAGTGGAAAAGAAAGCAGGCGGCTCTATTAGAGGTACTCAGTTTATCAAAGGTATAGTGCTTGACAAGGAAGTTGTTCACAGCGGCATGCCTACTAAAATAGAAAAGGCAAAGATTGCATTACTAAATTCAGCTCTAGAAATTGAAAAAACAGAGATGAGTGCAGAAATCAGAATCAGTGACCCTACTCAAATGCAGATGTTCCTTGAAGAAGAAAATAGAATGCTCAAATCTATGGTAGACAAGATTCATCAAATTGGCGCAAATGTACTAATCTGCCAAAAAGGCATAGACGACATTGCACAGCATTATCTAGCTAAACAAGGCATACTTTCAGTTCGAAGAGTAAAAGAAAGCGATATGACAAAACTTGCCAAAGCAACAGGAGGCAGAATTAGTAGTAATATCGATGATATGGTTCCAAAGGACTTGGGTGCAGCAGAACTCGTAGAACAGAGAAAAGTGGAGACAGACAAGTGGGTCTTCATTGAAGGTTGTAAAAATCCAAAGGCCATTACATTATTGCTTAGAGGAGGATCTCAAAGAGTAGTCGACGAAGTAGACAGATCAATGCACGATTCCTTGATGGTTGTAAAAGATGTAATAGAAAAACCAGCAGTCGTGGCTGGAGGTGGAGCCCCAGAAGAATTCATAGCTTCACACCTAAAGGAATGGGCAGATAAATTTGAAGGAAGAGAACAACTTGCAATTAAAAAATATGCTGAAGCACTTGAAGTCATCCCGTTGACCATTGCTGAGAATGCAGGAATGGATCCAATCAATACTATGGTCACACTTCGTGCAAAACATAGTCAAGGAAAGAAATGGACAGGCATAGATGCAAGAAACACTAGAGTCGCGGACATGTTCTCCATTGATATCATAGAACCAGTTGCAGTAAAAGAGCAGATAATAAAATCAGCAACTGAAGCAGCATGCATGATACTCAGAATTGATGATGTTATTGCCTCATCCGGCGGCCGAGGTGGCGGCGGAAGAGGTCCTCCAATGGGCTAAGCCTTTTCATGTTAGAAAAGTTAGAAAATCTAAAACTAAATTCAATTGTTGTTCTAAATGATTTTTTTCTTGATCGTATAATCAAGATTCAAAATTTAGATGATCTCTACAAACAAATTTTAGAAAAAAGTAAATTGGGTGGAAGTATTCGTGGAATACCACAAACAGATCTAAAAGGTGGTAATGCAACAAATGTTGCTTATGCTCTAGCAAGACTTGGCTGTCCAGTATCATTGATAACAATTGCAGACAAGACTAGCTCTCAGATAATCAAAGAAACTTTTTCTACATTTGACAATGTCTCCCTATCCATAATTGATGGAAAGCCAGGAAGAACAACATCGCTTGAATTCAACAATGCTGGTAACATTGTAAACATGATGATTTCTGATTTAGGTGATAATGAAGACTTTGGACCTGAAAAACTTGGAACGCAAGAACAAGATATGTTAACAAATGCTGATGCAGTCATTGTAACAAACTGGGCAAGCAATAAAAAAGGAACAGAATTAGCACAGTTTGTATTTTCAAAGTCCCCATCGGCTTTTCATTTTTTAGATCCAGCTGATATTCAGACAAGGGCTGAAGAATTCAAAGAATCACTACCAAAAATTGCAAATTATCTTGATTCCTTATGTCTGAATGAGAATGAATGCAATCTTCTTCTAGCGCAGTCAGGCTTGGAGGCAATCTCTGGAGAAAAAGAGACTAGGAATCTTGTACTTGAACTATCCAGGAAACATTCGATACCTATTGATCTTCATACTTCTACAGGATCATACTGGTCAAATGGGCAGGATGTGGAATATGTCAAATCTTTCCAAGTTCGACCCAAATTTGTAACAGGTGCTGGGGATGTCTGGGATGCTGCAAATATGCTTGGATATCTTGCAAATCTTGATTCCCTTGAAAGGCTAAAGTTTGCAAATGCGGCGGCATCTCTCTATGTTGGAAACTCTATTGGAGTTCCACCAACAATGGACCAAGTTATGTCGTTTGTTAGGACTAGTAGCAGATGAGCCTTCAATTATTTGTGTAAAATTGATGAAAATATCATATCAAACAGTGTTTTTAGATCAAAAAACTGATCTGGATAATACAACAAATTAAGAGAAAGGTTTTTTAATAATCTAAAATTTAGAACTGACAAGTTGAATTACAAATTTTTTGTTGCTATACTAGCTGCAATGATCTTCGCTGCAGTATTACCAACAATATCTGCAAATGCCCAAACTAGTTCACCAAACAGTGGCAGTGCAGCACAATTCCTTCAACAATGTATTCAACAATTTCAAGGTACAGATCACATTTACTGTGCTAAATTCTATACCACTGATGTTGCAAGATCAGGTACACTAAGCCAATATTTCCTGCAAGGTTCACTTGCAAATAGCATCGTAGTATACGAAAATACAAAAGTCACACTTTCTGGTCTCAAATCAACAACTCCAGATGTTGGCAAGAAACTAACATACCAATGGGGTCAAGTTTCCGGTGATGCAATAACATTTTCTCCAACCTCTACCGCTCCTGTAATATCATTTGTTTCTCCTCCAGTTCCTGCAAATGAAGTCAAGTCATTGAAGTTATCATTAACTGTAGATGATGGATATGGACTAAAGGATACTACTACATTCAATGTCGTAGTCCTACACGTTAATCATCCTCCGGTTGTTTCAGTAAATCCAGATCAAGTTGTTGATGAGGGTTCTATGGTATCTCTCAAGGGTGTTGCAACAGATCAAGACAATGATCCATTGACATTAGCATGGGGCCAATATTCTGGTCCAAGTATACAATTATCTTCAACTAATACTGATACTACATCATTTACTGCACCTGCAGTAGCACCAGGCAAAACTACAACCATGTTGTTTGTATTTACTGCTGATGATGGACACGGAGGAAAAGCAGCTGCCATGACCAAAGTCACCGTTAAGAGCACTCATCAAGATCCAACCGTAGCATGTCAAGATGTTTCTGTTAATTCCAATTCTCTAGTAAGATTGCCAGTATCAGTTGCAAATCCAAGCGGTGATACTATCTCTTACTATTGGAGACAGGTTTCTGGACAACCAGTAAAACTATCTTCCAGCACTGATATGAGCCCAACATTTGTGGCACCAACTCCAACTGGCTCAAGTAGTACACTTCAATTCACACTAGATGTATCTGATAACATGGTTGACATTCCATCATGCTCTGTTACTGTCAAGGTCAATAACCTCCCAGTAGCTGGACAACCACCAGTTGCTAATGCAGGTCCAGATCAAACAGTCTCACCAAACAGCAGAGTTGTATTAGATGGAAGCGCCAGTACTGGTGACCATATCAAATTCAAATGGGTACAAATTAGTGGTGACCCAGTCACTATCATATTGAGTGGCACTGCTCATCCAGCATTCTACTCACCATCTGTTGACTATGGCCAACAAAAGGTGCTAGAATTCAAACTTACAGTAACCAACCAATTTGGTTCCGATAGCAGCACAGTGAAGGTTACTGTAATTCAGGATCAGAACCCACCGACCGCTAGAATAAACGTGGTCCCATAAACTCTAATTTTTAAAAAATTTCTTTTAAAATAGATTTTTCTAAACTAAGTTGCTTTTTTATTGAGGCTCTATTGTTGCTGGTGGCTTGCTTGAAATCACATAGCTAACCCAAGCTACATCTTCTACTTCGTTTGTAATTCTATTACTGATTCTTTCAAGTATCTCAGAGGGTAATCTTGTCCAATCTGCAGTCATGGCGTCGATAGAATCAACTATTCTGACAAGAACTACATGGCCGTATTTTCGTTCATCGCCCACTACCCCTACTGCTCTATCATCTCCTACTGCTGCATAAGCCTGCCAAACCTTGTGATACCATCCTGATGACTCAAGCTCACTTTCAACAATTTTGCTGGCCTGTTTTGCAATTTGTAATTTTTCTGGAGTTACTTCTCCCATTATTCTTACTGCAAGACCAGGTCCTGGAAATGGATGGCGGTTAAGAAGTTTATCCGGAATCCCTAGAATTTTACCTACTTTTCTTACCTCGTCTTTGTAAAGAAACCTGAGAGGTTCCAATACTTGTAGGTTAAGCCATGACGGTAATCCGCCAACATTGTGATGAGTTTTAATTACAGCCGCTGGGCCTTTTGAAATTCCGCTTTCTATTACATCTGGATAGAGCGTACCTTGTCCTAGCCATTTGAACGGACCATTCTTTTCAGCGAATTCTGTAAACACTTTGACAAATTCCTCTCCAACAATCATTCGTTTCTGTTCAGGGTCTGTTATTCCTTTGAGTCTTGTAAGAAATCTTTCTTTGGCATTTATTGCCGTAAAATTCATTCCAAAATTATTCTCAAACATGTTTTCTACTTCTACTTCTTCATTCATTCGCAAAAGACCATTGTCTACAAAAACACACTTGAGTCTTTTTCCTATCGCCTTTTGAATCAACACTGCAGCTACTGTAGAATCAACACCTCCACTTATTCCACATAACACATCACCATCAATTTTTGAAATACCTGACACTGTTGATTCTATAAAATTCTCCAAGGTCCAATCTTGTTTTGCTTTACATATGTCTAGAACAAAATTCTTGAGAACTTGAACTCCATTTTCGGTATGAACTACTTCTGGATGAAATTGAATTCCATATACCATTTTTTGCTTATTTGCAATCGCCGCTGCGAAAGAATTTTCTGTATGACCTATTACTTTGAATCCTTCAGGCAAACTTTCTGCAGCATCACCATGACTCATCCATGCTCTTGTTGATTGACCCATGCCTGCAAGCAGATCAGAATTATTATCTATACTGAGCAACGAAGATCCATATTCTTTGTGAGAACGCTTAACCTTGCCTCCAAATTTGTTCACAATTAGTTGATGACCATAACAAATGCCAAGCACGGGAAGTCCTATCTCAAATATTCCGTTTGTTGGTTGTGGTGAATCCTTGTTGTATACACTTGCAGGTCCTCCACTGAATACGATTCCCGTTGGATTCATTTTCTTTAACTCTTCTAATGAGATGTTATATGGAACAAGTTCAGAGTAGACTGAAAATTCTCTAATTCTTCTACAAATGAGATGGCTATACTGTGAACCAAAATCTAATACAATTATCTTGTCCATGATATCACTTTTGAGAATTCTCAATCATTCTGGAAAATGACCATGTTACTGTATTTATTATCTCGTTTACTCTTTCCTTCTGACGATAATTTTTAATGAGAATTTCTCTGATTCTGTTACCATCTTTATTCACTAGACATGATATTGCCGTGTTTTGTGGAATCTTGCCATTCTGCACATCTGTTTTATCTTGATTTTCCATTCCTCCAATTATTCTGCCCAAGAAAAATGACTTGAATGGATGCATTTCAATATCTAACATGACATCCTCTGATGGAATGATCACTAGCTCATCAGAAGTAACATGTACGTTTGCTAAAATTTTATTGTCTGATGTCTTGATGGGGATGGCAGAAGATGTTTGTTGGCTTTGTTGTACAATCTGTTTATTGGATACCAAAGAAGATGCTTTACTAAAACTTGATTGCTTTACAAGGGAATCAAGAATGCGGAGATTCTGCCTAAATTTGTCTATCTCTTTTTCTCTTTTTTCAATCTCTTCGGAGATCCATTCTCTTAGTTCTAAAATGTCACGTAGATTCTCCTCCGAATAACTCATGTTTTTTCTATTGCCAAATGGATAATAAATATTCAAACATGTGCTATTGTCTGACCCGCCTTTGAAGATCTACTAATTTCACATTTTTGAATCCTGATATTGGTTGGGATGTTGTATAGAGATCGATATTGCTCTTTGAAGCAAGCCATTCTAAGAGCGATTTCCCCTTTCTTAGCTTTTTTATCTTTATTGGTTTATTGTATATTCCTACTTTGGAATATTTTCCTATGTGAATTCCAAAATCCATTCCAATCATGATTATTTTGGATGCACCAAAATGATTGGCAAGAAATACGCATCTGTCACCGTCTGTGAATCCTCCAAAGTTTCTAATTTTTCCAAATGGTCTATCCTCTGTGGTACCTATACAGTATCTGAATAATATTGCATGTGGTAATTTCCTGATATTGTCTCCATGTGCATGTACGATCATTATTGATCCGGTTTCTGATGCCTTTTTGAGTGACTCCATGTTTCCATCAAGATCTGTTACTATGATATCTGGTACCATTCCATTTTCAAGCATTGCTTGTGCAGCACCATCTGCAACAATCTTTATGATGTTTTTGAATTTTTTAAGATATGACATGGATGCAATCAAAGATGGGCCTGCTCCTATGACAAAGACAGTTTTATTTTTAATTTTTTTCTCTAAAATGTCTACACTAAATTTATTCTTTAGAATAGAATCAAGGATCTTTGCTGACTTTATTTCATTTAATCTATCGTAGTTGAATTCTTTTAGAATTTCTAGATATTTTTCATGCCAGCCATCCAAAGTCATGTAAGTCTAAATGTATCTGGGTTAATCATAAACCATATGCATAGACTAGCAAGAGTAAGAGTGGGCGGTTCTAGTCCAATACGAGTAATGGGAATAATTAACACCAGTCCAGAATCATTTTATAAAAAATCAATATTCACTGATAAAAAAATGATAGAAAAAACTGCCAAGTTAATGGAAGAGGATGGTGCAGATTTTATTGATGTTGGTGGCATGTCTACTGCTCCGTATATCAAGACCCTGATATCAGAAGATAAAGAGATCAAAAGAATTACCACTGCTATAAATGCCATCCAAAAAGTTTCAAAATTACCTGTCTCAATTGATACATGTAGGGCAAAGGTGGCAGAAGTGGCTCTTCAATTAGGTGTGGAAATAGTCAATGATGTTTCAGGACTAAAATATGACAAAAATATGGTTGATGTACTTGAGAAGCACCGTCCATCTGTTGTGCTATGTGCATTTAGCAATGAATCGATTAAGGGAAATCAAGTCATACAGACTAGAAAATTGATTAGTCAAAGTGTTGCACTTGCAATAAGATCTGGAATTCCAGCAAGTCAGATCATAGTAGATCCTGCTATTGGTTTCTTTAGAAAAAAAGCACAAGGTGTATTGTTTACAAAAATCAATTCTGATTGGCTACAAAGAGACATACTGGTATTGAAAAATCTAAAACACATAAAACAAGAACATCCAATTCTTGTTTCTATTTCAAGAAAGTCCTTCATAGGAGAACTATTGGATGAGACCGATCCTGATAAGAGACTTTATGGATCTCTTGCAGCAGAAACTTTTGCTGCTCTAAATGGTGCTGATATAATACGAACTCATAATGTCAAGGCTACAAATGATATTGTCAAGATCGTAAAAAACTTGAAAAGTCTCAAGAAAGGCTTATAACAGATTTTCATTCTAATCAAGAAGGTTTCGTTGGAAATAAGGGAAGGATTAACATTTGATGATGTACTCCTTGTTCCTAAACGATCAGGAATTGTTACTAGATCTCAAACAAACCTGCAGACAAAACTTTCAAAAAATATTTCTCTTAACATACCGATCATCAGTGCAAATATGGATACTGTTACTGAATCTGCTATGGCAGTAGCAATAGCAAGGGAAGGAGGAATTGGAATCATACATAGATTTCTCACTATTTCAGAACAGGTAAACGAAGTACTCAAAACAAAACGCTCAGGTAGTATAATAATTGAAAATCCATATACGATAAATCCAGACCAGACTGTGCGTGAAGCCATAGAATCCATGAGAGAAAAAGGAGCATCAGGACTACTTGTAACAGATGGCCAAGGTCAGCTTGTTGGCATACTGACAAGACGAGATATTGTTATGTTGGAATCTAAAGATGAAAGTAAAAAGGTCACCGAAGTAATGACAAATGATGTCATTACCGCAAAATTTGGAGTGGATATAGGTGAAGCCAAAGACATACTACGGAAAAATTGTATTGAAAAATTACCGCTTTTAGATGAAAGAGGACATGTCAAGGGATTGATAACTAGTAAAGATATCATTAACGCTGATAATTATCCGCAGGCATCAAAGGACAAAAAAGGAAGACCGTTGGTTGGTGCAGCAGTTGGTGTAAAAGGCGATTTCATGGAAAGAACAGAAGCATTGCTTGATGCAGGTGCTGATGTTATAGTAGTCGATATTGCACACGGACACAGTGAAAATGCAATCAATACTGTTCGCTTGATAAAAAAAGCATTTCCAAACTGTGAACTAATTGCAGGAAATGTAGCAACTGCTCAAGGTACAGAAGATCTCATCAAGGCTGGTGTGGATGCAGTAAAGGTAGGAGTAGGTTCTGGTTCAATATGCATTACTAGAGTAATCACTGGTTCTGGAGTACCGCAACTAACTGCTGTAATGGATTGTGCACAAGTTGGCAAAAAATATGATATTCCGATAATATCTGATGGCGGTGTAAGGACATCAGGTGATGCAACAAAAGCACTTGCAGCAGGAGCATCAACTGTGATGGTTGGAAGCTTGTTGGGTGGAACCGATGAGAGCCCAGGCTCATTTATGATGAAAAATGGCAAACGATACAAGATTTACAGAGGTATGGCGTCATTTTATGCAGCTCTTGGAAGGAAAAATAAAGAAACCAGTAATGCTTCATTGGTAGAAGATCTCAATGATTATGTGGCAGAAGGTGTTGAGGCAATGGTTCCATACAAAGGAAGTGTCACTGATATAATAAAACAACTAACGGGTGGAATTCGTTCTGGCTTGAGCTATTGTGGAGCAAATAATATTCCACAAATGCAACAGAATGCAGAATTTATCAAAATGTCAACTGCTGGATATGCAGAAAGTCAACCACATGATGTCGAATTAATGTAATTTACTTTAAATATAATCATGAATTAATTTTTCACAATGCTTACAAAAAAATCTGCAGCTGGAATTGGAATCGGTCTAGTTGCAGTTGTATTGGGAACATTTTTCCTGTTACAGACGATAATAAGTAATGCACACGACGTTAATGACACTGTAGATATTGGAAAAAGTGATGTCTTTCAGTTTGATGCAGAAAAACATTATCATGAATTTCTTAATGTTACTGGAAGTTCATTTCACGTACATATGAAGACCCCCGGTACAGGTCTGCAAGTTGACAAAGATTTTCAAAAGCAAGTCAGTTTTGACTGGTTCAGTCTTGAGAATGGAAAACATTTCATAAACATAACAAATGCTGGAGGCTCCGTGCTTCATGTAACTGGAAAACTAGAAGCAGTTACAAATCCAATAATATTCACATCACACCTAATAGTGATATCTTCAGGAGTTCTGATAATTGGAATCAGCGCAGCATTTTCTATTCGAAGACCAAAAGGGTTCTAGATTAGTTCAGCTCGTGGATAGGAACCTAATATCTTCAGAAATGTTGTGTTTCCCTTGATCTTCTCAAGAGTATCTTGAATGTTTTTGTCATCTTGGTGGCCTTCAAAATCTACATAGAAATTGTATTCCCAAGGGGTGCTCTTTGTAGGACGGGATTCAATTTTTGTTAAATTGATACTATTAGCATTGAATTTTTCAAGAATGCTATACAATGCACCTGGAACATGTTTTATTGCAAAAATTATTGATGTCTTGTCTTTGGAAGTTCTTTCTTTTTTCTTGTTTGCCAAGATGAGAAATCTGGTATAATTATTTGAGTTGTCTTCTATGCCTTCTCTTATTATTGGAACATTGTATATCTCTGCAGCCTTTCTACTAGCTATGCATGCAATGTTATTCTTGTTTAATTCTAAGAGAATCTTTACACTGCCAGCAGTATCATAAGTTGGTATAGGCTTCAAGTGATTCTCTTGGATGAATTTTCTGCATTGACCAAGTGCCTGTGGGTGTGAATAAACTGTATCAATTTTTTTCAAATCTTGTAAACCAATAAGGCAATGAGATATTCTGTGATACATCTCGCCTACAGCGCCGAGCTTTGTGGTAAGTAGTAAATCATAGCTTTCTCCTACACTTCCCTCAAGCGAATTTTCTACAGGGAGTATAGTATAGTCTGATCTTCCATTCTCTGTGGAATCTAATGCATCATAAAATGTAGGATGTGGTATGGTATCAATTGGATCTTTGAAAAAACTAACTGCCGCAGCTTGACTATATGCTCCAGACTCTCCTTGGAATGCTACTTTTAACATGTTCTTAGTTGGAGTTGAATTTTATAAAATCGCTGTTTCCAAATCTGGTTGATAACTTTCTCTCTTCTATGTATCCGCAATCTACACATTTTATGTTACTACCCATTGCGACAACTTTTGCTCCACATTTGTTACACTGGGTAAATAAAACTCCTAGTTCAGGTTCGCCAATTGTTGCATGTACTACCCCATTGAGAAGATTGATTATCTTTGCGGATACTATATCGCCTACTCTTACAAGAATTCGTTTCTTTGCTCCCTTTGCTTGACAAATACATTCTAGGCCAGAATGAGTGGGTTTTCCGTTTATGTACAAGATGTTTATTGCAAACATGTTATTCATTAAAGCT
>Ga0310810_10000826_pt1 | contig 31419 bp, 32 predicted proteins | sample NCmetagenome_FD_207641 | JGI IMG/M metagenome (GOLD analysis project Ga0310810, IMG submission 207641) | Soil microbial communities from experimental microcosm in Duke University, North Carolina, United States - NC | ecosystem: Engineered > Artificial ecosystem > Soil microcosm > Unclassified ... | reverse complement strand
AACGAACATTTCTTCGACGTGCTCCCAGTTCACCAGGTGATCCAGGAACGCCTTGAGATAATCAGGCCGCCGGTTGCGATAGTCGATGTAATAAGAGTGCTCCCAGACGTCGCAGCCCAGGATCGGTGTTGCACCATGAACGAGCGGGTTTTCGCCATTCGGCGTCTTGCTGACGATCAGTTTTCCGTCCTTGACCGCGAGCCATGCCCAGCCTGAGCCAAACTGAGTCACGCCGGCTTGCGTGAAATCTTCCTTCATCTTGGCGACGCCGCCGAGATCGCTGTCAATTTTTGCCTTGAGCTTTGCCGGAATCTTGTCACCGCCGCCATTCGGCTTCATCCACTTCCAGAAATGCGTGTGGTTGTAGTGCTGGCCGGCATTGTTGAAGAGCCCCGCGTTCTTGCCGAATGATCCTTTCACCACCTCCTCGAGCGATTTGCCTTCCAGCCCGCTGCCTTCGAGAAGCTTGTTGCCATTGTCCACGTAGGCCTTGTGATGCTTGTCGTGATGGTATTCGAGTGTCTCGCGCGACATGTAGGGCGCGAGCGCGTCGTGAGCGTATGGCAGGTCGGGCAACTTGAACGACATCAGATCCTCCTCGGTGCACAAACGATGATTCGGAATAAACAGGTTCTCGGATGAAACTGGCCTGTCCCGGACGAGTTCCTCAATCAGGTAATTAGGCGGTGACGCGGTTTCGAGCAACCAAGCTGGCCGACCTGCTGTATCAAGGTCCGCAAAGCCCGGCATCATAGTGTGAGTTTAGTGGAGAAGTGCTGCCTATTTAGTGGTTGCCGCCGGCATGCGAAAAAGCGAGAATTTGCCTTTGCCAGAAGAATTTAGCCGGGAAGCTGCGGCGAAAGTTGCTGGTCGAGAGGGGATCATAAAGTATGTCGGTATTGCTCTTCAGCGTCGGCACTTTAGCCCTTGTGGCGGGGCTGGTGATGGTCGGATTTGGCATTCCGATCAACGAATTTAGCTTCGGAAATACACTTATCGGCGCCGGCGTCACGGCTGCCGTCGGGGGCCTCATCATAATCGCACTCGGGATAGCGGTCGGGCAGCTGCGGAGGATTGCCGAGATGCTGGCAGGGGACTTGCCGGCGAGATACGCGCAACCGATGGACCTCGTGGAAGCCGCAGGCGCTTCCTCACCTGCGGCCGGCATACCGGATCGTATCCCTTTCCCGCCGCGCCCTAGATCGGAGACAACCCTTCCGAAAATGGGGTCGTTGCCGGGTGTACCGACAAATACTGCGAGCGATGATGGTTACGATCCGTTCGCGGCACCTACTTTGCCAAATCCGGAAGAAGCACCGATGGCGGTGGACGATGAAGTTTCGCTGTCGCCACCTCAGCCACCTGGCGGTTTGGTACCGAAGGCCGGCGTGAGGGGGCCTACCGGCCGGGGTCAAGACCCAACCGCAGGCTGGAAACCATCGCCTGCGTCAACACCGCCGGTTGGACCACCCGCGCGGCCGCTTCAGCCAAGGTTCGATGCGATGTGGCCGGCCGAGGCAAAGTCACCAAAGCCGAGCGATCCGGATGACGCCAAGCCGTTGTCTGCGCCGGCACGCGAAACATATTCGCCTGTGCCCAAGCGTCCAGAACCCGAAGCGCAGAAGCCGCGTGCTGCCGCCATTCTGAAGTCAGGCGTCGTCGACGGAATGGGCTATACGCTCTATGTCGATGGCTCGATCGAGGCGGAATTGCCACAAGGCACATTGCGGTTCGCTTCGATCAACGAACTGCGAAGTCACCTCGAAAAGAATTCATAATAAGAACCAGACTGCATTTGCCTGCATTCCTAGGTATTTCTTTCCGGCAAATCCGCATTCGTCGCATATGACCCAATATTGTCGTGTCAGACAATGAGCTTTTTCTTGCAACTAAAGAAGTGTGATAGTAGTTTTAAATATAGGTCCTCTGTTCGTCGGCGTGCAGCTATTGGTTGAGAGGATCTGTTTGAAGGGGGGAGAGGTTGTCGACAACGGCAGTCTCGTCAAACGGGGCAGTTACAATGACAGACACAGCCAGTGGAAACTTCATCGAGCTCACTGCAGAAATCGTGTCCGCGTATGTCAGTAACAATACGGTCCCTGCAGGCGAAATTCCTGGGCTGATCAATCAGGTCCACGCTGCGCTCGCACGAGTCTCCGGAAAGCCTGCGGAAGGTTCCTCTGAGCCGCTAAGGCCTGCCGTCTCGGTCAAAAAATCAATCACGCCCGAATACATCGTCTGTCTCGAAGACGGCAAGAAATTCAAGTCCCTGAAGCGGCATTTGCGTACCCAGTACAACATGACGCCGGAGCAGTATCGCGAGAAGTGGGGTCTGAATGCCGACTACCCGATGGTTGCGCCAAATTATGCTGCGGCTCGCTCGCAGCTCGCGAAACAGATGGGGCTCGGGCAACAGCGGCGCCGGCGCGCAAAATAACGCCTGGTTGGTTTCCGGGTCAGCAGCGGCAAATTCCTAAAAAGTGTGGGCAATTCTTTTTTGGACCTTTCGCTCGACCGGTGCTAGGTATATAATCCTAGCTTGTTCGTCGGAATTGAGGTGCGCTGTGAGCGGGAAACATCAGATGGAACAGTCTGCGCCGGAGCCGCAGCAGCCAGAGATCGACGCCTTTCGTGCGCAGCACCTCGTTCTAGGAGAGCGTGAGGTTGCCATCGATGCCGGCCGCGCGACTGTCGTCGTCAACGAGAATGAAAGCCCGCTGGCCTGGCTCGCCCGGCGACGGGGGCGCGACGGCCGGGTCATGATTGAGCCGCACCAGCTGCAGGCCGGTGAGCGGCTGCGCGCCGACTTCACGCGTGCTCATCTCATGCCGCGAATAACTTCGAATTGGTCAAACCCGGTTCCGGCCAACCGTCGATCAGGCGGTCATCAGGCGGGTTTTTTGCCGGATACCGTCATCGCGGCCCGCCAACGCGTACATCATGCGCTTAATGCGGTCGGTCCGGAGTTTTCCGGTCTACTTGTCGATGTATGCTGCTTTTTGAAAGGGCTCGAAGTGGCCGAGCGTGAGCGCGGCTGGCCCGCACGCTCCGCAAAAATCGTGCTGCAGCTCGCGCTGGAGTGCCTGTCTCGGCATTACGGCTATTCCATCAGTACAAGCGGCCGCGCCCGATCGAGAGTGCGCACATGGCTTGCGGATGACGTCGAGTTTAGCGTCGACTAATTGGAGCTATGCTACGGCAGCCAAGGCCGCGCCGGCCTCCGTGCGGATTCGCTGCACCATCGAACGCAGGCCGTTCGAGCGTTGAGGGGTGAGATTTTCCCGCAGACCGATCCGGTCAAACAGCACCAGAGCGTCTGTGTCCAGAATTTCCCGTGCGCTCTTGCCGGAGTACAGCGCGAACAATATCGCGATCAGGCCGCGTACGATGTGGGCGTCACTATCGCCCTCAAACGTAAGCACCGGCCCTGCGGATCCGTTACGCTTTACATGTGTCAGCAGCCACACCTGACTGGCGCAGCCTTGGACCTTATTCGCCTCAGAGTGGGCGCTCTCGGGCAAAGGCGATAGCGTGCGCCCGAGCTCAATGACGTAACGGTAGCGGTCGTCCCACTCCTCGAGCAGTGCGAAGTTCTCGACGATCTCATCAATAGCCGTCATGACGCACATATATACGCTCACGTGCGGCGCCGCCAATAGATTGGCGGGCGCCGAGTACGACCAAACCGGTCTGAAATTCGGGTGTTTATGCGGCTGGGCCGTTGGCGTGTGCTTCACGCCGGGGCGGCAACGGGACTGGGGCACGCCAGGCTGGCGCCATATCGTTCGGGGTCAGCGTGCCTTGACCGCCGGCCGCCTTGTTGTCGGCCTTTTCCGATGTCGCGGATTTTTCGCGAAGCTTCGTGATGAACTCATAGAGCGTTCGTGCGCCCGCTTCGGCCTTGTGACCGAGTGCGACGGCGACCTTGCCGCCTGTAAGGCAAGCATCGGGTTGGCGTTCGCAGAAGCCACGGACGTCCGAAACGGCCGCGCTTGCGAATGTCACGGCTTGCGATGCGTCAATTTGTGCATCCGGCGACGTCGATTTGCTGCCGCTCGGCAGCAGCACGCAGACAACGCACAACCAAAATGCCATTCGCAGAAGAAAGAACATGACCCGACCCGTAGCGATCCCCGGCAGCCAATATGCTGCCTTTGAGACAAACAGTAGCAGACAGCACTGAAACTGTTGTTCGAAATGCGACGAGCTTTTTGGACAAACTCGAGGCTAATTTAAATAAAATTCGAACTGAGCACGACTGCAACAAATCTCGCATAAGCAGGTTCCGTCTCCGTTTATCAGGCTCCCGCGGACCCTCGACATGGTTACCGGACCGGTAAGAAATGGATTCCAGCTCTTTCGTGCGTCACAGATCGCAACTGAAATTTCACCATGACCGGCAATTAGCCGACCCGCCGTCCACAAGGTGGGCGCGCGCGCCGTTGATAAGGCATTGCCGTGTCCGGCCTTTAGCCTTCGCTTAATCGCCTTTGTCCTAAGGTTCGCGCCAGAATAGGGGCGCGTCCGCTTGCCGAGACGTGACAGGGACGTTGGGTTTTCTCTCGCCAGTACGAAGCTACGTCGACGCTTTGGTGCCTGTCGCTGCGCAACAGGATGCGCTTACGGCTGCACGTTATCGTGCTTTCATTTTGCCGCGCTTGACCGGAAGCCTCGTTGCACTTGCAAGTCTTCCCGTCTATCTGGCTTTACGCGGTGTACCGAACGAACTTGAAATCGTCATCTTCTCCTGGCTCGCCACCCCAATTCTCATTGTCCACTTTTTGGTTCGCACCGGACGTTACGAGACCGCACACGTTTTGTCTGCGCTGTCGCTGAGCGCGCTCATTGTGCTTGTCACCTTATTCGCGGGCGGCATCGGGTTATTTGCGGCGCTTTGGCTCGTCGTCGTGCCCCTGGAAGCAGCGCTTTCCGGATCCCGCCGGGTCGTGTCGATTTCGGCCGCGCTTTCAATAGGCACGGGTCTGTTGCTGTTGGTCCTCAGCGTGGCCGGGTTTGTCCGGCCAAACGGCGCGGGTGTGCATGAGTCTCTTACCGCGTTCGCAATTGTGTCTGCCTTGCTATATGCGACGGGTCTGGCGTTTGGTGCCGTGTCGCTCGTTCGCACAGGTGCGAAGCTTCTTGGTGAAGAGGAAGATCGCTATCAGCTTTTGATCCGCAACATGACGGACGTTATCGTCCGTTGCAGCAAAGGTGGTTCGGTCATTTTTGCTTCGCCAGCGGCGGAGCCGCTGTTTGGCATCCCGGCTACGGAACTTGCAGGCAACAAGCTTTTTGAGCACGTGCATGTCGGTGATCGGCCTGCTTTCCTGACTGCCATCGCCGATACGGCAAGCTTAGGTGACGAACGCTCGCTTGAATTTCGTATCCAGCGAAATGTGGGCGCGCGCCGTGCTGGCCAGTTTGTCTGGGTTGAAATGCGGTGCAGGCCCTTGGAATGCGTAGCGGCCCGGCGTGAAAAAATTGAGCGAGATGTCGTCGCGGTCCTCCGCGATATTAGTGCGCGAAAGACCCAGGAAGAGGCCCTTGAGGCGACCCGCCTCGAAGCCGAGCGGGGGAGCGCGGCCAGGAGTCGCTTCGTCGGCACCATAGGTCACGAGCTCCGCACGCCGCTCAACGCGATTATCGGGTTCTCCGATATGTTGACGAACAGCACTCTCAAGATCAGCGCATCGGACCAGTTCGAATATGCAAAATTGATCAATGGTTCGGGCCGCCATCTTCTTTCCGTCGTGAACGGAATGCTCGATGCGTCAAAGATTGAGACCGGCCACCTTGAGATTGCCCGGCAGAGATTTTTGCCCGGACCGACGATTGAGAGTTGCGCCGATTTACTGGCTTTGCAGGCGCGGGAGGGGGGCATCGAACTCAAGTTACGCGTTGCCCAGAATCTGCCCGAGATCGGGGCCGACAAACGCGCGTTCACCCAGATCCTCATCAATCTCATCTCAAATGCGGTCAAGTTCACGCCACCCGGAGGATGCGTAGTCATTGGCGGGTCATGTGACGGATCAAGTTTGGTGATGACAGTCGACGACACGGGGGTCGGAATCGACCAAGACGATATTCCGCGCCTGGGAGAAGCCTTTTTTCAGGCCCGCTCGCATCATGACCGCAGGCCCGATGGATCAGGGCTCGGGCTGTCAATCGTGAAGGGCCTGGTGAAACTGCATGATGGCCAGATCGATATCCGCAGCCGGGTCGGTGAAGGAACGCGGGTAACGGTGCGACTGCCTGTCGGTCAAAGCGTCGACCGGATGCCAACCGAACCTGTCAAGCTCGTGACGGAAAATCACCGAGGCAATCTGTACGAATCAAGTGATTGGGTGAAGAAAAGTGCGTAGACGATCATCCCGTAGAGGCTCCGCAACTTTCGCAAGTGCAGGCCGTATCGCCGTGGCAATCGCACAGCATCCACGCGAGTTCGTCGCGATGGTGATGTCAACGGCGGCAATTTTCGCAATCGTCATCAATGCGTTGTTTCTGCAAAAAGGTCCGCACCCGGCACCGATATTTGCACCCCGGTCGCTGCTTCAGCAGGAGGCAACACTGCCGCCGCGCCTCTCGGGCACGTCGTCTCACGTTGCGTCTGATTTGGCCGCTCAGGCACGCGTCCAGTTGATTGCAAATATCCAACGCGAACTCAGCCGAAAGAGCTTTTATGATGGGCCGGCTGATGGAATTTGGGGCTCGAAAACCGACGCTGCAGTACGCGATTTCGTTCAGGCTTCCAGCCTGAAGGTCAATCCGGAAGCAAACGAGAACCTCCTTCGCGCGATATCAAGCTATGTTCCGAAGCCGGCGACTGCTGCAGTCGCATCGAACCCGTTGCCGGCGGACCCTATCGCAAAATTGATTGCGCCTTCCAAGCGCATTGTGTCGATACAGCGCGCTCTCGCCGATTTCGGCTACGGACAGATCAAGGCAACCGGCGTATATGATCCGGAAACACGCGGCGCAATCGAGAAATTCGAGCGCGACTACCGTTTGCCGGTGACCGGGCAGATTTCCGACCGACTGGTTCGCGAACTTGCCGCAATGACCGGTCGCCCGCTGGAGTGAATGGCCTCGCTACGGTAGCTCGTGCTACTGAAGCCCATGCGCTTGAAAACCGGAATTTGGGTGGCTGCATATCTGCGCCGCTGCAATGTCGAAGGCGTATTTGCGGCAGTGCGCCGGCATGGCGCCGACGAGGCCGGAGCTATCTTTGTCAAAATAAATCGGCTGGACGGCACGGGCGCATTATATGGTCCGGCCCCGCAGTCCGCGTTTGACGAGGCTCAGCCGGCCGATCGGCTCTTCGTCGTGCTTGTTGGGCGCGATACCCCGGCAAACGACGCCGATATTGAAGCGCGTCTCACGAAAGAAATACGTTTCGACCCGGATCTTTGGGTCATCGAAGTTGAAGACCGCAGTGGTCGAAATTTCATCGACAACGTTGTGCGGTAGCACTTCTATCGTTCGTTGATCTTGACCCGTCCAGATTGAGGGTTCTGCTGGACGCCGGCGTGAGTTCTTTCAGCGCCGGACGAGCGCGCACCGCGGTGTTCATCGTCCCAATAGACGGTCTCATGCTGCGGCTGCAGCCGTGCAGGGTTCACCTGCCAAATGGCCAGCATGTGCTCGGCGGCGGCTGAACTCAGCTCAACGTAAAGCTGGCATAATTCGAAAATACGCGGGACCGATCGGCCGACTACAGGGTTGAGGAAAAGCAGGATTCGTTGCAGCACGTCCGTTTTCATGCCGAGGACTTTAGCCACGACGATTACGGGCTCGCCTGAATCGTCGAATGAAATTCGTTCTGCGAGCTCTCGGCTGATATTAAGCGCCCGTGCAAGCACACGGCTGAATTCCGAGGGGTTTCGTCGCAGCGCCGCGCGTTCCAATCGCCTGATCAGTTCTCCTTCAGACGGCGCCGGGCGGCGTCTGGTCGGATCCGCCACAACATCGAGGTTCATGAGAATTAGACGGCGCTCATCCGGCGCCGATGAGAAAAACAGATCGAGCAAGTCCTCGCCATTTTCATCCGCGGGCGCTTTGGCAGCCGCGAGATTATCGAGTCTTTGGAGGACGGCTACCGGTGCTTCCGGATATTGCCGAAGCTTTGCAGTAATCGCGGCACGTGTCTTTTCGTCGACCGAATCAATCAGGCCGAGTACCAGTTCGACATATTGAGTTTCCTCTTCGCCGCTGTGCGAAGGCCGTTGCACATATAAATCCGTCAGGACCCGCGCCAGGGTCGGGCGCACATCAACGCCGTCCCGGCAGGCCAAATCGACCAGGCTGTCGACGGGAACGCGCGCGGAAGGCTTTGCCATACTCATACGCCGGCACTACAGGATGGGCGACATTAGCTGCCGCCCGTTAGCGGAGCGTTAACCTTGCAAGTCCTTTAATTGCGGAACGATGGCCGGTCTGGCGGACCAGAGGAAACCACGCCGGGGCGGAAGGGGGACAGCAATGGGCGAAATCATCCGATTTCCCGACGACGCGAGCCCACGCGGTGGCAAGTATGTCGACGCAAATACCGAGCCGGCGACGGTGATTATTCTTCCCGTCATACGAATCGAACGTGATCCCGATGGCTCGAATGGTCTCGAACCGGATAGTGGGAACAATCACGGTCGCCGTCGGCGCCGCCGCGCCGCACGCTGATCGGTCCAATCGACGAACAATCCATGAGACATTCACCGCCACCAGCGCTCAATAAGGTGTGGCGGCAGACGCTTGTGCTCATCGGTGCGGCGCTTCTCGCTGGCTGCGCGAATTATGATTTTGGCGAAGTCCATCCAGTTTTGGTGACCGATGGTATCCACGACTGGATCGGACGGGATTCGGGCGCGCCGAAACGGGTTCCTCCTTCACGATTCGAATATACCGACGACGAGCGAGCCTTGCGCGATCTCGCTTATCCGCTGATCGAGCCGCCCTTCGATCGGCAGCAATGGTACTCGGTTGCAGGTGAATATGGCTTGTATCGCACCAATTCAGCCGATTACAGAAAATACTCTCAACGGCTGGAGTCCACCTGGAGCCGTTCGCCTTCCTCGCGTTATTCCCAACTCAGCGACGATATCCGCAACGATATCACGCGCCTGTCGCAGTTTTTCGAAACGGCCACCCGAGTGGTCGACATTGACCAGAAGCGGCAAAAAAGTATGGGCTTCGTGTCAGGCCTCAGCAAAAAGGAACACGAAAACGCTGTGCGCAGGATGCGAGAAAACGCACACGTGATAGCAATTGTCCAACAGTGCCTCGCCGACCGGGTTGCCTCGTATCACTTTGCGCTTGAGCGGCTTGTTATCATCACGCCTTCGCCGCAAGCGATCGAAGCGGAGCGGTCAATCACTTTGCTGCAAAAGCAGATTGAACGATACCAGCAGCCCGCACCTACCTGGGTCCGCGAGCCAAGCCTGGCCTCAACGAATTAGCCTACTTCCTGGATCGCGCCGGTTCGGTTTGCCGCACGCATCGCGACGCGGCGACAGCGCTTTGTGCCACTGGCATTAGTCCCGGTTCGGGTGCCATTGCGCGGATGGCGATCAGACCAGTGGGCGTCGGCGATTCAACAATAAGCCGGTCGGCAGCGGTGACCTCTTCGTCTTCCGGCACTTGCTCGTGTTGTGCCGCTGTCATCAGGTCAAGCTCAATGACACGCCGGCCGGCCGCCCGGTCGTTGATGGCGTAATAGGCGACGTCGTACCGTGTGTAGAACGAAACAGAAGTATAGGCCGGGCTGACCGGCACTGTTAACTTTAGAGGCCCTTCGGAAAGATCGTACCGGCAAACGGCGCTCGCGAAGGCCGGGTCCATGAATGGCATGATTGCTTTCTCGGGCGATGGAATTGGCAGGGCGACGACCGTATTGACCGGTGCGACCGGCGTCAGTCGCGCGTATGCATCCTGCGTGGCGGTGCGCGGCAAGATGATAACCGTTGCCAGATGCACGACGCCACCAAGAAGCGCACCGCCCAAGAGCAGCAGCAGCCAGCGGATCATGGGCAACTCCGCGTCGAAACTGCAGGCATCGGCACCTCGCGGCCGGCCTTTGTCGAAACGCCGACCGCGGTGTCATAAAGACGTAGCACCAGTTGATAGCGTTCGATTCCGCCGGTTGGCAGCCAGTTGCCGGGATTCGCGCGTGGCGCAACGACAATCTCAAAATTTCCGTCCGCACGTCGAACGATCTCTTCACTTGTGAATCCGTAGCGATTAATCGAGTTCGCTATGAGATCGCCCTCGTTGTTATAGAGCGTCAAGGTCCAAAAGCGTGCGGCCGGGGTAATTCCGGCCAGGACAATGTCGCAGCGCCCGTCGAGAGGCTTACCGTTGTCGTCTGCCTGCACGGTGAACGATACCCCGTCACCCAGCGCAACCGGCAACCGTCCTGCGCGGGCGATGGATGCGCGCGCATAGGGATCGGCATCCATCGTGCCGGTCTTCGGCCAGGCCATCCAGCTTTCGATGGGCAGCGCGCCGAAGGCTGCACCCCGGCTTAGGGCGAAGTATGTCATGCCCAGGCCGACGACTGCTGCGACCGCAAGAGCGAACAATGTTCCTGTTAGCAGACGCACGATCGTTCCGCTGGCATGGGTGAGAAGTCGTTTCTATCGAAAGAGATTACGCCCGTTGCCCGGCGACGGCCAATTAGTCGTGGCTGCCGAACGCGCGTCCCTCCAACGAGACGGCCAAGGCCTGGCCTTTGTCAGAGGTCTGGGCCTGCTTGCCCTTGCCGCTTGAAACCGTCGGGCGGGCTGGCGCAACGGGCCCGAGAGCACGATTGGCGTCATCCATCATCCTCTCGACGCGAACCAACACATCGGCCCCCCGCTTCGTGAGAAGTGCAGGCCGCGGAGGCGGCTGGGCTTCGTTCGATTTGGACTTGACCTCTGCGACCGCTGGTTGTTGGCGGGCCTGCGGCGCGGGAACTCCGGGAAGTGGCTTCAACTCGATTCCTTGATGGGCATAAGCCATGATCTTGTGCCATGTCATCGCTGGCACGGAGCCGCCGGTCATGCGGTTCATCACCTGGTAGTCATCATTGCCGACCCAGACACCACATACGAAATTGCCCGTGTAGCCGACAAACCAGGCATCGCGATAAGCATTGGTCGTTCCGGTTTTTCCTGCGACGGCCGTATCGTCAAGTCTGGCGCGTCGACCGGTGCCGTTCTCGACCACGCTGTTCATCATTTTGATCATGTCACCGGCAACGCTGGCCGGCATCACCTGCCGTGGCTTTGGCCCATCGCGATCAAAACGCCACACCAAGTCACCAGTGCCGGTGCGCACTTCAAGAATCGCGTGCGGCGTTACGGCCTTGCCCAAATTGGGAAAGGTGGCGTAGGCCCCGGTATGGTCGAGCACGGTGACTTCATCCGCGCCGATCGGCAACGAGGGCGTATCCGGAAGGGGCGTGCGCACGCCCATGTCGTGGGCGAGTTTGACAATCTTTGCGCGCCCGACCTTTGCGTTACCGTTTCCGATCGAAATCGAGAGCTTTACGGCGATGGTGTTGATGGATTTCGTGAGCGCCATCAACAGTGTCATCGACCCCGAATAGCCGTTGCCATAGTTGTGGGGGCACCAGTTGCCGATACAGACGGGCCCATCCACTACGATCGACGTCGGCTTCATGCCGTTCATGAGCGCGGACGCATAGACATAAGGCTTGAACGATGAGCCGGGCTGGCGCATCGCATCCGTTGCGCGGTTGAACTGGCTTGCGCCGTAATCACGCCCGCCCACCATCGCTCGCACCGCGCCATCCACGTCCATCAGAACGGCTGCCGCCTGCTTTGCGTGATATTCCTGGCCATATTGTCGCAACGAACTCTCAACGGCCGCATCCGCATTGTTTTGCAGGCTCGTATCGAGAGCCGTGCGCACCACGAACACGCGTTCCGTCATCGATTTCGGAAATGTCTCGACGAGCTTTTTCATCTCATCGAAAGCCCAGTCGAGATAGTAGTTCGGCGCACGATCGTCGCGGCGGTCAACGGGCGTGGCCGGATGACGCCGAGCGCCGAAGACCTGGCCTTCCGTCATCATGTTCGCCTCGACAAGATTATCGAGCACGACGTTAGCTCGCGCGCGGGCCGCCGGAAGATTGATGTGCGGCGCAAACTTGGTCGGTGCCTTGAACAAGCCCGCAAGCATCGCCGCTTCAGAGAGGTTCACATCGCGCGCTGACTTGTTGAAGTAATACTGAGCTGCCGCATCCACGCCGAACGCGCCGCCGCCCATGTAGGCGCGGTCGAGATAGAGCTTGAGGATCTCGTTCTTGGTCAGCCGCGCTTCAAGCCACATCGCAAGGAAGGCTTCTTTGACCTTGCGCTCGAGCGTTCGTTCATTGCTCAGGAACAGGTTCTTGGCGAGCTGCTGCGTGATCGAGGAGCCGCCCTGCACAACGCCTCCCGCCTTCGTATTGGCGACGAGTGCGCGCGCGGTGCCGGCGAGATCGATTCCGAAATGCTCGTAGAAGCGACGGTCTTCCGTCGACAGCACTGCCTTGATAAGATGATCGGGAAATTGGTCGAGCGGAATCGAGTCATTATGCCGAATTCCACGTGAGCCGACTTCGTTGCCATAGCGGTCGAGAAAAGTAACCGCGAGTTCCGATTTCTTCAGCCAGTCGTCGTCGGAAGTCTCGCGAAATGCCGGTATGGCGAGCGCCAGCAGCACGACAAGCCCGAACGCGCCCAGTGTGGCACCTTCCGAAAGCAATTCATTGAGCCAACGCCGCCACCCTGAGACGTGGAAACGGTCCATGAACGTCGAAAAACGCTCGTAGGATTCGCGCGCGCCAGAGGCGCTACGGAAAAGACTGAAGTCTATCCACGCGTCGAGCCCGAGCAGGAACCGCTTGATGCTCCGCTTCCAGTGCTCGGGAAATAGGTCGCGCAAGATGTGGTGCTCTTGAAAAGATACCGGCCGGATGCCGGAGGGAGCAATTTAGCCGATCAGCCAACCCGCGGCCAATGCTGCGGTTCCGCCCGGCTGGAACCAAGGTGAACGAAGAAATACCTTTAAAAATGGCCGAAATGAGCCTCCGGCACGTGCCGTGACGGAATGCCTGTGAACAGGTACAACCGGACCCCATCGAGAGATTCCTTTTTATGACTGATCCGAAAGCTCCATTCTGGCGCCGAAAGGCAATGTCGGAGATGACGCGCGCCGAATGGGAGAGCCTTTGCGATGGCTGCGGCCGCTGTTGCCTGAACAAGCTGATCGACGAGGATACCGACGCGACCGTGTTTACCGACGTCGGTTGCAAATTGCTCGATGGGCAGAGTTGTCGCTGTCGCGATTATGCGCGGCGTCAGTCGAAGGTGAGGGACTGCGTTCGGCTCACACCGCGCAACGTGCGCCGCCTCAAGTGGTTACCGCCGACTTGCGCCTATCGTCTGGTTGCGGAAGGCAAGGACCTTGCGTGGTGGCATCCGCTGGTGTCCGGCGATCCGGAGACAGTACATCGTGCCGGTATATCAGTGCGTGGCCGCGTGGCTGCGAGCGAAGCGGATGTGCCCGATGATAGGCTGGAAGAATATATCGTGAGCTGGCCGGGCAAGTGGCCGAAGGGCGCTCGACGCCCTTCGTCGGATCGGCGACGCAACACGCCTTAGTGCGGGCAGAGCCTTATCGACCTCGCGGTGCAATTGAAAAATCGTAGGCACGCGGCTCAGGCGCGCCGTAAAATGAGTAGTGCCACCATTCACGAAAATAATTGGCAAAGCCGTGCCGGCGCATCGCCGATTGCAACACAAGGCGCCACTGCCGTTGCTCCGGACTAATGGAGGTGTTTGCCCCATAGCTCCTGTTGTCGAAGCAGTCGAAACCCGTCCCCATGTCTACGCTGTTGTCGGGCGCCCGTCGGTCCGCCGGGCCGGTGCAGGGACCGTAGCGTGCGGATGGGTCGAAGCGAAGTGTCGGGGCGACGGGCAACCTGACGAGCGTAAGGTCAATCGCGGTGCCGGTAGAGTGTCGTGACCTTGACGCGATAAAGCCGAGCGCAAAAAGACTACGCTTGTTTAGCGTCGGGTAAAAACGTCTGGTCGCAGCGTCATCGTTTCCGTCATGAGCCCACGAGATCATGGCGTGGGAAGCTCTGATCGGCCGATAACAATCATAAACCTTCAGGCTCAGACTTTGCCGTGCCAGATCGGCCTGAACTTGCTTGAGCGCTTCGGCTACCTCGCGCCGCAACACGCATTCGGGCGCACTGTAGCCGGGAAGGGGATGGCCGGTGAAATTGTCACGCGTGGCATACCGCATGTCCTGGATGATGCTCGAATCAACATCGCGCAGATAAACAAAGCCAGGCGCAAGTATATCGCGGGCACTGGCCGGAGCGACGGCAAGAAGAACAATGAGGGCTATTGACGGCAGCGAGCGCAAAACGAGTTCCTGTGGCCTCATATCATTGCCGCACATAGCACCCCCGCACCGCCGCGTCTTGCTTTGCGAGAACCGGCAGGGCATTGAGCGTGTTGTTATACCTTGAGTTTGTCGAATCCAAATTATGACCTCAGCAAAACCGAAATCCCGATCGCGGCCGCTTAAAACAGACGCCCAACCTGAGTTGCGCGCGCTGACTCACCCGGAGGTCAGGGCGATCGTCCTCGGCATTATGCTAGCGATGTTTCTCGGGGCCCTCGACCAGACAATCGTCGCAACGGCGCTGCCGACAATCGGACGGCATTTCGGCAACCTCGAGGATCTGTCCTGGGTCGTGACGGCCTATCTTCTTACCGGAACGGCTGTGACGCCGCTCTACGGAAAACTCGCGGACATTCACGGTCGCCGCGTCGTCATGCTCACCGCGATCGTCATATTCGTAACGGGTTCGGTTGCGTGCGCGCTGGCACCCACCATGTCCGCGCTGGTGCTCTCGCGCGGGTTTCAAGGACTTGGCGGGGGCGGGTTGATGGCGCTCACCCAAACGATCATCGCCGACATTGTCTCTCCACGCGAGCGCGGGCGCTACCAGGGGTACATCGGTGCCGTGTTCGCGACATCCTCAGTCGGCGGCCCTGTGCTCGGCGGCTTTCTGACGGAGCATATTGATTGGTCGCTGATCTTCTGGATCAACGTGCCGCTCGGGCTGTGCGCGCTGGGGATGACCTCGAACGTGCTGCGGCGTGTGCCTTACCATCCTCGCAAGCACAGGCTCGACGTCTTTGGAGCGTTGCTCATGATGACTGCGTCGATTGCGCTCCTCCTTGCCTTGACTTGGGGGGGTCGTCGCTTCGAGTGGATCTCGCTGCAGATCGGCGCACTGCTGCTTGGTTCAGCGGCGCTCTGGGGTCTGTTTTCTTGGAGGCTGGTCGCAGTAGCCGAGCCGTTTCTCCCACTGTCGATCCTTGCCAATCCGGTTGTCCGCTGCGCGACGCTCGCTGGCGCCTGCAACATGGGCACGCTGGTGGGCATGACAATCTTCGTGCCGCTTTACTTTGAAGTCGTCTTGCACCTGTCCGCAAGCGAATCGGGCATGGCCCTGATTCCCCTGATGGGCGCTACCGTCGTATTTTCAACCATCACCGGACGCATGATGATGCACGTCGTGCATTACAAGCGGATGGCATTGGCAGGACTTTCACTGTCGATTCTGTCGCTTGTGCCTTTGGCAATCTGGCCGACTGCGATGCCAATAGCGCTCGTGCTCCTGCTGCTGTTGCTGGTCGGATCTGGTCTCGGCACCGTCTTTCCGGTTTCCACCGTGTGCATGCAAAACGCAGTTTCACGGACGCAAATGGGAATTGCCACAGGCGCAGCGAATTTTTTCCGCGCCCTGTTTTCGGCGATAGTCGTCGCGCTGCTTGGGGCCATCGTCCTAGGAGGTCTCGGAGGTGTCACCGGAATGTCGGTCGAAATGCTGGCCCGCACAGCGTCTGCACCCGAGCTTGCCTACGCGTTCCGCTTTGTATTTCTGGCCTGCGCGCTGATCCTATCGTTCGGCATGGCGTTTCTCATTTCGATGGAAGAACGACCGCTCAAGGGACCAACGGCGCCTTCGCAAGCTGTAACCGCGCCGACAGCACCAGCGACCCCCATTCCTGGCGGATAGGCGACTAAAGAAGTTGCCGTTGCTCGTTCTGGGCAGGCCGCGGATCGAGCGTTGAGCGAATCGCTTCGGCAAGCGCAGAAAGCTGGTACGGCTTGCGCAGGATCGGTAATCCATGACGGGCGGCGAGGGCCTTGGCGTAGCCGCTCGTCAGCAGTACGGGAATGCGCGGGTGTTTTTTGCCGATCGCCTGCGCTAAGGCCACGCCATCGATGTCTCCAGGTAACATGACATCGGTGAACACGAGGTCAATCGGCGTTCCGGTAGCGAGCACATTGAGCGCAGATCCCGCATTATCGACAGCAACGGTGCGATAATTAAGTTGCTCGAGCAGAGTCACGGCAACCGATTTAACGTCCGGATTGTCCTCCACGACCAAAATCGTTTCACCGCGACCGGCGGATTGATTAGTGGCCTCGGCCGATACGACGACAGCGATCGGAGCGTGGCTGCGGGGAAGATAGATGGTGATCTGCGTGCCCTGGCCGAGTTTGCTGGCGACCGCAATTGTCCCGCCGGACTGGTGCGCAAAACCGTAAGCTTGCGAAAGACCAAGGCCGGTGCCCTTTCCTGCGGTTTTGGTCGTGAAAAATGGCTCAAATATTCTTGTCAGCAGCTCCGGCGGAATGCCGGTTCCGGTATCGGAAACGCTAAGTGCAACAAATTCCCCTTTAACTCCTTCCACCGTCTCGGTGCCGCGCAGTGTCACATTGTTCCCGGTCAATTTGATCGATCCGCCTTCGGGCATCGCATCGCGCGCGTTCACAACGAGATTGACAAGCGCCAATTCAAATTCCGGGATATCAATCGAAACCGGCCAGACGTCCGACGAAACGTCAATATCGAGATCAATCTTGCCGCGCGCGGAACTCGACAACACGTCGCGGAACGCTGCAACGGTTTGGCCGAGACTGACGGTGCGAGGATTTTGCGGCTGCCTGCGGGCAAATGTTAGCAGCTGACGCGTGAGGGCCTCGCCGCGCGATGCGGCCGTCAAAATGGCTTCCAGCGAGCGTATGTTCTTCTGATCGGTCAGCCGGCGCATAAGGGCCTGCGCCTGACCGCTCACCACCATGAGCAGATTGTTGAAGTCGTGGGCCACGCCGCCGGTAAGTTGGCCAAGGGCTTCCATTTTCTGCGCCTGAGCAAGTTGCTGGTGGGCGCGTTCCAGCGCTTCTTGTGCGTTACGTCGTTCCGTAATGTCACGCGTGATCTTTGCGAATCCAATGAGATTGCCGGCTTCGTCGCGAATTGCGTCAATAACCACGTTTGCCCAGAACAACGACCCGTCCTTGCGCACTCTCCAAGCCTCGGCTTCAAAGCGACCGGTGGCGGCGGCTATCGAGAGCGCACGGTTCGGGGCGCCATTTTTTTTGTCCTCAGCCGTATAGAACTCGGAGAAATGCCGCCCGATGATTTCTTCCGCGGTGTAGCCTTTGATGCGTGCGGCGCCCGAATTCCAGCTTGCTACCGTCCCGCCCGGATCCAGCATGTACAGCGCGTAGTCGGTGACGCCCGCGACGAGCGAACGGAATTGTCGGTCACTCTCGCGCAGTGCTGCACTCGCTTCCTTTTCTGCGGTTATGTGACGGCCCGCGACGTAGATAAGACCATCGTCGGCCGTCATCGTCCATGAAAGCCAGCGCCAGCTCCCATCGCGGTGGCGAAACCGATTTTCAATTCTAACAGTTTGCACACCTTGTGCGAGCCGTGCGCGGGCCGCGATCCCCGCGGATGCATCATCCGGATGCCTGAGCTCACTGACATGCAATGATTTGATTTCGTCTTCGGTCCAGCCAAGCAAGTTCGTCCATGCTGGGTTAACGCTCAGAAAATAGCCGTCGAAATTGGAAACGCCGAGCAGATCCTCTGAGACCATCCATATTCGGTCGCGTTCGCGCGTGCGATGTTGGACTTCCGTCTCGAGGCGCTCCGTCAATACCTGTAGCGCCTTCTCATTGCGTACCCGATCGGTCGTCTCATAGGCCGTCGCCAGAACTCCTCCAATTCCGGTTGGTGCGGTGGCATCGGGAATGGGGCTGTAACTGACAGTGAAGTACGCGTCTTCAGGAACGCCATAGCGCCGAATTCGCCAGAGATGATCGTCAGCGAAAAATGCGTCGCGGTCACCGTGCAATATGTCCTCGTGCAGGGTGCCTAACTCGGCGTATATCTCGGGCCACACCTCGCGAAGCGGTTTTCCTAGAATCCGGGGATGGCGGTCGCCCAAAAGAGGAGCGTAGGCGTCGTTGTAGACCATGATCAGATCCGGCCCCCAACGCACTGACATCGGGAATCCGGAATCGAGGATCACCTTCAGCATTAACTTTAAGGAGTCCGGCCACTTATCCTGGGCCCCTAATGAAGTGCCCGCCCAGTCAAAGTCGCGCACACGCGCGCGCATGTCTGCGGCACGCGTGGCCGTCATGGCAAGCCCGGATGTTTCATTGCGCCAGTGGCGCATAGACTATCCCCCGCAGTCCAGCGTTAAAAAACGCCGGAGTCCGGGGCAAAGTTCCACCTAGGTCCTTAGCGCTTGATGAACGTTCCGTCGCGCAGCTCGGACACGGCCTGCTGCAGTTCTGCCTGGCTATTCATGACGATTGGCCCGTACCAAGCAACGGGCTCCTGAATGGGCTTCCCCGAAACCAGCAGGAAGCGAATTCCTTGCTCCCCGGCTTGCACGGTGATTTCATCGCCTGCGTCAAACAGCACGAGAGAGCGGTCACCGGCCGGCTCCCGGAAAAGGATCTCCTCGCCATCAACCTGTTTCTCGGAAAGCACGCCGAACGGCCTGGACGACGAGGCGAACTTGCCGTCACCTTCGAAAACATAAGCAAAGGCGTGACGCTCGACTTCGACCTTGAGCGTCTTTCGCATGTTCGGAGGCACAAAAACATCAAGATAGCGTGGATCGGAGGCCACCCCATCGACTGGCCCTTTCTTTCCCCAGAACTCGCCGCAGACGACGCGCACACGGGTGCCGTCGTCATCCACGATTTCCGGAATATCAGCACCCTTGATGTCCTGATAGCGCGGCGGCGTCATCTTGAGAGAAGAGGGTAGGTTCGCCCAAAGCTGGAAGCCATGCATGCGGCCTTGGGAATCACCTTGCGGCATTTCCTGATGCATGATGCCGCGGCCTGCCGTCATCCATTGCACGTCGCCGGAGCCGAGCGTGCCGCGATTGCCCAGACTGTCGCCGTGCTCGACGGTTCCCGACAGAACATACGTTATCGTTTCGATGCCGCGGTGCGGATGCCACGGAAATCCGGCCAAGTAGTCTGCCGGTCGATCATTGCGAAAATCATCGAGCAACAAAAACGGATCGGTCTCCGAAGTTTCTCCAAAACCAAAGGCGCGGCGCAGCCTCACGCCGGCCCCTTCGATGGTTGGCTTGGATTGCACGATACGTTTGACGGGACGGACAGACATGAGCCCGAGTACCTTTGTGGCGCGGCTTGCCAAACGAATGGTGAGCTTCAGCGGGAAACTGCCATTCATATGCGAATGTTTATATAGGGCTTTCGTACACAAACAGAAGGCTTTGGGCGCACGGAATATCAACCGTTTGGATGATGGCCCTTGGCCTTCGCCACCTCGCAGCGAGCAACGCGAACGGCTAAGGTCAGGCCATGGTCAGATCTTTTCGTGTGGTAATTTGTCTTTTTCTACTCGGTCTCGCCCTCGGCGGGTGCACGAAGTGCGGCTGGCTTTGGGACCAGAGTCCACACAGCTGCCATTCTGAGGCACCGCGATGACGGCGGTCCGTGTCGGACGCCGCGTATCCTGTCTAAACCCAGCTAAAGGGATCGGCTAAGCGCGAGAGGCTGAGTTGCCTTTGTGCTTGGTGCCTGCGCCCGGCCGTTGGCGCCATAAGTCGACGGTGCCTGTTTGCGCGCGAGCTCGCCTGAGACCCCGCGAATGATACCCTCGGATACGGCGTGAGCAGTCGCAAGCACCGTCAGATTTGTTTGCAGCAGGTCCTGGAACGTGCTGTGGCGCTTGCGCAGACGATCGAAGGCACCGGGGACCCATCGCTCGATTGCTTCCTTAGCCGCCCTGATACGCGCGCTTTCGACTGCGTAGAGCCGGGCAAATTCAATCTTGGCTGCGCTGAGGGTACCCGCATCCCGAAGTTTTCCCGCCCGTACGCGCGCTGTTTCTTCTGTAAGTGCCCGTTCAAGCTGGTCCATGATGATTTCCAGATCCGTGATCGCCTTCTCGGCTGAGCTCGCGTTCGCAATCGTGTACTGCAGTTCGGGCGCGCTCATTGACGTGCCTCCTGCTGAGCGATCAGCGTGCGATAGACCTGGTCGGCAATTCCGATGCCGCCCGCCTTGGCGAATGACTTGGCGTATTCGTCTGTGAGCAGCGAACGCCAAACACCGGTTGCGCCATTGCCACCAAACGGACCATCGCCGTCGAGGCCGGTGAACATGTGCTGGAACATCGAGTTGAGGAACACGCCTTCGAAATCTTGCGCTGCCGCGCGCGCCTTTGCTTCCTTGCCGGCGCCAGACGTCTTGGCGGTAAACATGCTGTTTGTGATCGCGTCGAGGGGCTTGAGCCCAGGCGCGGGCATTGTGACGCCGCTTGCCATTACATCACCTCGATGTCGGCCTGGATTGCACCGGCGGCCTTGATCGCCTGCAGAATGGTTATCAGGTCGCGAGGCCCAATGCCCATTGCGTTGAGGCCGTCGACGACCTGCTGAAGGGACACGCCTTCCCGCACGATGAACATTTTCTTTCCATCTTCCTGGACGCCGATGCTCGTCCGCGGCACCACGCGCGTCCTTCCACGTGCGAAAGGCAGTGGCTGACTGACCTCGGGAGTTTCGGAGACCGTCACCGTCAGGTTGCCCTGCGCGACAGCAACCGTGGACACCCGTACGTCGCGGCCTATTACGACCACGCCAGAGCGTTCGTCGATAACAATACGCGCCGGCAGGTCGGGCTCGACCTGCAGTTGCTCGATTTCGGTGAGGAAGCTGACGATATTGGCCGTCGACTTCGACGGCACCGTGATAACCACGGTCGATTGATCGATCGGTTCCGCACTTGAGGTTCCGATATAGTCGTTGATCGCGGCGGCGATGCGCTTGGCGGTCGTGAAGTCTGGGTTACGCAGCGCCATGCGCAGCTGACCCAGCCGATTGAGCGTGAAATCGATCTCACGCTCAATCAATGCCCCGTTCGCGATGCGGCCGACTGTCGGCACGCCGCGGGTGATCTTGGCGGCCTCGCCTTCGGCCTGGAAGCCGCCGATCGCGAGCGAGCCTTGCGCGACGGCGTAGACGTTTCCGTCGGCCGCCAGAAGGGGCGTCACCAGCAGCGTCCCGCCCTGCAGGCTTTTGGCATCGCCCATGGCGGAAACGGTAACGTCGATGCGTGTCCCTTGCGTGCCGAAAGCGGGAAGGTTGGCGGTCACCATGACCGCTGCGATGTTGCCCGTGCGGATGGTCTGGCCACGAATATTGACGCCCAGCCGCTCGAGCATCGCGGTCAGCGACTGCTTGGTGAATGGGATGTTGTTCAGGGTATCGCCGGTGCCGTTGAGTCCGACAACCAGCCCATATCCGATCAACTGATTCTGCCGCACGCCTTCGATATTGGTGAGATCCTTGATGCGCGACGTCGCCCCGGCTCCCACCGGGATACACAGCGCCAAGATCACAGCCAGGCATGCCGCCTGTAACGCCTTCGTCATCACTGCTCCCCAATGTGACGTTCGACTGCACACCACTATGCGAATGGCGTGCCAAGCCGCTCTGGTAGCCAAGGCGCTGGCAAATCGCAGGTTTTCGATTGCGGCCGGCCATGTGGGGAATTCGCAACGCGGCACGAAACGATCTCGGCGGTAATTTTTGCCGGGTTGTTTACCGGCCATTAACCATACCAGCTCACGCTGCAAGGTATTCGGGAACCGATCCATTTCGGTGGGGAAACGATCGCCATGCGCGTCTATGGACCAAATGGAACCGCACTGGCGGCGACGCCGGCAAGCGCGCGCCGTACCGCTAGCGGCTCATTCAGTATCAGCGAGCAGGATGTGCCTCGTAATGCAACGGGCGCGGCATCGCTGCGGGCGATTTCAACGGTCGATGCTCTGATCGCGTTGCAGGGGGTTGAAGATCCGACCGAGCGAAAGAAGCGCGCCGTTGCGAAGGGGCGCAACGCGCTCGATGTGCTCGACAAGCTCAAGCTCGGCCTGCTCGACGGAGGCCTGGATCAATCGATCCTCTCGCGCCTGCGGGTCGTATCGGAGGGCTTGACCGAAACGTCCGGTGACGCCGGCCTTGACCGCGTGCTGAGCGAGATCGACCTTCGTGTCGCCGTAGAGCTCGCCAAAGCAGGCGTCCGTTAGCTCCTGCAGCAAGACCGCCGGGCTGCCGCGTTTTTGCGGAAGTCATTGAACCGTCATACAAATCAGGCCGGATTGCGAATACCAATCGGATATTGTCCGCCGGTTAGCGGACGTATATAAGCCTGCCGCTCGGAGGGGGCAGTACAACGCGCCCAAGAATAAGAATCAGGGAGTAGGTGGGAATGTTGGCCAAGACCAAAAACTATCGGCCGTCCGACAAGGAGCCGTTTATGAACGAGCGCCAGCGCGAATATTTTCGCGCCAAGCTGCTCTCCTGGAGAGAGGACATACTCAAGGAAGCCAAGGAAACGCTGCAGCATCTTCAAGAGGAGAATCAGAATCATCCCGACCTCGCGGATCGCGCGTCATCCGAAACCGATCGCGCGATTGAGCTGCGCGCGCGCGACCGCCAGCGTAAGCTGATTGCAAAGATTGATGAGGCGCTGACTCGGATCGACGACGGTACCTACGGCTATTGTGAAGAGACAGGCGAGCCCATCGCACTGCGCAGGCTTGAGGCGCGGCCGATAGCCACGCTGTCGGTCGAAGCGCAGGAGCGTCATGAGCGGCGCGAACGGGTCTATCGCGATGATTGATCTGCGGTGAATTCGCTTCAGCTTTAGAGTGTTGCCCGGCGATACTGCCGGGCAATTTTTTCAGAACGGTTTCGACATGAAAAAAGCGCGGCCTCCGACCGGGGAGCAGTCGGAGGCCGCGTCGTTTACGCCGTTTGCGCTCGCGCGATGCGAAACGGCGCGGGAGCCCGGTGCGCTACGCGGGACTAGAACGGCAGAAGTATGTCGAAGACTTGCTCGCCATAACGGCTCTGCTGCACGTCGGTAATCTGGCCGCGGCCTCCGTACGCGATACGCGCCTGCGCAATCTTATTCGAGTCGATCGTGTTGTCGCTCTCGATATCCTCCGGTCGCACAATTCCGGCGACGATGAGTTCGCGAACTTCAAAGTTCACACGGATTTCCTGCTTACCCTCGATGACCAGGTTGCCGTTCGGCAGTACTTGGGTGACTACGCCGGCGACGTTTGTCTTGAGCTCTTCCGTCCGGTCAACCGAACCCTTGCCATTGCCCGTTGTGCTCGAATCCGCCGTAAAGATACGCGTCGGTACCGGCGTGTTCATGATCGGCACTTTTGGTTTGCCGAAGAAGTTAGCGATGCCTGAATCTTCAGTCATTGTGCGCGTGCGTTTGGTTTCGTTTTCAATATTCGCTTTGTCTGTGATGTTGACCTTCACTGTAAGAATGTCGCCTATCTGATGCGCACGCTGATCCTTGAAGAACGCGCGCGAACCGTTGCGCCAAAGCGAATTTGGATTGTATGCCGCGGGCTGGGCCGCCGGCATTGGCATCTGAACGGGCTTATATCCCGGGCGCGTGGTTGGATTGTCCACAGCGGCCAAAGGTGGTTGCTCGCCGACCGATCTGAGTCGATCGAGATACGCGCATCCGTTGAGGAGGGAACTGGCCAAGGCGGCCAGGACCGCACGACGCATAACCATGACAACTTTCATGAGATTGCTTTCACATTGATGCACAGGATTTTTGGACGGAAACCGTACGTAAGTGACGCATTACAGAAGCAAGAGATTGTTCGTTAGCGTGCATTCGCATTGACGGATCCGGTAGCATTGTTGGCGGCAAGGCGCGGCGAACCGGCTGTGATCGCCACTCGGCCAGGTCCGATGATCATGCCCTGAACCACGCGCTTCGACTGCTCGTTGAGAACGCTAATCACGTCGCCCTCGGCGCCACCTTCGTTCGCCTTACCGCGTATCGTGAGCACCATTCCGGGAGCTTCATAGACCAGCGTCACGGCCTGATTGCGCAAGACAAGGTCGGGCTTCATTAGATCGGCCGCCCGCAATGGGCGGCCACCCTGCATCGCTCCGCGCGCAGCCATACCGATGACGTCGGCGCGTTTGGTGATGGCGTCGCGGCCGACCTCGCTGCGCGGACGCCGTTCCATGACGATGTCCGCATCTTTTAAGATGTTCCCGCGCTCGACGGTTCTTCCGATCGTCACGACTTCGACGGTCGGGATGGCACGACCTGTGATGCGAAGCACGCTTCGCTTCGCAGAATCCGAGGGAATCTCGATCGTCGCGTCGAAACGCGTGCTGCGCGTATCATAGTCGATATGAGTGACTCGTGGTTCACCGACCGACAAGGGATCAACATAGATCGAGCGCATGTCATGCCCGAGGGTGATGGTAATGTCCTTGCTGTCCCCGAGATCGAATCTTGCCGACAGAGTCCGTGCGATGAGGTCCTCGATATCCGTTGTCGGGACCGTGCGGGTCGCGCGCGTGACCACCACTTTGCTCAAGCCCGCAGTGTCAATCCCAACAAGGGCATGATCGCGGATCGCATTGAGAACAGCATCTACGGAAACGGAGCCGGTATAGCCGAGATCCGGCGCGCGGAAGATCGGCACGTTGGCAACGACGCCGCAATTTTCGATTAGATCGCCGATGCGCACGATGTCCCCGTGAATAATCGCTTCGGACTTTAGCTTGGGCTGATTTTGAGCTTGCGCGATGGCCGATGTTGCAAAGGCGCTGGACGCAATAAATGCGGCAAGGAACAGACGGATCATGGCAAGACCTCAGCGCATCATGTTGGAGGTGGCAGACAGCATCTGGTCGGCGGCTGAAATCACTTTGGCGTTCATTTCGTAGGCGCGTTGCGCTGCGATCAGATCGGAAATCTCGCTGACCGCTTCGACATTGGCCTGTTCCAGGAATCCCTGCTGGAGATTGCCGAATCCATCCGAGTTCGGGTTGCCGTTTTGTGGCGTGCCCGAGGCCGGGGTTTCGAGATACATGTTATCGCCGATACTCTGCAGGCCGGCTTTGTTGACAAAAAGCGCGAGTTCAATCTGTCCGACCTGGGTCGGCGTGTTGGAGCCTGGTTGGGTCACGAACACCTGACCTTGCGAGTTCACAGAGACCGACATCGCATTCTGCGGAATAGTGATGTTGGGCTGGATCAGATTGCCCTGCGATGTGACGAGGCGTCCCTGTGCGTCGAGTTCGAGCGAGCCGTCGCGCGTATAGGAGGTGCGGCCATCGGGCAGCAAAATCTTGAAAAATCCTTCGCCGCGGATTGCGAGATCGAAATCCTTGCCAGTCTGCGTAAGTTCGCCCTGGCTCATCAGGCGTGGCGTGCCGGCGGTTTTGACACCCGACCCGAGCTCGATGCCGGCTGGCAGGATATTGCCTTGCGCCGACGTCTGGGTGCCGACACGGCTAACATATTCGTAGAGCAAGTCCTGGAATTCAGCGCGCTGGCGCTTGTAGCCCGTGGTCCGCATGTTAGCGATGTTGTTGGAGATGACCTGGACGTTTAGTTCCTGGGCCATCATCCCGGTCGCCGCCGTATGAAGTGCTCTCATTGTCTAGCCTCCGGCCGCCTAGCTTGTCGGTACATCGGAAAGTTTATCGATCGCCGTCCGACGCAGGTCCGACTGCTGTGACAGGATGTTGGCGATATGGGTGTAACTGCGCGTCACTTCGATCATGCGGGTCATTTCGATGACCGAGCGGACGTTCGATTTCTCGACGGTGCCCTGCATGACGCGCGATAATTTATCGGCTTGAGGCGCGACTCCCGCTGGCGCGAGGAAAACCCCGCTGCCGTCTTTCTGCAATCGGCCAGGCTGATCAAAGCTGACAACGCGCAATTGCCCGCGTTGCGACTCCGTCTGAGCGTTGGCGCCTTCGCGCACGCTGATGGTGCCATCCTGGCTGATCGTGATGTTGCGATCCTTGGGTTGGAAGGTGATCGGGCCGGATTCGCCCATCACCTGAAAGCCCTCGGCGGTGACCAGCTCGCCACTATTATTGATTTGCAGGGCGCCGTTGCGCGTGTAGCGCTCGCCGCGGGGCGTCTGCACCGCAAGGTATCCCTTGCCATTGATGGCAACATCCAGCGGATTGCCGGTGCGCTCGAGCGGTCCCTGGCTCAGATCCATCCAGGTGGCACGATCGTGCACGAAACTTATGCGACTATCAGCAGCAGGAAAATTATTGGCGCGCGCGGTTGGGCTGACGAATTCCTCGAACACGGCACCGTCGGCTTTGAAGCCGGAGGTGGTCATGTTTGCGAGGTTGTTCGCAATGACGTCCATTTCGCGCGAAAGCGCGACCTGGCGTGACAACCCGACCAGAAGTGCATTCTGCATCGGCAACTCCCCTTTTCAGTCCGGTCAGGCCAGCCCTCCCGAGGCCGGCATCGACCGCATCCGGTGCCGTGAGCTCTCCCAAGCCCGTAGCCACCAATGCATTGCACCACCCGTGCCAACCGATAAAGCGACGTAAAATCAATGGCTTGCAAAAAATTACGGCCTGCCCGGAGCGGCAAAAAACAGCCTATTGAAGGGGACACCCGGCAAAAGTTTCCTGCCTGCGGGGCGCGGGAAAGTATCTGTTAACCATACGGACCTACCTTCGATCGCAAGGGCGCGCGGTAGCGCGCAGCCGCGGTGTTTCGTCAAAAACAACGTCGCTTGCCGTCCGCCCAAACTCGCGATCCGGGGTCATTCATGGCAGCCAAGCCGAAAGAGGCGGACGTCGAAGAAGACGAAAAGCCGGAAGCAGAAGGCGAACAGCCGGCATCAAATTCAAAACTCTTCAAGTTCATCCCGAAGTTTAAATTGCCGTCGTTGAAATGGATGATCATCGGCGGCGCCGGGCTTCTGGTGCTGATCGGCGGCGGCGGAGGGGCCTTTTACTTTTTGAAGGGCCCCGCGCACAAAGAACCGCAGGTCACCGCAAAACCAGCAACATTCGTCGATCTGCCCGACGTTCTGGTCAACCTTTCCACCTCTGGCGGAGACCGGACGCAGTATCTCAAGGTCAAGATTGTTCTTGAACTTCCGGACTCGAGCCTTGTGCCGCAGATTCAGCCATTGATGCCGCGGGTCATGGACGCTTTCCAGACCTACTTGCGGGAACTGCGGCCAACCGATCTTGACGGCTCGGCAGGGCTCTATCGGCTCAAAGAAGAACTGACGCGCCGCGTCAATGCCGCGGTTGCGCCGAACCACATTACGGCCGTGCTGTTCAAGGAAATCGTTGTCCAATGATGTTGCAAGGCGACTAGACGCAGGCAGCTCACGCAATGGCGACAAAAGACCAGATCGATCAAGACGCACTCGCTGCAGAGTGGGGCCTCGCACTGGAATCAGATACGGGCGCCACTCCGGCAGGCACGGATGCGGCTGCTGCTGCGCCTGCCGATGATGCGGCCGCGCAATGGGCCGCTATGGCCGACGATCCTGGTGGACTTCAGTCCGCCAAGGGCGGCGCCGAGCGCATCCTCAACCAGGAAGAAATTGACAGCCTTCTCGGCTTCAGCCTCGCCGACGTCTCTCTCAACGACAATTCCGGTATCCGCGCCATCATCGACTCGGCGATGGTCTCCTACGAGCGGTTGCCGATGTTGGAGATCGTGTTCGATCGCCTGGTGCGGCTGATGACGACCAGCCTGCGCAATTTTACTTCGGACAACGTCGAAGTTTCGCTTGATCGCATCACCTCGGTTCGCTTCGGCGACTATCTCAACTCGATTCCTTTGCCGGCGATACTCGCAGTCTTCAAGGCCGAGGAGTGGGACAACTTCGGTCTCGCGACCATCAATTCGAGCCTGATTTATTCGATCATCGACGTGCTGCTCGGCGGCCGCAGAGGACAGAGCACAATCCGTGTTGAGGGCCGGCCCTACACGACGATCGAAACGAACCTCGTAAAACGCATGATCGAGGTCGTGCTCGCCGACGCCGAACTCGCGTTCAAGCCCTTGTCCCCGGTGAAGTTCAACATCGACCGGCTCGAGACCAATCCGCGATTTGCCGCGATTTCTAGGCCCGCCAACGCTGCAATTCTCGTCCGCCTGCGTATCGATATGGAGGACCGCGGCGGTACCATCGAGTTGTTGTTGCCCTACGCGACCATCGAACCGATCCGCGCCGTGCTGCTGCAGATGTTCATGGGCGAAAAATTCGGGCGCGACGAGATCTGGGAAGGTCATCTTGCGACCGAAATCGGCCAGGCACGGATCGGCGTTGATGCCGTGCTTTACGAGGCGCGTCTGCCGCTACGCCGCATGATGGGCCTCAACGTCGGCGACACGCTTATGCTGGAGATAAAGCCCGAAGCGATGGTCACGGTCCGTTGCGGCGACATCACGCTGACTGAAGGTCGCATGGGACGCGTGGGCGATCGTGTTGCGGTGCGCGTCGCCAAGCCGCTGCGCAAGCCGCGGACGACCTTTGCCATGTTTGAAAAGGCTGATGAGACAACAACCACTACTCCAATGGAGGTGCCGTGAGCTACCACTACGGTTTTCTGGTCGAGACCATGGTCTCGGTCCTGCTGTTGCTCACGATCTTGTATTGCGTCCGGCTCAACAAGCAGCTTCGTTTGCTCAAGGCTGATGAGAATTCGCTGCGAGCGACGATTTCCGAATTGGTCACCGCCACCGAAATTGCTGATCGCGCGATTGCGGGACTCAAATCGATGATGCACCAGGGCGAACAGGCCCTGGGCGAAAAACTTGAACGGGGTGAGGTGCTCGCCGCCGAGCTCGATCTTCATCTCAGCGCGGGCAATCAATTGCTGGCGCGGTTGGTGCGCATCGCTGGTGTCACGCGGCCGGCCGGTGAATCACCAGCCGTGCAGGATGCCAAGGCCGTGGCGGCTGCGGCGCAGGCATTTGCCGATCGGGCTCGCACGCGACTGAGCGACCAAGCCGCATGACCCGTTTTGCGCGCGACGTCCGGCTTATTCCGATCGTGCTGTTTGCCACGATAAGCCTGCTCGCGCTCAAAGTGTCAGGCTTGGTTTTTGATGGTGGCTACACCTTGGCTGAGCGGATGCAGGCTCGATACCGGGGTGATCTGCAAATCACCTCACGTGATAGCGTGCCCGATCAGCCCAAGATCGTTCTGACCGAAAGGTACGCGAAGCCCGGAACGTCAGGGCCGAGACAGCCTTGGGCCCAGGAAATGTTTGGCTTCAACCGCGGCAACACGAACGACGTTACCGGTTCGGTTCCTGCCGCCGAGGGAGAAAAGCCGAGCGATCCGGCGCTTAAGGTAAGCGACAAGCCGCCAGATCCGACCAAGCTGGAAGTCGCGGGTGCGGCGATCCCACTCGAGCCTGGGCGTATTTCTTCGCCAGGAGAGCGCGCGGTGCTCGAGCGTCTACAGACCCGCCGCCAAGAGCTCGACACCCGCAACCGTGAGCTGGAAATGCGCGAAAACCTGCTCAAGGCCGCTGAGAAGCGCCTCGAGGCGAAGGTCGCGGAACTCAAGGGTACGGAAACCCGCGTCAATACTGCGATGGGGACGCGCGACAAGGTGGAAGCCGAGCGCTTCAAGAGCATCATCACGATGTATGAGAACATGAAATCCAAGGATGCCGCGCGGATTTTCGATCGACTCGACATGAAGATCCTGGTTGACGTCTCCACCCAGATGAATCCGCGAAAAATGTCGGAAATCATGGGACTAATGTCGCCCGACGCGGCCGAGCGGCTCACCGTCGAGCTGGCCAACAGAGCCAGTGCCCAGCCCAAAACACCAAGCCCTGACCAGCTGCCGAAGATTGAAGGCAAGCCGACCGTCAACTGATCGTGTCGGCGTGCTCCACGGTTAACGCAGCGTTAAACGCCCAACCTTAGGCTGTCGTGACCGGTGCTCTAGCCGGCTGGAACCGCTCATGACGTTTTTGCCATTTGGGCTTAAGCGGCTGTTCGCGCGCAGTTCGGAGCGCGCGCGGTCGGCTGGCCTGGGCAGGTGGGCGCCGCTCCTGTTTTTGGCAGGACTGGTTTTTCTCGTGGTGCCGCCTGGCGCGCGGGCTGACGATCCGATCAAAGGTGAGGTCAAGGCAATCGCCGACGGCGGCTTCGTCCGGTTGCTCTTTCATTTTGATGAAGCCGTCGAGCCTAATGTCCGTGTTTCGGGGGCGATCATCGTCATCACCTTCAAGAAGCCGGTCGCAGTGGCTGTCGAAAAACTCAACTCAAGCTCTTCCGGGATCATAAGTGTTGCGCGCCGCGACCCTGATGGAGGTGCAATCCGGATTGCGTTGGCGCAGAAGGTGAAAGTCAACAGTATTGCCGCCGCCGAACGCCTTTACGTCGATCTTCTGCCTGACAACTGGAATGGCCCGACGCCGGGTTTGCCGCAGGAGGTCATTGACGAGCTTGTTCGTCGCGCGCGTGAGGCCGAAAGCCAGCTGCATCAGCAGAAAATTGCCGACAAGCAAAAGAAGCCGCCGCTGGTCCGCGTTAAAGTGGCGGCCCAGCCCACATTCATTCGTTACATTTTCACGATGCCCGGCACCGTGAATGTCGTGCCCGAGCGGGCCGACGGAAGGGTCACGCTCAATTTTGATCAACAGGTCAACTGGGATCTCGCCGACGCCAAGGCGTCGTTGCCTGCGACGCTTAAGTCAATCGAGTCCGAGGTCGATTTCGACACCGTTGCCGTCGTCTTCACGCTCAATGGGACGCCGCAAGTGCGGACCTTCCGCGAGGACCGCAGCATCATCGTCGACATTGGCCTCGATGGCGCGGCCAAACCCAAATCGACAGAAGGCAGCGCTAAGCAGCCGGTCGTGGCGGAAGGCTCGCCTGCGATCACGCCTCCACAAACGGCGCCGGCGAAAGACGCAACGCCGCCGGTCGAACCCAAGCCGCAAACTTCCGTTCCAGCTCGACCGGCTGAGCCAAAGTCTGCGCAGGTTCCGCAAACTGCAAATGAGCAGCCAAAGCCCGTCGAGAATCCGGCACTGCCCAAAGAAGCACAGGCGCCGGCAACGTCCACCGACGCGAATAAGTCATCTGACGTCGCGATTGTTGCCCCCGCACCATCACCGCCTGCGGCCCCAGCCAGCGCCCCTGCAGTCGCTGCGCCCACGGCCGCCCAGTCCGCCGATGCTGTGCCGC